>UMFS01023215.1_pt1 | contig 62805 bp, 59 predicted proteins | sample 1965071 | NCBI WGS metagenome assembly UMFS01 (sample SAMEA4836052, study PRJEB28245) | human gut metagenome | biome: gut microbiome; material: fecal sample | place: Denmark | collected 2008
TAATTACAATTTTATCCTTAACTTAATGACATTGTTTTTAAAAAACCTCCGTCCCCAAAACCCAAAAACCCCGTCCCCCAAGAAAGGAAATCAGATTAATGGGAAAGAATTACGACAATGATGAGATGGAAATTGACTTACTGGAGCTCTTTTATGTGCTCAAGTCGAAGATACTGGCGATCCTGGGAGTGGGACTGCTGTTCGGCTGTATTGCGTGTGCATATGCCGGATTCTTAGTGAAGCCGCTGTACACGTCTTCGTCCATGATGCTTGTACTGACCAAGGAGACGACGCTTAGTTCTCTGGCGGATCTGCAGGTGGGTTCACAGCTTACCAAGGACTATTCCATCTTGATCACAAGCCGTCCGGTGCTTACGGATGTTATCGATCAGTTAGATCTGGACATGGACTATAAGCAACTGAAGAATATGATCACAGTTGCGAACCAGGACGATACGCGTATTCTGCAGTTGTCTGTGGAGTATTCTGATGCCAAGCAGGCGAAGGAGATTGTAGACAAGCTGTCAGAGGTTGCTTCCGAGTATATCGGAGACAAGATGGAGGTTACACCGCCTAAGATCATTGAAAAAGGTGAGGTTCCGACTTCCAGATCGAATACAGGCGTGGCGAAGATGGCAGTGATGGGTGTGCTGGCAGGTATGATCCTGTGCGCAGGTGTGATTGTTGTCCGCACGATCATGGACGATACGATTAAGTCTGAAGAAGATATAGAAAAATATCTGGGATTATCTACACTGAGTGTAATTCCGGACAGAAAGGATTATATTAATGGATCAGGAAAGAAGAAGTCAAAGAGAAATGATGCAGGAAAACGAAAAGCAAGCTAGAACTACATATACAAATGCGCAGGCAAAAGCGGCAGTGTCCCGCCGTGATAATAAGGCATCTAAGCTTCGGGTGGAGCTGACGGATCCTCGTAAATCAAATTACTTTTACGAGGAGGCGTTAAAGACACTGAGAACAAATATCCAGTTTGCGGGAGCGGATATTAAGACGATTCTTGTGACAAGCTGTTTCCCGAATGAGGGAAAGAGTGATGTTGTCTTCCAGCTCGCAAAGGAAATGGGTATGGCCGGTAAGAAGACGGTGCTTCTGGATGCGGATATCCGAAAATCTGTCCTTGTGCAGAGATATCTCGTGGATAGTGACGTGAAGGGACTGTCCCAGTACTTGAGCGGACAGGCACCGGTGCGCGATATTTTATATGGAACAAATTATGAAAATATGGACGTGATCTTTGCAGGACCGATGGCTCCGAATCCATCCGAGCTTCTGAATGGAAAAGTATTTGCAAAGTTGATGATCGAATTGAAACAGAGATATGATTACGTCCTGATCGATACACCTCCTATGGCAAATGTGGTGGATGCTGCTATTGTTGGCAAGGTGTGTGATGGAGCAATTCTGCTGATCGAGAGTGGATTAGTAGGATACCGTGCAGCGCAGAAAGCAATCAAGCAGTTGGAAAAGAGTGGAACACATATGCTTGGAGCTGTGCTGAATAAGGTTGATGCAAGAAAAGAAAAATATTATTCCTATTACAGTTATGGAAGTAAGTATGGTTATGGCTATGACCAGAATCATGAAAATGCGTAGGAAAGGGATGTAAAGAACAGTATGAAGAAAAGAAAGACGAACCCGAAGGTTCAGAATACTCTGCTGTTGATTGCATGTATCGTATTATTCCTGATATTAGGTTCGCTTTTATTTTTCAATCATAAGAAAGAAGCTGCAAATAGCAGTGAGTTAAAGAAGGCGGCGCAGGAAGAGATTCAGAAGGAGAAATCAGATCAGACATGGACAGAGGATCAGAACAGCGAAGATCAGAACAACACCAGTCAGACAGACGAGAATCAGAACAGCGAAGATCAGACAGACGAGAATCAGGCAGGCGAGAATCAGACAGACGGGAACTAGAAAGGCGAGAATCATCAGGAAAACGCCGGGGAAGATTCGCAGCAGTCATTATCGCAGGCGCAGCTGTACTTGCAGTGGCAGGTCTGGGATATGCAGGTATCCAAAAAAAGAAAGCAGCAGAAGCGGCAAGTGCGAAAGCAACCACGGAAGCAGATGATTCCAACACCGTCACCTGGCAGGGAAAGACTTACAAATACAATCAAAATCTCAGTAACTACTTATTACTTGGAGTAGACAAGCGTACACCGGCAGAGACAAGAGTCGGAAAAGCCGATGCAGGACAGGCAGATGCCTTATTCCTGTTGTCACTGAACCGCAAGACGAAAGAAATGACGATGATCTCGATTCCTAGAGATACGATGACAGATGTGGAAAGCTTTGACCTGGAAGGAAAAAGCCTTGGAAAATCCAAAGACCACATCAGCCTCTCTTATGGATATGGAGACGGAGGCGCCGAGAGCTGCAAACTTACACAGGAAGCGGTGTCCAATCTCTTCTACGGACTTCCGATTCAGGGTTATCTTGCCATGAACTTAGACGGGATTCCAGAGCTTACAAAAAGTGTAGGCGGTCTGACAGTGACTGTGCCAAATAACAGTCTGGAGTATGAATATCCGGAATTTGCCGAAGGTGCAGAAGTAACACTGACCGAAGAAAATACAGAAGTTTTCTTAAGAAGCAGAGATGTAGATGAAAGCCAGAGCGCCATCTACCGGATGGAACGTCAGAAAGCATTCTTAGATGCGTTTTCAAAAAAGGCAAAAGAATGCTATGAGCAAAATGCAAAATTTGCAGCAGATCTGTTCGTGGCGATCAAACCATATACCGTCACAAATATTAGCGAAGACCGTTTGATGAAGTTGTTCCAGACAGCAGACGAAGGAGACGGCTATACAGAATGGACTGTTCCGGGAGAAGGAACACAAGGTCTTTCCTACGATGAATATCACGTAGACGACGATGCTCTGTATACAAAGATTATGGAGACATTCTATCAAGAAATAAAATAGATGAAAAAACAGACAAATGAGCAATAAGACGTAAGGGGCTATAGAATCATGAAGAAACGATACGTCGTAGCAGGGATACTGGCAGCAGCCGGACTGATCTGCGGAGGAATTGCATATTACCAATATTATCAGGATGCCCATGCAGGGCAGGAATATGAAAAAATAAAAGAAAAAGTCGTGACAGAAGAACCAAAAAAACCAGAAGAGACACAAAAAAGTACCGTCGAGATACCAATCGACTTCCAGACATTACAGAACATGAATCCAGATATATATGCATGGATTAAAGTACCGGGAACCGTCATCGACTATCCAATCGTACAGAGCGGGACAGATAACAGCTATTATCTGAACCATAGTGTGGAACATGACGAGAACAAAGCCGGAGCAATCTTTACCGAGGATTACAATACGAAGACCTTCGAAGATCCGAACACCGTGATCTACGGACACGGCATGGCAAATGGCTCCATGTTCGACGGTCTGCATCAATATATGGACCGGGATTTCTTTGATCAGAACAAAGAAGTCATCATCTACATGCCGGACAAGATTTTGCATTACCAGATTTTTGCAGCATACCTGTATGACAACCGGCATCTGCTACAAAGCTTTAACTTTGATAACAAAGACATTTATCAGGCTTACCTGGATATGGTATTCGGTATCCGGGATATGAAGTCGAATATTGATACATCAGCGAGTGTGACTGCAGATGACAAGATCATCACACTATCTACCTGCTATGCAGGTATGGACAACCGTAGATACCTGGTACAAGCCGTACTAGTATCTATAGAACAATAATTAGGAAAAGGAGGTAAGGACCAATGAAGAAGAAACTGATCAGCCTGGCTATGCTGGTAACAGTATTTGCAATGCAGGTTGTAGGTGTATCCGCTGCAAGTAAGACAACAACAATGGCAGCAACTGGAGCAGCCCAGGGAAAATATGACGTAGAAGCTATGTCACAGAGTGAGGTTGCAGATGTTGCTAAAGTAAATCAGACAGCAGCAGATCTGATTAAAGACGTCAATGCAGGAACTAAGACACTGGATGATATTGCAAAAGCTGAATCCAGCATCGCATCAGATCTTACAGGGGAGTCGTTAGTTTCTGCATTCATGGATGTAACACCAATTAATGGTGGCGTTCAGCTTGCAGACGGAAGATATCAGGTAACATTATCTGTACCTGCACTTACAAAAGGAATGACAGATGTAAAAGTACTTCACTTCAGTACTGCACGTAATGTATGGGAAGTTATTACACCATCTAATGTAGATCTTAACAATAAAGAGCTTACATTTGAGGTTCAGGATCTGTCACCAATCGCAATTATTGCGAAAGTTGATGCTTCACAGGCAGTGACAAATACAACAGGAACATCACCAAAAACAGGTGTTGATTCCACAAACACAGTGCCATTCGCTGGCGCAGCAGTCGTTCTTTTAGGAGCGGCAGCAGTTGTAGCATTCAGAAAAAAGAATGCTTAATTGAAAATGTTAGGGCTTAGGGGAGCTGAAGTATGAAAATTATACGTCAGCTTCTCTTAGGCTTGAGAAATGAATGAAATAAACGAGACAATGAATTAGAAAATAACTATCATAGGTAAAACCGATAGATAAGATAAAATGCAACAAATGATAGCGGTAAAAAGGATTTAAAGGTAGTAATTTAAGAATGAGTAAGATGAATGTGGAAAAAACAGATTTGAAAGAACAAGTGGATAAAAAACAATTTCATATGCCAAGAATATTAATTGTATATGATATGTTAGTTTATCTGATTGCAGCAGTTTTATTGCTTGTACTTTATGAAGGAAACGACAAACTTACCACAAGTGGTATCTTTCAACAAGTAGTACTTTCAGCAGGATGCATTTTCGCTGTCAGAATGGCAGGAAAAATCTATGGACAGGTGTGGAGATATGGCGGGATCCAGTGCTATATCCGATTGCTTTCTACAGACGCAATTGCATTCATCATCTATCTGTTAATGGAATTATGTCTGCCGGTAGAAAAGATTACATTTGCAAGAATGCTTTCTGTGTCATGTCTGAACTTACTGGGAGCGTTAGCAATCCGCATGTTATATCGCTATGCATATAAATGTGGCAATCAGGAGAGCAAATGGGGAAAATTCCTGAATTCTGTTCTATACTTTTTTTCGGGAATCGAGCCTGGCAATGAGAAAGAAAACCGTAAGATCAAAGTTGCAATCATAGGTGCCGGACGCGTCGGAGTCGGACTGGCAGAAGACCTTATCAGCAATGAGCAGTCGTCTTATGTACCAAGATGCTTTATTGATGTCAGTAAGGAAAAGATTGGTCGAGAAATCCACGGAATCCCGGTATGGACAGAAGATGATGTAACCGTAAAAAAACTTGCAGATTATGAAATTCAGGAGATTATCTTTGCAATTCCATCTATGAAAGCGGAAAAGAAGAAAAAACTGTATGAATTTTATAAAAATGCAGGATATAAAGTAAAAGTCTACGATTATCCGACCATGTATGCGGCAGGAGGCAAGAGACATCTAAGAGAGTTCGATGTAGAAGAGTTGCTGTTCCGTAAGCCAATCGTAATGTCACATGGAAAGACAAATGCATACTACAGAGATAAAGTCGTACTCATTACCGGAGGCGGTGGATCGATTGGTTCAGAGCTTTGTCGCCAGCTTGCAAAGATGCATCCAAAACAGATCATTATTCTGGATATTTATGAAAATGGTGCTTATGATGTACAGCAGGAATTAAAGATCGCCTATGGAAATCAATTGAATCTGCAGATTGAAATCTGTTCCATTACTCACAGAAAAGCACTGGAAAAGGTCTTTGAGACATATCATCCGCAGATTGTGATCAATGCGGCCGCACACAAACATGTGCCGCTTATGGAACACAACTGCGTAGAAGCTATCTACAACAACGTATTTGGTACATATAACTTGGTAGAGCTGTGCGAGAAATATGAAGCAGAACGCTTCATGATGGTATCTACAGACAAAGCCGTGAATCCGACCAATGTTATGGGTGCTACAAAGAGAATGTGCGAGATGATCGTACAGAGTGCAAGCACTCATGGAAAAGTAAAATATAGTGCAACAAGATTTGGAAATGTACTTGGAAGCGCAGGATCCGTCATTCCATTGTTCAAGCGTCAGATTGCAAATGGTGGTCCTGTAACCGTGACAGATAAAAGAATTATCCGTTACTTTATGACAATCCCAGAGGCATCGCAGCTTGTATTACAGAGCGGTGCGATGGCAAAGAACGGAGAACTCTTTGTTCTGGATATGGGACAGCCTGTAAAGATCCTTGACCTTGCAGAAAATATGATCCGCTTATCCGGCGTAGAGGGAATCGAGATTGTGGAGACAGGACTTCGCCCAGGCGAGAAGCTGTATGAAGAATTACTTGTGAAGACAGAAGAACTGGACAAGACTGAAAACAGCATGATCTTCATCGAAAGAGATACTGCCTTAAGCCAAGAAGAGATTGAAGAGAAGATGCAGATTCTCAGAGAAGCCTGTGACAGTGGAGACAATCTGATTGCAAAACAGGCAATGAGAAAAGTTGTGCCAACATTCAAGAGCCCGGAAGAAGTCAACTGCCATGTTGCAAATGAAAAACAGGAAGAAAAGTCAGAAGAGAAAGTTGAAGTACATAAGAAGCCTGGAATGAAGGCAGCAATATTCTAAAGGCAGCATAAGTTGAAGAACTTTACAGAATCACGTGGTTTACGTAGGATTCAGCTGTTCAGGTTTGTTTATATTTAATGCATTTCTATGCGCATAGCAATAAAATAAATGACAAGGGAGGCATAAATGCCTCCTCTTAATCATTTTCACTTTTCCAGGATATGTCCAAAAGTGTCATAGAACAAATAACAATCATAGCCTGGAAGAGAATTCTTACAGGTTATTTGTATTTTATAATAAAAGAAATAAGGAGAGAGTAAAATTATGTCTAATGATGATATCAGAAAAAATGTACCAGCCAGAGTTATACAATTTAGTCCACCGGATATTTCTGAATTAGAAATAAACGAAGTTGCAGAGGCATTACGTTCGGGATGGATTACAACAGGACCAAGAACTAAAGAATTAGAAAGAAGACTTGCTGAATATTGTCATACTTCTAAAACAGTTTGCTTAAATTCAGCAACAGCGGCAGAAGAATTGAATTTTAGAATTTGTGGCATAGAGCCGGGAGATGAAGTGATAGTACCGGCATATACTTACACTGCTTCCGCTTCAGCACCAATTCACTGTGGAGCAAAGATAATATTTGTAGATAGCCAGAAAGACAATTGCGAAATGGATTATGACAAAGTTGCAGAAGCAATCACAGAAAAGACAAAAGCAGTTGTAGCAGTTGACCTTGGTGGTATTATCTGTGATTATGACAAATTGTATGCTGCAATTGAAAGTAAAAAACATCTTTTCAAAGCAAAAGAAGGCAACAGTCTCGGAGCAAGAATCCAGCAGGCGATTGGTCGAGTAATGGTATTTGCTGACTGTGCACATGCATTGGGGGCGAATAAAGATGGTAAGATGGCAGGAGAATGGGCTGATTTTACAAGTTTTTCATTCCATGCAGTAAAGAACTTTACAACTGCAGAAGGTGGAGCAAGTACATGGAAGGATATGGAAGGAATTGATAACGAAGAAATCTATAAGCAGTTCCAGTTATACAGCTTACATGGACAGAGTAAGGATGCACTTGCTAAAACACAGCTTGGTGCATGGGAATATGATATCATAGGACCATGGTATAAATGTAATATGACAGATATCATGGCGGCTATCGGACTTCGCCAGTTGGATCGTTATCCTGGAATGCTTGAGCGTAGAAAAGAAATTGTTGCAAAATATGATGCAATGTGCGATGAACTTGGAGTAAAGCACTTAATTCACAGCGGAGAAAATTTTAACTCTTCTCATCATCTGTATCTGACACGTATTCCGGGAATCAGTGATGAAACAAGAAGAGAAATCATTATTAAGCTTGCTGAACGTGGCGTAAATACAAATGTTCACTATAAACCACTTCCGATGATGACAGCATATAAAACAATGGGATGGGATATTAAGGACTTCCCGAATGCATATGCATATTATGAGAATTTAATTACATTACCACTGCATACAAAGCTGAGCGATGAGGATGTGGAATATGTGATTGAGAATTATAAAGAAGTGGTTGGGGAATATATTTCATAGAGGGAGATTTATTAATGCTCAAAAAATGGGAAGCTCTGCCGGAGTTTATGAAGAATGATGAAGTTAGGGCTTATTACAATTCACTACAAAAGAAAAAAATAAGCATGTTTTTGAAGAGAGCAATGGATTTCGTCGGTGGAGTGCTTTTATTAATTATATTGGCAATACCTATGGCAATCATTGCAGTTATGATCAAACTTGACTCTGAGGGACCAGTCTTTTATAGACAAGAAAGAGTTACAACCTATGGCAAGCATTTTAAAATTCATAAATTCAGAACAATGGTTAGTAATGCTGATAAGATTGGAACAGCTGTAACTGTTGGAAACGATAGCCGTATAACAAAAGTAGGTGCAAAACTTAGAGGTTGCCGATTGGATGAATTGCCACAGGTTTTTGATCTCATCTCTGGAGATATGAGTTTTGTAGGCACACGACCAGAAGCCGTGAAATATGTCGAAAAATATAAGCCGGAATATATGGCGACATTGTTACTTCCGGCAGGCATCACAAGTGAAGCAAGCATTCGTTATAAGGATGAAGCTGAACTGTTAAATGGTGCAGAAGATGTAGACAAGGTGTATATAGAAGAAGTTCTTCCGGGAAAAATGAAATACAATCTTGAGAGTATTAAAAGATTTTCGTTTGTGGGAGAGATTGTTACAATGTTCAGAACTGTGTTTGCAGTACTTGGAAAGGATTATGAATAAAAAGAGGGTGAAAAATGGTTACTATAAGAGAAGTTAAATCAGACGAAAAGAAAATAATAGATGAAATAGTGACAATACATTTAAATACTTTCACTGGTTTTTTCCTTACTTTTATGGGGCGTGGTTTTTTAAGACAGATGTATCAGTCATATTGTGATCATGAAGAATCGGGATTGTTAGTAGCTGAAGGTGATGGAAAAACAGTAGGATTTTTAGCCTATTCATCAGATTTTAGTGGTTTATATAAATTTATGATTAAAACTCGTTTGGTTCAGTTTGGATGGTATAGTATGGGAGCCTTTTTTCGGAGACCATCAGCATTTTTGCATATAATTAAAGCCTTCCTGAAACCAAGTGAAGTAAAGCGCAAGGAAAAGTATGTTGAATTATCGTCAATTGGTGTAGATCCTAATGTAAAATCAAAAGGCGTTGGCTCAAAGTTGATTGAAAAATTGAAGAAACTGGTCGACTTTGAAGAGTATGCTTATATTACTTTGGAGACGGACGCAGTGAATAATGAAGGAGCAATTCATTTTTATGAAAAAAATGGATTCATAAGAGAAAGAATGTTTGTAACCGATGAAGGACGAAAAATGTACGAGTATAGATTTGAGGGGGATAAGTAATGAACATACTTTTTTTAGATGCATATTATGAACCTGAAAAAATTGCATATACTCACTTGGAAAGGGATTTGATTGAAGGCTTGATTTCGGACGGACATAAAATTAAGATTATATGTCCAACTCCAACGCGTGGCATTGACAAAGAAACGAGAGAAAAGTATAAAAATAAAATATTTGAAGAGAAATATAATGGCTCAGTTGAGGTGAATCGTTTTAAGGCACCACAGGAGGGCAAGAATCCAATAGTAAGAGCCTTCAGATATTTCTGGTGTAATTTTAGAACATACCAAATTGCATTAAAGAGCAAGAATGTTGATGTTGTGTTTTCAAACAGTACACCTCCGACACAAGGGGCGATAAGTGGAATTGTTGCTCGTAAACTGAGTAAAAAATATAAGAAAAAAGTTTCTTTTGTATATAATCTTCAGGATATTTTCCCGGATTCGCTTGTTAATACGAATTTAACTCATAATGGTAGTGTTCTTTGGAAAATAGGAAGAAAGCTTGAGGATTTTACATATCGTCATGCTGATAAAATCATAGTTATAAGCCAGGCTTTCAAAAAGAATTTATTAGCTAAAGGTGTATCAGAAAAAAAAGTAGAAATTATATCTAATTGGATTGATTTAGAATCTGTTCAACCTGTAGAGAGAAAAGATAACAAATTGATTGATGAGTTTGACCTAGATCCAAGTAAATTCCTTGTAGTTTATGCAGGAAATTTTGGGGCTGCGCAAGGCGCGGATATTGTAATTAAAGCTGCTATGGAATTACAGGATTACAAGGATATTCAATTTGTGATTTTTGGCGGAGGTCCATATTTTGAAGATGCAAGAGAACAAGCTAAAAATTTAGATAATATATTTATTCATGAACTTATGCCTCAAGATAGAATTTCAGAGGTCTATAGTCTTGGAGATATTGCGCTTATAACATGCAAAAAAGGTACTGGTAAAGCAGGAATGCCGAGTAAGACATGGAGTATTATGGCGTGTAATACTCCGATTATTGCTTCATTTGATGAAGAAAGTGATTTGGCTGATGTTATTAGAAATTCAGGCGCAGGAGTTTGCGTTAATCCAGAGGACGTATTTGCCTTATCTGATGCTATTGTAAAAGTTAGTGAGAGGAAACAAAAGAAATTAGATTGTATGGAGTTAAGAAAATATGTGCTAAAAAACGCCTCTAAGCAAATTTGTGTAAGAAAATATAAAAATTCAATAACAGATTTAACGAATATAGGAATTCGTTTAAATTCATGAGTTCGGAAAAAGAATAAATGGACATAAAGTAAAAGAGTTCCTGCAAAAAGAGGAGGTATTAACGTGAAAATTTTAATGGCGGCACCGTTTGAAGCTAACGGAAGGTATAAAGGCGGTATTAGTTCAGTTGTAAATAATATCTTATTTCAACAAAAGGTTCTTGATGAATGTAATTTAGAAATAATTAAATTTAATACATGTGTTATAGAGCGTACAGCCGGTTCTGATGCCAATTTTAATAAAGATAATATCAAAAATGCTATTTTTTTATATAATGCAATATCTAGAAGTATATTAGAGTATAGACCCGATGTATTGTATTATCATAGTTCTATTAGATATGCACTGTTGAAGGACTTATTAATTTTAAGACATGCAAAAATTAAGACAAAAGTAAAAACAATTATTCATATACATTTTGCGGATTATGAAAAAATAATGACAGGTATTAGCTTGTTAGATAACATGATTTTATCAATTTTGAAAAAATATGTTGACGAAATTGTTTTTTTATCAAGAGCCACAATGAACAGTTTTATCGAACATGGAATTGAAAATAGTAAATGTTCAGTAATTTATAATTTTAATACACTTACGTTGAAAGAAAAGGATGTTAATATATCTAACCATGAGAATAAGTTGGTTCATTTATTATTTGTAGGAACAATAGGGGAAAGAAAAGGTTTTTTTGATTTAGTGAAAGCTTTAGAAAATATTGATAGGCATAAATATGAACTTCATGTATGTGGTGAACCAACAAATGATGAGGCAAGAAGTGAATTCGAAAAATGTAAAGATAAACTCGGAAAAAATTTAGTTTTCCATGGATTTGTTTCTGGTGAAGAACGTGATCTTATATATAAAAATTCGGATATTATGATTTTACCATCATATGGTGAAGGATTACCTATGGTTATTCTTGAAGCGTTTAGTGCTGGTTGTGCAGTGATTTCTACAAATGTAGGGGCAATACCTGAAATTGTACGAAACGAAAATGGTGTAATTATTAAGCCGGGAGATATAGATGCTTTGACTGAGGCAATAATGTTTTATATTGCTACCCCAGAAAATTTGTTAAATGTTCAACATACTAATTATTTATATTCAAAAAAGTTTACTTGTGAGGAATTTATAAAAAAAATGGCAGAAGTATGTCGAAAAGGAGATAAAAGTGAGTAGAAAGCTAAGATATTTATTTCGTCTAATATTTAATTTTTTTCGAATCCCTCTTTTAAAAGTATTGACCGTAGGGAAGTTTAAATCACCGACATATATGTTAGCTTCACCTAGAAGTGAATTTAGAATTGAAGAAAAAGGAAGTATATTTATAAAAAAATTAATAAATATGGAAGCAAATTCTTTGGTGTATGCTTTTGGGGGGAAAATACGCATAGGTAGCGCATTCATAAATCGTAATTGTGTAATCGTTTCGAAGAAAGAAATAGACATAGGAGACAGAGTGACGATAGGTCCAAATGTTTGTATATATGATCATGATCATAATTTGAAAGCAGAATCTTTAGAAGATAGTTTTGTTTCTGAACGTATTTGTATTGATGATGAAGTTTGGATAGGAGCTCAGGCAGTTATACTAAAAGGGGTTCATATAGGCAAAGGAGCTGTAATTGCTGCAGGAGCTGTTGTTGTTAATGATATACCGCCAGATGCAATCGCACGAGGAGTTCCAGCTAAAATAGTGTAGAAAGAGAGTTTGAATTATGAATAAAGTATTGTTTTATATAGATTCAATGCAAAAAGGCGGCGCAAACCGAGTGATGGCAAATCTTGTAGATTACTTTACAAATAAAGATTTTGATGTAATATTAGTTAATGATATAGGTCCAAATGATGATTATCCAGAATATGAAGTGAATTCATTAGCTAAACGTATTATTTTGAATGAATCTGGAGCGAATGCCATTATTTCAAACTTAAAAAGAATAAAAAAATTGAGAAAAGTTATTCTTGAAGAAAAACCAGATTGTGTACTGTCATTTATGGGTCCACCAAATGTGAGAATGTTACTTGCTAGTGTTTTTTTACCATGTCGTAAAGTTGTGTCTGTTAGAAATGATCCGAATCGAGAATATGGAAATAATATAATTAAAAAATTTTTAACTAATTGTTTGTTCCTGCTGGCAAATGGATGCGTGTTTCAAACAGAAGATGCATCAAAATACTTTTTTAATAGGATAAGAAGTAAATCTACAATTATAGTAAATCCTGTAAATGAGTTATTTTTTAATACTCCTTCTTCAGAAATAAGAAAAAATATTGTTACTGTTGGAAGATTGTTTCCACAAAAAAATCATAAATTATTAATACATGCATTTTCTTTGATTTCATCCCAATATCCGGATGACAGGTTGATTATATATGGAGAAGGACCATTAAAGAGTGAATTAAAGGAATATGCAAGAAAATTGGGAATTGAAGAACGTGTTGTTTTTTCAGGGGCAATTTCGAATGTTAATGAAGAATTAAGTAAGGCTAAAGTGTTTGTGCTAAGCTCAGATTACGAAGGATTACCGAATGCATTGATGGAAGCTATGGCATGTGGAACAGCGGTTGTTTCAACTGATTGCCCATCAGGTGGTCCAAAATATCTTTTGAAAGAATCAAATGCAGGAATCCTTGTATCGTGTAATAATGCCGATGAAATGGCAGAAGCAATTAGTGTCATGATGAATGAAGAAAAAAATGAACTTTATCGAGAACGGGCAAAGAAAAAATCAATAGATTTCTTACCAGAAACTGTTTTTGACAAGTGGAAAAAATTTTTGTTTGAGAAAAAATAAATTGGTATGTCACGGAATTGCATAATCATAAAAAATAAAAAAGGTGGAATAGAATGGAATATGTAAATACGAAGACTAAAATTGATTATCTAATTCATATCTGTACTGCTATAATGATATCTTCGTTTATCATATTTGATATGGATTATAGAGTTAGCTATATTTTGCTAGGAATGACGATACTAATATTTGGCTTGCTTGCGTTGCGCAATAATTTTAAAATTGTAGTAAAAATAGATAGCTTTCATAAATATATTTTAGCATTTATCGCATTTGCAGCATGCTCTTCAATATGGTCTTATAATTACAATTTAGCAATGAGAAAGGCATTAACTATTCTGGAAATATTAATCTGCATGTCTGTACTATATATTTATTATAGTAGATATAATTCACTTAGTGATTTATATACGATTTTAATGGTTAGTGGATTTATAGTGACTATATATTCATTCTATAGGTATGGAATAGCAACTATTTTCTTAGTACTTGGTCGTGGAGATAGATTAGAAGATATTTTTTCTAATGTTAATAGTATAGCAATGATTATTAGTGTTGCAATTATAACTTATATATATAAAGTATTATTTGAAAAAATGAAAATTTTCAGCACAGGGTTATGTAGTTGTTTGTCCATAATGGGAATAATTGTCATTGCAGCAACAGGGAGTAGAAAAGCATTGGTTATGCTTATATTGGGAGGATTTCTCCTGTTTGCTATTAGATTTAAGAGTAGCTCTTTTCTTATTACTGTATTAAAAGTTTTAATAATTATTTTAATTATGTATTATATTTTGTCACAATTAAGAAATGTTGAAATGTTTAAAGGAATTGTAGATAGGATGGATGGTCTTATTGCGATGGTGACAGGAAAGGGTACAGTAGATGATTCGGCTTCTACTAGAGCGGAATTTATTACAATTGGAATAGAAAAATTTAAGAAACATCCTATTTTAGGTTACGGTATGGGAAATAGTGGCAAGGTGCTTGCGGATGTAATTGGCGGAAAAGAAACATATTTTCACAATAATTATGTGGAATTATTAGTGTGTGGTGGTTTAGTTGGAACTATCATATATTATATGATTTGGCTAAAACCTATAAAAGAAATCCTGATATATAGAAAATATGATACTACTGCTATTCTTTCAATAATAATGGCTGCAATTTTATTAGCCATGGATTATGGATTAGTTACTTATTTTGATAAGTTAAATTATTTTTATATTATGATTATGTATATTTGTGCAAAGAATTTAAGGAGAAAAAGAGATGAGAGTAAAGAAAGTTTGTAATAGTATTTTAAAAATAATTTGTGATTCGGATTACAGATTTTATATAACTTCATGTTATGGAATGCACAACAAGATGGAGGACAGAGAATTCTTAGAAAGAAAATTTAAAGCTGTGTTTCATAGGAAATTAAATTTGAAAAATCCTCAAACAATAAATGAAAAATTACAGTGGTTAAAATTATATAATCGGGATCCAAAGTATACTCAATATGTGGACAAATATCTAGTGAGAGAGTATATAAAAGAAACCATAGGTGAAGAGTATCTGATACCATTGATAGGTGTTTGGGATAATGCAGATGATATAGAATTTGATAAATTGCCTAATCAATTTGTATTGAAATGCAATCATAATTCAGGAACAGGAATGTACATATGTAAAAATAAAGAAAACATGGATTGTACAAAAGTAATATCAGAGTTGAAAAAAGGATTAAAACAAGATTATTATTTAACAAACAGAGAATGGCCATATAAAAATGTGCCTAGAAGAATAATAGCTGAAAAATATATTGTCGATGAGTCTGGTTATGAACTTAAAGATTATAAGTTCTATTGTTTTGATGGAAGAGTCAAGTTGATAATGATTAACTCAGATCGAATGTCAAATAAGAACACAAAGGCAGATTATTTTGATGAAAATTATCAACATTTAGATTTTAAGTGGGGATATGACAATGCTGATAGCATTCCGAAAAAACCAGAGAAGTTTGAATTAATGAAAGCTTTAGCTGAAAAATTATCAACGAATATTCCACATGTCCGAGTTGATTTCTATCAAACTCCTGAAGGTGTATATTTTGGAGAAATGACTTTTTTTGACGGAAGTGGATTTGATGCGATTGAACCAATTGAATGGGATTATAAATTGGGGAGTTGGATAAAACTTCCACAAAAAACAAATTAATATTATTAGGGGGCTCTTACATTTTGGAAAGAAAGAAGCGCTTAGCATTAAATACGAGCACATCACTATTTTATCAGGTAGTAACAATTATTTGCGGATTTATATTACCACGACTTATTTTAAAATCATTTGGTTCTGAAGTGAATGGATTAGTCAATTCTATCACGCAATTTTTAGCTATTATATCATTTTTGGAATTAGGTGTTGGGGCAGTTATACAGTCATCATTATATAAGCCATTAGCTGAAAAAGATGATGAACAAATAAGCAGAGTTATTGTTTCAGGACAAAAGTTTTTTTCAAAATTAGCAAAAATACTTACGGTTTATGTAATTATTTTAATGGTGTGTTACCCTTTTATAGCTAATCAAAAATTTGGATTTGTATATACTGCAACAATGATTGGAGTAATAAGTATTAGTTCTTTTGCACAATATTATTTTGGGATTATAAACAGTCTACTGTTGACAGCAGATCAGAAAGGGTATGTATCATATATTTCACAGACAGTCACTTTAATTATGAATACAGTAGCTTGTTTTATATTAATAAAACTTGGCGCAGGTATACATCTTGTTAAATTGGTTACTTCACTGATATATGCATTACGTCCGTTAATATTGGCAATATACGTCAAACGACATTATAATTTGAATTGGAATATTAAGTATACAGAAGAACCAATAAAACAGAAATGGAATGGAGTAGCACAGCATGTTTCAGCAGTTGTGCTAGATGGAACGGATAATATCGTTTTGACAATTTTTTCTGATTTAAAAGACGTATCCATATACTCTGTTTACAGTATAGTAACGTCTGGTGTTAAGCAATTATTACTTTCTATGACTAACGGTATTCAGGCATTAATGGGAGAAATGTGGGCTAAACAAGAACTAGATGAATTAAAAGATTTTTTTGGGTGGATAGAATGGATTTTACATACAGGAACTATCTTGATTTTTGGAATTACATCAGCCCTTATTATTCCGTTTATTGAAGTGTATACTAAGGGAATATCAGATGTTAATTATGTGCAGCCTTTATTTGCAATGTTAATTGTTGTTGCAAATGCCGGACATTGTTTAAGACTTCCTTATAATATAATGATATTGGCAGGAGGTCATTATAAACAAACACAAAATAACTATTTGATTGCAGCAACTCTCAACATTATTATTTCAGTAGTAGCTGTTAGAGCTTTAGGTTTGGTTGGTGTAGCACTAGGAACTGTTATAGCTATGTTTTATCAGACTGTTTGGATGGCTTGGTATGATTCAAAAAATTTAATTAAATGGCCATTTAAAAACTTCCTTAAACAAATTTTTGTAGATGGACTTATAGTGGTATTGTTGCATTTGTTTATCCATTTATCATTTTTGAAAACATGGTTTGAGATGAAAAGTGTGACTTATTTTTCGTGGATTGTTATAGCGGTAAAAATTTCAATATTAGTAATATTTATTAGTGCAATAATAAACATAGTCTTTTATCGTACACATATAAGATTAGCTGTAGAAAAAAGTATAAATAAGATAAGAAAATAGTTTATATAGAAGCGAATTAATGGTATGAGCTTATTTGAAAGCATAAAGATGCAAGAGAGTATCTTTTGGCGTTGCACTATAACAGAGAACCTCGGTATTTTGCGGAAAACCCTAAGAATGAAATACCTGAGAATTCGATCATCAATAAACTGATTTCTAGAAACATCTCTATTATTATAAAAAAATTGTGGAGGAATGATCAGAACAAGTTTATTATTGTGTGCCGAAATTTGATTGAAAAAAGAAAGCTGGCGAATAGCAGACCGATAAATAAATGTACTTTATCGATACTTACGTATGTATTGGCCTATTTAGATAAAATACCAGATTATATCCGTGATGAAATTGAGAGAATGCTGTTGGAGCTTGGAACTGTAAAGTCCGAGACTGGAGAACATATCGGTTTGTCAGATCCGTGGAAGATTACCGGCAATAACTCTGAAAAGATGAAAAATTTTATTGATTTGAATTTTTTGCATTCGCAGAAGATCTTGGGAGCAATGAATTCCAACAGTTCGATTCAGCTTGTAAAAGAACTCTTAGAATCATCGGCATTTGTGTTGTATAACAGACAATATATGATGTGGTATTATGGTGATCTGACAATATATGGTGAGAATAGAATAAAGAATCTGATCCCTGGTACAGACGTTGTGAATAAAGGAATCGATTATTATAACTGTTTCCATACATTTTACCACAAGTTATATGCATATTTTGAAAATGGCTGTACATATGATTATCCGTTATTGGAGTTTGATTTATTTACTATGTGTAATCTGGTATATAGCCGGCAACTGCATAAGCAAAAAGAGTATGCGAAGATCTTTTTCTCTTCTGAAGATGAGAGGGAGCAAGAGATATATGCATTTACAAAGGATATGTTGGAAAAATATATCGAAAGTTCTGTGGTAAAAGAACGAATTCGTTTGATGGAGGAAAGCAAGGATCAGCTGGAAAAAATAGAAAAGGACTTTGAGTTAGATGACTCAGAAGGTGCAGCGTATGTCTATTCTTTTTCCAAAGTAATGTCAAAATTATTTAGGACGAGCTGATAAGGGATGCCTGGATAATGATAATTAAAAATATAAGAATTAATAAAAGTGGATACGAAAAGGAGAAAACAATGGGAGCATTTACAGGAAAAACACTTATGATTACAGGAGGAACAGGTTCATTTGGAAACGCAGTATTGAACCGTTTCCTTAAGACTGATATTGGAGAGATTCGTATTTTCTCTCGTGATGAGAAGAAGCAGGATGACATGCGTCATGAGTTTCAGGCTAAGATGCCGGAAGTAGCAGATAAAATCAAGTTTTATATTGGAGATGTTCGTGATTTACAGTCAGTAAGAGCAGCAATGCCAGGGGTAGATTATATCTTTCATGCAGCAGCTTTAAAGCAGGTGCCATCATGTGAGTTCTTCCCGATGGAAGCAGTCCGCACAAATGTAATTGGAACAGAGAATGTATTGACTGCAGCAATTGAAGCTGGGGTTGAATCTGTTATCTGTCTTTCAACAGATAAAGCAGCTTATCCAATTAATGCAATGGGAATTACAAAAGCAATCGAAGAAAAGGTTGCAGTTGCAAAATCCAGAATGTCAGGAAAAACAAAGATTTGCTGTACAAGATATGGCAATGTTATGTGCAGCCGCGGATCTGTAATTCCGCTTTGGATCGATCAGATTAAAGCTGGCAATCCGATTACATTAACAGAGCCATCCATGACACGTTTTATTATGAGCTTAGAGGAAGCTGTAGATCTTGTATTATTTGCATTTGAGCATGGCGAGAATGGAGATCTTCTGATCCAGAAAGCGCCAGCTTGCACAATCCAGACACAGGCAGAAGCTGTGTGTGAGTTATTTGGCGGCAAGAAAGAAGATATCAAGGTGATCGGTATTCGTCATGGTGAGAAGATGTATGAAACACTTCTGACGAATGAAGAGTGTGCGAAAGCAGTTGACATGGGAAATTTCTACCGTGTACCGGCTGACAATCGTGGACTGAATTATGATAAGTATTTCAAAGATGGAGATGACAAGAGAAACACTCTGACAGAGTTTAATTCTAATAATACAACAAGATTGAATCTGGAAGAGACAAAGGCGAAGATCGCAGAACTGACATATATTCAAGAAGAGCTGGCGAAGATGGAATAGAAGATTAAAAGGTGATTTCAATATGACACTAGCAGAATGGCATTCCACATTATTTCAGTTAATTGGACTGATACTAAGTTTTTTTACATTCATTGGATCAGTAATTGCTATATATTATACATATCAGAATCTAAAAGAAATGAAAAAGCAATTAAATGAACAGAAAAATCAGTATTTTGAACAGAATAGAGGAAATCTTGTTTTTTATATTGCAAAAAGCGGAGTGGATGTATTTTACTCATTGATTATAAAAAATTTTGGTAATTCTCCTGCAAAATTACTTTCATTAAAGATGACTCCAGACTTGGAATGGGGAAAAGCGGGAGAGAAAGATTTAAATGATTTTAATATCACAAATCTAAAAAATGTTTTTCTTGCACCACAACAACACATAAGTTCTGGATTTGATTTTAGAGATTATCCGGATAAAGTTTTTGATGTTGAGATTAGTTATGAAACTTGTGGGAAAGTAATAACGGAAAATTATACGATAGATATTAATTTTATTGGAAATATATTAACTATGGAACCTCAGATTAGAGATGAACTTTCAGCATTAAAACATATAAATAAATCAATAAAGCATTTGTCTGATAAATTCATATAGTGAGGAATCGAATGAGTATAAGAGTAGAGGATTGGTTGAGAAAAATCACATTACCGAAGACGATTTGGAAGAGGCAATAGAATGGCTGCATGATCATCATTGCTTATATTTCCTGAGAAAACTGGAAGCTGATGACGAAACGATTAAATATATCAAAGGCATTTGCAAAGAAGCTGGATTTGAATTGGATCAGTTATGGGGAATGCAGGTTGGCGATGATGAATGGCTGAAACAAAATATGGAAAAAATAAAATCACCAGTATTTGTCTGGGCAAATGATGTAAGTATAGATTCACCTGATAATGCGAAGATGTATGATTATATACAAGTGGGATTTGATGAAGGTGAGTTGAAAGAAAAGTTGGAAGAGGGGTCAGACCCCATAAAAAACTATAAACAAGAATGAAGTTATATTGATGGGAGAGATATTGAAATGGTTGAACATAATTTTAAATGGAAGAATGATGGTCGCACGAAAGTGATGATTGGTTGCGGAACACGTCCGGAGATTATCCGTCTTGCTGCGGTAATCAAAAGATGTAGAGAATATTTTGATTGTTGTGTTGTATATTACAATCAGAACTGGGACAGAAATTTGAGTACTGTATTCTGGGAAGACTTCGAACTGAAGAATACGTTTGGTGAGTTCGGACCAGATATCCTGGTTCCGGTTGTTGGAGAGAATCTTGGAGTGACTTGTGGTAATATTTTAGGAAGATCTTTTGAACTTCTTTCTGAGCTGCAGCCAGATGGATATCTTGTGTTGGGAGATACAAACTCTTGTTTATCAGCAATTTCTGCAAAGAGATTACATATCCCGCTTTTCCATATGGAAGCAGGAAACAGATGTAAAGATGAGTGTCTTCCGGAGGAAACAAATAGACGTATTGTAGATGTTATTTCTGATGTGAACTTATGTTATTCAGAGTTTGCGCGTAAATACCTTGCAGATACAGGACTTCCAAAAGAGAGAACATATATGACGGGTTCTCCTATGGCAGAAGTGCTTCACATGAATCTGGAAAAGATTCAGAAGAGCGATGTTTTGGACAGACTTGGACTTGAAAAGGATAAATACATTTTGCTTTCTGCGCATCGTGAGGAAAATATTGATTCAGAGAAGAACTTTTTGAGTCTTTTTACTGCCATCAATGCGCTTGCACAGAAGTACGATATGCCGATTCTCTATTCTTGTCATCCAAGATCCAAGAATCGTCTGGAAAAGAGTGGATTCAAGCTTGATCCAAGAGTAAGAGTTAATGAACCGCTTGGTTTTAATGATTATAATAAGCTTCAGATGAATGCATTAGCAATTGTATCTGATTCAGGTACATTGCCGGAAGAAAGTTCATTTTATCTTTCAATCGGACATCCGATTGCTGCTGTATGTATCCGTACATCAACAGAGAGACCGGAAGCATTGGAAGCTGGAGATTTCATCTTAGCTGGTATTACAACAAAAGAACTGTTAAATGCTACAGATATGGCGATTGAGATGAAGCAGAAAGGTGTGCTTGGTAAACCTTGCCCGGATTATGTTGATGAAACAGTATCGATGAAAGTTGTTCGTATCATTCAGGGATATGTAAATGTAGTCAATAAGATGGTTTGGAGAAAAGAGCAGTAAGATATAAATTTAATGACGGGCAGGTGCTTATGTTGAAACTGCACCGAGCTCGTCATTTTTAGAATTGGAGGTAGTGATATTATGAATATACTTGTTACCGGTGCAAAAGGAATGGTTGGAACTGCACTTGTTAATAATTTGAAGAACATCAGAGATGGGAAAAACAGAACTAGAAATATTGAAATCAACGAGATTTATGAATATGACTTAGATAGTACAGAAGCAGAACTGGATGAATACTGTGCGAAAGCAGATTTCGTATTTAACCTTGCAGGTGTAAATCGCCCGGAAAATCCAGAAGATTTTATGAAAGGCAATTTTGGATTTGCATCACAACTTCTTGATACATTAAAAAAGCACAATAATAAGGCAGGAATTATGCTTTCTTCTTCGGTTCAGGCAACACTTTCAGGACGGTTTGGTAATAGTGAATATGGAAGAAGCAAGAAGGCCGGAGAAGAATTGTTCATTGAATATGGAAAAGAGACAGGAGCACCGGTATATGTATACCGTTTTGTGAATCTGATGGGACACAGCCGTCCAAAATACAACTCCGCAATCTCAACATTTTGCTGGGCTGTGGCAAATGACGAAGAATTTACAGTAAACGACAGAAGCACAGAGCTGGAAGTGCTGTATATTGATGACCTTGTAGAAGGAATGTTTGATCTTCTTGAAGGAAAAGAGCAGCATTGCGAATTCGATGGAGTGGAGACAGTATTAGATGAGAACGGTCACTATTGCTGCGTACCGGTTACACATAAAGCTACATTAGGTGAAATCGTAGACCTATTAGAAGAATTCAAGTCACAGCCGATCTCCTTAATGATGCCAAAATGCCCAGACGGATCATTTGCAAAGAAACTTTTCAGCCTTTACTTAACCTATTTACCAACTGATAAGTTCAAATATGCTATGAAGATGAATTGTGATGATAGAGGATCATTTACAGAATTAGTACATACAGTTGACTGCGGACAGGTCAGCATCAATATCAGCAAACCGGGAATCACAAAAGGACAGCACTGGCATAACTCCAAATGGGAACAGTTCATCGTAGTACATGGACATGGACTGATTCAGGAACGTAACATCAATACAGGAGAAACAGTAGAATTTAAAGTTTCAGGAGATAAGATTGAGGCAATTTATATGATCCCGGGATGGACGCACAATATCATCAATTTATCAGAGACAGAAGATTTGGTGACGGTGATGACATGTAATGAGGTGTTTGATCCAGCAAAGCCAGATACATTCTTTGAACCAGTGTAGACTGGAGGGGTCAGATCCCATTAAGAAAATCTTAAGGCATGATATTATTCCGGAGAAGGTGGAACTGATTAATCAGAAGAAGTCACCAATTCAGGATGATTATATTGAGAAATATTTGGTAGAGAAAGATTTGAATCTGACTGCAACATTAGATGCCGAGGCGGCATACAAAGACGCAGATTTTGTAGTTATTGCAGCGCCGATCAATTACGATTCAAAGAAGAATTTCTTTGATACATCTGCAGTGGAAAATGTAATCGAACTGGTGATTGAATATAATACGGACGCAGTGATGGTGATTAAGTCTACGATTCCGGTTGGATATACAGCATCCATCAGAGAAAAATATCACTGTGACAATATTATTTTCAGCCCGGAATTTTTAAGAGAATCAAAAGCACTTTACGACAATCTGTATCCGTTACGTATCATCGTTGGAACAGATGTAAAAAATGCAAGACTTGTAAAAGCAGCGAACACATTTGCCAGATTATTACAGGAAGGTGCTATTAAAGAAGACATTGACACATTAATTATGGGATTTACAGAGGCAGAGGCTGTAAAGTTATTTGCCAATACATATTTGGCACTGCGTGTATCATACTTCAATGAGCTGGACACTTATGCTGAGATGAAAGGTCTGGATACCAAGCAGATTATCGATGGCGTATGTCTGGATCCGCGTATTGGTAGTCATTATAATAACCCATCCTTCGGGTACGGTGGGTACTGTCTGCCAAAAGATACAAAACAGCTTTTGGCAAATTATGAAGATGTGCCACAGAATATGATGACAGCAATCGTTGAGTCTAACCGTACCAGAAAAGATTACATTGCAGAACATGTGCTGGAGATGACCGGAGCTTACGGAAAAAATGATGATTACGATGCAAGCAAAGAGAAGGAAGTTATTGTTGGTGTTTACAGATTGACCATGAAATCCAATTCCGATAATTTCCGTCAGTCCTCCATTCAGGGAGTCATGAAACGCATCAAGGCAAAAGGCGCGACCGTAATCATTTACGAGCCAACACTGGAAGAAGGAGCAACATTTTTCGGAAGCAAGGTAGTCAATGATTTAGAAGAATTCAAGAAACAGAGTCAGGCGATTATTGCGAATAGATATGATAGATGTCTGGATGATGTGAAAGAAAAAGTATATACACGAGATATCTTTGAGAGAGATTAGTACTGAAGGGGTCAGACCCCATTAAAAAAATCTTAAGGTCATGATATTATTCCAGAGAAGGTGGAACTGAATAATCAGAAGAAGTTAAGCCACCCTTGGAGGTGGCTTGAATGGATTAGAAGACTGAAGGGGTCAGATCTCATTAAGAAAATTTTGAGAAAAAATAGAATTACATGAGGATTAAAAGATGGGAAAGAAAGAGGACAAGCAAATTCCATTAACCAATAGTAAACGGTAAATTCCGAGTACGAATCAAGTAGAATTGTCAGGTGTGATATCGTGGATGACAGGATCAATGGCAAATCCCTGCATCAGCCATTGGAACTGCTCTGCAGATAAAGACCTGAGATCGTTGGAAGAACGTGGCCATGTGAAATGACCAGATTCCACGCGCTTGTAAAGGAGAAGAAAACCATCACCTTCCCAGAGAAGTCCCTTGATCTTGGTGGAAGACCTGCCACAGAAAAGGAACAGGGTGTTAGGTACAAACAGATTCATATGAAATCTGCGTTCGATGATGGCAGCCAGCGAATCAATTCCGAAGCGGAGGTCTGTGTAACCACAGACGATGTAGACATCGGCAAAGTAACTGTGATCAGCATCTTTAAGCATGGCACACCGCCTTGATAAGTTTACCGAGGAACTCTTCGGAAATCGCTGTATCTATTTCGATAGAAACACCATTTATCAACATTTTTACATTAGAGTTATTTGAGCGAATCGAGCGAATTGCACGAATGGAAGGAAATGCAGGTGCGGTTGTTCCTGACGAAGAGTCAGAGCCTGAGAAAACAGGAAGTGAGAGTGGAACAATATCTGGCAGGGATTGGTCAACAACTTCTTCCTTGAGAAGATGTTTCCAGTAGTTATAGGTGTGAAATGAAAGCTTATTCTGTTCACACCATTGCCGAACGGTAAGACCGCTGGCTTTCTGATCTGCAAATCTGATGGCCCATTCCTGAAGATGGACCTGATGAAGCTTTTGTTTTGCATTCATGAGATAATCCTCCTGGATAAAGTAACACGAATCGCGAAAATCGAGCGAATTGCACGAAGTCGAGTTGAAAATATTGTTAGAGCGAGTATCTCAGAAATGTGGTAAGATGAACAGGTACTGATTATTGAGGATTTACTTCAGAGCCACCATTACGGATGAATAGAGCCACCGTCACGGAAGGTGAGCCATTCATATAAATTTATCCTATAATGAAGTCGGCACACGATACGTGTGACTATTCATATAGGAGGTTCGATATAAAAAACGGACAGTATACGGTCAGGGCAACAAGTTCCGATAATACAGCAGTTCCTAAAGGACAAGGTATTACGCGAGGTGCTGCTTACTTTGCGAAAGAAGGTGATTGCTCATGATTAACCAGAGCACGTTTGAACTCCTAAAAGCAATGAAGCTTACAGCAATGGCTAATGAGTTCCAACACCAAACGGAGGATCCTGCCACATATGTTCCACTAGGATTTGAGGATCGCTTCTTACTGATGCGGAATGGGATAGACGCTAGGCTAACAAACTGGTCAGATACATCAAAAATGCAACTTTTTCTACACCAAGTGCAAGTATCGAAGGCATTGAATACCATGATAATTAGCATCAAATAGCACTGGCTCAGTCTCCGTGAGAGTAGCTCTGATCCTCCGTGGGACTGGATCAGTTTGACCGTGCAAGTGGTTCCCTCGGAACGGAATATACACGGAGTTGCTACAAAACTGCATATACTACTGCATGCTGTCAGGCATCATGTCAAACAGCCCGCTGTTGAACAGTGACTTCTAGGGATATGGATATTATTCAAACTCCAGACAGACAGTACGGAGTATTAGCAAAAATCGTTGATTTTAAACCATTTTAAGGCAATATATAAAACTATAAAACAATATAAAAACATGAAAAAATGCAATTATAATGCAATGAAGTACATTCAAGTTTTCTTAATTAAGGCCTCAATATCTTTATAATTTATCTTTATAATGAATTCTATTTGATGTAAAATAAATAGTATATCATAGAAAGGAGATATTGTATGCCATATTTAAAAAATTATCGCTTATTGATTAGCCACTCTTGGCATTACGAGAGCCAATATTCTACTATTGTAACATGGCTAAATAACACATCATATTTCAAATGGTCTAACCACTCTGTTTCTGCAGATAGACCATTGAACACAAAAACAAATCAACAACTTAGAGAAGAATTATCTCAACAAATTCGAGGATGTAATGCAGTAATTGTAGTTGCAGGAATGTATACACTCTACAGTGAATGGATTAACTATGAAATCGACGAAGCATTAAGAATGAAGAAGCCTATCATTGGCATTAAACCTTGGGGAAATCAACGAATACCAGAAAAAATTCAACAAAATGCCACCGTTCTAGTTGGTTGGAATTCATCTAGTTTGGTTTCAGCTGTTCGAAACTATGCTTTATAGGGAGATGATTTTATGAAAAAAACGTGCTTTGTTGTAATGGGATTTGGGAAAAAAATGGATTATCGTAATTCTAAAGAAATTGACTTAGACTTAATCTATAAACAAGTAATCAAACGATTATTTGATAGTGATTTTAAAGATTACCAATTAATTAGAGCTGATGAAATTAGTGGTTCTGAAATCATAGATATTAGTATGTATTCTTTGCTAATTAAATCAGATTTGGTTATTGCTGACATTACTACATCAAATGAAAATGCTCTTTATGAATTAGGAATTCGTCATGCATTAAAGCCTTTTTCTACTATTATAATGATGCAAAAAAGTGATAAAGGTTCTATTCCTTTTGATTTAAGTCATAATCGAATTCTAACATATGATGATTATGGGGAATATTTAGATGAAGATGAAGCTGCTAATATTAGAAAGTTATTAAAAGAATTTGTTCGTGCTTCACAAGAAAATAAAACTGACAGCCCTCTTTATACCTACTTACCCAACGTAACCCCGCCATCTTTAGATGATAGTGATTACGAAAAAATATTAGAAAAAGCTCTCCATAAGGAACAAACGATATTTAATTATATCGAGCAAGCTAACTCACTAAAAAAACAAAACAATTTTGAAGATTCTGTAGAAATATGGAACAAATTGCACGATGCAATTCCAAATAATGACTATGTAACTCAACAACTGGCTTTTGCTATTTACAAAGCAAAAAAACCTAATGAAACAATAGCTTTGCAAAAAGCTCTTGAAGTAATTATGACATTAGCACCTAATACTTCATTAGATTTGGAAACATTAGGAATAACAGGGGCTATTTACAAAAGATTATATAAAGTAAATAATAATTTTGATTACTTAGAAGAAGCAATAAAAATGTATCAACGTGGATATACAATCCGTAATGATTACTATACTGGTGAAAACTATGCCAATTGTCTTCTCTTTAAAACAAAAAAAGAAGGCATTTCAGCAGAAGAAACCATTTATTTACAATTTAGTAGCAAGAAAATTTATTCTGAAATTATTGACTTACTTTTAACCGAAATTAAAAAGAGCGAAATTGACTACTGGATGTATGCCACACTATCTACCAGCTACTATGTTATTGGGGATAATGAAAATCATAAAAAATACGAAAAACTTTTTTTGACTCACTTATCTGCTAATTGGGAAAAAGAAACATATTTTGAAAATTTAGATCTAATTAAATCTTGTTTACCAAGTGAATAAAAATAGGAGAAATTTAATATGTCACATAAATGCTTCATTTCATTTAAAACTGAAGATAAAAAGTATAAAAAATATATACAAGAAGATTTAAAAATAGATATGATTGATAAATCTTTAAACACCCCTATTAACTCTACTGATGAAGATTATATAATGAGGAAAATTAGAGAAGATTATTTGTCAGATTCAACGGTTACTATTCATTTAATCGGAGAATATAGTGCTGAAAATTTATTATATGAAAATCAAGCCTATATCAAACGAGAACTTCAAGCTTCTTTATATAATGGTGAAAACAACACAAAAAACGGTATATTGGGTATAGTTTTACCCAACATGTATGATAAAATTTTTAAAGGTTCTGAAGTTTGCTCTGTCTGCGGAAAAAGTCATAACATTGTATGTATCAATGACTCAACAGTTGTAAAAGAATTCAGCTATAATTACTATATACCTAAAGATGGTTGCTCATGGAGTGAAGAAGATAGATTTTGCGTATTGGTCAAATGGAATGATTTTGTAAAAAATCCTGAATTGTATATAAATAAAGCATTTGACAAACGCTCTAGTCTTATATCTGCAAAAACCAAAGTTAGACCCTAGTTCATCTAAATGCTCTTATTATTGGGTTACTATTTATATATCTAAAATTATTCATTTCGCATATAATAGTTTTAATTACAATACTGTCAGTAAACGCATCATAGTCGGTACTGCTTTGAGACGCTGTCCGGTGTCAAGGGGTTATACCCAGCGAGCCGAGCCACCCCTTGAAGGGATGGCAGCGACTTACTAGCCAGGTCTATGTGGATAATCCATCTGAGGTGCCAGAAAATCCTGACATTTCAGATGGATTATCCACCGTCATAATGCTGAATCCTGAAAGTGACGGATTAGCGGTAATACAGGAACTCTGTTACAATTAAGTCTAGTAAATAAATTCAAAAACTGCCACTTTAATTTTAAAGGAGTGGAAAATTTATTGTAACCTGAGCTAGCCGTCGCGTTAGCGACTTGGTACAATAGTCAAAGATAAGAAAGGTAAATGTTTATAAGGATTAGGTGGAAATGTAATGTAGTAAAATATAATGGAGGTTATTGATATGAAAGCATTTTTGTCACACACAAGTTCTGATAAAGACTTAGTAGGATTAGTTCATCAAAAACTTGAAAATCAAAATGCATGGTATGATGCAGCGAATATTGAAAATGGAGAAAGTATTCCAGAGAAAATTAACGAAGGATTAAAGTATGCAACACATTATGTACTTTTTTGGAGCCGAAAAGCATGCGAATCAAATTGGGTTAGAGCAGAGTTGAATGCTGCTTTTGTTAGAATGATGGCAAATAAGTGTAAATTTATGATTTTTATTCTTGATAATACACCTTTACCCGAATTGCTTCAACCATATAAATATGATTATATTGACAAAAAAGATTTACAGAAGGCATCTGATATTATTGTTGAAAAAATATTTTCTCAAGAAGGTAGTGTAACAAGACTTTCGGAATTTGTTAATAGAACAAAAGAAATTGGCGATATTGAGGAATCAATTAGGGATGGATATAAGCTAATTATATTACAAGGCATTCTGGGAATAGGAAAATCGTCTTTGGCAGAAAAAGCTTTTACATGGTTATATCCTAATAAAGCAATGTCAAGAATTATTATTGATTTTAATTTAATCCCAGGAATTGCAGAATTAGCAATTGAAATGTCAAATAAAACGAAAAAAAATTTGATAAATCAAAATAAAACGACAATTGAGCAACAAGAAAATATAAAATATTTTATTGAATATATATCAGCAAATAATATATTGTTAATTTTAAAAGATGTAAAGAAGTGGTTGAATGAAGATGGAACTATGAATTCAGATATGTTATTTGTTACCGATTTAATTGTAAATACGCCAATGTTTTCATATGCTACAATTATGACAACATCCAGATATATAGATATACCTTATAATTATTATGACACAACGAGACAGTTGCCAGTTTTAGGGTTAGAAGATTCAAATATTGCTCAAATAATTAAGAATAATTTACCAGAAAATTTTTCGGGTGATGATAATAAAAATTTGGAATTTGCAAAAAGATTATACGGATATCCATTAGGAGCTAAATTAGGAGCATATCGAATTGCAAACCATGGATATGATTATTATCTAAAACAGCCCCCAAAAATACAAGCATTGAAGGTTAGCTTGGCAAAACAATTAATATCGTATGCAGAATTATCTAATGAATGTTTAGAATATTTAAAAATAGTTGCTTTATGTCAATCACGTTTAAGAAATAATGAATACATTTTAGTATTCCCAGAGTTCTCAGATAGTATTGCAAAGCTTTCAGATGAAGCTTTTTTTGCAGGTATAGTAAAATATAGCGAGGATGGTTGTTATAAATTGGAGTTGTTAGTTGAAGATTATTTCTATGATCTTGCATTTAATGATTTAAAGTGTAAAGAATATTGTGATAGGTTGGAAAAAACTCTTTTGCGCATAATTGAAAGAAAAGATATAAATTATATGAGATTGGTACCAGCTACTGTACATATTTTAACACTTAATGGCAGAATAGATAAAGCAATACAGGTAAGAGCTGAACTTACTGCAACCATAACATCAAGTATGTGGGATATGTATAATCATAGAGAATATGAAGAGGCGAACAAGGTTGCAGAACAATTGATAACGATTGATAGTGAAAATGTTGAAGCAAGATATGTGAAGGCATTATGTTTAACACGTTTCGATGAAGATGATGAAGCAAAGAAAATTCTTGATAATTTACTAGAAGAAAATGCAGATAATGCCGCTCGATACTATTATGCATTGGGAAGAATACAGAAGAAACAAGGAAAATATAATAAGGCAATTGAATTATACAAAACTGCAATTCTTAATAGAAGAAGATATCTTTCACCTTATAGGGAGTTGGCAGAGTGCTATATTTTAATGGATAATATTAGTGACGCTAAAATTGCAATAGAAAATGCAAAGAAAATAGATGAAAGTAATGTGTTTGTAATTTTGCTGGAGGCAAGATTGTTACAGAAAGAAGACTGTGCAGATAAGGCAATTGAATTATTAGAAAATCAATCTATATTTGAGAAAGAACCGGCTCAAATATTTTTTAGAAAAGGAAGGGTTTTTGACCAACTTGGCAATAAAGAACAGGCAAAAGAATGTTATATTCGTGCGTTGGATTATGACTCAAAAACATATGATGCTAAATTATGCTTGTTAAATCATCAGATAATAGATGAACCATTGACTGCAGAAGAGGAAATGATTGCGCTAAAGAATGTTTTACGTGGCAAAAGAAAATTTATACTAACAAATATTGAGGCAAGATATGTTGGATATCAAAAACATAACGAGGAAAAAGCAATTGAAATATTAGATAATGTACCGAAAAATTTCAGAGATAAACAGTGGTATGCAGTAAAAAGGCAGCTTTTGGAAAATTCAATTAGGAAGCATTCTCTAGCAAAAAGAGATATTTTAGCAAATGAATATACGAAGGAATTGAAAAAATTAGATGATGTAGTAGAACAGAAGTATGGAAACATAAATTTAAGAGAAGTAGATTTATTACCAGATATGTAAGATTAAAGAGATGAGTAGAAAACTCTATAATAAATAGAAGAGAGGCGCAATGGGTAGAAACAATATTTTTAAAAAGTATTGATAAATGCAGAAAATGGTAATACAGCGTTAGGGCGTATGGGAAATTTCTAGAGACTGAAGGGGTCAGACCCCATTAAGAAAATCTTAAGTTGTTAAAAGGTATTGCAACTTCATATCATTAATGATATAATTCAATAAAATTGATAGTAGGAAGCGGATCGGATGAAAGAGAACAGAGAAGAATATCAGAATGAAAAGGAAAAAAGAGAGAAAAGGTTGCTGGCATATGCGGATATGATTCAATCAGCAGTGCAGCAGGATTCTTCCGAAGTGATACGACAATTGGTGGAGGAAAGAAAGAGACAGAGACTAACGCAGCAGGAATTATCGGATATAACCGGTGTGAGAACATCGAATATAGCAAGGTTTGAGGGAGGGACAAGAATCCCGACATTGTTGATGCTGGAAAAGTATGCGAATGCATTGGGAAAACACATAGAAGTAAGTATACGTGATAAAGAGTAATGCGGAGGTAGCCGCATTACTTTGAAAATAATCATAAATGATAATATCAATATAGAGAAAATAATCTTTGGTAAAAAATAGTATGAATATAATCTACTATTTTCGATAATTTTTTTCCTAATATTATGGTAATAGTATTGAAAAAAAGGGGAAAAAATAGTAAGATGAAGATGGTTATTAGTTCAAAAAATACGAACAAATATGCGAAAGAGGAAAGAAAAATGATAATAATGGATTTGAAAATCGATAACTTTTTAGCTTTCAAAAATTTTCATATGAATATGTCATATCCTAAAAAGATTGTAGATTCTTATATTGATCATGAATATTTGCAGGAAAGGACGAACTTCAGATATAAAAAGGTTAATATTTTAATGGGAGGAAATGCTACTGGAAAAACTTCGATTGGAAAAGTCCTTATGTGTATATGTAATTTTATAAAAAATAAAGAGGCCAATTCCATAGTTTCGAAAGTAGGAGACACAAAAAAAGAAGCGTCTATAACTGTTGATTTTATAGGACATTCATTGAGGATGTATAGATTAGATATTAAGGTAAAACCTTCAGATGAAGAAGGCGAATTGCCGAAGGTGTTTGTATGCAAGCGAGTAACTGACATAGGGGAAAAGGACAGGTATGAGACTTGTGCTGCGAAGATAGACAGAATTCCATTAGAGTATAATGAAGATTATGCAGAGGAACTTGAAAAAATCGATCCAATTGGCTGGATGTTTACATATCCATCAGATATGGGAAATAAAGCGGTTGAATTTCCACAAGATCCTTCTTTCTTAAAAGTGATGGAGTATACGTTAAAATCATTAGATCCAGCAATAAAAAGTGTAGAGAAATCAAAAGAAGTTGTGAATACATTTATTGTTCATATGCAGTCTGGAGATTTGCTTGTTCAGGACGGAGAAGTTATAAAAAAGAATATATTATCAAGTGGAACAAAAGCAGGAATAGATATCGCATCTTTGATTTATTCTATATATAAAGGAGAATGTGGATTTTATTATTGCGATGAAAAATTTTCTTATATACACAGTGAATTGGAAAAAGCCTTTTTAAATGTAATGATTCATGGACTGAGAAATGGTGAACAATTATTTTTTACTACACATAATTCGGATATAATGGATCTTCCATTACCGAAACATTCATACATTTTTTTGAAAAAGGATATACATAATGAAGAAGAACCTATAAAATGTGTGTATGCATCAGATTATTTGAAGAGAAATACAGATTCTATTAGAAGAGCAATAGATAATGACTTATTTGCTACATCTCCTAATTTGGAATATGTATATGAAATTGCTGAAATAAGTGAATTTTCAAAAGAGGAATGTTAATGGGAAAAGAAAAATATTATCAATATTTTGTTGAAGGGGAAGATGAGAAAAAATTAGTGGATGTATTGAAGAGCGATATGAAATTAATTGTATCCGGAAAATCGCAGGTATTTAATGTTACCCAACAGAAGCTGACGAGGCTGAGAGTTATGAATCTAAAACCAGGAACAACTGTTGTATTAATATTTGATGCAGATGCCGGAAATTTGCAAATATTAAAAGATAACATTAATTTCCTGCATAAGGAAAAGGTTGTTTCGGAGGTGATTTGTGTAATTCAGGTAAGAAATTTAGAAGATGAACTTATAAGATGTTGTAATATCCGGCAGATAAAAGAACTCTTAGGAAGTAAATCAGAGAAAGAATATAAAACAGATTTAATAAAAGAAAAGAGTCTTGCAAAAAAACTTACTGAGAAAAAATTTGATATCAATCTTTTATGGATTATGAGTGATACGGGAAAGTATATAGAGATTGAAAATAATGCACAGAAGATAAAAAAGAAAATGTGATAACAAAGTTGATAAGTAAAACGCGTGAGGAAGAGTTATGTTAACATTAAGCGGTATGATAGTTGCTAATGTGGGTACGGATTATATCAATACATATTTAAAGAGTAAAAAATATGCAAAAGAAGATGAAGGAAAAGCTGTTGAATATTGGGTGAATGATTTAATTGCACGAGAGCGATTAGATATAGATGATTTTGAGAATTTCTTGTTTGATGAATTATCTTTTGGAAAGCGAAAAAGTATTCGGGTTTATAAAATAGATAATGCATATAAGTTGAAAGATTCTGAAAATTGGTTAAATCAGTTGAGAGAAAATTATGGTATAAATAGTCTGGAATTCAAAAATATTATGACGAGTATTCCGTCGTATAAAGAACCGGAAAGAATTGCAGCAATATCTTCGGAATTTGATTATCGTGGCAATGTAACAAGAATTCGAATCCTTTTTACAGCCTATGCGGAAGTTGAGGAAAAAGGAAAGATACATGCGACAGGAGCATATTATCCAATAGATATAGATTTGAAGAAGAAATGTGTGATAATAAAAGCTTGGAATCGGCAAGGATTAAGGGATGGATATAAAGCTGAAGAACGTTTGGATCATATTGCTTCAATATTATCAATGGGGTTTGGTGTGAAAACAAAATCATTTGGAGTACAGCATAAGAAAACGTTACATAATATGAGCCAGGGGATAGTAACAGAAGTATATAAGAAAATACCAGCGTTTAATAGGATTAACTGTTTAGATGAAGAAATAGAGAAATTTCAACAAAAAGTATTGACGGGATTGCCGCTTAAAAATATTGAATATCGGGAAAATACAGTTTGCTTAAAAGAAAATGTATTTGATTTTAAAGATGAAATGAAAAAAATGTTTGAAAAAATATGCATTAGTGATTATTTTTTTGATGTACCGTATGAAGATATTTGGAATATGGGAATCCATATGATTGTATCAAAAATAAAATTTAAAGATCTCGAACATGTGTTAACTATTTTGAGTAGTGAAACGAGCGAGATACCTGTTTTTTGTACGAAAACTTTTTTGTCATTAAAAAAATCACTAGAAGATGTAAAATTGGTGGATCGATTATGGATTGAGCATGATCGGGCACGAGGAAAAATAGAGTTGTCTTATGATGCTACAAAAGAGCAGTATGTAGGAATAAAGGTATTATCCAATATACGATTTACAAGTGAGGATTTAGGGCTTGCAGAGGAGATTTATAATTTGTATGAACAAGGTTCTATTGGAAAAGTTAAGGAAAATAATCAAAAATGTGTCATGTAATAGTTTGAAATGTGTATATCAACATCAATTGGAGGAATGGTTAGAGATAGATTCGGATGAGTGTAGTAAATTTATTCGAGAATTGGTAGAAGAGAACTTAATAGAAGAAAAATATGATTTTCAATGTGAATGTGGGAATGATTGTACTGTTTATCATCGATTGCTATTGACAGAGGACTTTCAATGTAGTGAGTGTGAAAGAAAATATAATAAAGACGATATCAAAAGCAAAGCAGAAGTATTATATGAAATAGATAAACAGGCAGTTATGGATTATAAAGAAGAATATACCGCAATAAATAGTCAGATTAGAAGTTTTGTGGAATACAAAAGAAATGTACGTCAAGACGAGATTAGACAGATAGATTATGAAGCTATAGGAGTTGAAAGACAAGTGAAAAAGCCGAGAGTATTTTTATCATATTCGCATAAAGATGAAGAATATAAAAAAGAATTGGACAAACATTTTGCACCATTAAGAAATAATGGACGTGTTGAAACTTGGAATGATAGGAAATTGGAAGCAGGAAGCAGATTAAATGAAATAATACAAGAAGAGCTCAATACAAGTGACATTATTATTTTTATGTTGAGTTCTGACTTCTTGGATTCTTATTATTGTTATGATATCGAAATGAAAAAGGCTATAGAAAGAGAAAAGCGTGGAGAATGTAAGATAATTCCGGTAATCGTAAGAGCGTGTATGTGGGACGAAACTCCTTTAAAAAATTTTTTGGCATTTCCAAAGGATGGAAAATCGATTGAACAGTATGAACGTAAAGACGATGCTTATTTAGAAATAGCCAAAGGTGTAAGGGAAATAGTACAGTCGATGGAGTAAGTTGGGAATATACTAGAAAAAATATGATATGGTTCGGTTCGTAAAGGAATTAATTTAATCTTATAGTAAAAGTACATATTACTAGAGGTAGAATATGTGGATACGAATGAGAATAGAAAGGATAAAGTTATGAAGTTGAAGTGTGTAGAGGTGTACGAGGGATTATATCATCAGGAGCCGTTTGATGTGGCATTTTGCCCTTATCGAATAAGCCCATTAGGAGCGCATATCGATCACCAGTATGGTAAGATCAATGGTCTTGCGATTGATAAAGGAATACATATGGCTTACCATCCGAAGCAGAATGGTATCATTGAATTACAGTCTTTGAATTTTCCGAAGCGTGCGCAGTTTTTTGTAAATGCAGTGCCGGAGGAGAAGCAGGGAGATTGGGCGGATCATCTTCGTGGTGCAGCTAAGATGTTAGGAGAAAAGTATCGGTTGAAGATAGGATTGTCTGGTGTGATTGAAGGGAGTCTTCCGATTGGTGGACTGTCTTCCTCAGCGTCAGTTATTATCTGCTTTTTGTCAGCATTATGTAAGGTGAATGATATTCATCTGGAGCCGATGGAACTTATATTAACTGCAAAGGCAGCGGAGAATCAGTATGTAGGAGTGTCTTGCGGTAAGCTGGACCAGAGCTGTGAAGTGCTTTCTAAAAAGAATCATCTTCTGTATCTGGATACGAAGGATGACAGCTATGAGTTGATCCCGACCAGTCAGAGTATGAAGCCGTATAAGATTGCGATTTTCTTTTCTGGTCTGGAGCGTTCGCTGAAGAATTCAAAATATAACCTGCGTCAGGATGAATGTAAGGCGGCAGCGTATGCGTTGATGGGATATGCTGGCATGGATTATGGAACATTTGCAGATACAAGATTACGTGATGTGCCGTATGAAGTATTCGAGGCTTATAAGGATCATTTGCCAGAGCTATGGCGCAGACGTGCGGAACATTACTACAGCGAATTTGCACGGGCAGAAAAAGGAGCCGAGTTGTGGCGAGAAGGTGATTTGGAAGGTTATGGACAGCTTGTGTTTGAAAGTGGAAAGTCTTCTATATACAGTTATGAATGTGGCTGTGATGAACTGAAGAAATTATATGAAATCATGCGGAATACAGATGGCATTTACGGTGGACGTTTCTCAGGGGCAGGATTCAAAGGGTGTTGTATGGCTCTTGTTGATCCGGAAAAGGTAGAAGACATTAAGGCGAAAGTCACAGAAGAATATTTGAAAGCATTTCCAGAGTTAGAAGGAAGATATTCTGCATATGTATGTGAGAGTGCAGATGGAGTGAGACTTTAGTAGATATATATACGTAATTAAAGAAACAAAGGTTAGAATATTGAGCGAGGCAGGAAGTTGTATTACCTGCCTTATTATATGTGACAGAATCTGTCAAACAGTTAAGAAAAAGAGAAAAGAAACTTCTTGATATAGAAAAGATATCATATATGTACTATAATGGAACAGTGACAAAAAATGCACATAATGTGTGGGAAAGGTAATATCATGAAAGAAAAAAATGTGTCATTAGAGAATAAAGTAATTTTAGTAACCGGTGCTGCTGGATTTATTGGATCGAATCTTGTTATGGAGCTTTTGCGGGAGGTACATCCGGTACATATTGTAGGAATCGATAATATGAATGATTACTATGATGTGTCTATTAAAGAGTATCGTCTGAACCAGATAGAAGAACTGGTAGGAAAGCAGGAAAGTTCTACTTGGAAATTTATCAAAGGATCTATTGCAGACAAAGCGCTGATCGATCGGATATTTGCAGAGGATAAGCCGGCAGTTGTTGTAAATCTTGCAGCTCAGGCAGGGGTACGCTACTCAATTACAAATCCAGATGTATATATTGAGTCCAATCTGATCGGATTTTATAACATTTTGGAGGCTTGCCGTCATTCTTATGATGACGGAGCTAATGGAGTGGAGCATTTGATTTATGCTTCATCCTCCTCTGTATATGGAAGCAACAAAAAGGTGCCATATGCGACAGAAGACAAAGTAGACAACCCGGTTTCTTTATATGCAGCTACAAAGAAATCTAATGAGTTGATGGCACATGCATATAGCAAGCTATATAACATCCCGTCGACAGGGCTTCGATTCTTTACAGTTTACGGACCGGCAGGAAGACCGGATATGGCATATTTCGGATTTACAAATAAACTTCGCGCCGGAGATACGATTCAGATTTTTAATTATGGAAATTGCAAGCGCGATTTTACATATGTAGATGATATTGTAGAGGGAGTAAAGCGCGTAATGCAGGCAGCTCCGGAGAAGAAAAATGGCGAGGATGGGTTACCGATTCCACCTTATGCAGTTTACAATATCGGAAACAGTCATCCGGAAAACTTACTGGAATTCGTAGACATTTTACAACAGGAACTGATCAGCGCAGGCGTACTTCCGGAAGATTATGATTTTGACGCGCACAAAAAATTAGTACCAATGCAGCCGGGAGATGTGCCGGTAACATACGCAGATACCACAGCATTAGAAGAAGACTTTGGATTTAAACCACAGACAAGCCTGCGAGAAGGCTTAAGAAAATTTGCACAGTGGTATACGGAATTTTATAAATAGGGGGTCAGACCCTCTTAAGATTTTCTTAAAAAGAGGTTGAGTAATATTATGATAGCAATTGTTTTAGCAGCTGGGTATGCTACGAGATTGTACCCGTTGACAGAGAATTTTCCGAAGCCGCTGCTTCCGGTGAATGAGAAGCCGATTTTGAACTGGCTTTTAGATGACTTAGAAGAGCAGGAAGAGATTACGGGATATGTGATTGTAAGTAATCACAAATTTATTGGATATTTTGAAGGTTGGAAAGAGACTTTAAATTATAAAAAGCCGGTAATTCTTGTGGATGATGGTTCTACGGATAATGAGCACAGACTTGGGGCAGTGAAGGATATCCAGGTTGCACTGGAGGCTGTAAAAGGGAGAAGTGGAGAGAGTTTTCTTGTAATTGCAGGAGATAATCTTTTGGATTTCTCATTCCGTGAGTTCATTCAGTTTAGCCAGAAAAAGCAGGCACCGTGTGTGATGTGTCATGAGGAAAATGATTTGAAACGGCAGCAGAAGACGGCAATTATTGTAAAAGATGCAGAAGACAAAATCATTTCTTATGAAGAAAAACCAGAGGTGCCGAAGGGGAATTTGGCAGTGCCGCCATTTTATTGTTATCGAGAAGAAGATGTGGCACGGATCGATGAGGCAATTAAAGCTGGTTGCAGTACAGATGCACCGGGAAGTTTCGCAGCATGGCTCAGCCATCAGACAGATGTCTATGCATGGACGATGAGCGGAAAGAGGCATGATATTGGAGACCGTGCCAGCTATGATGCGGTGCAGGAGATTATGAAGAACCAGGCATAGGTACATATTACCTGAGAAAAATATGAAAGGTATGTAAAAGGAGAAATAAAAGTCATGAAGATTGCAGTAGCAGGAACAGGATATGTAGGATTATCAATTGCGACATTATTGGCACAGCACAATGAGGTATGGGCAGTAGATATTATCCCGGAAAAGGTGGAATTAATTAATCAGAAGAAGTCACCAATTCAAGATGATTATATTGAAAAATATCTGGCAGAGAAAGATTTAAATCTGACTGCAACATTAGATGCGAAATCAGCATATAAAGATGCAGAATTTGTTGTAATCGCAGCACCGACAAATTACGATTCTAAAAAGAATTTCTTTGATACATCAGCGGTAGAAGCTGTTATTAAATTAGTTATTGAGTATAATCCGGATGCGATTATGGTGATCAAATCTACAATCCCGGTAGGCTATACGGCAAGCATTCGAGAAAAATTTCATTGCGATAATATCATTTTCAGCCCAGAGTTCTTAAGAGAGTCTAAGGCGCTCTATGATAATCTGTATCCATCACGTATCATTGTTGGAACAGATGTGGAGAATGCAAGACTTGTCAAAGCAGCGAATATATTTGCCAGATTATTACAGGAAGGTGCAATAAAAGAAGACATTGATACTCTGATTATGGGATTCACTGAGGCAGAGGCCGTGAAGTTGTTTGCCAATACATATCTGGCACTGCGTGTATCTTACTTTAATGAGCTGGATACTTATGCAGAGATGAAAGGGCTGGATACGAAGCAGATTATTGATGGTGTATGTCTGGATCCACGAATCGGAAGTCATTATAACAACCCGTCTTTCGGCTATGGTGGTTATTGTCTGCCGAAAGATACAAAGCAGCTTTTGGCAAATTATGAGGATGTCCCACAGAACATGATGACTGCAATCGTAGAATCTAACCGAACAAGAAAAGATTACATTGCAGAACATGTGTTAGAGATGACAGGTGCTTATGAGGCTAATGATGATTACGATGCAAGTAAAGAAAAAGAAGTAGTCGTAGGCGTTTACCGTCTTACAATGAAATCTAATTCCGATAACTTCCGTCAGTCATCTATTCAGGGAGTTATGAAGCGTATCAAAGCAAAAGGAGCAACGGTAATTATCTACGAGCCAACACTGGAAAATGGTACAACATTCTTCGGAAGCAAAGTAGTCAATGATCTGGAAGAATTTAAGAAACAAAGCCAGGCAATTGTCGCCAACAGATATGATAGTAGTCTGGACGATGTAAAAGAAAAAGTATACACACGAGATATCTTTAAGAGAGATTAGAGATTGAGTGCAGGAATAAAATAAGAGTAGAGCAAGAGAAAAGAGGCAGAAATTGAAAAAATTCGGTCTCTTTTTGTATATTGAAAAGACAATAGAAATAGAAGAAGCGGTTGATAAAATGGTACAATAAAATTGGTAGCCAGAAATGTTGGAGTAAAATGAGTTGTGTATAAAAAGAAATGTAAGGTTATGATGAAAATCGAAGAATAAAATATGGAATATAATGAAAAGAATCTGCCGTTGGCAAAATGGTTGATCGATAAGACAAATACAAAGGACTATCGCATAGGAAATCTCTTAGGAATGAAGCACCCAAAGGTGGATGGGGATCTTTTGAAAATAGTGGGTGGCAGAGATGAACTGGTCAGACAGGCAAAAGTTTTAGAAAGAATTCCAGCATTAGGCGGAGAAGAATATCTGCATTTTGACTGGAGAGAAATGAATACAGATATCACGAAGATTGATTATCGGGTAGAAGTAATTCCTGGATTATGTGACTTAATTGGGGTCATTGATCCTAGAGAACGCCAGTTACAGGCAATAACAAGAGTGTGCAAACTGCAGGAGGATGTATCCGGAAGCTGTCTGTTCGCTTATTGTAATCATGTGCTGGAACAGTTGAATAAAGGGAATACGAAAGAGTTATCCAAAGCGGAGGACGAAGAATTCCTTAAGTGTCTGAAAGCGTTAGCTGATCTGAAAGAACCGGAATGGAAGCGCGTGTTCAGCTCCAAAGTATTTGAAAAGAAAAATGATATCACGCCATCTAAAGTTTTCGAACGCATTTATCAAGGTGCAGTTATCGAAGCTTTGAAATACTCTCCGCAATATGAAGAAGGCATGTCAGATGATGAGATACTGGCAGCACATGGAATATTAAGTTATTCCCAGACATTAGAATGGAAAGGTGCCGTGGAGTATTGCATGACAGATCGAAATGGCACAGCGATAGAGAAGAAAATCGACACTTCCTTGAATTATTATGGAACGGTACTTAATGCACAGACATTAGAGCATGCCGTACCAAGCTTACGAAATAGTGTTGAAAAAATCATTGTGATTGAGAATAAAGCGAATTATGAAAGCATGGAATATGATCCAAAAGTTTTATATATCTTTTGTCATGGCTACTTTTCGCCAAAGGAAGTTCGCTTTTTGCAAATGTTAATGAAGACAGCACCGGAAGAAATCCAGTGTTATCATTGGGGAGATATGGATTACGGTGGAATACAGATTTTTTTGTATAATGAAAAGAATATTTTTCCAAATCTGATTCCATGGAAGATGGACGTTCCCTCTTATAAGGCAGCGTTGGAAAAGGAAAAAGGAATTAAGCTATGCAGCAAAAAGCAGAAAAAGTTAGAAGCATTGAATGCCGGTAAATTAGAAGTACTGAAACAGTGTATATTGGAAAATAAGATGGAAATCGAGCAGGAGATGTTAATATAAAAATGTCTCGATCTCATCGACAGTCATCATATTATATACACTCTGGCAAAGCTCAATTACAAAGATAGTTTGAATCAGCTTCATCTCTTGCGCCAGCGCAGCTTCTATGGTATACTTACACGGATTGTAGAATTGACTATATAATGACAAATAAGAGAAATCCGGTTGTAAAAAAGCTTTTTTAGATACCGGATTTCGTATCGGGGCTCACAAGGGAGTCTTGAAGTGTACATATACAAGAGACACAGTGAAAGGAGTTATAGTATGTGTGGGATTGTAGGATTTACAGGTGATATGCAGGCAGCACCAATTCTGTTGGATGGTCTTTCTAAGCTGGAGTACCGAGGATATGATTCAGCAGGAATCGCAGTAAGAGATGGAGAGAAAGAGACAGAAGTAATTAAAGCAAAAGGCCGTCTGAAAGTTCTGTCTGAGAAGACGAATGGCGGAGAATCCGTACCTGGAACATGTGGTATCGGACATACAAGATGGGCGACTCATGGAGAGCCATCTGAGACAAATGCACATCCGCACGTCAGTGATGATGGCAATGTTGTAGCAGTTCACAATGGTATTATAGAGAACTATCAGGAACTGAAAGATAAGCTGATCCGTAAAGGTTATTCTTTTTACTCAGCAACAGATACAGAAGTTGCTGTAAAATTAGTTGACTATTATTATAAGAAATATCTTGGTACACCGGTTGATGCAATCAATCATGCATTGATCCGTATTCGTGGTTCTTATGCACTGGCAATGATGTTTAAGGATTATCCGGGAGAGATTTATGTGGCAAGAAAAGACAGCCCGATGATACTTGGTGTAGATGGTGAGAATTCTTACATCGCATCTGATGTTCCGGCTATTCTGAAATATACAAGAAATGTGTATTACATCGGAAATCTTGAGATGGCCCGCGTAAGAAAAGGAGAGATTACATTTTATAATCTGGACGGAGACGAGATTCAGAAAGAGTTGAAGACGGTCGAGTGGGATGCAGAAGCAGCGGAAAAGGCTGGATTTGAGCATTTCATGATGAAAGAGATCCATGAGCAGCCAAAAGCAGTTTCTGACACTTTGAATTCTGTCCTGAAAAATGGAGCGATTGATTTATCGGAAGTAGGATTATCCGAAGAGGAGATGAAAGAGATCAGCCAGATTTATATCGTAGCATGCGGATCTGCTTATCATGTAGGTATGGCAGCACAGTATGTCATCGAAGACCTGGCAAGAATTCCGGTACGTGTGGAACTGGCAAGCGAATTCCGTTATCGTAATCCAATCTTAGATCCAAAAGGTCTGGTCATTATCATCAGCCAGTCCGGAGAGACGGCAGACAGCCTTGCAGCACTCCGCGAATCTAAGGAGATGGGAATTAAGACACTTGGTATTGTAAATGTAATCGGATCTTCTATCGCAAGAGAAGCAGACAACGTATTCTATACACTGGCAGGACCGGAGATTTCTGTAGCTACAACAAAAGCTTACAGCACACAGCTGATCGCAACTTATGCACTTGCAATTCAGTTTGCAAAGGTTCGTGGACAGATTACGGAAGAACAGTACACAGGATATATTGAAGAGCTGCAGACAATTCCGGATAAGATCAGTAAGATTATTGCAGATAAAGAGAGAATCCAGTGGTTCGCAGCAAAGCAGGCTAATGCAAAAGACGCATTTTTCGTAGGAAGAGGAATTGATTATGCAATCAGTCTGGAAGGCAGCCTGAAGATGAAAGAAATCAGTTATATCCATTCTGAGGCATATGCAGCAGGAGAATTGAAACACGGAACCATTTCTCTGATTGAAGATGGAACACTGGTAATCGGAGTGCTGACACAGCCAGATCTCTATGAGAAGACAGTCAGCAATATGGTAGAATGTAAGAGCCGTGGAGCGTACCTTATGGGATTGACTACATTTGGTCATTACAATATTGAGGATACAGCAGATTTCACTGTTTATATTCCAAAGACAGATCCACATTTTGCAACATCACTTGCAGTTATTCCATTACAGTTGATGGGATATTATGTGAGCGTGGCAAAGGGATTAGACGTAGATAAGCCGAGAAACCTTGCAAAAAGTGTAACAGTGGAATAAGAATAATAGAATAAGAAGGTTAATTGAGGACATAGTGTTTATTTAAAATGCTATGTCCTCTTTATAAAAAATGAAGCCTCCCACTTAAGGAGCCTTCATTTTTTATGAGTGTCTGACAAATTTCAATTATGATATCTGTTCAGATACAAAATGTTCAATTTGAAAATAATCCAATACTGGGATTACTCAGTCTCTTCACTGTCTTCGTCATCAGCAATTGCAATATGTGATTCAGTTACAGTAACAACAGTTGTCTCAGGATCTGTAACCAAGTGGACATCTTTATCCTGTGCAAGTGACAGATCTTTTACTTTAATCGTATCGCCGATACGGAGTTTTGCTACATCAATCTCAACTTTGTCAACAAGTGCAGATGGAAGTGCTTTATAAGAAACTTCCTCTAACTGTTGCTGCAATACACCAGATTCAAGTTTGTCATGGTTTACAAGAACAATCTCTGCAACAGAATGTACAACTTCATCTTTGACAAGAGCCTGGAAATCCATCTCATCTACTCTGCCTTTTAATGGGTTATAATCAACCTCTTTGATCAATACATTGTGGGATTCGCCGTCAATATCCAACATGATCTGGCTTCCTTTATTGCTCGTCTTAAGCAGGCGGTCAACTGCGGCAGCATCCATTTTTACTGGAATGGACTCTTTCATCTCTTTGCCGAATACGTTACCGGTAACATAGCCCTCTCTTCTTAATTTTTTTGCCTTTACGGCAAGTGTTCTTTTTTCAGCTTTTAAAGTATTCATTTATCTTTTCCTCCAAGTCTGAATAATTTTATGAGTTCTATTTGTTACAACTGTAGTATAGCACCCGCGCAATATTATGATTAACCAAAAAATATAAAAAACAGAGAAAAAGATTATGCAAAATAGACAAAGCACTAAGACCTGATGTTTCATGTATAACGGATGAAACAGATGAATAATGTTACCAGGTCGTTACCAGGTGACGTTAACGGGCAAGAAAGCATATATTGACAAATATTCATTTTTTAGTATAATTAATACAATGCTCTCGAAAGTGAGAGCGTTCTTTGATTATAGAAAAGGAGAGAGAACATGACAACAACAGTATCTATATTAATTGCATTTGGCGTCTATCTTTTGGGAATGATCGGAATTGGGATCTGGAGCATGAGACAGACGAAGGGGGCAGACGATTTCTTCCTTGGAGGACGAGGACTTTCCGCTCCGGTAGCTGCGATGTCTGCACAGGCATCTGACATGAGCGGCTGGTTGCTGATGGGACTTCCGGGCTCTGTATATGCACTTGGAACCGGGCAGGCATGGATCGCCGTAGGACTTGGACTTGGAACGATTGCTAACTGGCTTATTATCGCAAGACCACTTCGTGCATATACAATTGTAGCGGGAAATTCTATGACGCTTCCGGAATTTTTCGGAAACCGTTATCACGATGAAAAGAAGATTTTACTTGGTATTTCTTCAGTTATTATCGTCATTTTCTTTCTGGTATATACAGCTTCCGCGCTGGCAAGCGGAGGTAAGCTTTTTAACACTGTATTTGGATTGGATTACCATATAGCTTTATTTCTGGGTGCAGCAGTTATTCTGATCTACACATTTATGGGAGGATTTCTTGCAGTGTGTTCTACAGATTTCTTCCAGGGATTACTGATGTTGATTGCAATTCTTGCAGTACCGGTGTTGGCATGGGGATTTGTAGGTGGTGATTTTCATAACATGCTTGCAAATACAGGAGTGAATCCGGACAATTACTTAAGCTTTACATATAATGGAGATCATCCGATCACAGCGGTAGAGATTATTTCTAATATGGCATGGGGACTTGGATATTGTGGTATGCCACATATCCTGATTCGTTTTATGGCAATCCGCAGTGAGAAAGAACTGAAGAAATCTTCGGCAATTGCAATTGTGTGGGTTGTACTTTCCCTTGGATTTACGATTGCGATCGGACTGCTCGGACGTGCTTTTCTCTATCCGGAGATTCTCGGAGTAACAGAGGGGGCACCATCAGCAGAGTCAGTATTTATTGAGATGATCCAGAAGGTTTTCATTGAAAAGATTCCGATTCCATTTATTGCAGGATTGTTTATCTGTGGAATTCTGGCAGCTGTAATGTCAACTGCAGATTCACAGCTTCTGGTATGTTCTTCTTCCGTATCTAAAGACATTTACCAGAACATCCTGAATCCGGAAGCTTCTGATAAGAAGGTATTAAATGTAGCACGTCTGACAACATTTGGCGTAGCTGTATTAGCATTTTTCATCGCATGGGATCCGAACAGTTCTATCATGGACCTGGTATCTGATGCATGGGCAGGACTTGGAGCAGCATTTGGTCCGCTTGTCGTTATGAGCCTCTTCTGGCGCAGAACGAATCTTCCGGGAGCTGTGGCAGGACTGGTGTCCGGAGCAGCGACTGTGCTGATCTGGGATTATCTTCCAATTGTAAATGGACAGACAATCGGAAATGCAACAGGAATTTATTCTTTGTTAGTCGGATTTGTTATCAGCCTGTGCTTTATCGTAATCGTCAGTATGGTTACAAAAGCACCGGACGAGACAATTCTTGCGCAGTTTGATGAATATAAAAAATACGAAGAAAAAGATATGTAAGAATAGAAGTGTAAATAATAAGAAATGTAAGTATAAGGTCGCTATATGGCTAATGTTAACTTCATGACATTGGCTGTATGGCGTCTTTTTCGTTGCCAAGCATACGACAAAAAGGTCCGGTGGACCTTTTTTAGTTACATAGCAGGAAATGTTAAATTATCTATATTTGATATAATATTAACTCAATTTGATAAAAATAGTTTGTTTTTTAACTATCAAACGTATTATTTATAGAAAATTGTGAAAAATATTAAAATAACATTGAATTGAGTGTAAAAATGTGATATGGTACGTTATACAAGAAAAGGCTTACTGAAAGGAGAAGGAAATATGGGATTTTTAACAGGTAAGACAGCGATCATCACAGGAGCGGGACGCGCGGTATTAAGTGATGGCAGATGTGGATCTATCGGATATGGAATCGCAACTGCATATGCAAAAGAGGGGGCAAATCTTGTTATTACAGGACGTAATGTGCAGAAACTGACAGATGCAAAAGAAGAATTAGAGAGACTGTACGGAATAAAAGTACTTCCGGTACAGGCAGACGTATCTGCAGGCGCAGACAATAAAGCAGTTGTTGACAATGTTGTGAAACAGGCAATCGATACATTTGGGCGAATCGATGTGCTGATCAACAATGCACAGGCTTCTGCATCCGGAGTTACACTGGCAGATCATACGCAGGAACAGTTCGATCTGGCAATGTATTCAGGATTGTATGCAGTATTTTATTATATGCAGGCATGCTACCCATACTTGAAAGAGACAAAAGGAAGCGTTATCAACTTTGCTTCCGGTGCGGGACTTTTCGGTAATTATGGTCAGTGTGCATATGCGGCAGCAAAAGAAGGAATCCGTGGACTTACAAGAGTTGCAGCAACCGAGTGGGGACCGGACGGAATCAATGTCAATATCGTATGCCCACTTGCATGGACTGCACAGCTTGAGAAATTCGAGCAGGCTTATCCGGACGCATTTAAGGCAAATGTAAAGATGCCGCCGGCAGGTCACTATGCAGACGCAGAGAAAGAGATCGGAAGAGTGTGTGTACAGCTTGCATCTCCTGACTTCAAATATATGAGTGGTGAGACACTGACACTGGAAGGTGGAATGGGTCAGAGACCATAAATAAGAATTTATCAATAAAAAGATGCATGATCGCAGAAAAAGATTCTGCAGTCGTGCATCTTTTTTTTATAAGTATCCCCCGTCAAATGTGATGATCTGTCCGGTGAGATATTCTGGCGCACAGATCAGTTTCCACACCATTTCAGCAACTTCTTCAGGGGTGGCGAAGCGTCCGGCAGGGATATCTTCCGCAAGTTCTGCCCGCTCTGCTTCGTCTAATTGTTTATTCATTTCGGTATCGATGACACCACATGCAAGAGCATTGACTGGAATTTTACTTCTTGCCAGTTCTTTGGCAAGTGCCTGGGTGAGCCCGCCGACACCGGCTTTGGAAGCAGAGTAAGCCGCTTCACAGGATGCACCGTTTACGCCCCACATGGAGGAAATGTTGATGATCCTTCCGCTTCCGTGTGACAGCATAGGAGGAATGGCAGCGCGGCAGCAGTAGAAGACGGAGGAGAGGTTACTGGAAAGCACCTTGTCCCAGTCTTCATCAGTCATATCCATGAGAAGCCCGATGTGGGAAATCCCGGCATTGTTTACCAGTACATCAAGATGGTCACAGGTCTTGGCAATCGTATGGAAGATTTTCCGCACAGTATCAGGATTTCCAATGTCACCTGGCACCAGTGTACATGTGCCAATCTTTTCAATTTCTTGTCTGGTTTCTTCCAGTGCGTCAAAAGAGCGAGAACAGTTCAGGAAGATATGATAGCCTTCAGCCGCGAGTCGAAGGGCAATCGCACGTCCGATGCCACGGGAAGAGCCGGTAACAAATGCATATTTTTGTGTATATTCAGACATAATGACCTCCAGGGAAAATGTTTTTATGCATTACAGTTGAGGCAAAAATCCACAACATCATCTTATAAATACATATTTATATTTATTATATACTGGAATGATTGATATTTGAAGAACGAGATGCTATTATTTAAATAATAGTTGATAAGCACGCTTGTAATATAGGACTTATCAATAAGACAGTTGACTGGCAGCGAATATGGGGATAAAATTTTGAACGAATTAGAAAAGAAAGGGCAGATGGTCGCCCGTGCGATTGCATTTGCTACAAAGGCACATGAGGGGCAGTTCCGAAAAGGGACGAAAAGACCGTATATTGTTCATCCATTGGAGGTGGGTGAGATTGTCGCAACACTGACTTTTGATGAGGAGATTATCAGTGCAGCGCTTTTGCATGATACAATCGAGGATTGCCAGGGAATTACACGGGAAGTATTGGCGCAGGAGTTTTCTGAGCGTGTGGCAGCGCTGGTGGCTCAGGAGAGCGAAGACAAGTCAAAAACATGGTTTGAGCGCAAGAGTCATACGATTGAGCATTTAAAATATGCACCGTATGAGGTGCGTATGATTGGTCTGGCAGACAAGCTTTCTAATATCCGTGATATCGACAGGGATTATCCGGTCATGGGAGAAGAGTTGTGGAATCGTTTCCGAATGAAAGAAAAGAACATGATTGGCTGGTATTACAAAGGATTGCGGGAATCTCTGCGCGAAGGATTTGAGCAGGAAGAAGCATTTCGCGAGTACAGTTATCTGGTAGATAAGAATTTTGGGATAGATGAGTCATCTCACATCTGATATAGCTGTGTAAAAAGGAGACGCTTCAGATTTATAATAGAATCTGAAGCGTCTCCTTTTTGTTGTTGCCAAGTTAATTGAGGAACCGGGCGACCACAATGTTTGATTAAGTGCTGTTCACACTTAAAATTTGGGTTGGGTAAAATTAATAATACAATAAAAATTTGATTAAATTATATTGCAAAATTATGATAATATCAAGACATTTTTGCAAAATAAAAAATTTTTTACATGCTCTTGGAAATTTCTTCACAAGTTTTCATGGCTTCGATTACGGAGCTGCGGAAGCCTTTTTCTTCCAGGACACGGACAGCTTCAATAGTTGTTCCTGCTGGGGAACATACCATATCTTTTAACTCACCTGGATGCTTTCCGGTTTCCAGAACCATTTTCGCACTTCCAAGAACTGCCTGGGCAGCGAACTGGTAAGCCTGAGCTCTTGGCATACCACCGGAAACGGCTGCATCAGCCATAGCTTCGATAAACATAAATACATAAGCCGGGGAGCTTCCGCTAACAGAAACGACGGTGTCCATCAGGCGCTCTGGAATGATCTCAACGCGTCCGAAACTCTCCAGAAGTGTGAGGACATAAGCAATCTCTTCTTTTGTCATATATTCATTCGGGCATGCGGCAGTCATACCTGCTCCCACAAGCGCCGGAGTATTTGGCATTGTACGGACAATTTTTACATTTTTACCAAACTGTTCCTTTAACCACGCCAAAGTTTTGCCTGGTGCGATTGTGATAATGATCTGATCTTCACGAACATCATCTTTGATTTCGGCAATTACTTCTGCATAGAACTGCGGCTTTACAGATAAAATGACAATATCAGAACTATTGATAACTTCATGGTTGTCAGCAGTTACCTGAATTTTGAACTGCTCTTTTACACGCTCGCGTCCAGCTTCCATGACATCTGCTCCGATAATATCATTTGCAGGGATGATCTGATTCTTTATAATACCGCCCATAATAGCAGACGCCATATTTCCAGTGCCGATAAACCCTAATTTCATAGTGATTCCTTCTTTCTTATTATTTGCCTTGCCCATGTTCGTTCATTTCCGGGTGGAAAATGTGTAGTTTAACCGTATTGCTAAGATTCGTTTGGTAATCATTTTCCAGGCATCTTAGAAAAATAATAGCATTCTGGAAAAATGAAGTCAATCCGAAGTTAAAGGAATTGCTCTTGCGCGTTTTGGCAGGGATGACATTGTAAGACTCGCTCTTGTAGGAAGTAACAGAGTTGGATATAATATACAAGAAATAATTTTTGCATTTGCATTTTTGAAATCAAGTGAAAATATATAGAAATTTGGTTAGGAAGTGACTGAATATGAAAAAAGAACTGGATTATTTTACAATAGAAGGGTGCTACGGAGGCAATCAGGACTGGTTCACGAATCTGGTTATGCATATGGGTGGCTGTGCTGCAGCGACCGCATGCGACAGTTGCATTTATTTCGGACTTCAGAATGAAAAGATGAAGCCGCTTTATCCATTCGATATAGAATGCCTTACAAAAGAAGATTATAAGGCATTCAGCCAGATCATGAAACCTTACCTCAAACCACGTGCTGGCGGTGTGCGGAAGCTTAGCTGGTTCGTGGATGGTCTTGGACGATATATTCAAGATGTGAATGAAGCGAAACACACTGATATTTACATCAGGATGGAAGAATTCTGTGGTGATCATACATGGCAGGAAGCAGCTATATTTATTAAAGAACAACTAGATCAGGACATTCCTGTACCGTACCTGCTTTTGCGCCATCAGAACGAAGCCTACAAAGACTATATCTGGCATTGGTTCCTGCTCACCGGATACGAAGAAAAAGATGAAAAAATGTACATCAAAACAGCAACTTATGGGGAAAGCGACACCTTCGAACTTGAAGACTTCTGGAACACCGGCTGCGAAGAAAAAGGAGGACTCATACGCCTTACACCACACTACAATTAATTAGGCAACGTGTTTGACCATCCGGCTTTCGGATATAGAATAAAAAGTAACAATAGAATATATCAGTACCAGGAAATATTGACGATACACCTAACCTACGCTACAATATTACTCAGGATTTTCGAAAATTACCGGGAACAGAATGACTGCAAATTTAGATTCGCTTTTCGGGTAATTTCCAACAATCTGAGAAAAATTAAAATAAAAATATAGAAGAAAGAGGTATACAATATGGCAAACCCAATCGTAACATTTGAAATGGAAAACGGTGACATTATGAAAGCAGAATTATATCCGGAAATTGCTCCGAACACAGTGAACAACTTTATTTCACTGGTTCAGAACGGATTCTATGACGGACTCATCTTCCACAGAGTGATTCGTGGATTCATGATCCAGGGCGGATGCCCGGATGGAACAGGCATGGGCGGTCCGGGATACACGATCAAAGGCGAGTTCTCACAGAATGGTTTTGCAAATGATTTAAGACACACAGAGGGTGTTCTTTCTATGGCAAGAGCAATGCATCCGGATTCAGCAGGTTCCCAGTTCTTCATTATGCACAAGAATTCCCCGCATCTGGACGGAGCTTACGCTGCATTTGGTAAGATTACAGAAGGAATGGATATTGTAAATAAAATTGCTGAGACAGCAACTGATTACAGTGACAGACCACTGGAAGAGCAGAAGATGAAAAAAGTTACGGTAGACACAATGGGAGTAGAATACCCGGCTCCGGAGAGAGTTTAAGATAAAAAGTAAACAGTTAAATTAGAGGAGGCACAAAAAGCCCATGGATATGATACAGACAGACAAGCTGGTATTTGAATATGACAAACGGGATGAAGATGGCAATATTATCGGCAAGTCCCGGGCAATCGATGAGGTGGATATCGATGTGAAAGAAGGGCAGTTTATTGCAATTCTTGGTCATAACGGTTCAGGAAAGTCCACATTTGCAAAACATATAAATGCGCTTCTTGTGCCAACTGATGGAACGATGTGGGTAGACGGACGTGACACAAAAGATCCGAACGAGCTGTGGAATGTAAGACAGAGTGCGGGCATGGTTTTTCAGAATCCAGACAATCAGATTATCGGAACGGTCGTGGAGGAAGATGTTGGATTTGGCCCGGAGAATCTGGGCGTACCAACCGACGAAATCTGGAAACGTGTAGAAGACAGTTTGAAATCTGTTGGAATGATTTCTTACCGGCATCATTCACCAAATAAGCTTTCCGGTGGACAGAAGCAGCGTGTAGCAATTGCCGGGGTCATCGCTATGGAGCCGAAATGCATCGTTCTTGATGAGCCGACAGCTATGCTGGACCCGATGGGGAGAAAAGAAGTTTTAAAAACAGTGCAGAAGTTAAGAGAGCAGAAGAAAGTTACGGTTATACTGATCACACATTATATGGAAGAAGTGGTCGATGCAGACAAGATTTATGTTATGGATCACGGGCATGTAGTGATGGAAGGAACACCGAAAGAAATCTTCTCTCAGGTCGATACATTGAAGCACTACAGATTAGATGTTCCGCAGGTGACGATTCTTGCGGACGAGCTTAAGAAACGAGGACTTGACATTCCGGATGGAATTTTGACGAAGGAAGAACTGGTGGAGGCATTATGTCAATTAAAATAGAACATTTGAATTATGTATACAGTGAAGGCACAGCCTACGAAAAACATGCGTTAAAAGACATTTGCCTGGAGATTCCACATGGAGAATTTGTGGGGATCATCGGACATACAGGTTCCGGAAAGTCTACGCTGATCCAGCATCTGAATGGACTGATCAAAGGAACAAGCGGAGCCATCTATTATAATGGAGAGAACATTTACCAGGATGGGTACGATATGCGGGCACTCAGAAGCCAGGTGGGACTTGTGTTTCAATATCCGGAGCATCAGTTATTTGAAATAGATGTGCTGACGGATGTGTGTTTTGGACCGAAGAATCAGGGATTGTCACAGCAAGAGTGTGAGGCACGGGCGCTGGAGGCATTGAAGCTTGTAGGATTAAAAGAAAAATATTATAAATCATCACCATTTGAACTCTCAGGAGGGCAGAAGCGAAGAGTTGCAATTGCCGGGGTACTGGCAATGCGTCCGAAGGTGCTTGTACTGGACGAGCCGACTGCGGGATTAGATCCGAAGGGGCGCGATGAGATTCTGGATCAGATTGCATATCTGCACAAGGAATCGGATCTGACGGTTATTCTGGTTTCCCATAGTATGGAGGATATCGCCAGATATGCGGATCGGTTGATTGTGATGAACAGTGGTGAAGTGATGTATAACGATACCCCGAAAAATGTGTTCGCACATTATCAGGAACTGGAGAAGGTCGGACTTGCAGCACCGCAGGTGACATACATTATGCATGATCTGAAGCTGAAAGGATTCCCGGTAGGTGTGACTGCTACAACTGTAGAAGCGGCAGCAGATGAGATTATGCACGCATTAGGAAGACAATAGCAAAAAAAGATAAAAGGCTTGTAAATAGATATTGGAGATATAAAAAATGATTCGAGACATTACAATAGGACAATATTATCCGGCAAAAAGTATATTGCACAGACTGGATCCAAGAGTGAAGGTTGTATCCACACTTTTATTCTTGATTTCATTATTCCTGTTTCGGAGTATTCCAGGATACATCATTGCGACCGCATTTCTTGTGATGGTAGTACGTTTGTCAAAAGTACCGTTTGGTTATATTGTGAAAGGTCTGAAGCCGATTATCATGATTTTGATGTTGACGGTATTATTTCAGTTGTTCCTGACAAGAGGCGGTGACACATTAGTTCACTGGTGGATCTTTACAATCACAGAAGAAGGACTGGTAAATGCGGTGTATATGGCGATCCGATTGATTTATCTGATTATTGGATCATCATTAATGACATTTACAACGACGCCGAATGAGCTGACAGATGCTATTGAGAAGCTGCTTGGACCGTTGAACAAAATTCATATTCCGGTTCACGAGATCGCTATGACAATGTCTATAGCACTTCGCTTTATCCCGATTCTTCTGGAGGAGACGGACAAGATTATGAAGGCACAGATTGCCAGAGGTGCAGATTTTGAAAGTGGGAATATGCTTCAAAGAGCAAAAGCTATGATTCCAATCCTTGTACCGCTTTTTGTATCTGCGTTCCGCCATGCAAATGACCTTGCCATGGCGATGGAGGCAAGATGCTACCACGGAGGAGAAGGACGTACGAAGATGAAACCGCTTCGTTATGTGAGCCGTGACCGTGTGGCCTATGCAATTGTGATTCTTTATGTGGCAGCAGTATTCGTGATTGGAAGATATGTACCGTTTCATATCTGGATTTTTTAACAGGAGGTTTTGAAGAGTGAGAAGAATTCGGATAGTAGTTGCCTATGACGGTACCAATTACTGTGGCTGGCAGATTCAGCCGAACGGTATTACAATAGAAGAAATCCTAAATAGACAGATCAGTAAACTGACCGGAGAAGATATCCGGATCATAGGTGCAAGCCGGACAGATTCCGGAGTACATGCACTTGGAAATGTAGCCGTTTTTGATACAGAATCCCGGATTCCGGGAGACCGGTTCGCATATGCACTGAATCAGAAGATGCCGGAAGATATTGTGATCGTAAGATCTGACGAAGTGCAGATAGATTGGCATCCGAGATATCAGAACGAGATATCCAAAACATATGAATATCACATTTATAACGCGAAGGTGAGAAATCCGCTGAAAAACCGGTACAGTACCTTCGTTTCTTTCGATTTAGATGTGGAAAAGATGAGACAAGGTGCGAAATACATTTTAGGGGAGCATGATTTTGCAAGCTTCTGCAATGTACGGACTAATGCGAAAGATACCGTGCGTACAGTGCATGAAATAACAATTAAAGAGATTCCAATGGATAAGTTCCAGGCTTCGAATTGGGGACAGGAAAATTCAAATTTAGAAAATGAAAAAGAAATCGTTATTCGTGTAACGGGAAACGGCTTCCTATATAATATGGTTCGTATCATTGCCGGAACGTTGATCCGTGTGGGGCGTGGATTCTATGAACCAGAAAAGATCAGAGATATTCTGGAGGCGAAGGAACATACTTCCGAGGGAATAACAGCACCGCCGAATGGACTGGTGCTTGTATCAATAGATTATCCACTGTAAACGCTTTCAATAGAAGAATATAAGAAAAATGTAAGAAAAAAATAAGAAATTTGTATTTTTTCTTTGAATTATTAAGAACTCTGTGATAAACTATCTAGGATATATAATTCTATGGAGGGATTGGACAATGGACAATTACATGTATCTGGTTCCGGTTGCGGCTGTAGTAGCTTTGTTATTTGCTGCATACCTTGCAAATAAAGTAAGCAAAATGGACGCTGGAACTGACAGAATGAAAGAGATTGCAGATGCAATCGCTGAAGGTGCTCGTGCATTCTTAGGTGCAGAGTACAAGATTCTTGTTATCTTCGTTGCAGTACTTTTCGTACTGATCGGAGTAGGAATTCAAAACTGGATTGAAGCTATTTGTTTCGTAGTTGGAGCGCTGTTCTCAACAATCGCAGGATACTGCGGAATGACAGTTGCTACAAAAGCTAACGTTAGAACAGCTAACGCTGCAAAAGAGCACGGAATGAACAAAGCTCTTTCAATTGCATTCTCAGGCGGAGCAGTTATGGGAATGTGTGTAGCAGGACTTGGTGCACTTGGTGTCAGCCTTGTTTACATTTTTACTAAGAACACAGACGTATTATTTGGATTTAGTCTTGGTGCTTCATCTATCGCGCTTTTCGCACGTGTAGGTGGAGGAATCTATACAAAGGCAGCTGACGTTGGAGCTGACCTTGTAGGTAAAGTTGAGGCTGGTATTCCAGAGGATGACCCGCGTAACCCGGCAGTTATCGCTGACAACGTTGGAGATAACGTAGGTGACGTAGCAGGAATGGGTGCTGACCTGTTTGAGTCATATGTTGGATCATTAGTATCTGCTCTGACACTTGGTGTTGGTGTGGCAGCTGTAGAAGGAGTATTATTCCCACTGGCTATTTCCGGATGCGGACTGATCGCTTCTATCATTGCTACATTCTTTGTAAAAGGTGATGAGAACTCTAACCCGCAGAAAGCTCTTACAAGAGGAAGCTATGTATCTGCAGCATTAGTTATCATCGTATCTCTGGCACTTAGCTGGACATTATTTGGAAACATGAACGCAGCAATCGCAGTCATCGCTGGTCTGATTGTCGGCGTTATCATTGGTAATATTACAGAGTACTACACATCTGCAGATTACAAACCGGTTCAGGGAATCGGAGAGCAGTCTGAGACAGGTGCAGCTACAACAATCATCAGTGGACTTGCAGTTGGTATGAAATCAACAGCTATCCCGCTTCTTCTGATCTGTGTAGCTATCTTTATTTCATATCAGACATTTGGACTTTACGGAATTGCTCTTGCAGCCGTAGGTATGCTTTCAACAACAGGTATCACTGTTGCAGTTGATGCTTATGGACCGATCGCTGACAATGCCGGTGGTATTGCAGAGATGTCTGGTCTTGAGGAGTCAGTTCGTGACATCACAGACAAACTTGACTCTGTTGGTAACACAACAGCAGCTATGGGTAAAGGATTCGCTATCGGATCTGCAGCTCTTACAGCACTTGCACTGTTCGTATCATACGCACAGGCAGTTAAACTTGATTCCATCAGTATCCTTGATTACAAAGTAATCATCGGTATCTTCATCGGTGGTATGCTTACATTCCTGTTCTCTGCATTTACAATGGAGTCAGTATCTAAAGCAGCATACAAGATGATCGAGGAAGTTAGACGTCAGTTCCGTGAGAAACCGGGCATCATGAAAGGTGAGGAGAAACCGGACTACAAGTCATGTGTAGGAATTTCTACAACAGCAGCTCTTCACGAGATGCTTCTCCCAGGAGTTATGGCAGTAGCAGCTCCATTGGTTGTAGGTATCGTTCTTGGCGTTGAGGCTCTTGGCGGACTTCTTGCAGGAGCTCTTGTAACAGGAGTTCTTATGGCAATCTTCATGTCCAACGCAGGTGGAGCATGGGATAACGCTAAGAAGTACATCGAGACAGGACATCACGGTGGAAAAGGAAGCGAGGCTCACAAAGCAGCCGTTGTTGGTGATACAGTAGGAGATCCGTTCAAGGATACTTCAGGACCGTCAATCAACATCCTGATCAAACTTATGACAGTAGTATCTCTCGTATTCGCACCATTATTCTTATCAATTGGTGGATTACTGTAATACCTATTATGAGATTAAAGAAACGAGGCATTGAAAAATGTCTCGTTTTTTTGTATGCCTGGCGGCGCACATTACTAATGGGTGAAAGTTCCCAATCCGGCCCTGATAATGGGAAAGATACAACCAAGAACAAGGGTGTCCCATTCACGGCAATGGCTTTGTAAATTTAAGGAAAGCTTAAGTATTAATCGCTTGTATAAGCCATAAGGATATGCTATGATATATCCACTTCAAACATTCGAAAAAAGATCAAGTTTATTTTAGAGCAGTTCAGCTCTGATCATACGGACAGATTCGTCCGGTATTCCATGTTTGAAAAAATAAATATAAATGGTATAATACAAGGAGAGAAGTGTATGGAGAAAACTGAAAAATTAATCATGCAGGAAGACGAATGGAAGCCATTAAAAGAGATGAATCTCACGGATGATTTTCTATTTGATGTAGCGACCACAGAACTGGAAAATTGCAAGACCATCATTGAACTGTCTACAGGCTTGCGATTAAAAAGTCTCAAGTGGAAAGAAGGGCAGAAAGTTGTTCATAACATTCCGGGAAAACGTGGAATCCGAATGGATTTTGTGGCGGAATCTGAGGATGGGCGTGTTTTTGATGTAGAGATGCAGAATCGAAAGGAAGGAAACATTCCAAAGCGTACCAGATTTTATCAGGCATTGATGGATGCACCACTGTTGAAAAGCGGTGAAAAAGGTTTTGACAAGCTGAAACCACTATTCATAATTGTGCTTTGTGATTATGATCCGTATGGAAAGAAGAAGTATTGTTATACATTTGAAAACAGATGTAAAGAACAGCCGGATTTATTGCTTGGAGATGAGGTCACAAAATTATTCCTCAGCACGAAAGGGGAAAATGCAGATGAAGTACCGAAAGAGCTGGTAGATTTTCTGCATTATATCACTGAGAGCAATGAAAAAGGACTTCCAGAAGAATGCGATGAGAGACTTCGCCGACTGCATGAGAGTATACAAGAAATAAAAACAAGTACAAGTGTGGAGGTCGAGTATATGAAGATGGAAGAAAGAGAAAGACTGGTAAAAAAGGAAGCAATAGAACGAGGTTTAAGGGAAGGAAGGATACAAGGAAGAATACAAGGAGAGCGTATTGGAGAAGAACGGCTTGCCAGTTTATTAATGAATCTTTCAAAGCAAAATCGTCAGGAAGATAGTATCAAGGCATTGGAAAATTTGGAATATCGAAAGAAATTGTATGAAGAATTTGGCTTATAAGTTGAAACTTAGAAAAGTTGGTCATGGAATCATGCCAAACGATTCGGTTCTGTGTTTTTTACAAGTCTGACACATAAAAAAGCCTGAAAATCTGTGCCTGTATATTGCTGCTGCTCCTTCTTGTCATGGGGGCAGGGAGCAGTGGCACTTATCGGTGTATGGGAGAATGGTCAGGTTTGTAATCTGTGGGTCATGTATATATAAAGAACCGTGTCAGAGGGGGGAAAGAAGTCTCCGCTGACACGGTTCTAATAGATTTTAACAATATCGGTCTCTCTTTTTATGAAGTTGGTTCTCTAATGGAACGATGCTGACATATTCTGCGTTGTTCTCCTCGATGCATGTTTTGGCAGCTTCAATATCATCAGGATGTATCAGAAGCGCCATTCCACAGGCGGCTTTGCCATCTGTCGCCCGAGGGGCCGGTGCGATACGATTCGGGATATCGTGATCGCACAGAAGCTCGTGGAGCATCATCCCCTGGGTGTGATTATCAAAGAGTATGTAATAGCGGATATGTTCGTTTTTATCTTCCATTATTTGCTTAACATCTCCACAAATGCACCGATTCTTGTACGGAGCTGTTCAGCATCTGTATCGGTGTAATCTGTTTCCAGAGAGAGAACCGGAATATTCTTTTCTTTTAATGCTTCGGCAACTGCACGTTTCTCTGTATCATACAGGCAGCAGAACATGAGGCTGCAGTCGATGACTCCATCTACCTGGTATTCATCTACCATGCGGAGAATGTCATCGATACGTCCGGTGTTCGGTGTGAAGCAAGCACAGTTTGTCTTCATGTAACGTCTGGACAGATTCATGAACTGCTCGTCCAGTGTCTCGCCAGATTCATCAACAAGGTTTTCGAAGTATCTTGTTCCGGTACACATCTCTTCACAGACAACAGCAGCGCCGCTTGTCTCAATGATATTGTGTAATTTCCAGTTTGGAACTGCAAGAGGTGTTCCTGTGATCAGGATACGTTTTGTTCCTTCCGGAACGACAGATACACCATCTTTAATGCGCTGCTCCAGTTCGTCAGCCAGGCGGTTACACATCTGAGCACAACGTACCGGATCATCAAAGAAGGAAATCTGAGTCATAAGCAGAGCATCACGTCCGGAGATTGGCAGACATTTTGACTTTCTGCAATCATAAACTCTCTGCATTGCTTTTCGTTTTTCGTTACAGATTTTGATTGCCTCAGCAAGTTTTTCCGGTGTTACTTTGTTACCAGTGAAATCTTCTACAACTTTTGCAAAATCAGCAATTTCATCTTTCCATTTTACAATATCTTTTTCGCGTTTCATCTGAGGAACGTCCATAATATGCATCGGAACGTCTTTCCCAAGAATTTCATAAGCTTTCTTTTTGCCATCGCATGTAGTTTCCCCGACATACATGTCTGCAATACGGAAGAATGGGCAGGTACGTCCAAGTCTTGCACCAACAGAAGCTTTTACAAGCGGGCACATATTTTTCGGCAGGACTTTTTCTCCGTCCGGAACCCAGAACTGGGAACCACCACAGAGTCCGGTCACAATACCATTAGCAGCGATGATAACTTCATCTGGTACATATACGCAAAATGTTCCGAATACTTTGCGTCCTTTTTTCTGCTCCTCAATTAATTCAGCCGGGCGGATACCATGTACCTCAGCAATGACCATATCCCAGAAATCCATTGCTTTCGGTCGGTTCTCCTGTGTCATAAATACATCCCCAACTGCTGTTGGAAGAACCTGACAGAGATTGTCGTGATTATTGATATCCATTCCAAGGTCTTCCCACATTTTTACATAATCAGCCATGTTATTATTCCTCCTCTTTGACATTGACTCTTTGATTGTTAGAATCAAACATACATTACGATTAATCCTATGTAATTATTGTAAGAAATAACGAATGAGTTAGTCAATGCATACGTAAGATTGTGCAAAATAACTATAAACAATGAACTTTTATAGAAAAAATAAATAGGTTAGCTTTGGCTTACATAGCCTTGAAACACAACATTTTTTGTGTTAATATAAAAAACGGAACATATTTTTGTATTTAATATCGAAGAGAGGTAATAAACGTGACAAAAGTTGACATTATATCTGGATTCCTTGGAGCCGGAAAGACTACATTTATTAAAGAACTGATTGAAAAAGTTTTCGCAGGCGAGAAGCTTGTGCTGATTGAAAATGAATTTGGTGAGATTGGTATTGACGGTGGATTTCTTCAGGATGCAGGAATCGAGATTACTGAAATGAACTCAGGCTGCATCTGCTGTACACTGGTCGGAGATTTTAGTGTAGCACTTAAAAAAGTACTGGATGAGTATCACCCGGATCACGTAATTATTGAGCCATCAGGAGTCGGCAAACTTTCTGATGTTGCAGCAGCGATTGAAAATGTAAAAGAAGATGCAGACATTGAAATAGAAGGAAGAATTACAGTTGTAGATGGAAAGAAAGCGAAAATGTATCTGGACAACTTTGGAGAGTTTTTCGAGAACCAGGTAGAGCATGCATCGACAATCGTAATCAGTAGAACTCAGAATATGACAGACGAGAAGATAGAGGCTTGTGTACATCTTTTAAGAGAGAAGAATGACAAGGCTACAATCATTTCCACACCGTGGGATCAGTTGAGCGGAGACGCAATCCGTCACGCTCTCGAGCACGGCGCAGAGATCGAAGGATTATTTGAGCATCATCATGACCATGACGAGGAGTGTACATGCGGTCATCACCATGAGCATCATCACGACCATGATGAGGAGTGTACATGCGGCCATCACCATGAGCATCATCACGATCATGACGAGGAGTGTGGATGCGGTCATCACCATGAGCATCATCACGACCATGATGAGGAGTGTAGTTGTGGATGCGGCCACCACCATCATCACCATGCGGATGAAGTGTTCACAAGCTGGGGTAAGGAAACTGCGCACAAGTACACAGAGGAAGAGCTGGATTACTTATTGAAAGCATTGTCTGAGACAGATGCTTATGGAACAATCCTTCGTTCCAAAGGAATTATCCAGATGACAGACGGTAACTGGAAGCAGTTTGATCTTGTTCCGCAGGAGTATGAGGTCAGAGATGGAAATGCTGATTATTCAGGACGTATGGTTGTAATTGGAACAGATCTCAAAGAAGACGAACTGGTTAAATTATTCCATGTACAATAGTAAAGATATAAAGGAGCAGCAAAAACAATGATGGAACCAACACCAGTATATATATGTACCGGATTTCTGGACAGTGGAAAGACGTTGCTTGTCAAAGATACTTTGATGGAGCAGGAATGGATCGAACCGGGACTTACACTTCTGATTCTTTGTGAAGAAGGTGAGGAAGAATATTCCAAGGAATATCTAGAAGAAAATGATATGGTGCTTTTAAAGATAGATAAATTTGAGCAGTTAAATGCAGCATTTTTTACAAACTGCGAGAAGAACTATCATCCGGCGCAGGTTGTCATTGAATACAATGGAATGTGGAAGCTGGAAGATTTGTTACAGCTTAAGTACCCACGCAAATGGCAGATTCAGGGAATTTATTCTACTGTTAATGGAACGACACTGGATATGTACCTGAAAAATATGAGAAATATGTTGATGGAGCAGCTTACCGAGTCAGAGCTTATCATTATCAACCGTTGCCCGGAAGGTGTGGATCGTTCCGGATT
>UMFS01048114.1_pt1 | contig 60868 bp, 53 predicted proteins | sample 1965071 | NCBI WGS metagenome assembly UMFS01 (sample SAMEA4836052, study PRJEB28245) | human gut metagenome | biome: gut microbiome; material: fecal sample | place: Denmark | collected 2008
TTTCGTTTCATCAACGGATTCCAAAGTTGTTGCGTGATCTGAAAAATCACCAAAGAAACTTACGTTGTCCTGTAAAATTTCAAAAAGCCCTCCTACAACTGGGATATTCTTTGCCATTACTGGATTGGTTGCACAAAATACAAATCCAACCGCTAGTACTGCTGCCATACCTCCTGCTACCCTGCCTCCAATTTTCATCCAGTGATATGGATCCTTTGGTGCTTTTTTCTGTAACACAGCATTATTTTCAATCAGTCGATATGCCTGATTGATACGTTCATGCACGATTACCGGCATTTCTGTATCCTTTTGAAGTTTTTCCTGGAAGTCTTTCTCATTATTATTTAAAGTCATCATTAAACACGTCCCTCCTTAACCTTATATCCATACATCTCTGCAATCTGTTTTCTACCACGATGAAGACGAGATTTCACAGTGCTTTCCTTCATATCCAGAGCGTCACTGATCTCCCGGACACTAAATCCTTCCATATAGTACAGAAGAACAACCAAACGATATTTGCTATCCAATGGTTCTAATACTTGTGCCCATTCCATTGCCGCATATTCTTCTTCGTGAAAAGGTGTTTCCGGCATCTGATCCGTATAAGTAACCAGCTTTTTCTTCTGTATCATGTCCTTACACTTATTGATCAAGATTCGAATCATCCAAGTTTTAAAATATCTGTTCTGTTTCAGACTTTTCAGATTTTCATAACAGGAAAGAATCGTATCCTGTATTGCATCCGCAACATCTTCATCATTTTTCAGATATGCTGCCGCAATCTTATACATACTCTGTACATTCTCATCCATAAGCCGGCAGAAAGCATCTTTATCGCCTTTCTTCGCTTTTCGTATTAAAACCTCATTCATTGTCGTCTCCATTCTCCTATATCAGACCGGTCATCAGGAAATGTTGTATAAAAGCCTTTGTTTATGTGCTTCTACTTATTAGACGTACAAACTTCCAAAAAGGTTGCAAATTTTTTCAAAAATTATCTCAGAAAAAAAGCACCCCAAAACTCTTTGTCCTGGGATGCTCCTGATTGTTTCTAATATCTAATTACTCAGATATCACTCAACTCAACCTTATACTCTTCAGATCCAATTCCATCTACCGTATAATATGCAGCTCTTTTCTCTGCATTCAGGTAAATGTCAATTTTGCCTGCAAGCTTTCTATCCGCTGCATCTTTCTTTACAGCTTTCTCAACATCTTTTAATGTTACATTCGTTTCAAAAATCTCAAGTTTTACATTGCCGATTCTAGTTTTAGCCGGTTCTTTTACAATTTCCTTGGTTTCTGCTTCTGGTTCTTTTGCAGGAGCTGCCGCTTTCTTCTCCTCAACCGGAGCATTCATAACTTCTTTCTGTGCAGTTGCAGTTACTTTTGCCTGTGCAGTTGTGGTGCTTGTTCCTCTTGTTCTCTTTTTTCTCATGCTAATTCCTCCTTAAGAAAACCGACTATTGCTTCTTATCTATGAACAATGTATCATATTCATTTCTGTTTGTCAATTTTATAACAATATGTAAAAAAACTTAAAAAAATGTGAACTCGAGCCGTTTTTATCGCCGCTTTTTACTCACCTTCAAACACTGCATAAAGTAGTTCATCTGCTTCAAAGCATGGGCGCTTCCGCCTCTGCATATCCGTCCTATATACATCTTGAAGAGCTTCGTTTTTTGATGTAAATTTCTTTTCTACTTTTTCTCTTTCGCCCGGAAGAACATACACACCGCTCCAGCCGTCTTCCTCCAGATTCAGCCTATACAATCCATCTTTTCCAAGCAAAACTATCTCATTCTTTTTTTCTTCTGCAAAAATAACCCCATTTATCATTTTATAATTTTCTTCCATGATTCCCCTTTTCTCTCTATATAAAAGCCTCCTATATATATACGAGAAAAAAAGGAAAAATCACGCAAATTTCAAAAATATATAATATTTTTTATTTTGCTATAAACGCATAACCATTTACTGCAAATTCTTTGTTCTGTCCAAAGCTTCTGATAAATAATCCGCCATTAGTTTATACTGATATTTTCGTATTTTGTCTGTGCTATTTTCCTGGAATTCCTTCAAACTATCAATTAAACCTTTAATTTGTTCTTTTTCGTTCCACAGAATATCTGGTGCATAATTCTGAGAATATATTTCCTTCAGTACTCCACGAAATTTTTCTAAATTTTCAAGGCTTGCCTCTTTTAATTTTGAAGTAAGGACATTGATATCCATACCGTTTAAAAACGCCTCGATTTTCTTTCTGTAATCTTCGGATTCGCTTGGATGCTTCGCTTGCCAGATATAATCATATATCTGTTTTGCCCAATCACTCTCCTTTAAAAAACTGTTCATATCTCCTTCTGATTTTTTTGCCATGCATTTATTATATGTCTTAACGATTCTTTGCATATTGGCATTATAAAGCTCAACAAGCTCTTTTTCTTCTCCATTCATAGACAACAGGCAATCCGGCTCTCCATTTGCTGTTCCTTCTTGAATGGAGGCACACATTGCATCTGTTAAACGTTCAACATATGTAATCTCAAAGCCTGCCTGATAAATCTGCAAAAAGATCTGCTGGATTCGATCATAGGAGCCTATTCCATATTTTCCTGCACACGCATTTTTAATTACATCATCCATCCGTTCTCTAACAACTTTTTCTGTAGAAACTATCCAATCATACTGCAGGCTATTAATAGGATCCTTCTGATTTCGAATTTTCTCCGTTTCCTCATCATCAAACTTTTTCAGCAATTTTTTTATGCCTTGATCTAAAATACTATATTGAACATATTCTTCTATAGATCGAATCCGAAGTTCTCCCGTATTACTATATTCTTGATTTTCTTTCCATATATCATCAAGGTTTCCCTTTTTAAACATGATACAAGCATACCAGCAAGCCTGTATCAGCTTTTTATATACTATATCTTGATTTTCATATGTTTCCGCCTTTATCTCCGAAAACAAACCGTTCATTTTAAGAAGAAAGAACTGAAATGTACGGAAATTTACATGCTGTTCCTTTTCCATATAATCAGCAAGATAATTTAAATTTTTTTCAAGCTGCAGCCGCCCTATCTCACCATACGAAAAATTGTCCTCAATCAACTGCATCATTACCTTTTTCATATTGGGCCTATAATAATAAATACTACCTATTATTTTTTCTCGAATACGTTCATACTCTGATGGCTGCTTAAAAACCTGTGATACCCGCTTAAGTGCCTCTTCAATAGAAACTTTTTTTGTTCCCTCTTCCTGAGTATTTTTCCCCGATAACAGATTATAAATCTCTTTTTCGTGCTTATCCTCAAAATCTAATTTCTCATCTTCGCCCAATACCGCTTGCAATTGTAACGCCGTACTCTGGGCATCCATTTTTTGTCTTAATTCATTCTGATTTGCAATGATAAGTACCTTCATACCTGCCTGTTCTACAAATCCATTTATATAGCCTAAGATTTCTTTCATGGGACAGTTACAGCGTTCCAGATCATCAAAGATTAAAATGCAGTCTTTTATCGGAACAATTTTTTGAACAAGATTTTGAATCTTTTTTTCTTTAATTTCAATATCGCCATATTTTCCAATAAACGGAGATATCAAACCACTTACAACATCCAATGCCTCTGTAGCCCCTGTCAATAAAGTGGGATTAATTTTATCTGCCTTATCTTTAAGTAAAAATTCTATATATATCTTTTTACTTAACTCACCAATATTACGAACCCCATATAAAGATATGTATATAGATGTTTTCGTTTCTTTTTTCAATTCTGGCAGTAAAACTTGTTTAACAAAATGTGTTTTTCCGCTTCCCCAGTCACCATCTATCATTACCGCATAATTATAGAATTTATTCCCGACATAATATTTTATTTCACCTAAAAGTTCTTCGTCACTTAAGCATAGCTGTTTCACTTTCTCCACTATACCTGCTCCCTTCTTTTCCCCGCTTTATCGCTCCATATCAAACAGACAGGAGGCGTAAAATTTTTTTGCTTTTACAGCTCCCCCCACATTTGTTCCTTTTGGGGCAAGAATACCATAACATCCATATATTTTACCAGCCCTTAAGCACTGATACTTGATAAGCCGCTACATTTTCCGGATTCTCCAATGCTTTTCTCCGCCATACATTCGGTGAAATTCCTGTTGTCTTCTTAAAATTACGCATAAAAGTAGACAACACTGGATAGCCTACAGAATTAGCCACTTTTTCTATGGGGCATTTTTCTTTTGCAAGTATTCCACAGGCTCTCTTTATTCGAACCAGATTTAGATATTCTGATGGTGTAATATTAGTAGCCTCTATAAAGATTCTACGCATATGTGTTTCACTCAGATCACATGCTTTTGCAAGATCCTTTGCCCTGATATCGTCCATATAATGAAGTTCTATATAATTTATAATTTTGCGGGTATAATCCAAAGTATCCATAGAATTATTTTGAAACTTTATATTTTCATTATCTAAACGCTCAAAAAACATCACCAGATTAAATGTAAGCGTTGAAACAGTATATCTATAATTTGCCTGTCTCAGCTTTATTTCTTCTATTATCATCTGCATAAGTGTCACGGTTCTTGTATTTTCAGCATTCTCCAAAACACTTATTTTCTGCGATAGATTCTGTTCGACGTAAATATATTTTTCTGGGGCATTTCCAAAACCTCTCTTTAAAACTGCTTCCATATCCACAAATAGATATTCCCATTTTTGTTTTTTTTCACATTCCTCCGGAGCCGGACATGTACGGTGTGGTGTATTTTTAGGAATAAATGTTATCGTACCGGCATGATATGGCAATTCTTTTTCTGCGACATGTATGGTTCCATTTCCATAATGGCAATATCCTATCTCCAAACAATTATGAAAGTGCATATTATCTGTTCCATAAATAGTTTCCCATTTTTTACCACTCAGTGCCATAACAGGAAGATCCTGAGAGATTTCGTAATACCGGTATTCTGCTTTTTGCATTCTTTCTCACATCCTTGTATCGAAATTACCTCGTTATTTATACTAAATATATCAATTTTCGCGATCTACTACAACGGTTTGAAGTCAATCTGGTCTAAGTTTCAAAATCATACCTATATGGTGGAAACTGCACTTCTTCAAATCTTCTTAATATAACAAAAAGACCTGAAACATCAGATCTTTTTGTTTTGAAGCTATGAATTTTGTGAGTCATTACATCCTGCATAATAAATAAGTATTTCCATTCGTTCTTGCCGGGATAGAATACATGCAATATAATCGTCTATAATTCTTCGATCCGAGTCGTGGAGAAGCAAATGATTGTATCGCATCTCCAATTCTTTCAAGTCCATGTTATCTTGCACAATACCTGGTTCTAATGTGTTGATTTGTTCCATACTGCGTACACGCCGTTTCTCTCTTGCACATAAAGTGCAGTCTGTGTTGTCCAATAATTTTTCCTCATTCTTTCCATTGACGATTAATAGTTATGATTATAGTGTACGCCTTTTTCCCTATGACAACAAGGAAATTCGTCCGACATAGCTCGACAGGAGCTGACAAATTATTCGTTTTTATAAATCATTCAAAACACTTATTTCCTTCTGGTTCAAACGATATTCCAGTTTTTTCACCTGGTCCGACAGCTCCTCTACCCGTTTCTGCAGCTGCTCATTTTGCTTCTTCAGTTTTGTATTTTCCCCTTTCATCCTGGTGAGTTCCAATTTTTGTTGCGTCACTTTGTTTTCCATTGCTTTATCTATAATCAATTGGTTCGGGTTATACATAGCTCCCTGTTTTCGTATTGCATCATTTAGGAATTCCCTTACATCCTGATTCTTGTAAAAAAATCCTCTCGACAACCCAGTTTCTCGTTCCAGCCTTGATACGGATATCTTTTCATGATTCTCCAGCATATCTTCTATGGTCTGTTTCGCCAGATTTATTTTTTTAATGCTCACTTCCCTGTTTTTTTCAATCATTGCACTATATTTCATATCCATCCCATCCTTTTATAACATCCATCAATATTAAGTCCATATTTTCTCTTGTTTTTCTTGTTTCATCTGCCATCATGCGGTTACCGATCCTCCTATAATGGTGTACCGACTGCATGGTCTTATGTCCCAGGAGCTTGGCTATCATCCAGTCTTCCACATGCATCTCTGTCAGTTTTTTTCCATAGGTATGTCTGAAAATATGTGTTCCAAATTTCATCAGCTCTCCGTAATCATCCCTGATATCTTCCTGTTTGATGATTTTGACCACTTTGCTGCGAAGGGTTCCATATACATATGGTTTTTCCGGATCATCTGGTCTTACGAAGATATATCGTGTTTTTCCATACCTCTCTTTCGTGTATTCTATCGCTCGTTCAATCAGATGTCCTACTTCATCACTTATTGCTTTTTCATAGCTTCTGGCTTTTACCTGATCTATTCTTACAAAATACCTTCCTTGTTTTTTTCTTAAACAATCCGTTTTTAGGGTCAAGGTATCTGATATTCGGGTCCCTAAGAGCTCATGTATAAACATGATCCTTCCAATCTGCTCTTCTGCCCTTAAAAGTCCCGCATTAAACCGCCTGATCTCTTCATCTGTGCGAAATTGAAAATTATATTTCGGAGTACTTGGAAAATCGTTATTTAAAAATAAATCCTGTAAATTTTCGCATTCATATATTTTTCCAACCTCCTCTATCAATCTGCGGAGTGAATATAAATCTGACCGGTAATTCTTTCGCTCTGTTGCCTCTGTCTGTAAATAGATCAGATACTTTTCTATATCCTCTCTTTCCAAATCCAGGAGAGATTCTATTTCCGGCTGCCTATTTTTTAAGTATGCAGAAAAGCGATTGATTGCTGTTATTTCTGTCTGTATGGAACCAAGTGCCTCATATTTTAGCTGGACATATACTGCTTTCTTCGTTTCATCCCGTATATCCAATTGAGAGATCTTTTTAAAATTCAGTTTTTTTGTTTCCTTGATAGGATTTATCCTCATAGGAAAATTTAATTTTTCCAGTCTCCATATGTCTCTGGCTTGTTCATCTTCCATATCCTCCGCAGCAAACTCCAACACTTTCTTCATGTATAAGATCATTGCTGGTGTCTCTGCTTTTACCTGATCATAGTCTCTCCGGTATTTTTCTGAAGACAGCTTATATCCTTTTTCCATCATCCACCGTCTCAGCAAATGCAGGATTTCTTCTTCGTCCTCTGGGTGCAGTTCTTCTATCTGTTTTTCAATTAAAAAATCCCGAATATTATTATAATAAATCAGTTCAGATGCCATACTCGAAGGCGCCAGTATCTTGCCTCTATGCCATATAAAATCTTCCATAAGACTTCTTATTTCTTCCGATGGCAGGTCCTCCAAAATATACGCCTTGTCTGTTCTGGCTCTTACTTTTTCTCTTTGTTCTTCCGTTGCCATCCAAAAGCATTGCAATTCATATAAATGGATTTTATCTCTCATTTTTTCTCACCACGCTTTTTTATCTTCAGGCCTGCGGCCAGGTTATTACCCTTTTTAGTAAAATACTCTTCACTTTCTTTTGCAATTCGCTTTGGCATATAGTCCACATACTGTTTGGTCATATTCTCGGAGACATGGCCCAGATAATCTCGGATCACCTGCATGGAAACTCCATCATCATAGAATCTGGTTGCCAGCGTATGACGATAATCATGGCTTTTAAAAATGTAGTCTCCACCTGCGATCTGATTCTTTCTGCAGTGATTCCTAAATCTTTTTACAAAGCTTTCACACCGGTATGCTCCTTTTTTTCCCTTAAAGATATACTCTCTTGGCTGAATCTTATTTTTCTCAATGTACTGTGTCATTATTTTATAGAGCATCAATGGTATAGGAATCATTTTATCTGCTTTCATCTTTATCTGATAAATTTTCAGCCATGCATCTTCCCCATCCCAGCAATATGCATTTCCTTTCAGTGTGCATACCTCACTGATCCTTAATCCTGTGCACCATAAATTTAGGAAGATCAGTCTGGTCGTTTCTGGAAACAAATATAATTTTTCTAGGATCTCCATGTAAATGTCTTCTTCTACATAGCGGTCATGGTGCGTTGGAAATGTCTTCATCAGATAAAAACTAGGGTCAAATGGAAATTCTTTAATCTTACACTTGGTCCTCAAGTACTGATAAAATTTAACAACCGCCATGATCTTTGCATTAAAAGTCTCTGGCTGGATGTCTTCTTTTTGAAGTTCATTAAAATATTTATCTATCTGATCCGGGGTAAGAGCAATAACTGAAGGCTCATCCTCAAAATATTCCATAAACTTTTTTACATACCCACATCTGCTTCGGATATTTCCGATAACCAGCTCCGTAATACCAACTTCATATTTAATGAATTCTTTTAACAGTTTCCTGTTTTCTTGATTTTTCACTTCATAAAAAGTGATCCTCTGTACTGGCCGGCTGGGATTAATCCTCTCCTGTGAAAAATGGAATCTATCCATATACCAGGCATTTGCATGCCAATGTATCTCATCAGATTCTACAAATAAAATTTTTCTTGCGTTTTCCACAATCTGCATGGAATTTCTTACATTTGCAACTTTCCCAGCAACTATTTTTTCAAACTCTTGTATTTCTTCTATCTCTAATAATTCAATATCTTCTATCCGGTTTTGAGTGCAGAAATCATATAGCCAATGCAGCGGTAACAAATATCTTACTCTTCGATCTTTGGGATCATCTACTTTTTTCAATATGTAGTGGAGTACTTTAAATATCTGTTTTTTCATAAGCTCTGGCGCATCTACTGTAAAATCCCATACCAGCTCCTGCTTATTTCTACAACGGTCAAATTCCATTGCCAATTTTTGATCAGATAAATATGGAAGAAACAATATCTGGTTCCGATAAATTTCTCTATTCTTTCGAATCCCTCTCATATTTTTGTTTTCTTCCGAAACTGCCTGCTGCTTTACCCTGTCAAATACCTTCAAATATTCCGTTGTCTTCTCAGGACTTTTCTGCACGGATAATTCTTCCTCGTACTGCTCTCGAAGTGAATAATCCATTTCACTAATATGGTGGATTCTATGCCGAATCAGAAAGCCCTTCAGATTTGCCAGTAGTTTCTGTTCTGCTTTGGTACATCGCACCAATTCTTTTTCAAGCTCTGAATATTCTTTCTGTATCCAATAGGCATGTGCGTTTCTCAAAGAAGCAGAATACATATCTATCTTTTTTCTTCCATATCCTGCTTCTTTAAGGCAGTTTTTAAAACCCCGAAAATATTTTTCTTCCAGATCGATAATATCCGTAATGGATCTCTGGAGCAGATATTTCTCCGCCTCATTCAGTGCCTCTTCCTGCATGCATCCGGACCCTTCCAGCTGTTCATAGAGTTTGTTTTCTCTTATCCAGCTTTGTTTTGTCCTGATAGCAGTCACATCATCGCCTCCTTATCAGAGCAGCTTTTCAATTTCATACAATGCCTGATGCTTCTGATAAAAATTATCGCTTGCTTCAATCAGCTCATCGTCCGAGATATTTAAATAGTGCATAGTAGTCTCAATATTTCTATGTCCCAATGCCTGGCTGATCAGCTCTAATTTCCAGCCGTCTTTCCTTCTTGCATTTGCATAATAATGCCGCAGCATATGCGGGGTTGCCTTGATGCCAGTCCTTTTTTCCAGTCTCTTTAAGAGCGAATAAACGCCACTGCTATTTAACGGCTTTCCAGCATTTTGTCCTGCTATATTCACAAACAGATAATCCTGCTTTGCCAGAAGTTCTTTATACTCATCAATGTAAAATAGTAAAATGTCGAAAGTTTCTTTACTGATCAATGCCCTTCTATTCTCTGCATTCTTAGCTCTTGCATCATTTTCATTGTTTTCCCGGAAGTTTACATACAGCATCCGATTTCTATAATTGATATCTTTTGTATAACGCACTCCCAGTAATTCTCCGATGCGGAACCCCGTCTCGGCTAATAATAAAAGCAGGAGCTGATCACGACAGTTTGTGCATTCCTGCAGCAAACTCACGATCGACTCCTGCTCTATGGTTCTTCCTATGTGACCGGATTCTTTTAAATACCCCTGAAATTTTTTCCTTCCAAGTACCCTTCGGATTCCAATGGAGTTTCTTACAATGATCTGTACATCCGACAGAACCTTCAGTACCCTTCCCTGTTCATCCTCCCGTTCCAGAAATACAAAAAATTGAAACACATCTTTCAAGTAGGTATTGCATGTTTCATTGAATGGCTCTTTCGTATTTTCTTCACGGCTGTGTAATCCGGCTTTTAACCAGATCAGAAAATCCACAAAATGTTCCTGCTGATCTTTGTACCGCATTTCCCAGATATCATCCAGTTTCAGGTTTTCCTCTTCTAGATAGTTCAGATAAAAGGATATTGCAAATGCATTTCTGCGGATCGTATTTGGAGATCTTCTCAGCCTTTTCTTATGCATCAGATAACTGGAGGGAAGGCGGACAATTGCGCCGGATTCCACTTCCCGGATAAAATAATATTTTCCTGTTTTATCCTTCTGCATATCTACTTTATATCGTGCCATGCCTTCTTCCTCCTTTCTCTAACGCTATACACAGTATACCCACTTCGGGTCCATAAAGCTATTCGTAATACCACCAAATACATCCAAAAGCCGTTCAAAATACCACCAAAGATGATATTAAAATCTTCTGTGTTTTTGATCATACCCAACAATTCTCTGCCATATTATTCCAAATAGTATTCCGCATGCTTTCTACTCAGGATAAATTCTTCTACATCTTTTACAGTATCTGCCACCTTACATTTAGGCAGTGCTGATAAAACTTCATTGTGATACTTTCCACCTGCAGATGCCCTATGATCTAAAATAGTCACCACACAGGTATCTTCCTCTGTCCTGATCGCACGTCCAAATCCCTGGCGAAGTTTTTTCTGCATATCCGGTACAATGATCGACTGGATATAATCCTGTAACGTTGAAAACTTCTCACGCTCAGCCTCATGAATAGGATCTGGAACTGCAAATGGAAGATTGACAATAATTAATGACGATACTCTATCGCCTGGAAAGTCGACGCCCTCCCAGCAGGATCCGGCAGCAAATAATACAGCATTCTCCATTTGCTTGAACCGGGTGATTTCCTCCTGCGAATGCTGCCATACTTCTATCATTGAAAACGGCAATTGATCTTTTAATATCTGATATACATTTCCCATCAAAGTATAAGCTGTAAATAATACCAAGGTATGCCCATAGGTCACTTGTGTCAGTTCCCGGACTTGTGCAGCTACTGCTTCTGCCTCCTGCTGACTCCCCCTCTTCACACATTTTGATGTTTTCGGAAGGTACAAAAGACAGTTTTTATCATAGCGAAATGGAGATTCTGCAACACATTCCCTTACTTCTGATACCATTTCCAGCCCTGCCACTTGCTTGATTCGTTTAAAGTTACCACCTGTCATTAACGTTGCGCTGGTCAAAATACTTGGTTTTTCCTGTTTCCACAACATGTCATATAAATACTGGGGGATTTCACGACTAGCTGCCATAAAATCTATCCCGTTCTTTTTTCGTTTCTTCAAAAACAAAACATATTTCGGATTATCATATGCAAACCAGCACAAAATTTCATTAATGCCTTCCAGCCGATTTAGGAGCCATCTTGGTATCTTTCCCTGCAACTGATTCAATATAGCCTGTAATTTTCCGGTAACCTCATGAATCTTCTCTGAACATTCCATCGGGAAATGAAAATCACCTTTACTATCCGTTTCTTCTAATACCTGATTGATTTCTTGTTCCAAATCTTCATAGCATTCCCGGATCTGCTTTGCCTCTGTTGCTCTATGCTCTTTTGAGAGCAAATATCCCAGCTCATCTATATCTTCTTTACCCACACTCCTGCCACACATCTGGCTTGCTGCATCCGACAGCTTATGGGCTTCATCTACTATCAGAATCTGGTACTCTGCCAGTAATGGCCTGTAGTCATTCTCTCTATGCATCGCATCTGCCAACAGATAATTATGGTTACATATCTGCAAAAACACATTTCCTTTTCGTGCTTCCTGCAGGTACTGCTGATAACGGCAAGAGTATCTGCCTGGACACTCTCTTGGGCAAAACTTTGGAACACAAACAAGCCTTCTATCAAAGCCACTCAGCCGGTGCACTTCATCGAGATCAAAGTATTCCTTCAATGATTCCAGGGCCTGCCGCTGAATTGCATTTTTCTTTTTATCTTTTACTGCTTCAAGCCGTACTGATAAACGATAATCACACACAAAATGTTCTTTTCCCTTTCGAACGACAGCTTTCAATGGAAACTCTATAATTCCTGCCCTTTGAAATATCTTAGATAAAAAAGGAACATATTCCTCTGTTAAAGCCTTTTGAAGAGCTATGCTGGAAGTCGAGATTACTACCGAAGTTTTCGCCCAGCTGGTATATGCTATTCCTTGTGACTTATATTTCCGGAACATAATGCATGCAACTAAATATGCATAAGTTTTTCCAATTCCCACACCAGCATCACATAAAATGATCTTGCCATCCCAAAGTGCATCTACCATTTCGTGGCATAACCGGATTTGCTCTTCTCGAACAGACAGCCCATTTTCTAAAAGTAATTTTTTAAAAATCCAGTCAACTTCTTTGTGTACAATACTCCTATCTTTTGATCTATAATGCATTTTCCCACTACCTATCTGGCCTCTCCTGTTTGTATCCGGTGGTTTGTTCTTCCAAGTTTCTGAATTCTGCGCGCTATGGACTGTCCCTCTTCCAATAAACGTCTTAGATTAGGCTGTCTCCAGTTCCACATTTTTCCACTTTTATCTTGATACAATTTTTCTGCTGTTAAATATTTTCTGCTTAACTTCGGAAATACAATCTTTGCATCACAAAATTCAAACGGATATTTTACCAATTCCCCATATTCTATTTCCCTTAAGGCTTCTGTATAACTGGATTTTTGCGCCTGCGGCGTATACATACTATATACACTTTTTCCTGTTAATTCTTCATACGCGTAATCTGCCACATATCCAAATCTCTCAAAACAGCAGTCCCCATATACAGGAACGTCCGCTAACGAATCCGGATTCTTTAATGCATTTAAATAAACCTCTTTTCCCTGTGCTATGAGCCATGAACGGAAATCAGTAAATCCGTCATCGCCACATCCATATTCTTTTATCATACTTGCAGCCGTCCATAAACCATATTCACAGGCTGCATCCATATAGCCATAAAAAATAACAAAAAAGTTAAACGTTTCCTCTGTTCCCATACGTTTCAGTTGAGTTTTTACCCACTCCTCATAAGCATCCATATTCTCCGGAAAGCGCTGCTTTGCTTCTGCAATCAACTGCCAGAAGCTTTCCCTGTCTACTTTACTTATCATCTCTTCCTTCATTTCTGCACCTCACATATTATTTACATGTTAATCTCACATCAATACAGCTGTAAGATTCTCTCACAGCTGCATGTATCTGATGTTAACGTTATTTCTATATAATATTGTTTCTCTGTATTTGTCCTCGCACCCCAGAGACATTTCTTACCTTCTACATTAAGAAAAGGGAACACTATGGGTGGGTGTTTGGCAGACACCTCTCACAGATTTCCTTAAGATCTTGCTGATTACAACCTTAAGTGCATCTTCTGCTGTTTTGCAAATAATGTGTATCATTATCCCCCTTCTGTGATCTTGGCGAAAGACTGCCCCTGTCTTATTTTCAGCTGTAATGTATCGCTCGTTCTCCGTCCTGGCGCTTACGCTGCTACGCTCCTACATCCGGGAATGTACCCACAATGCTGGTATTTACTTATCAAGGAACAATAAAAAACTCCCCTCTAATAACTAGCCGTCAGAAACGCTATTTTCTTTCACCTTTTTTTTATTTTTTTAATTTTTTTTCTAAGGCGATGCATTTTTAGATATATAGAATTTTCTGATAAACCTGTATATTTTGAAATTTCACGTATGGAATATCCCCACATTTTTAGCAATATAATCTGCAGTGTAATCTTATCAACACTTAGTAATGCTTTTAAAAGCAGCTCATCCTCCACACAATCCAGCATCTGCTGCATATTCGTTATTGTCCTCTGTTCCTGATTCCATTGCTCTACTTCACCAGAAATTTTATAATCCTCCCGTCGTTCCTTATAACGTCTGTCAGATTTAAATTCTTCCCAATCTCCTTTATAAAGTTTTTTGATACTTTCTTCATCCATTCCCAATTTCCTTAGTTCTTCTTCCTCTTGTTTCTTCCACTGCTTCCATATATTTTCTTCTCTTGATTTATTGTAAGTCATTTCGTTTTCCTCCGATTTGAATTCCGAAAACCAAATCGGAGCAACGGCGGGGATCTTTCCCCATGAATACCAGATGTAAAATATAAATTTTCTCGAACTTTGTCGAATTTTATCGAAAAGAAAAGCGCCTCAATCTTATAAAGATTTTCGACGCTTTTCTGTGTATATGAATCTTCTTCAGTTTCTTCAATCTCTGGCAACTATATGCTCCTTCAGAACAAAACCTTTTCGTTTTGGTGTGAAGGAAAAGTCTAACAATGAATACTGACCTCAGCATGTCTTATAACTGTCAATTGCCAGTCAATTAAGTCCGCATCATCCCCTTTCTTAAGTGTACCAAATCAAGGACTCTTATTTGCCAAAAGCAGTTTTTATAGTCCGTAAAAATAGACTTCCAAAAATAATTAAATTAATTTCACTTCTATATATAAAACTGGTATAATATATACAATTTAGGAACTATAAATAGTCCTTCTTCTACTTTACTTATACCAGGAGATAAAATATGTATGTTGGAACAGTAACTGAATCCACAATCAATTTAATGAACGATTTTATGGAAAGCCAAGAAGAGTATCTACTGATTAAGGATGTTTTTCATGTATACAGCCATAACCGTGAGGATCACTTTGCACTTATGCTCGGACGTATGAATGAATATGAAAAAAATAGGCCACCGAAACCTTCTACTGTGATCATCAGCGATTTTAAAAAAGCAATTGGAAAAAACATATATCTCACAGACATCGAGAAAAAGTTAAAAATGGATATACTAACCCCTACCAATATTTCTCTTCCTATGTATATCCTATTAAGACAATGTGTTTCTTTCATACAGGAAAGAGCAGTTTATCCCGATGACTACGAAACCCTTATAAAATTTGATTCTCCAATTGAAATCAATGCCAAATGCGACCGGCGTTCCTCTTCTCCTGATCCACGCTATTATAATGAAGGCCCTCACTTTCCTCTTGTGGGGCTTGTTCCCTTTGAGCTGCCATATCTTCGTCCCGATTATGACTTCAATCAAATCAAGATCTGGCAGGAAGGTGAATTGTTCTGGGATGAATAAAATTTCCAACTAAAAAAGCGGGGATTCCTAAAATCTGCTTTGAGAATCCCCGCTTTTTAATTTGTCTTTATTTAATTTGTCTCTATTTAATTTTTACTCCATCCTTAATAACCGCAGTTAATTCAAGATCCGAATCAAGTAATACAATATCCGCTTTCTTTCCTTTCTCAATGGATCCGTATTCTTCTTCCACTCCTAAACTCTTAGCCGGATTAATTGTTGCACATGCTACTGCCGTTTCAAGCGGAATTCCCATCTTCTTTACTACCGTTCTCATGCAGTCCATCAAATTTGTTGCTGAACCGGCAATCGCACCATCTGATACAAGCGTTGCCAATCTTCCAACTACTTTAACATCCAAGCCACCAAGTGTATACTGTCCATCCGGCATACCGGTTGCTCGCATACTGTCACTGATCAAAATCATTCTGTCTGCTCCCATCATCTGGAACGTAGCACGTACAATAGATGGATGAATATGTATTCCATCACAAATGATTTCAGCCATAACATCTTTGCTGTCAAACACAGCTCCAACTACTCCTGGTGCACGATGAGAAAATGCAGGCATTGCATTATATAAATGTACCGCATGATTTACTCCTGCCTTGCAGGCTGCCATTGCTGTCTCATAATCTGCATTGGTATGTGCTAATGAAACATTCACTCGACTGCTGACTTCTTTAATAAATTCAATTGCATTGCTGCTTTCTTCCGGTGCAACTCCAATAAATTTTACTAATCCCTCTGATGCCTTCAGAAATCGATCACATATCTCTACATTACATGGAAGAATATTTTTTTCATCCTGTGCACCTTTTTTCACATGGCTAATGAAAGGTCCTTCCATATTAATTCCCAACAGATCTGCTTTATGACAATCCCTGGTTTCTTTTTTATATTCCGCTGCTACCTGCAGAATATGCTCCAATTCCTCTACTGGCAGTGTCATCGTTGCCGGTGCTATAGCTGTAACACCTACTGATGCTTCATACTCTGCAATCCTTCCAAGAGCATCTTTCTTTCCATCACAGAAATCATCACCCTTGCAGCCGTGAAAATGAAGGTCAATCAAACCAGGAATTGCATAACTCCCTTTTCCATCAATAACTTCCTCATTTAACTGTGGAGTATCTTTTTCCTCATAAACGCTCTGGATGCAGTTTCCTACCAGAACAATTCCACCTTTTACAAATGTTTTATTTGGTGTATATACATAAACATTATCAATAATCATTTTGTCCTCCTAGTCTCATCACTCTGCATAAAATTACTTGTATGTTCATTTATTTTTAGTTAAATACGAAAACATTTTTGAACAGATTTATATTCTCCCAATACCAGAAGTGTAATATCATCCATAAAAACCGTATCGGCAGATATTGCAATACTAATCTCCTCACCATTTTTCAAGGCGAGAATATTAATATTATATTTTTTTCTAATATCAAGATCTCCCACTGTTCTTCCAATCCACTCTTCTGGTACTTCTACCTCGAAGATTGCATGTGAAGCATCCACCTCCATATAGTCGAGAATATGATCATCGGTATAACGGATAGATGCCCATTTCGCTACCTGCTTTTCCGGATAGATTACCTTGTCTGCCCCATTGCGTAAAAGGAACTTTTCTTGTACATCACGTTCTGCTCGGGAAATCACCAATTTGCCGCCGAGTTCTTTTAACAAAGATGTTGTTTCCAGCGAATTTTGGAAACTTCCACCAATTGTGACAAAACAAATATCATAGTTTCCAATTCCAAGAGAACTTAAAAATTCAGCATTTGTGCTGTCTCCAATCTGCGCATTCGTAACAAAAGGGAGTACTTTATTTACCCTTTCTTCATTGGTATCTACTGCCATGACCTCATGTCCCAGCTGATTGAGCTGCATCGCAATATGTCGTCCAAAACGACCTAATCCAATAAGCAAAATATTTTTCATAATGCAAATCTCCTGACACTATCCCACAGTAATTTTTTCTAGTGGTAACTTTGCGTTTCCTTTATTTCTTCCTGAAAATACCGCATAGATCAATGTTAAGCCACCCACTCGTCCCAGATACATAAGTGCAATCAGTATTAATCGTGATATAAGATGTAAACCTGGGGTAACTCCCAATGTAAGCCCTACTGTTCCAACTGCCGAAGCAGCTTCAAAAAAGCAATTTAAAAGGGGGAGTCCCTCATAAACACTAATTGTAATTCCTCCGAAGAAAAACAAAGTGAAGTATAACACTGCAATCGTTGCTGCATTTTTAATTACATGATAATCCACACGTCTACCAAAAGCTCCCGCATTTTCCTGGCTTGAAAATGTCGCAACTGCATTTAAAATGAGAACAATAAAAGTTGTTGTTTTCATACCGCCAGCTGTAGATCCAGGTGATCCTCCAATCAACATAAGCAAGATCATAATTGCCTTGGATGCTTCTGTCATTGTTGAAATATCTACAGTATTAAAACCAGCAGTTCTTGGTGTTACGGCCTGAAAAGCAGATGCCAGCAGTCGTTTTCCTAACGGGAGCTTTCCAAAATCACAAATAAAAAAGAAAACTGTCGGTACAAAAATCAATATTGCCGTTGCCGTAAGGATCATCTTACTCTGCATCCGATACTTTCTTATATTAAATTTATATGTGCAAATATCCTCCCAAGTAAGAAATCCAATCCCTCCTGTTATGATCAAAGCCATAATCACTACATTCACTAAAGGATTTCCCTGATAATCTGTCAATGACGGAAATAGATGTGCAGAAGTTCCTAAAATATCAAATCCAGCATTACAGAAAGCGGATATGGAATGAAAGATTGCCATCCAGCATCCTCGTATTCCATATTGTTTGCAAAAAGGAAAGAGTAAAAACAATGCTCCTATTCCTTCTATTAAAAATGTTCCTTTTAATATAAACTTTGTTAGTCTTACAATACCACCTACTTTTGGTGCCGAAATAGCATCCTGCATAGTACTACGCTGCATAAGTGATATTTTTCTTCCTGACAGCATGGAAACAGATGCTGCCACTGTCACTACTCCCAGACCGCCTATCTGAATGAGGCAAAGAATTACTCTCTGTCCCCACAAAGACCAATAACTTCCCGTATCCTGCACAGCAAGTCCCGTCACACAGACAGCTGAAGTAGCCGTAAACAACGCTTCATTAAATGGTGTCACATTTCCTTTTGCAGAAGAAATTGGCAGCATAAGTATCAATGCTCCAAATAAGATTACTCCTGCAAATCCTAAAATAATCAACTGAAATGAAGTCAAATGTTTTCTCTCATGCATATGCTCTGTCATAAATACTTTGGTCCCTTCATGGTGTTTTTGATTAAACCATTTAAAGTAAAATTATTAATAACATCATGTGATAAGATACATCCTATGAATGTTACCTTTTCTATTTCACATGCTCTTTTAGAAACGCAAATGGGACTAAGTGACTTTGTGCAACTCCGCATAAGCATTTCAGCCTTAATAAAGTTCTTTATGAGCTTTTTCTCCTTCTTCCAAAGCTCGAAGTGTGCTGTCATGCATTCCTTCTCTAATATACTTATTCTGTTCTACATAATAAGCATATAGGATATCCAGCATAACCAAAATTGGAAACTGTGGTGAAATCACATTGCCATGGTTTAAGTGTTTCAGTGATGGAAGCAAAACAACCTCTGAACAATATTCACTAAACTCTGCTCTGTTTTTTGCTGTAAAAAGGACTGTTTTTGCCCCTTTGTTATAGGACTCTCTTAACAGATAAAGTACTTCCTCCCTTTCTCCACTAAGGCTGAATCCCAAAACAAGACTATTTTTATTCTGAAAAACAGAAGACATTCTCATCATATCCGGATCAGCCAAAGAATCTACATTAACTCCAATTCTCATAAAACGTATTTCCATCTCACGTGCTGAAAGTCCGGAACTTCCTAATCCGCATACCAGAACACGGTCTGCCTTATTGAGGTATCCTGTTATTTTCCCCATCTGCCCTTCATCTACAAGATTGTATGCTTTATTTAAAAGTTCCTGATAAGCGTTTAAAACCATCCTTGTATTTCCAGTTATTTTTTCCGGTTTTTCACTAAAAGTTTCTTCATATTGATAGATAAATTCTTTATAGCCATGATAGCCACACTTTTTTGCAAAGCGAACCAGTGTAGCTTTTGATGTAAATAAAATTTCCGAAATATTTTTTATTGAAAAGTCCATCTTTTTCTGATTATGAATAAAAAAGTCTGCAATTTCCCTTTCAATAGGTGTAAACTTATCATAATTTGATTCTATAACCGGAACAACAGATTTCACGTAATATTCCATATACTCATTCCTATTCTCTTAAATGCACTCCACAGAAATGGTAAAATGCTCCAAGCATTCCAGCATCATTCTGATTTTCTGCAAATGTAATTTTTGTATGTTCTTCAATGCTGGATACAAGATATTTTTTTACCGCTTTTTCGATCCTGTCTTTTAAAAAGTCCTCTTGCGCCATGATCCCGCCACCTAATACAACTACCTCTGGATTAAGGACATAACAAATATTGGCAATTCCTTTTCCCAGAGTGTCTGTCATCTCTTCAATGGCCTGTACACAAATCTTGTCACCCTTTTTTGCTTCCTTAAAAATGTTATAACCATCCCATTTTTCTTCAGGTTCTTTTTTCCATTCTGCAACTTTTTTTGTCAGAATACTTGCAGCACCCAAAGTCTGGAAATCGCTGCCATCCATATGCATATACCCAACTTCACATGCACTGTTGCTAAATCCATGAAACACTTTTCCATCTAGTATAATACATCCACCGATTCCAGTTCCTATTGTCAATACCAGAGCAACTTTACTTCCTTTTGCAGCACCATTTTTATATTCTGCAAGACCTGCGCAGTTTACATCATTCTCTACTTCACATGGAATGTGGAATTCTTTTTCCAATATCCTTTTAAATTCTGTACCTGCATAATTAGGAATCAAAGGTGCAGAATAAAATATGGATCCCTTTTCTGTGTCAACCATTCCCGCTGTCGAGATACAGATTCCTGCAATCTTTCCAGAATACAGTTTGACCATTCCTCGAACGATTGTAATTACTTTTTTAAGAATGGACGGGCCGCCCTTCCAGGCCTCTGTTGGCATCGACTTTTTCAGTTCTATTTCAGCATCTTCACAAATAATTCCATATTTGATTGCGGTTCCACCGATATCAATGCTTATATACCTGTTCATCTTGTAATCCTACTTTCATTTATTATATATAATTTCAAATACATTCTCAAGTTATGCTTATCTTTATGAGAAAAAGGCAAACCGTTGGTTTGCCCTCTCCTCCGGCAGGATAAATGCCTGCATAAATTTAAATTCTTACTTTAAAAATTGCTTTTTTAATTGTCTCTGGTTTCTCTCCTGCCTGAACTGCTGTCCGATGACCATCACTTGGATAACAAATTAAAAAGTCACCATCTGTAAGTATTACAGAAGAATTCTTCTCTCCTTCCATCGGAAGAAAATCATCTTTTTCCACAAACTCTTTCAAATCCATATTCTGGATAAAATTCAGATCAATCTGTTCAGTACCATGGATCATTACATGAACATCCAGATAATTTTTATGAGCTTCCCAAAAACGTTCTTCTGGAGTTGTCGTTGTATATTCCACAATGTTTACAAACAGCCTGTCTCCGTCAATTTCATGACTTCCTTTTTCATAGGAAGCCAGATCATGTGTTTTTGCATATTCGAAACATTCTTTAATTTGCTCTTCAAGATACGGAAACTCTTCTGTATTTTTAATATTTCCAAAAATCATTGTCCATACACCTCTTCTCAATTCTTAAAGATTGTTGTGTTTGGAGCTGGTACAGATTTATCACCTTTTACTTTTCTCCAAATAATACTTGCCGGAATACCTACTACTAAGGAGACTACAATGGAAATAATGGAATAGCTCCAAATTGTTACCTGGTCAGCAGGTACAAAGTATTTGATATAAACCATAACTGCAGAGGATGCAATAAATGCAGCAACTGCGCCAAATGTATTTGCAACCTTTGTAAATGCTCCAAGGATAAAGGTTCCGATCAGAATTCCAAGTACCAGGCCCATGAATCCATTAAACCATTCATATGCAGACTTTACTCCTCCATTTGCAAGTACCATTGCAACTACAATTGCAAAGATACCAACAATAAGAGATACTCTCTGGCCAATTTTTGTTTCTTTTTCGAATCCTAATTCTTTTTTAGAAAGGCTTGACTGGATATCAAGTGTCCAGCTTGATGCTACTGAATTCAGGCCGGTAGAAAGTGTTGACTGTGCGGCAGCATAAATCGCAGCTAATAAAAGTCCGGTTACACCAACTGGAAGTTCAAATGCAATATAAGATGCAAAAATCTGGTCCTGTGCAGCTGCAGGTGGCAGCGCATTCTGTTTATAAAATACAAACAGGCCTGTTCCAATCAGATAAAATACAGTTGCGATAAAAATTGATAATGCTCCGTTTGTCAGCATCATTTTGTTTAATTTTTTAGTATCTGTAGTTGTTGTAAAACGCTGAACAATATCCTGGCTAGAAACATAAGAACCCATAGTATTAAATCCAGCACCAACAATCATGATAAATACACTATCTTTGAATATATTAGGATTAAAGATTGGCTGATCTACAGCAAGGAATTTATGCTCTGTAGCAAATGCCTGGAAAATAGCTCCAATTCCTCCGTCCAAATGTGCCAAAAGGAAAATTAAAGCAAATGTTACACCGATCAGGAGTACGGATCCCTGGATAAAATCAGTCCAGAGTACAGATTTTAAACCACCTGTATAGGAGTAAATAATTGCAATTACACCCATAATAATGATCAAAAGATTTACATTGATACCTGTCAGACTTCCAAGTACCATGCATGGAAGATACATAATAATAGACATACAACCAATCTGATATACGATAAACATAACTGCTCCGAGAACACGAAGGCCTTTGCTTCCAAATCTCAGTTCAAGATAATGGTATGCTGTGTCAATGTCCAGTTTACTATATATTGGAAGGAAAAATTTAATGGTGAGCGGAATAGCAAGCAGCATACCCAGCTGTGCGAACCACATGATCCATGTTCCTGCATATGAATTTCCTGCCAGTGATAAAAAAGAAATCGGACTCAGCAATGTTGCAAAAATAGATACGGATGTAACCCACCACGGAACGGTTCCATCTCCCTTAAAGTACTCTTTCCCCTTCATTTCCTTTTTTGCAAAATGAAGGCCGGCAAACAAAACTGCCGCTAAGTATACGACCAAGATAACAAGGTCAATGTAAGTAAATCCCTGCATACTCTTTTCCTCCTGAATTCCCCAGTGATCTTCTCTTTAAAACAATACCCGGCCATTTGTTTCTGCCGGGTATCGTTTCGTGTTTTTTATAAGTATTTCTTCTTTGCATCACAGATCATCTGTGCTGCCTCTTTCACGATATCCATATCATCTTCAATTAACGCTGGAAGAGGTTCTCTTACACCGCCCAGTTCAAGACCTTCATTGATCTTAAGAATTGCTTTGATTACTGCATACATGTTTCCATGTGCAGAACACATCTTATAAATAATTTCATCACAAGCGTACTGGATCTCTCTTGCTTTTTCCATCTCGCCTGCTTTTACATATTCATCCAGTTTCAGATACAGTTCCGGCATAGCACCATATGTTCCACCAATAGCACCTTCTGCTCCGATTACACGTCCACTCATAAACTGCTCATCTGGGCCATTAAAGATGATGTAGTCTGGGCCAGCTGCCTGCTTGAACATCTGAATATCCTGAACCGGCATAGAAGAATTCTTAACACCAATCACATTTGGATTCTTTCTCATTTCTGCAAAAAGATTCTGTGTTAAAGCAACACCTGCAAGCTGAGGAATATTGTAAATTACGAAATCTGTATGTGGTGCTGCTGCACTGATGTCATTCCAATACTGTGCAATTGCATATTCTGGTAAATGGAAATAAATTGGTGGAATAGCTGCGATTGCATCTACGCCAAGGCTTTCTGCATGTCTTGCCAGCTCCTGGCTATCTTTTGTATTATTGCATGCAACGTGCGCAATAACAGTAAGTTTGCCTTCTGCTGCCTTCATAACATTCTCCAGAATAATCTTTCGATCTTCTACGCTCTGGTAAATACATTCACCTGAAGATCCGTTTACATAGACACCCTTTACTCCCTTTTTCACAAAATATTTGGTCAGTGCCTGTACTCCTTCTGGACTTACATTTCCTTTTTCATCGTAGCATGCATAAAATGCCGGAATGACTCCTTTGTACTTTTCCAGATTTCTCATAGTTTTTTCTCCCTTTCTTTATATAATTTCCATTGTTCCCTTTTTAGCGTTCCATTGCTTCCACAAATGATTTTGTAATCAGCTGCGGTCTTGTAATAATCGATCCTACTACAACGCTATAAGCTCCAAGCTCAATGACACGTCTTGCTTTTTCTGGTGTATTAATATTTCCTTCTGCGATAACTCTATGTTTTGCTTTGGATACGATTTTTCTCAAAATCTCAAAATCATTTGCTTCGATCTTGTCACCCTTACTCTGTTCGGTATATCCCACCATAGTTGTGCCGATAAAATCAAATCCTAACTCATCAGCATGAAGTGCTTCTTCTACAGTGGAACAGTCAGCCATCCAGAGCTGCTCTGGATATTTTGCTTTAACTTCATGAAAGAACTCATCCAGAGTTTTATTTCCAGGACGTTTGGAAATAGTTGCATCCATTGCAATGATCTCTGGTTTTACTTCCATCAATTCATCGATTTCCTTCATAGTCGGGGTAATGTAAATATCACTATCTGCATAGTCTCTTTTGACAATTCCAATAATTGGCAGATCTACCTGAGACTGGATTTCTTTAATGTCTTCTTTTGTGTTGGCACGAATTCCACTTGCACCTCCAACTTTCGCTGCCAGTGCCATTCTTCCCATGATAAAAGATGAATGTAACGGTTCATTCGGTAATGCCTGGCAAGATACAATCAATTTTCCTTTAAGATTTTCAATTTTATGATTCATCTCTTTGCCCTCCTTTGTTCTTGACGGTAGTATAGATTCTTATGAAACTTTTTTCAATAGATAACTGCATTTCTGAAACTAGTTTCACATTTTTCGCTTAAAGCCTCTTTTGCGTAATTTTATGTCTTTACTTTTTTGGTTAAGTTGCACAATCCAATGGGAATTCTTCCAGTGTGTGAAACTAGTTTCTTTATAATGTTTTTCTATTGAAATTATTTATATTTTGGATATACTAGAAGACAAACAAATGAATTTTGCAAAAGGAGCATGAACAAACAATGGTTATTTATAGAGCAAAAAACTATCAGGATATGAGCAGAAAAGCAGCAAATATCATTTCTGCTCAGATTATCATGAAACCCAACTGTGTACTTGGATTAGCAACAGGTTCTTCTCCTGTGGGCACTTACAAACAGTTGATTGAATGGTATAAAAAAGGAGATCTGGATTTTTCCAAAGTAACAAGCATTAACCTTGATGAGTACAAAGGATTAAGCCCTGAGAACGATCAGAGTTATCGTTATTTTATGAATCACAATTTATTTGATCATGTAAATATCGATAAAACTCATACTTTTGTTCCGAATGGTCTGGAGAAAGATTCAAAAAAAGCATGTGATTCCTATAATGAAATTATTCGTAGCCAAGGTGGAATTGATCTTCAGCTTCTGGGACTTGGACACAATGGCCACATCGGTTTTAACGAACCAGGAGCTGCTTTTGAAAAAGAGACTCATTGTGTTGATTTAACAGAGAGCACCATCGAAGCAAATAAACGATTCTTTGCTTCCGAGGATGATGTTCCGAGACAGGCCTATACCATGGGTATTAAAAATATCATGCAGGCCAAAAAGATTCTGGTTGTTGTAAACGGTGAAGATAAAGCAGCCATTTTAAAAGAAGTACTTTATGGAGCAATTACTCCAGAGGTTCCAGCTTCTATTTTACAGCTTCACAATGATGTTACAATCGTTGCTGATGAGGCAGCTCTCAGCAAAATTAACTAAGACCTTTTACCATTTTCGTTTCTAAGCTGTTAGGGGAATCCATTTAATAATGAATTCCCCCTTTCCCCCTCATTATGAAACTTTCATATAAAAAGCACTGTAAAACTACCATGTATAATTTTACAGTGCTTTTGTTTATTTCTCTTTCATCAAAATATAAATTTCTTTAAATTTTCCCATTATTATTTTCCAAAAGATTTATTTCTGTGGAAGAGTTAGCAATAATGCAGTTCACATTGAAATCAGGGAACTCACACATTATTTAAAATATTTCGATTTTATAAATATTGTTTTATTACCGAACAAATCGCTTTCATATCCAATGGTTTTGTAAAATGTTCATTCATCCCTGCCGCTTTACTTCTTTCCGCATCATCAATGAAAGCATTTGCTGTCATTGCAAAAATTGGGATTGTATGAGCATCTGGCCTGTCCATATTTCTTATAAATTTGGTTGCTTCAATACCATTCATTTCAGGCATCATCACATCCATAAAAATCATGTCATACTCATCCGGCTTCGAATTTTTAAATATTTCTACTGCCTCTTTTCCATTCCAAGCTTTCGTTACTAAAATTCCCTCATTCTGCAAAAGAAATTCTGCAATTTCCATGTTCATATCATTATCTTCCACCAATAATGCTTTCTTTCCGGATAAAGATACATTATCTATATCCGCACGATTATTCTCTGCGTCCGTCTTTGTATGATCTATTTTAAATTGTAACGTTATAAAAAACGTCGTGCCTTTGTTCTGAGTACTTTTAAATGAAATCGTGCCGCCCATACATTCTACCAATTCTTTGGTTATAGCAAGTCCCAATCCCGTACCTGCATACTTAGTTCGTATTTCTGCATTTTCTTGTGCAAAAGGCTCAAACATATGCTTTTGGAATTCCTTACTCATTCCATATCCATTGTCTTTGCAGCTCCATTCATATGTTGCATAATCTTTATTATGCTTAATCTCACGGCAATTTACTTTGATAAATCCACCTTCTTCTCTATTATACTTAATAGAATTTCCAAGGATATTCAACAATATCTGCCTTAAATGCACAGGACTTCCATTTAAATAGCGATGTTTAATGCCTTTATAATCGGATTCATATGAAATACCATATTCACTGCCTTGTACTTCTATAATCTCATCTGTTTCTTTCAATAACTTTTTCAGGTCAAATAGCTTGTCCTCCAGTCTAATTTCGCCAGATTCCAATTTATTCATGTCCAAAATATTGTTCACAAGATCAAGTAAATACCCAGATGCATTCCTCACTTTTGCCCTGCATTCTTTCTGTTTTTCCATATCCATTGGAAAGTGGTCTCCAATATCCACGATTCCCCTTATGCCATTGATCGGTGTTCTTATGTCATGGCTCATTCTTCTAAGGAAATCAGTTTTCGCAATATTTGCTCTTTTAGCTTCTTCCGCAGTTTCCATTAATTGTCTTTGATATTCAAATTCAACCTGCTTCTGCTCATTGATTTCACGTACAACATAAAGTACATTTGTTACTTCTCCATCTATACTTCGCTTTTTCACAATAAATCTTCCTAAATGCCAATTGCCTCTCATGGAAAGATATTCCTGCGAAATGGTTTCTTTATTTTTGAGCCGTTCTCCTAAAGTAGAAGTATCTAAAAATGTCTGCATGATTTTGCGATATTCCGGTGCAATCATTTTTAGTCCTGCTTTTCCAAATCTATTTGACGATTTTCCATTTTTTCCTGTAAGAGAATGTACAGTGTCTCCACATGAAACTTCTTCATATGTATCCGATTTAAGATCCATCCGGTAAATCAGCCAATAGATTTTACCGATTGCAGATATGATCTCATTATTTAAAATCTGTGCTGCCAACGCATCTTCAATTTTTTTCTGCTGTCTTTTTTCATTTTGAATAATGTCATCAATAGAACGATAACCCATAACAATCTTAGAATTACTGTTTCCTAGCTCTACCTTACCAATCTGCATTTCAAAATATTCTTGCTGTGCCGGATTAGGGTAGACTTGAAATTGATATACAACTCTTTTTTTCTCAGATAATTGATGTTCCAGATATGCAGGATCTAATTTCTCAAGAAAATCTGAAGACGCATCTTTTTTTACATAATGATCATAATAATATTTAATTCTTGTAGAGTATTCGTTTTTTTCCTTTCCCAGCTGCTTTTCTGTAAAATAATCATTTGTCAATTCATCTATTTTTAATGATTCAATAATATTTTTTTCTAAATCACAATAATATACCGCTGTATAATCTGCACATAAAACTTTAAGCAGACTTTTCTCTTTTTCAAGTTCCAAAATACTTTTTTCCAACATGTGCTGTTTCTTTTCCAACGTTGATATAAGTCTGAGATTTTCTCTCACACTTCCTAAATGCCCGCCCACATCTGTCAACAATTTCATAGACAAATCATTATCTTCTAAGTTTGGATTATCTAATCCAATAAACCCTATTAATTTGCGGCTTGCAAATAATGGAACGGCAATCTCTGTCTGGATCCCCTGTTTTTTCATTAGCTGATAACCATGAGGAGCCCTTTCCTTTATTGATTCTCTATCCGATATTATAACTGCTTTATTTTGCATAAATGCAGCCTGCCATCCTGCCATAAGTTCCACCGGTATCTGTTGAAGATCTCTATTACGAGCTTTTACTCCCTTCCTGCACCATTCAAAGGTATTATTATACTTATCACACTTTTCAGATGACCACTCATAAATATATGCATTTTCCGCATCCGTATATTCTCCTAAGGCCTCCAATAGTGCCGGGATTATTTTTACAAGTTCTTCTTCCTTTGACACCTGATCCATTAAAGATATCTGATGCAAAATTTCGTCCATACTATTTAATTTTCGTTTATAAATTTCAGCACTACTTTCTCTCATCTTTCAATCCTCTCCAACTAATTAAGAACTTTCACCATCACTTTTTATACTCTGGCTTCTTCATTGATTGGTTTTGGAATATGTCTGTCCTTCCAGCTGTCCTTCTATTCCACTACATTATCTTGTCCATTTGTTTAATATAATGATATTTAAACTATGTCTCTTTCATTAGATTCATTGTACCCTCCACCATTATTTTATGTCAATTTTTAATTTGTACTTTCAGCAGTACATACTGGTTTAAAGCAATATCCCACACCTCTTATATTAACGATGCAATTTCCAGCTTCAGGTTCAATCCTAGCCAGCTTTCTCCGAATTCTTTTTACCAAACACCATAATATATTTTGCACATCTCCAACTGGAATTTGTTTCCAGATGGTCTGATACAGCTGTTCAAATGTATATACCCTATTGGGTGTTAATACCAGGAAATATAGAAAATCAAATTCTAATCTGGACAGTCCAATCTTTTGCCTATTCCAATAAGCATTATATGTATCTATATCAAAGAATAATTTTCCATTGCTTATATTCACCAGCTTGTAACGCGTTTTCTGTCTATTCTCCCATCGACGCATAAGTGCAAATATTTCTATCTGCATTTCATCAATATTGCATTTTTTATCTAAAACAATATCAGCGCCTGCATAAATCAGCTCTTTTTTTGCATCTACATTATCAAAAACAATAATTGGAATATTATATAATTCTCGTATATTCCAAATACATTGATGCATTCTTTTACATCCCATTATATTTTCCAGTATAATAAGATCATACTCAAATATACTCAGCATTTTTAACAATTCTTGTTCATATTCTACATAACAGATTTCATATCTATCTTTTAATTTTGTTTTTATACCCGAACCGACCAAACCTATGATTTTATATCCTTCATCTGTCAAACTTTGATCTCCTATTCCCTCTATATATACGAAGGATTTACAGAGCATATCTCTTTATGTTAATTATAATGAATCAAAAATCAGCCAGGACATCTTTCGCCTGACTGATTTTTGATTTTCTTATAGTGCAATATTACTTTTTCTTTTCAAACACCAGCTTAATCTTAAATTCAAACTCTTCCTGATCCAAACGATACTGCTTTGATAATTCTGGTCCACAGCTATTGGAGCCAATACCACTCTGTGCATAATCCAAACATAATACCGTACTGCCACACTCCTGAAGTTCAAAACTATGCGCTTTATTAGTAAGTTCTTCCTGAGTGTATACAGAAGCATTGAATGAAAAAGTTTTTTCACTAACTGCAAACATATTCAGCTCTTCGCTTATAAGCTCTACATAATCACAGTCGGTATGACTTCCGTTTTCCTGCGGGCGAAGATAATCTTCATGCATATTGACCACTGCTGTATTATATACCCCATGGCTTCCCGCATGTTTCTTATCAATATAGCTTTCTTCCGGCCCAATGCCCGAATAGGAAACATTTTCAAAGCCTTTATTTAAAAACATACGAATTCCAAATCTCGGAAGCATCGGAAATTCCATATCTCTTTTCACAGACATCTGCATATCCACGGAACCATCTAATGTAATCTTCCAGTCTGCATTTACTTCCAGAATTTTCTGTACCGTAGGTGCCATAAGACCAATTATGCTGTGAATAAACACAATCCCATCCTCAACTTTATAAGTTGTCTCATAGGCTCTTGCATAACTCTGATCATAATGTGCATTCATCCACTCAAGTTTGATTTTCCTGTCATTATCTGTTGGTGCACGCCAGATATTAAGTTCCATCGGTCTTGTGAAAATTTCTTTTTTTCCTAAACGAATATTTTCAAACAAACCTGTCAGCTTATTAAACACGTAAATGTATCCGTTTTCCATATTAAAGATCATCAAATAACGATCTGATTCTTCGATTTCCACACTGTTAGCATTGCCCATAAGCTGCTCTTTTTCTAACAACTTCACTGCCGTCTGATTTCTTCCATCTTCATTTGCCAACAGCACTTCATCAAATCCTAAGTTCTGATCCTTACTCTGAAGTGCAGTTTCATTCTTCAGATAATATTTAATTTTGAGATAACATTTTCCACTAGATGGGACTTCAACTTTGAGGTTTATTTTTCCCTCTTTTCCAGCAGGTATACTTTCCTCCAGAGCGATTGCTCCTGTCTGTAATTTTTCTCCATCTCTTATTACGTCATAAGTAAGATAAAGATAATCTTTTAAATCCACATAGTTTAAGTAATTATGCAGTACTACCTCACCAGAGTTCTGATCATAACTTACAACTCTTGCCGGCCGATAAACATTTTTGTATTCCTTCAATCCTGTATGGGGTGTACGATCAGGATATACAAGTCCATCCATGCAGAAGTTGCCATCATGAATCTCTTCACCATGATCTCCTCCATAATAGTAAATTGATTTACCATTCTCTGCTTTTCCTTTATAAATAGCATGATCACACCATTCCCATACAAAGCCTCCACAGAGTGCATCATATTTCTGAATTCGCTCAAAATAATCTTCAAAGTCTCCAGGTCCATTTCCCATAGAATGGCAATACTCTACTAAAAGAAGCGGCTTATCTGGTTCTTTGCTCATGTACTCCTCGATTTCCTCAAATGCCGGGTACATTCTTCCAACAATGTCAATATTGGAATAGTCATATGCTCTATCAGAACTCTGATAAAAAGCGCTCTCATATGTAGTCAAACGGGTTGGATCATATTCTTTTGTCCATTTCAGTGCTTCTTCAAAAGTACATCCATATCCACATTCATTTCCCATTGACCAAATCACAATAGACGGACGGTTTTTCTCTCTACATACACACAGCTTTGTACGATCCATGGTTGCTGGGATAAATGCCGGATTATTTGAAATACGTTTATTCCAGTTCTCTACTACGTTTTCCCATTCAGAATTTTTCAGATACTGTGTCTGTGTTCCATGGCTTTCGTTATCTGCTTCTGCAATTACAAAGAAACCGTATTCATCACACAACTGATAAAAATATGGAGAATTTGGATAATGGCTGCTTCGTACAGCATTAAAATTATGCTGTTTCATCATAGCCAAATCCTTGGTGATCTGATCAATATTAATCACAGATCCAGTTATTGGATCGGAATCATGTCTGTTCACACCATTGAATTTAATCTTCGTTCCATTTACATAAATGACGCTTCCATCACGGTAAATTTCGCGAATACCGATTCTATCTGTAATCACTTCATGTTCTGCTGCAAAAACGACCTGATACAGATATGGAGCTTCCGGATTCCAAAGTTTAGGATTATCAATTAAAAATGTTGCTCTATGAGTATATACTCCCCCACAGTCCGCAGGACTAAACTTTCCTTTTCCTACAAGATTTCCCTCCATATCCTGTACCAGAATCTTTATCTCCTGCGAAGCGTCTTTCTCCCCAAGGAAACTTGCCTTAATTTCAATTTCTGCTTTTTCTCCTTGAAGTCTCGTTGTTGTAAAATAGTCATACAGAACATTTTCCGGCCGTTTCAAAAGATAAACATCGCGGAAGATTCCAGTCATTCGGAACTTATCCTGATCTTCCAGGTAGGTTCCATCACACCATTTCAAAACCAGAACGGCCAGTCTGTTTGTACCTTCTTTTAAATAATCAGTCACGTCAAATTCACTTGTTGCATGAGATACCTGGCTGTAGCCTACATAGGCGCCATTCATCCAAACATAAAAACAGGAATCTACTCCCTCAAAATTTAAAAATGCTTTAGGTGCATCCGCATCTTTGTAATATTCAAAATCATAAATATAAGTGCCACATGGATTTTCCTGTGGAACATATGGTGGATCTAACGGGATAGGATAGCGCACATTTGTATACTGATGGCTATCATAACCGAAATTCTGCCAGATTCCCGGTACTGGAATATTGGCAAACCCATCAATAGAAGCTCCCTCTTCAAAAAATTTCTCTTGAAGATCGTAAATACTCTTATAAAATTTAAAATTCCATGTATCATTCAGAAGCTGTATTCTGTCTGATTTTTCTCTATCGTGAACCAACGGTCCCATTTCTTTGGACGCCGGCATATAATATGCACGATAAGGCATGGTATTTTCATGTAAAACACCCAAGTTTTCATAATGCTTTGGTACGATCATATAATTTCCTCCCAATACGTTTTAATCATATCTTGCATATGTTTTCTACTGCTTTTCATCTTTTTAATACTCTTTACATTCATAATTATACTTTTTTTCAATAAAAAAACATATAAACTGTATTCAACAAAATATGCACAAAATGAGATGATTTCATAATTTACCATTGATAAGGAGTTTATCCACTAAAAAGGCGATTGTCCTTTTAATCCGACAATCGCCTTTCTTTCCTGTTTACTTCACATCTACATATACTTTTCTGTAAGCCTCTGCATTACTTCCCATTTATTCTCCATGTCTTCAACAAGCTTAAACTGAGTACGACACCGATCCAGATTGTGATTTTCCCTGTGAATCTTAAAATAATGGTCTCCCTCAAGATAATCTGTAAGAAAACGCATGCCACATTCAAAAGTCATTACTTTTGCTCCAAATGGGAACAATTCAATTTCTTTTGATGTAAGCTTTCCATTACATCCTTTTAGAAATCCTTTTAAGTAAATTTCATATAAATTCATATCGCAAGATACTTTCGCCAAATCAATCTCATCCTCTGCTGCTGTACTTGCTCCAAAACGAATGGAATCTCCAAAATCATTCATGGCTAATCCCGGCATAATAGTATCAAGATCAATTACACAGATTCCTTTTCCTGTCTTATCATCAATCATAATATTGTTTAATTTTGTATCATTATGTGTTACACGAAGCGGAATTTCACCTTTTCGAAGCAAATTTTCAAAAACTGTTGTCAACTGTTCATGCGCCATCACAAACTCTATTTCTTTTTTTACGCTTGCTTTTCGTCCGCAAATGTCTCTTTCTACTGCATTTTTAAAAGTTTGAAATCTCGCCTTTGTGTCGTGGAATCCTTTAATAGTTTCATGCAAAGATTCTGCTGGATAATCTGATAATAATCCCTGAAACTTTCCAAACGCTACAGCACTTTCATAAAAATCCTCAGGTTTTTCTACTTTGTCGTAGCTGGTAGCATCCGTAATAAAAATATATGATCTCCAGTATTCTCCTTTGGAATCTATCACATATTTTTTCCCATTTTTAGCCGGAATAAGATTTAAAGTCTCTCTCTCGGGATCTCCGCCCATCTCTGCAATTTTTTTCTTTAAATGTTCTGTAACACCTATAACATTTTCCATTAATTCAACAGGATTCTCAAAGATTTCTCTATTCATCCTCTGTAAAATTACATTTAGAGATCCCATATGTCCAATTTCATATTTCAGTAAAAATGTATCATTAATATGACCACTCCCATATGGTTTTGTAAAAACCAATTTTCCTTCATATTGGAATTCATTAATAACTTCTTCTAACTCTTCTTTGGAAATCTTACTCATTTCTTATTCCTTCCATAAGTGCTGCGGATATATTCCTTTATCTTTTAATTTTTGGACTGCATTCATTACTAATGGTTTATCTTCCCTATAAGTCACACCATACCATTTATCTTCTGATTCCAGTACTGTAACTGTGGCCTTTTCAGTTTCAATCAAATGGCTTACAACGGATGGAAGAAAATATTCGCACTTCATTGGATTTTCTTTCAAACCTTTTTCAAGAAAAGCCGAAAATCCTTTTTTTATTTCCTGTAAAATGCTTTCTGTAAATCCCCACATGTTCATGGATACCAGTGTTTCTCCATCCAGTTCTTCCCAAGTTTTACCTTTATTCTCTGTAAAAGCAATTCCGGTTTCTCGCTTTTCAATTTGTGTTCTTTCTATAATTTGTACCAATTTTCCTTCCTGATTAACCGTACAAACTCCCCTAGAAACATCTCCATTATCCGTTACCGTATTTTTCAGACGATATGCCACCATTGTATATGAATATTTCTCTGTATCTTCATGTGTTGTGAGAAAATCATAAATTGTAGAAAATGCATGATATCCATAATAGTCATCTGCATTAATCACCGCAAATGGACCATTAATTTTATCTGCTGCACTGAGCACTGCATGAGCAGTTCCCCATGGCTTTGTCCTCCCATCCGGAACTCGATAACCTTCAGGAATATCCTGAATATCCTGAAAAGCATAAGAAACATCCATAAACTTGCTTATTCTGTTTCCTATTACTTCTTTAAATTCTTCTTCATTTTCTTTTTTAATGATGAATACAACTTTTTCAAACCCTGCCCTTTTCGCATCATAGATAGAAAAATCTATAATAATATGTCCTTCCTGATCTATGGGGTCAATCTGTTTTAATCCTCCATATCGGCTACCCATTCCTGCTGCCATGATAACTAAAACCGGTTTTTTCATAAAGCTGTCATTCCTTTCTCTTTTTGCTGATGCTCTACATTATTTTCTGCAGGCATACCTTATTCTGTCCTTTTTTTAAAAAGAAACTGCTATCTTGTCCGTTATATCTAACAGTTACGTTTCCTTCTTTTACTGCACTAATTTTAATATAGTACACTTTTCCATTCTCCCAGTTAAAATCAACAGTATACCCTTCTCTTGCTTTAAGTCCTCTAACCTGGCCCTTTTTCCATTTATCCGGTACTGCAGGCAATAATTCGATAACATTATTCTGGCTTTGTAAAAGCATCTCACATATAGCCGCTGCAAACCCAAAATTACCATCAATCTGAAACGGTGGATGTGCGCAAAACAAATTAGGATAAATTCCCCCACCAGACATATTTACTTCCGTTGTACTCGTGAGATTAACTTGGCTTTTTAAAAGTTCAAATGCTTTTTTTCCATTTTTAAGTCTCGCCCAAAGACTTGCTTTCCAAACCATGCACCATCCAGTTCCCTGATTGCCTCTACGGTTTAATGATGTTTCACATGCTTTTTTCAATTCTTGATCTGTATCTTTTATAATATTTCCAGGATATAGTCCATATAAATGAGATACATGTCTATGATGAGGATCCGTTTCCCTGTAATCTTTATACCATTCCTGAAGCTGGCCATCATGCCCAATTTTAAACGGTGGCAGCTTCTTCAACGCAGACTCTGTTTCCTCTTCCAGCACATTAACTTTGAGTATCTTGCATATCTGTAAGTATGTCATAAACAATTCTTTTAACATGGATATATCCATCGTTGAAGCAAAAGTTACACTATGCTTTTCTCCTTTCTCATCCAAAAAACAATTTTCAGGAGAAGTAGATGGACAGGTAACAAGATAATCATCATACTCCGTTAAATATCCAAGATAAAATCGAACAGCTTCCCTTATCACCGGATAAGCTCTATTTTTTAGGAAATTTAAATCCAACGTATAACAATAATGTTCCCACATATGTCTACAAAGCCATGCTGAGCTCATCGGCCATAAGGCATACTGACATGGACTGTCATCTTGCGCATATTTTCCAACCGGATCAGAATTTCCCCATATATCTACATTATGGTGGCTTACCCATCCATCAAGTCCATATATTTTTTTTGCCGTAATTTTCCCTTTTTGAACCACTCTATCTATAAGATCAAAAAGTGCAGTATGACAATCTCCGAGATTACAACTTTCAGCCATCCAGTAATTCATTTCTGTATTAATGTTGACTGTATAATTTGAACTCCAAGGAGCTCTCATCTGATTATTCCAGATTCCTTGTAAATTCGCAGCCTGTGTTCCTGGTTTTGAAGAACAAATCATAAGATACCGTGCATAATGAAATAATAGAGCGGCAAACTCTGCAGTATTTTTATCTTTTTCAAAAGCCTTTATTTGTTGGATTGTATCTATCTTCTCGGAATTATCACTAGCTTCTCCCATCTGAAGATCTACTCTGTCGAAAAACGAATGATATTCTTTTAGATGATCCTGTTTAAGCTTTTTATAGTTCTTATGCTCTGCATCCTTTAATGTTCTGCTCATAAATTCCTTAATATTATCGCATCCATCAAAATCCGTTTTTCCAGTGAGAATAATATAAAAATCATCATTGGTTCTAATAGTCAAACCTGTTTCATTTTTTTCTACTGTACCTGATGTCAGAATCGGTTTTAACATAATTCCAAATTTAATTCCAGAATTTTCTTTATACCGAATTGGTTCCTCACATTGATAATAATTTGGTGCTGCATAAATCGGAGCATTTGCTTCAAATGCTAAAGCATTTTCACTTTTTATCCAAACACATGGCATCTGACTTCTTAATGAAATATGTGCTTTTACTTCTGAATTGCTGTCCATTGATATTTTCATCGCAAAAATATTATCAGACATACTGACAAAAGATTCTTTTTGATAAGTTATTTCGTTTTCAATCCATTTTACCTTATGTAAAGCATCATTTAATGACAATTCTCGATTATACTCTGTTATCGCATTTTTTTCATTTGCAGTCTGTATCTGCACCTCAACAGTACCTGCAGGAAGATATGCAGCTGTCCAGTCTCTTAAAACATGGGATTTTGCATACTCTTCTGCCTCATTGTATTTGCTTTCAAATACCAGTTTTCTAATATGACTCCAATCAGGAAGATCTGGATACGGTTCTGTCTGATTCTGACAACCCGACCATAATGTATCCAGGTTTAATTCTATTTTCTCCTGGCTGGTACCTCCCGAAACCATAGCTCCAAGCTCGCCATTTCCCAAAGGAAGGGATTCAATCCACTCTTTTGCTGGTTCTTTGTATTTTAACTTCCACTGCATATATTCTGTCTCTTCCTTTATTTTGAATTATTTTCGATTCATCCATTTTCCGCTAGTAAAATCAGGAATGGCAACCGGCTGTCCTCCCATAGAAATAGATTCTTCTGCCAATACCGATATGCTCATCCATGTTGCCATGTCATAAACATCTATTACTGCATCTGAATTTTCCTGAACGCATTTAATAAAATCTGAAAATACAAGAAAGTCCATTCCATCATGTCCTTTTTTTACCCCAGCGTCCAAGTATTTTTTCCATACTGGATGTTCATACTTATCCCTATATTCCTCAACATTTCCCCAATGTTTTTTCCAATCAAAGTGATCTTCTGCTGATTTCTCTCCATCAAGAAAAATAGAGCGGTTATCCTCTGTATACATTCCTTTTGTTCCCTGAACTGTAAATCCTCTAGAATAATATCTTGGCAGGGTAGTATCCAATGTCAGTAAAATTGTTTCACCATTACTACATTTAATAATTGTATTAACAATATCTCCCTGGTTAAAAGTTGTATTTAATAACACTTCATCATCTGTTTTCTTATTTTTGATATATTCTTTTAAGCCAGCTGCTTTCGAGGAAATAGATGTTAAAGAAAGAAGTCTGTTTCCTCTGTTAATGTGAAGTATCTTAGCAATAGGTCCTAATTCATGCGTCGGGTAATTCTCCGTATTACGATGAATGTAATTAGAAAGGCGATAATGTCTATTTTCTTTTCCAAATGCAACTTCTTCTCTCAGGTCGTGACGATAACCGCCTTCACAGTGAACAATTTCACCAAGCACGCCCTGTTCTGCCATGTTTAATACCATCATTTCGTCTCTGCCATACAGACAATTTTCTAAAAACATAACAGGCACTTTTGTTTCTTCATATGTTTCAATCAATTTCCAGCATTCACGTAATGAATATGCTCCGCCGACTTCACAGCCTACATATTTTCCTGCCTTCATTGCTTCAATACACATTTCTACATGCATATCCCAAGATGCACAAATAATAACTGCATCTACATCTGGCATCTGCAATACTTCTTTATAGTCTGTCACCATTTTAGGAGCCTTTCGTCCGCTCTTTTCAATCACTTTTGCAGCTTCCTGGCAACGATCTTGATATTTATCACAAACTACAACAAACTCCGCATCCGGATGTTCTAAATATGCAGTCTCCAGAAGTCCCTTTCCTCTGGCTCCAAGGCCAATCATTCCTATTCTAACTTTATTTCCCATAATATTTTTCCTCCAAAATATCAAACGTTTTTATGTCTTACCCTTTTATTCCTTGTAATGCAATTCCTTCAATAAACTGTTTCTGGAAAACTGCAAATAATATAAGTAATGGAAGGACTGCAAGAACTGCACCCGCCATCATAACCGGATAATCTGTTGCATACTGTCCTTGGAGATAAGACAGGCCGGCTGAAAGTGTCATTTTTTCAGGAGATGTATTAACAATCATCGGCCACATCAGATCATTCCAAGCACTTCTCAAAGTAAGAATAGCAAGAGCTACCAAACCTGGTTTTACAAGTGGAAACATAATTTTTGAAAAAATCATAAAGTGATTGCAACCGTCAATTCTTGCCGCATCCTCTAATTCATTTGGAAGTGCCATAAAAAACTGCCGCATCAGAAATGTTCCAAAGGCACTAAATAATCCCGGTATAAATAATGCTGGCAATGTATTCAGTAATCCCATTTTCTGTATCATCAGATACTGTGGCAGAATAAAAAATGATGATGGAACCATCAGCACTGCAAGCAATGTTCCAAAAATAATATTTCTTCCTGGAAATTCAATTCTTCCAAATGCATATGCTGCCATAGAACAGAGAACCAACTGTACTGCCACAATAACAATGGCCGTAACAGCTGTATTTAAATACATTTTTGCAAATGGAATCTTTTTAAATACTGCTGCATAATTTGAAAATAATGGTTTCGCCGGAAATATCTTTAAAGGAATACAAATTGACTCTGCCTGTGTTTTTAATGATGTAAGTATCATCCATGCAAATGGTAATAATGTCACTACCATACAAATGATCAGAATTATAAATACAATTACATGACCCCAATTTATTTTTTTCGATCTCATAAGAGCTCCTCCTATTCGTAATTAACCCATTTTTTCTGAAGCTTCATCTGTAATGCAGTAATGAGCATAATAATCAAAAACAGAAATACTGCAAGTGCTGAGGCGTAACCCTTCTTTGAGAATTCAAATGCATTCTTATAGAAATAAACTACCATACTTTGTGATGCTTCCATTGCAAGACCTGTTTTTTGTATCATCATATAAATAGTGTCAAATGTCTGGAATGTTGAAATTAATGTGGTTACTAATACAAAAAACAATGTAGGTGTTATTAATGGTAATGTAATGCTAAAGAACTGTCTGATTCCACTAGCACCATCCATTGATGCTGCTTCATAATAGCTTCTGGATATCCCTTGAATTCCGGCCAGCAAAATGATCATATTATAGCCAACGCTACTCCATACACTTACTATGCAGATTGCAATCCAGGCTAATTTCGGATTGCTTAAGAACTGTACTGAATTTATTCCAAATATATTTAAAATATAATTAATGATACCGTAATCGCCATTAAACATCCATCTCCAAATCATAGCAACTGCGGCACTCATTGTAATCGCAGGTATAAAATACACTACTCTAAAAAAGGATTTACCTTTAATCTTCATATTTAAAAATACCGCAAGAAGTAAAGATAAAATGATTACTGATGGCACGATAACGAGGACATAACGCATTGTGTTAAATAATGCCTGCCACATTGTTGAATCGTGGAACATTTGTATATAATTTTCCAATCCAACCCATTTGGTTTTATTAAAAGCTCCTACTTCATGAAAACTGTCATAAAATACTTTAAAAATAGGATAAAAATAGAATACACCTAATCCCAAAACTAATGGTAAAATCATGGTATAGCCGGATATGTAGTCCATTTTTTTTCGTTTACTAATTGCCTTCATATACCACTTCTCCTTTCGCCTTTTATCAAGAAAGGCACTTGCTAACAACGCAAATGCCTTTCCATTTTATCCACGTCTTATTCACTGGCTAAAACTTCATTCATCTTTTCTGCAAGAGTATCACAAGCATCTTTTACATCTACCTGGAAATTATACGCTTTCTTAAGTTCTTCTGCCTGATATTGTTCCCACTCTGCTGTATTTTTGGATACAGGATATGGATAAGAATATTCCTTTGATGCTGTAACAAATGTAGAAAGATTATAGGCCTTATTCTTATCTACCCAAATATCTGCAGTTCCTTCATAAGCTGGAATTGCAGCTCCCATTTCAGCAGAAAGCTTATTTGCCTCTTCGCCTGATAAAAACTCAACCCATTTCCATGCTGCTTCTGGATTTTTTGTATCTTTATATATACAGTTTCCAAGTCCATGAATTACTGTAGCTTTTTTACCATTAATAGATGGAACTGGAGCAACATCAATATCGTCTTTAATATCTGAATCAAGAACCTGACTCAGGAACCATGATCCGCACCAGTACATTCCAAGCCTTCCAGATAAGAACTGTACGTTTCCTTGAGTTTCTTCGATAGACGCCTCCGATGGGCTTACTCCTTCTTTCATCAAATCTACCCAACACTGTACTCCCGCCTGAGTTGCTTCAGTATCATAACCAGAGGACTTCTTATCCTCGGACACAACAGTTCCTCCATTAGCGAAAATAGTATTATAAATACCTATCTGTGTATCATATCCTGCTGAAATTCCATATACGCTTCCATCGCTCTTGGTCAACTGTTTTGCAATATCAGCCATGTCATCCCATGTCCAATCATCTGTTGGATATGGAACTCCTGCTTCATCAAAAATTTTCTTATTATACCATACCCCGATTGTATCAAAGTCTTTTGGAAGTGCATATTGTTTCCCATCAACATTATAAAGATCAACTAATGCTTCTGGATATTTGCCAGTATCAATACCGTCTTCTTTGATACGGTCACTAATATCCATCAAAACATCTCCATCTGCATATTTCATGATATTTGGTCCGTTCATCCAAAATACATCTGCGATACTTCCACCAGTCGCTCCTGCTTCAAGCTTTGTCCAGTATTCATCCCATGAACTCGGTTCCAATGTCACCTTAACATCTGGATACTGTTCATTGAACTTCTCCACACATTTTTCAAAGTATGGCTGCTGTGCAGTATCCCAAAATGCGTATCTTACTTCCCCTGAAATTTTTTCTTTTCCGTCCGTTTTTGCTTCTTCTTTAGAGGTTCCACATCCTGCCATGCTACCAACAGCAATTGCACAGCTTAATCCTAACACGCCTGCCTTTTTCAACTTCATTAAATCGCCCTCCTTTGTTTGGTAAATTTATCATACTTGAATTTTAAATAATTCTCCATTCACTTCATTGTCTTTTGCCTGTATATTATTTTCTTTTTTTACTAAAAAAAGGAAAAAGGCGTATTCTCTTCAGAAGTTCGCTATTTTCCTTTTCTTTTTTTGTACAATATTTACTTTTTATCTTTCATTTATTTACTTTTTATTCAATTATTTTTCATCGATTCAATTATATTTTTATCGGAAATCTCACCTGAAAAATATTTATAAATATTTTCTTCGAAATTTTCTCTTCGTGTTGAACTCCAGTCATTTCCTGGAAGTTCAACAAAAATTTGTGCTTCTTTAAATTTCTTGTACGCTCGATATCTAACATCATTTTTCTCTGAAATATTCTCTACATCCACATTTGGATTTGATGGTACCTGACCAGTTCTTTTCCAAATCTTACTCTGCACTTTTTCACTAAGCATATATTTTAAAAAGCGTATACTTGCTTTCCTTTGTTTTTCATCACTTGAACTTCCAATAAAATATCCAGGATATGCAGATACCAATGAAATATTTTCATTATCTTTGTCAGGAAATGTTGCATATTCCATACTCAGATTAGGATTCATTTTTTGCTCGCTAGATATACCCCCAACATAAATTGCAGAATGTCCAACATTAAAACTGCGTAGCCTGTCCCTGTATGTGTAGTTCTTTTCAATGTCTGAATAATCCTTTATTCTATCCAGTAGTTTCAATGCCTCAGACATATTTCCATTATAGGCCTGAATAATACATGAAATTGTATCATAATCCAGCTGCAGAGAAACAGTATTTAACTTTTGTTGTACAGCCCATTTTTTTATTTTTTCACAACATTCCAGAAATTCCTCCCAACTGGCCGGTGCTTCATCAATTTGGGCATTTTTAAATATTTGTTTGTTATACCAGTAACCGCCTGTGTTTAAAACATCTGTGACTGTATATAATCTTCCATCAGCTGTCTTCCATTTTCTTAAAATTTCCGGAGCAATCATATTTTTAAATTCTTCATCTTCTTCTATATAAGGCATAAGATCAATCACATAACCTTGTTCAACCATAAAAGAGTATAATGTATCAATTCCTGTTTCACCAATGTAAATTAAATTTGGGAGTTTTCCTACAGATATCATTTCTTTTACCTTAGATGTTACATTTTCAGGAGATGGCATAGAAATCAGTTTCAAAGAAATATCCGGATTATCCTTTTCAAAATCACTATATATTTCCCTCATAGCTTGATTATCTTCCTCCATTGTTCCCCACCCATTCAAAAGAACAATACTAATTTGATCTGCCTGTGTCTTTTGACTACATCCAGGTAGGAATATCAAAAATACCAAAAGAAATTTCAAATATTTACGCATAATATTTTACCTCCGGCATAGCTTTTCATACTCTTTCGGAGAATATCCCGTGTATTTTTTGAAGACGCGTGAAAAATATGCTGTATCCTCCCATCCTGTTCTATCCGCTATTTCATAAATTTTCATTTTTCCATCTTCTATATATCTTTTAGCAGCTTCGATTTTCTTTTGGTTTATTGTATCAAACAATTTTTCTCCTGTGCGTTCTTTATAAATTCTGCTGATATAACATCTATTTGCATGTACTGCATCTGCAATAAGATCCAAACTTATTTTTCTTACATAATTTTTATCTATAAATTTGTTAATTGCATAAATCAATTCATCTGCAGTCTGCATTTCTTCATTTTTCTTTCTCACATATGACATCATTAAATCTTCCAAATAACTTTCAATGTCACTAAGCTTTTTCGTTTCAAGAATTGTACTGATTGCTTTTTCCTGCTCTATATCAAACTCAGTAGTTCCCTCTCCTCCATATTCAACATATAATCTATGACATTCAAAAATGAACAAAATGGCTGCATACCGTATCTGTGAATCAGAATAGTTTCTAACCAATGTGCAAAATTTTTTCATTTCTTTCCGGCAGGTATTTTCATCTCCATTTTGCATACCAGAGATTATATTACATATAATTTTATTTAACTGATTATCATTTAATTTATTTTTTTGCCCAACGTACATAACCCCTGGATATTTCTCTTCCACATCAAAGAGGCAACGTCCCATCTCATTTAAGACTGTTCTATACGCAATGCTTATATCAGACATTTCGCTGTATATCTCACTAATTCCAACCAGAAGGTTCTCTTCTTCACCCGCACAGAATTTGCCACATTTTTGTATAAGTTCTTTTTTGTCAGGAATTGCATCGCCCGATACTAATACAGCACATTCTGTTGTACACGTACTAACAACAAGTTTAGTAGGAATCCCTTCAAATAATTTCTCCACTCTCTGCAGCATTCTATATTTCTGCACATCCATCGTATCCCTTTGCCCAATACACCCTTTAAATACAATAATTCTGAAAGTTTGGAAATTTTCCAACATCCATTTTATCTCATCCTTATCTTCTAAAGTCATATCCCAATATTCGGATTCTTGAAGCAAATCTTTAAATACCTCTGCTCTCTTTTTTTCTAAGCGATTGTCTTTTTTTAATTCGTCAGAAATCTCTTCCAGGGCCTTAGGTAAGTCTTCAAATAAATTACTTTTGATAATATATCTTTTTACTTGCAGAACAATTGCCTGTTGTGCATATTTAAAATCCTCATACGCTGTAAGTAGAACGATAATTATATCTGGATATTTTTCATGGATCCATTTTGCCGTCTCCAATCCATTCATAAGTGGCATCTGAATATCCAAAATTACAATGTCTGGTTTTAAATCTTCTACTGCATTTACAACTTCTTTTCCATTCTTAAATGCTGCCATCAGATGATATCCCATATTTTCCCACGGAATCATCTCTTTTAACGCTTCTCTTACAAACGGCTCATCATCTGCTACTATAACCTGCCACATATCCTATTCCCTTCTCTACTAAACTGTCCTATCGTTGTTCATCGGAAGGCAAATCTCTACCTTTGTTCCTCTTCCAATCTCGCTATAAAACATTATCCCATATCTGTCACCATAAAGGTTACGAATTAATCTCTGAATGTTCATGACTCCTACACGTGGATTTTTATTGTCTTTCTTTTCATCTATTTCCTCGACATCAAAGCCGACTCCATCATCTTCTACAGTAATATTTATAGCATCATCTCCGTTTCCTTTAATTGTCACTTGAATTTTCCCCTCTGCTCCCTTTGGTTCCAATCCATGGATTACTGCATTTTCAACAATGGGTTCAATACACAGTCTAGGGACATAACATTCTTTTATATCATCAGATTCCCACATAATATTGTAAGTTATAATATCCTTAAAACGTTCACTTTGAAGGTACAAATAGAATCCTGCTATCTCCATTTCCTCTTTAAGTTTTATCTCAACCTCATTCTTTCTAAACAATTTACCTCTCATAAGACCTGCAAAAGACGTAACCGTCTGATACAATTCGTCATCATGGTGTTTCTTTACCTTAATTGCGATCATAGTCAATACATTAAACATAAAATGTGGATTGATTTGTGCTTGCAAGTATTGAAGTCTCGCTTCCTTAACAAGTAACTGTGTTTCGTATACTTCCCTAATCAGGGTTTCAATTCTCACTGTCATATCGTTGAATGAATCGCTGATCTGCTGAAATTCCGATATATTATAACTTTCCAATTTTGTTTCAAAATCCCCTGTTCCTACCTGTTCAATTTTTTTCACAATGCTTTGCAATGGATATGTAACCCTCCTAGAATAATACACTACAGAAATTACCACTGCAATAAACATAGAAATTGCAATTGCCCAGGCCAGTTGAAATCCTGGCCTAATATCCAGGTATAATTTATTTTTCGGAATTACTATATATGTAGACAATCCAAAGCTATTTTGATTTCTTTTATATAGATATTTCTTATGATCTTTTTTTATTTCTCCGTTAAGATTAATAAGGTCGTTTTTCGATATTCCATTCAGTCCAGTACCTCCAATTTCTGTTCCATCACTGGTTTGTATCGACCAATAATATGTTTCATATTTTTCTAGCCCTGAGAATATTCTGTTGATATTATCCATATCAAGTATTGCAACACAATATCCCATACGTTCCATCTCATCATCATATATAGAAAAATAGCACTCTATCTCCTGCCCATTTTTTCTATAATAAAACATTTTATCCTGATCTTTATATCTTTTAATGCCGTCCATAATTCTTGTATTTTTAATGTTAACCGCTGACTGTGTTTCAGGATAAAAATGTATTCCTTCATATCGCAAATTTTCAGAAAATACATAATAGTCACTCACAATAGGAAATGTATCCGATACCATATTCTGATTTGAAAACAAGTTAATACCTTGCTCCATGGCTGACTGGACTCCATCAGTTGTACCTGTTCTGAAAAACGTATTCATCTTTTCATTTTCACTCAAATATATTACGGACTCTTCCCAAAAGAGCAAATAATTAGTAAACTGTTGTTGTATACTTTCCATATAAAAGTCCATATCTTCCCGTAAAGCAATAGATGACCACCTAAATATTATAATCGATAAACCACCACCCACCACCAGCATTGTCAAAATACTTGTCCATACTAACAACTTTACGAGTTCAGATCTAATAGTTTTTTTATTATTCCTTCGTTTTGCATTTTTAATTTTCATAGATTCAAGTTCCTTATTATTCGGACTATTCATAGCCAAAGCAGATATTTATAATACACTTTGTAAAGTTTCCATAAGAAAATAACTCTTTATATAAATTTTATCATAAATGCAGAATATCAGCTACCATTACAAATATACAATTTCTATTATAAAAAAATCAGTCCATATTATGACTGATTCTACATCTCTATCATTTTATCATCAATTTCGCCTCTTTAGAAAAACCGCTCTTAATTTAATTATACTATTTTTCTCCCCAGCGCATATAAACTCTATTCGACAAAACATGCACAAAATGATATAATTTTAAGTGACAGCAGGAAAGTTCCATACTTAAATTTAGGCATTTAGAAAACTTGCACAAGTTTCTATGCATGTTTTTATTTATTTTTCATAGGAGGTTTTTGCATGTACACAAACTCCGCTTACTGGCATCAGACACGTATTGATTTTAAAGACAAAAAACACTCTCTTTTTGTCGGAAGCTGCGGTACCTATCGTTTATATACAGTAAAAAAACTTCCCACGCATAGACCACGCGGTAGACTTGATTACCAGCTTTTATATATTGCATCAGGAAAAGCTCATTTCTACTTCAATGGTAAGGAACAAATTGTTTCTGCCGGAAACATGGTTTTATATCGTCCAAAGGAAGAGCAACGTTATTATTACTATGGTTCTGAACATCCTGAAGTGTATTGGGTGCATTTTACTGGAAACAATGTAAAAAATATTCTCCGAAAATATGGCATCACTGATGACATCCATGTTATTTATTCCGGTATATCCATGGAATATAAACAGTTGTTTACCCGAATGATTCAAGAGCTCCAATTAAAAAAAGAAGATTACGAAGAATTACTCGTTTATCATCTTCGACATCTCTTTATCTTAATTCATCGCCAGCTTTTTACTAAACCACGAAAAAAAAGTCTTATGATTATGGATGACATGGCTCAAGCAGCGGAATATTTTCGTACACACTATAATAAGCCAGTCAGTATTGAAGACTATGCAGCTTCTCATAATATAAGCGTTAGTTGGTTCATTCAAAATTTTAAACAATACACCAATACTACTCCTGCCCAATATGTACAGCTGCTAAGAACGACTAATGCAAAATTATTACTCGAAACAACCAGTTACAATATTTCAGAAATATCCAATTTAGTTGGATATGAGAATCCCTTATACTTTAGCCGTTTTTTCAAAAAACAATTTGGTGTATCTCCATCACAGTTTCGAAAACAGCTATTAGAATCGGAAAATAAACATTAGAATTCCTTTACTACAAAAGGTGGTTGTCTGACGCACACTCAGCAACCACCTTTCTATTATTTTTTTACATTGCCATTATCTACGAAATCATAGCTCATATCTAAAAGATCTAGAACACTGGCATCTCTAACAGTTCCATCCAAAATTACAGAAAGCCACTGCTTCTTATCCATCTGATACCCCGGCATCACACCTTTGGTTTGTATCAGTATGTCCATCAGTGCTGGATCACATTTCACATTCATAATATCTACAATATCTTTTCCTGGTAATCCTAATTTCTGTTTTTCTACCTGCATAAAAACAGCAAAACATTGCCCATTTTGATGTCGAAATACAACATTAGATGGATTATCCTCAAAAAAATACTCTGGTTCTATTCCATACTGCTTATCAACATAATCATAAATCTCTTCTCTTTTCAAACCAAACACCCCTATATTATGTCACTGTTTTTTCTATGCTTTTTATTATGTAGTCTGGTTTTGATTATATATCAAACGTATGTTCCTATCAAGTAAAATTTAATTAATCAGGAGATAGTGCCGGTAGTGCCTTTCTATTTTTCAGTATTTTCCATTACTCATGTTATTCCTATTGCTCGTATCCATTTGGATTGTTTGACTGCCATCTCCAAGAGTCTTCGCACATTTCTTTGATTCCATTCTCTGCTTTCCAACCAAGCTCCTTTTCCGCTTTAGTTGCATCCGAATAGCATGTTGCAATGTCTCCCGCTCTACGTGGTTTGATTACATATGGAATATGAACCCCTGTAGCAGCCTCAAAATTATTTACGATGTCAAGAACACTGTATCCTTTTCCAGTTCCAAGATTATAAATGCTTAGTCCTGAATTATCTTTTATTTTCTTCAGAGCCTTTACATGGCCTTTTGCAAGATCTACTACATGAATATAATCTCTAACACCTGTTCCATCTGGTGTATCATAGTCATCACCAAAGATTCCAAGTTCTTTTAATTTTCCAACAGCTACCTGTGTAATATATGGCATCAGATTGTTTGGAATTCCATTAGGATTTTCGCCAATTGTTCCGCTTTTATGCGCTCCAATTGGATTGAAATATCTTAATAAAACTACATTCCATTCTGGATCTGCTTTCTGTATATCCGTCAAAATTTGTTCCAGCATAGATTTTGTCCAGCCATATGGGTTTGTGCACTGTCCTTTTGGGCACTCCTCTGTAATTGGGATGATTGCAGGATCACCATAAACAGTGGCTGATGAAGAAAAAATAATATTTTTCACATTATGCTGTCGCATTACATCCACTAATGTTAATGTTCCGGCAATATTGTTATTATAATATTCCCAAGGTTTTGCAACCGATTCCCCAACGGCTTTTAATCCAGCAAAATGAATACAAGAGTCTATCTCTTCTTTATCAAAAATTTCATTTAATGATTCTCTATCTAAAATGTCTGCTTTATAAAATTTTACAGGTTTTCCGGTGATCTGGGTTACTCTGTCCAAGGATTTCTCACTTGCGTTGCTTAAATTATCCATTACCACAACATCATATCCCGCATTCTGTAACTCCACGACTGTGTGGCTTCCAATATAACCTGCTCCACCTGTAACTAATATTGACATATCGATTTCCTCCTGTATTTGATAAATATTTTAACTTTTGAACATAATTATATAGATTATCTGCGGATCTTTCCATATACGAAGTTTTCGAAAACATGCACAAAATATTATAATTTAATAAGAACTGATTTTATTGCCAGAGGAAGCGTCTCCTCTTTTAAAATCAGTTCCAATCCCTTCCTCCAATATCAGCTTTGTCAAGAGGAATTTATAAAAATATATTTTCACTTTTAAACAATCTCAATCTATGATTAATATACTCCAACAAAAGACATTACCGGTGCTACTCTAGAATCTTCAATTACGATTACCAAAGAATCTGCCAGTATTCCTTTTAAGTCAATGATTTTTTTATACCCAATAGTAGTTCCGCTATAACATTCTTTTATATTTCCGTTGTCTATGTAACAAACTTTAAATTTTTCAATCCTCTGGCTGAATGGAATAGCTTCCTTCAACACCAGATAATTCAGCTTCTTGCGCTCAATCCATTTAATCTTGATCATGAGTTTATTTGTTCCTTCTTCATTCATAAAATAAGTCTCATAATCATCTGTTCTCATCACATCTGGTCCGTTTTCGTAACAATCAAGTGGCGGAATCGTAGTCATTCCCGCTTCTTCAAGTAAATTGTATTTAAATGAATTTTGAATAAAATCACCCAGCTTTTTCAAATTTCGGGCATCTTTTTCGTAGATCATTCCATTTTTCATTGGTGGAAGATTTAATAACAGCGTAGTATTTCCTCCTATCGATTTCAGATAAATATCTTTCAGATTTTCAAAAGAGCGGACCTGCTCATCCTCTTCCTCATGGTAAAACCAGCTGGGTCTAATAGATATATCTGTCTCCGCAGGGTACCAGGCAAGTTCTTTTTCATTTGCAAGACATTCTCTACTTCCCAGATCCACCTGCGTTTCATCTAATGGTCTGCTCCTGAATTCTTCATTATCTTCTTTCTGGCTTAATGCAGCCGTAACTGCAGGATCTGCCATATCTTTTGCAACTACGCTCCACTCGCTTTGTCTCACTTCACCAGTTTCATTTCCACACCATCTGATATCTGGACCTGAAATAGAGATTACCGCATTTGGCTGAAGTTCACGCATTACTTTGTAGTATCTCTGCCAATCATATTTCTGTACCTTGCCATTCATGCCTTCTCCGCAAGCTCCGTCCAGCCAAATTGCAAAAATATCACCATATTCCGTTAAAAGTTCTGTCAACTGATTTATATAATAGTCATCATACGCTTTTCCTTTGCCGTAATTACTATTATTTCTATCCCAAGGTGATAAATAAATACCAAACTTAAGTCCATATTCCCGGCAGGCCTCTGCAGTCTCACGTACAATATCACCTTTTCCATTTTTATATGGAGAATTTTTTATGCTGTGTTCTGTATATCTAGATGGCCATAAACAAAATCCATCATGGTGCTTACAAGTAAGGATCAGTCCTTTCATCCCCCCTTCTGCTGCAGTCTTTGCCCACTGTCTTGCATCTAATTCTGTAGGATTAAAAATAGCTTCCGATTCCGTGCCATCTCCCCACTCATTGCCAGTAAAAGTATTTACTGTGAAGTGGATAAAGCAAAAAAACTCCATGTTTTCATATGCAATCTGTCTTACACTTGGCACTGTTTTAATCAATCTCTTATCTTCTTTCAGTCCCTTGTAATTCATAGTTGTTCTCCTCTGGAATTACTTTTCCGTAATCCATATACCCAATTTTATGTAAGATGGAATCTTCTCTATTTTCAGATATCCATATTTTTATTTCTATTTAATTGCCCCTCTGTTTTTGGACAGAGGGGCATATGTTTTAATTATTTGCTCTTTTTGCTGCTTTCAACTCTTCATTTGCTTTTTCGACATTCATTCTAGACATAATAAATGTAATAATCAAGCAAATCACAAACGGTACCCAAAGGTACATGATATGAAGCATGTTAATGCATGATGCAGGCTGTGCTGTAAGGTTTTTATCAAACTGGCTAAATGCTAAAAGCCATCCTGTAATAGCTGTTCCCAGTCCACCTCCAAGTTTAACTCCCAGAGATGTACAAGAATACATAGTTCCATCTACACGTTTATTTTTAGTGAGATATGTGTATTCAGAGCAGTTTGCAATAACCGCATTCATATCACCCTGCCATGGTCCCATACCAAATGCAGCAAGGGCTGTGAATGCCAGCATCAGCGGTACGCTTCCCATATATGCTGCTACAATTACAAGACCTCTTCCGAGAGTTCCAATCACATAACCCGTAAGGTTCAGTTTGTATAAACCTTTCCATTTTGATACAAGGGCAGGTGTAATTAACAGTGCAATGATAAGTGGGATGTTAATAGCCCAAGAAAATACTGGGAATAAGTTCTCATTAAACAAAACATACATCATATAGTAAATACCCATATTGATCATTGCCTGATAAATCTGCTGAAGAATATAAGTACTACAAATCATAATGTAAAATTTGTTTGAAAACAGTAATTTAGCAGCTTCAACCAGAGAATATTTTTCATCAGCTGAATTATCTTCTCCATCGTTTAACTCTTCTTCTGGAAGCTCTTTTACTGATAATGCTGAAATTGTATTGACAATCAAACCAATGATTGCATAAATAATTGCTACAGTTCTCCAGCCTGCTGCTCCGCCTCCCATAATCTCTACAAACTTAATTGTAACTGACTGAATCAGAAGACTTGTAGAAAATGCAAAGATAAAACGGTAAGATCCCATTTCAACTCGTTCTTTGCTGTTTTTTGTAATCAATGCTGTTAATGCTGAGTAAGCAATATTGTTTGCTGTATAGAAAACCGCATTCAATAATGAATATGCTATAAAAAACCATGCATACTGTGCAGTCTTACCAAGGCTTTCCGGAATTGCAAAAATTCCAACCAGTGTTACCGCACATCCAATGTATCCATAAAGCATCCATGGCTTTGCTTTTCCCATCTTACTATGTGTTTTATCAATCATAGAACCAAAGAATACATCTGTGACTCCATCAAACAATTTTGACACTGCAATCAAAGTTCCTACGATACCCGCATTTAATCCAACTGTATTAGTCAGATATAGCATTACAAAGGAAGACAGGAATGCATATACAACGTTTCCAGCTACATCGCCTGATCCATACCCTACTTTGTTATACCATTTTAAGTATTTTTTTTCTTCCATTTTCTGTTTCCTCTCCTATTTTTTTACCGTTTCCCTATTCAAGCAATACACAAATTCGGTACTAATTTGTTTTTCTGTCTCATTTCATTCGTAATTATAGGATAAACAGGATAAAAACCATATAAACCCAATGAGACAAAATATGCACAAAATGCTAGAGTTTTTTACACCATATTTACAAAAAAGCTCTTCTTTTGCAAATATGCACAATTAAAATTGCTGATTTTTGTGCATATTTACGATAAGTGAATATTTTATTGATCAATTCTCTTAACCGATAATATGCACAAAATTTTACAATCTCATTTCTTTTTTCCACATTTGCCTGCCATGTTTTGCACCCATCCCGCAAATAAGGATTGTTCTACGCCACTGCATTACTCCACAACTGATTACAATACCTGCATGATTTTTTACCATCCACATAGCGATAACTGTGTTTATGGTGCTTATAATTCGTGATCTGTGTTGCTCCACAGCGACTGCATGTCTTTTTCCAGTATGTAGTCTTCTCCGCTCTTGTATTATTACAATAGTATCTTGACCTTCCCCAAGAATGTCCCTTGGCCTTTCCAAATGTTGTGCTATACGTCCTACGGCATCTTGAGCACCTATAATATTTTTTCGCAGCATTTCTGCAGGTAGCATTCTGAGTCTTATAGCAGACATACCGGTGTTTACACGCGGCCTGTGTAGTTACCGGTGTAGCCATACAAAATATCAAAGCCATAAGAATGCATAAAATATAAAATTTGCCTCTTCGTTTATTTTTCATAAATATCACGCTCCTATCAAAATTATAAATTTTTCATACTGTTTCTTAATTAAGCAATCAGGCCATACCCCATAATGGTGCCATTACTAATAGCGTAACTCCTTTGGTTTACTGCATCGCTGGAGTTTCCTTCTACGGTATATACCGTTCCTCCCTCACACTTTTCTACAATTCCCACATGATCACTTACGCCATCGCCATTCCAGTCAAAAAAGATCAGGCTTCCCGGTGACGGACTATATCCACCACCCTGCCATTTGTTATGGCTTTTAAACCAAGCAATTCCATCATCACAATAAGAAAATTTCGGAACAGCCCCGCTCTGAATAAGACCGCTCTGATCTGCACACCAGCTTGCAAAGCAGGCACACCATGCTACTCTACTGTTGAATCCATACCATGACCAGTATTTCTGTCCCCCTGCATTTCCCAGCTGAGACAAAGCTACCGAAACAATTTCTTTATTACCAAACAGACCAGCAAACAGAAATCCCCCACTGGCAGAATAGTATCTTAATACATGAGGCACATACTCTGGATCACCATAGGCCCGCCATCCATGGGAAGCAGCCTGCTGCTGCGAAAACAGGAGCGCGTTTTCTGCACTATAGCCCCCATAATTTCGTACAGCCCAGGTGATATATCCATTACCATAGTTATACCCCTGCAGAGACAATTTCAATTTTTCCATGTCCTGTGGATTGTTGCATCCTGCCTCTCTCAGGCAATCCGCATAATACTGAATTCCAACTTCAATAGAATAATCTGGATCCTGAATGGCATTTGGACTATTGGAATACTTCTTATTATAAGGACATTCACTACTCTGCATGGGATCCGTTCCGCTTCCTCCAGACTCCTGCATCATGATTGCCTGTATCACTGGAACAAATTGCGGAATTCCATACTGATTTGCATATTTCGTAATGGTTGAAGTATAGGATAATACTTCCTGGCTTACTGCCTCATTACTTTGAGAACCGCCGGAAAAAGCAGCTCCGCCAATAACACCAACGATGATCACCACTAGAAGAAGGGCAATTCCCCCTGCTGCACCAATCGCTGCAAGCAGAGAGCGGACAGCTTTCGCTGCCGCCTCGATTGCCTTTACTGCGCCCTTCACCGTCATGTCTGCCTTCTTTGTCTGGCTCCTTATTTGCTGTGTGGCATAAACAGACTGCATAGCGGTCTCTTTTGCCATCTTTTGTGCCATCTTCTTTTGCATGGCAGATGACGATCTATAAAAGGTGCTTTTCTTCTTTATTCCGGTATGTACTCTTTTGTTAGGCTTGTCCGGTTTTCGGAGATTCTGCTTCTGTAAGGTCTTAGGATTCATATTCCCTTGTGGCTTTTCCCGAACACGAAGGTTTTGTATATTTGGGATTGTTTGATTTTTTCCTCTTCCAGCAGCTAGCCTTACGGCTGCCCCTTTTGAGGTCCCCTCTATAGGCACTGTCCCTTCTGCAATCTTTGGCGATCCCTTTACTGTTAATTTCCTATTTAACAGTTCATTCTGTCTCTGTGTTTTAAATGATTTCCTGGCTTGTTCCGCAGAGGATTCTGATACCGGCACGGTTTTTCTGGAGACAGATGTTCTTTTTGCATATACCTGCTGTCTTTCTCGCAATCCTGCCTGTTGTCCACCCTGCCCTTCGGCATGACTGCACCGTTCTTTCTTTTCTGCTGATCTCCGAATTTTCTCCCCGACTGCATATGTGCCTTTTTCTCCAGCCTTGTAAACAGTTTTTCCACCTTGCCTAATTATCTGTTCCTGGCCTCTTAAGATTCTTCCCGTTGCATATTCTGTTGGGGACTGGGCCTCCCTGTCATTTTCCCTTGCATTCGCAATCTCCCGGGATTTTTCTTTTCCTTCCAAAATTGCTACCCGCATCAGTTCCTTGGGTGCTCTGACCGCAGCATTTTTTATTTTTGGCTTCGTGGAAGTTTCTTTTATCTTGATGTCCCTCATAGCTCACCCCCCAGTCCCATATCTTTGCAGCAACTCTTTTTTCAATAAAAAAAGCGTGTCTGTATTTAGACACACTCTCTACATTTCTCCTGGCTTTGTTGTCATCAGCTTATAAAGTTTTGTATTCTTTGGAAAACTGTTTTCAAATGGAACAATATTTCCAGAACACCGGATCAATCCATGACCCGCAGCTACATTTGTAATATAAGAAAGCTGATTATCCGATATATTTAATAAAGATGCCAGTTCATCCCTATCAGTAGTTGCCTGGTTTAACAGGATCAGGAATTCGCTATTTGCCAGCATCAGTCTTGCCGTATCCGATTTCAACAGTTCTTCCACATTCTGAGTCAGACCGGTTACAAAACCATTGTATTTACGAATACGCTTGTACAGCCTGTAAAAAAAGTCAGCACTATATTCATACCGGAACAGCAGGTAAAACTCATCTGCGAATATCCATGTTGTCTTACCTTTTTTCCAGTTTGCGATAACCCTGTTAAAAATACTATCCAGAGTTACCAGCATGCCAAGAGGCATTAACTGTTCACCCAGTTCCCGGATATCATAATCCATGATCCGGTTTTCAGTATCTACATTCGTTTCCTGTGCAAATGTGTTCAGGCTTCCATTGATAAAAAGCTCTGAAGCAAGTGCCAGTTCACGTGCCTCTTCTTCTGGCTGGAGCATCAGCTGCCGGTACAGGTCCTTTAAAGTCGGTACCGGTCCCTGATATCCTCTGCGCATGTAATCCCGGTAGACATCTGCAGAGCATCTGTCAACCAGCGATTTATCTTTTGCAGTTAGATTTCCTGCTCCTACCAGCTGTTCAAACAGAGAAAGTAAAAATTCTGATTTTTCAATCAGTGGATTTCTTCCTTCTCCATAAGCGGAATCCATATCCATCGCATTCAGATGCATATCTGAAGTTGCGGAGATCTTTACAACCGCACCATTGAGTGCTTCTACAAGAGAAACAAATTATAGCGATAGGTAACTCTTTGAGATCATCTCCAAGTTTTCCCCCGCTTCACACCGTACATGAAATTTTCACTTCATACGGCGTTCCATCATATCCAAATAGCTGTCTGGTATTTTGTAAACTATATCAGTCTTTTACCATAGGCCGTCCCCCTTTCCCAACTACATGAGTAAATCCTTACCCAGAGCCATACCATTTCTTATTCTATTCTTCATATGACTAGTGGCTATCCCTCCAGCGCTTATTATCACGCATTCACCGGTACTGTGCCACCACTCTCACTGGCATAAACACATCTTATATCCTTGCTAATCTCACAAAAACTTTATAATGTGAACACTTCGCAGACAGTAAAATCTCCATGCTGCCAGCTTTCAACGTTCCAAACACATTATCTGTACATATATCCTTAGGTTTCCTCTATAGGCCTGCTGCCTTGATAACGCCTTTAACATTATATGGACTTTCATAAATGCAGAATCTTACTCATCCACAACAGCGGCACATTCATGCCCTGGACATTTCTATCCAGTTCCACTATAGACCCGTACATTCAAGGATTCGTCAGTAAACTTCTCATGTTTACATACTAACCATAGATATCTTATAGACTTCCGGCATATAGGACACACCCCTCACCTCTGAGGATCTTTCGTCAGCATAATCTGTTACGGTATCTCTCTGCCGTCTTCACCGAGCTTCTGACAAAGTCTTGTTTACTCAATCCGTGCCAGTCGGAGTATTAAAGCAGCCTTTCCGGACGTTACCCCATCATTCGACTGTTCATGTGTTCAGTTCTCCAGCACTTGCCAAATGCTTTCCTTCAGCAAGCTGCTGTGCCTGTTCTTTTCAAACAGGAACGTTTCGCACCCGACTCTGGATCAAGAATAAGGATATCATCGTTAGTAGACAAGGCCAGGGATACGATCTCCTCTTTTGCCGAAAAGCTCTTTCCTGATCCACTGACCCCCAAACGAAAAGAATTTCCATTCAGCAGTTTCCTTCTATCCGCTACCAGCATGTTTTTGCTGACAGCATTCTGTCCATAATAAATTCCTCCAGGCTGCATGATCTCCTGGGTATGGAATGGGATCAATACCGCTGTTGATTCCGTTGTCAGGGTACGGACTGCATCTATCTTTCGCAGTCCATATGGAAGCGCCGTATTCAGGCCATCCATCTGCTGCCATTTTAATACTGCCATCTGGCATAAATGTTTTCTGGAAATAGACAATAAGGTTTCTGTATCCGAATCCAGCTCTTTTTTACTGTCTGCCATATGTACCATAGTCATGATACCAAACATCATTCTCTGATCCCTGGTAGTCAGATCATCCAGCATCTCTTTGGTTTCTTTTCTCTGCAGTTCCATATCATATGGTACGACCGCAGAAAAGTTATTATTGGCATTTTGTCTTCTCTGCCAGTTTGTCACATTTGTCTCAACACCAAGAAGGCGATTCTGGATCTCACGCACGGCTTCATCCGTTGGCACTGGGAGAATGTCAATGGACAGCATTAAATTACGACTCAAATCACACAATTCAGAAACCATGTCATCCTTTATGTAACTGGCATAGTCCTGCATATATAAAGTCCGGCCATATTTTTCTCCAAGTTTGAAATAATCACTATGGATTTCCATACTATCCGGGCAGATCCAGTCTTTAAAACTGTGTCCCTTTTTTGCAAACTCTTTCATATCAAAAGGTACACAATTGGTATTATCTGGCCTGAAAAAGTCCTGGAAGATCTGCAGTCTCTGCGCCGCACTAAGTTCTTCTCCTACAGATGAGAGCTTACTCAAATGGCTCAGTATTTCTGTTCCAACACGGGCAAAAAAAGTACGGGCCTCATCAATGTTCTTTTTATGGACACTGACCGTCAGATACCGTTCCTGATAAATACTGTTGTTAGTTCCCGTAATTTTAGACAATAGCATTTCATTATACTCTTCCCTGTATTCATCCAATCCATCATTTTTCATGTTTAACAAGATCGACTGCTCAAACTCTTCTTTATTTATTTTACGGTTATTCAGTGTGATCTTTGCTGTACATCCGGAGTCCAGAGAATTCAATAGATCTGAGTAGTCTAGGAACATTTCCATCTTGTCCTCTTTACTGGCAATCGCATAATTGATATCTGTAAAGCGGAATGTTTTGGAATACTTACTCTCCACCTGAAAAATCCCATCCGGCCAGATCTTCCTTATTGGAATTGCCTGCTGAACAGACTTCGGTACTTTAAAACGTTCTTTATCCATTTTAAGTGTATGGCTTAAAGTTTTAATCAAGGGCATCACTCCTTCCCTTTCGTTTTACTTTGCTTTTCTTCTGTCTTTTCTTTTCCAGAACTTCCATACCGTTGGTACTGTTTTTTTCTCCAATCCTGATTCCTTCTTCCAGACAGTCAAAATACATATTTTCTGGTCTATAAACTAAGCGCTTTGGATACAGCAGCTCGGATTTGATGATCACCCAGAGGCACTGTTCTGCCGTCATCCCATGATATTTAAAAAATCCACATGCTGCAAACGGCACTGCACCAAGAATACAAAGCCAGCCTGTAAACTGCTCCCCCAAATGCTTTGAAGCCACAAAATAAATTGCAACTGCACTCAGCATTGCCAATACTGAAAAAAAACACTGCCGAAAATTCAGTCCAAAAAACATAGACTCCTGATAATCTCTGATCTCCTTGTTCATTTTTACTTCCATTTTATATTCCTACCTTTCTTCGTGTTTTTTCGCTTTCCGATGTTTTCTTGATTTTTCTGTGATTCCATGCAGATTCTTAAATCTATCCACCCCTTCCGGGTCATATTCTGCCAGCCGGTCTAAATCAAAAGCTACCATAGAATAGATAGCGTATCCTGACGAGCGTGTTGTGGGAAGCACCTTCCCCAGTTCATACTTTTTAATCAGATTAATCTTATCTTTACTATGCATGTCTTCTATCAGGGCCTCATTGTATTCCATTGGCCCTAAAGGAATATTCACTGTCAGATCTCCGAAGGGTTCTATCTGTCCATCTTTTATACTGCACATGCCCACATACAAACCATCTCCATATGCATAAGAATCCACTTTCAGAAATAATTCTTCCTGGCCATAGTACCAGTCATAAATTACTTTTTTTCTCATGTGCACACTCCTACAATCCCATAATTTCTTTTACAATGCGGTCGGACGCTTTTACTGCACCTACAAGTACCAGCAGATTAAATACCAGTTCTCCTACATAGTTCCACACAATCGTTACTGCTGATAAATTCGTGTCCCCTACTGCTGGCGGACTTGCTGCATAAACAGAAAAGATCACACAGGCTAGTGCGATGATAGCTCCTTCCAGACATACTCCGGCATAGGAACGTATAAAATTCTTCCCCACACTCTGTGTCGGTTCACCTGCAAATGTAGACAATGGAATCGGTGCAATGGCAGTATACATATAGAGTTTGAACATCCTTCCATAAACCGTCAGGATCATGATAAAAGAAAGTACTGTGATCAGCAGGCTTCCCAATAGTGTCACGATCCATAACGGAATCGATTCCAGCATTCCAACATCCTCTATTTTCTGTACGATCTCAGATGGAAGTTCTGTTACAGAGCCTCCATCAGCCCCAGAATGTTTAATGATCGTGGATACGATTCCCTGGATAATGGAAAAAATGGCATTCATCAGCTCCATTCCATACATTACTGCTCCCTGGGCCAAAGCGAAACGGACAAATGCTTTTACTACATGCTCCGGTTTCTTTAGGTCAGTAAAACTTCCACAAGTCTTCACAATTCCTGCTGCAAAAAAAAGCACCAGCAGTGCATATCCGATTGCTTTCAATGCCCCATTGATATTTGTCATTACTGCCCAAATCGCACCACCTTTAAAGGTTTCCGGACTCTGTGTCAGCAGTCCCCATATCTCGCCCAGCTTATCACTCCATGTCTGTAATGCAGAGTTTAAGTTCTGAACGATCCAATTATCACTCAAAAAACTCACCTCCCGTTTCTGTGACTAACAAACTGGATTTTTAGCAGGGAGCCATTACAGCTCCCCTTATCATCCCATGATCAGATCCAGAATTTCTTTTGCGAAAGTGATAATGATTCCTCCAGCCAGAGTAAGGAATCCGTTAGCTCTCTGGCTCGGATCATGGCTCTTTAAGGAAAGTCCTACCTGTACAATTCCAAATCCAAGCAGGATCAGGCCGATTGCCCGAATCAGTGAAAAAATAAATGTTGATAGATTATTCACAACATTTAACGGATCTGAGGCATATACATTTGTAGTATTCATGCAAATAGATACAACTACCACTGCATACAACAGAAATCCCTTCTTCATCTTTCTGCTCATCGGAAGCGGTCTGGTTGCGTTTTCCTTATTCTCATGTTCTCTGTGTTTCATTAATCTCATTGGCATTCCTCCAATCAAAAAAGCTCCCCGATGATATCTTCATCTGAGAGCAGTTCGTAATCCTCATATCTTGTTTCGTCAAACATAAATTCATCATGTGCCAGCGGAGCTTTCGCATAGTTAAATGGTTCCGCACCCCCGTCTTCTGTATAACGGACATTTGGATGTTTCGTCAGATCATATTTATGATCCAGAATAGGTCTCTCCCCTCGTATAAACAAAAGTGCATACTGATTATCCAGCATCCTTACCTCATCCGGCTGCAGCAGCTCTCTTCCACTCTGCTGAAAGTTTGTGGAATAGCTTCCAGATTTTCCTTTCGTCTGTCCATAGGTGTTTGTATCGATCGTCTCCTTTCCCAGCAATTCCGAAACATACTTATGCGTTTCTTTTTCATTTCCACCCAAATATAAAAATTCATCATGAGGTAAGGTTCAGCTTGTCCTTTACAGGACT
>UMFS01021763.1_pt1 | contig 52661 bp, 47 predicted proteins | sample 1965071 | NCBI WGS metagenome assembly UMFS01 (sample SAMEA4836052, study PRJEB28245) | human gut metagenome | biome: gut microbiome; material: fecal sample | place: Denmark | collected 2008
GTTCGATTTAATGTGTCCACTACTTTATACTAACACCAAATTCTATTTTGACTTATTGTAGATGAATCTGGAATTTTTTCGGTAATTGAATATCCTAAAAACCATTTATATGCTAAATTTACTTCCATATCTTTAACTAATTGCCTTTCGGAGCGTATGCCATAAAGATATCCTATAAATAGCATTTTAAATAATACTACTGGATCAACAGCTGGTCGACCATTTGTATGACAATACAAATCCTTAGTTAATTCTCTAATAAATGAAAAATGTATGTATTTATCAATTTTTTTAATAAATGGTCTTGCGGAACTAATTGCTCTAACATTACCATTTCTATTTCACTTTGCACATCTTTTCTTTCGTTTATAATTAACAAAACCTTTATGCAATAAATTTATATATTTAAGATTATATTATATATTTGTATAAATTAAAGATTGCTGACACTTTGTCAGCAGTCTGATATAAATAATTTAAAAATCATTTATGAGGCATCCCCTCTTTAATTTAAAGTAAACTTAAATAAAAAAAGTATCGACAAATTATAACATATAGTTTAAAGCGTATTTGATATAATTATTTAAAAACAAAATTATACTTATATTCAGAAATTAAATTAAGTTATTTATAATAAAAATGAGTATTAAATTATCTTATGGATTAAAAAAAGAAAATTTTAAATAATACTTTAGCTTTTAATATAGTAACAGTGAGACTTACTAATAATGTAACATTTGAGAAAAAGCTTAAGTAAAACTTAAAATTTTATGTAAAAATAGAGCTTTGAAGTAAATAAATATATATATATTAATATGTTTAAGTATAGAAAAAGGAGTTCAAATATTCATAAAAACACGTTATAGAGGGTTGTAGGAAGAGTATGGTTATTAAGAAAGTAATGGAAAGGAAATCCTTAGAAACCGCTTTGTTATTTTATTCAAGGATAATCTTAGATAGGAGTTAGATATGATAAAATTTATTGGTGAAAAGTATCAAATAATGAGAAGATTGGCACAAACTAATAATTCAGAAGTATATTTAGGGAGAGATTTAACAGAAGAAGGTGCAACATTAGTAGCTATAAAAGTATTTAGATTTAATCAAGATAATAATATGGTAGAAATGTACTTCAAAAGAGAGTGTGATGTTTTAAGTTTATTAAGGCATGAAAATATTGTTAATATATTAGATCAGGGATACGATAGGAAAAATGAATTATTTTATATTGTTTTAGAGTATATAGAAGGAAAGACACTGGAGAGTATAATTAAGGAAAAGTTGTTAAAGGCATATGATAAAGAAGATATTATAAAACAGATTTTTGATGCTATTAACTATGCACATAGTCAAAATATATTACATAGAGATATAAAGCCAGGAAATATAATGATTACAAATGAGGGTAAAGTTAAATTAATAGACTTTGGAATAAGTAAAATAATTGATTCATTAAGAACTGATGGTGATAACTTTACTATTCAATCAGTGACATATAAATATGCATCACCAGAACAACTATTAAAGAAATCATTGACTTTTCAATCAGATATTTTCTCATTGGGATTAGTTTGTTTTGAAGTGTTACAAGAAGAGATATCTGATGTAGAAAATGTAAAAAGGCAAATATTACAATGTGGTGTTATACCAAATAATAGAAAAGAAATATTATTAAAAATGACAGAAGAATCTACAGAAAAAAGATTTACTAATATTTACAAGGTTATAAAGCGATGGAATGATTGTAGCACTAAAAAACAGGAAGGTTACTCAATTAGTCTATCTAATAACGCAATTAATAAATTATATGAACTAGGTATGATAGATTCAATTAATAGAGATATAGCTAAGGCTTTTGTATTGGATGATTTAAGTAATGATATTTATATAGCATCCTGTAAAGTGGCCTATAATGATATAAAAAGTAAAAATTATATATTGTGGGGGAATCAAATAGAATACACCTGTGTATTAGATATAAAAAGTAAAAATTCATTTACAGTAATTTCAATTAGTGTACCAGAAACATTTGTTTTAGAAATGAAAAAAGATAATTATGGAATGATTGTTGATAAAAAAATATATATAGATGCTAATAAAGAAAAAAGAATAGATGTAAATAAACTAATAACTTTGTATAATGAGAAACAAAAGTCAGTAGAAAATTCAAAAGAAAAAAATAATAGAAGTGAAGAATTAATAAATAAATGGACAAGTGTATTAGAAATTCAAAAAGAAATATGTCAAAATAATAAAAATACTTTAAGATATAGTAGTTTATCATATAACACAAAAGATGGACGAGTGTATTTAAAGATTAAGAATAATATAGAAGATGTAGAGTTTACTCAAGACCAGATGTTAGTAGTAACTCTTAAGAATTCAAAGGGGTTTAAAACAGCTAAAATAGGTCATTTTAGCGATTTTAAAGATGGCAATTTATCAATAGATATTATTAGAGGGATAGATATTGAAATTTTTGCAAAAAGTGGAGAAGTTTCTATTGATACTGGATTTATGGATAATATAATAAGCAAGCAAGAATCTGCATTGAAGAAAGTGAAAAATAAAGAATGTGCATGTAGAAATTTACCACATATATTATCACATCCAGAGGATGCTAGAATTAATTACACTCTAAAAGAATTAAGCTTTAAAAATGAATTGTTAGATGAGAACAAAAAAGATATAATTGAACAAGCATTATGTTCTAAGGATATATATTTACTACAAGGGCCTCCTGGAACAGGAAAGACAACTGTAATTAGTGAATTAGTAATACAGCAGTTAAAATTAAATCCAAATGCTAAAATTTTAGTATCATCGCAGTCAAATGTAGCTGTAAATCATGCAATGAATAAAATAAAGCAAGAAAATTCAGAAATAAAAGTAGTTAGATTAGGAAGAGATGAAATGATATCTAATGGTATGGAGAATTATACCATTGATGCACAGGCTGAAGATGTTACAAATGCAATAAAAAGAAAAGTTGAACGATATTTTGAACATATTAAAAATAGAAATTTTGATAGAGAGTTATTTGATAAATATAACTTAGCTTTAGAAGTTATTGAAATAAGCCAAAAAATAGAAAAATTACAAAAGGAAATATATTATGATAAAGAATTTAGAGATAAAAAATATATCACTTATTTAGAAAAAAAAGAAATTATAAAAAGAATAGAAAGCTTAAAAGAAAGCTTTAATAATATTAGCTTAATTAGTGAAAATGACCTTATAGATAGCTTTATATATGATTATGTAAAATTAGGAGAAGATTTCATTAAAAATTATGAAGTAATAATAAAACTAGAAAAAGAATTAGAGGTTATTGATGAGTTGATAATAAATAAAGAGTCTCAGCTAATAAGCGAAGAGAATAATTTGGTTTCTGGATTTGAAATATTAGAAGTAAAAAATATTAAAGAAATTATTGAATATAAAAAAGAAGTAGAAGTAAAACTTGAAAAACAAAAGAAGAAACTAGAACAGCTTTCAAAATATGAGAAAATTAAAAATGAATGGTTAAAAAAGATTACTCAATCAGAGGAGATTGAAAAAATTTTAATGGAGCAAGTGAGTGTAATAGGTGCAACGTGCATTGGAATAGCAAATTATACTACAAATTTTGATTTGAAATTTGATTTAGTAATTGTTGATGAAGCCGGAAGGGCAACACCACCGGAAATACTCGTTCCTATGGTATTAGGAAAAAAGATAATATTAGTAGGTGATCATAAGCAATTACCACCTGTAATTGATAAAATGTTAGCTGATGAGATTAAAGTAAGAGAAAACTATAATAAAAGAGATTTAGAAGAAAGCTTGTTCTCGTACTTAGAAAAAAATTTAAATAGTGATTGTAGAAATATATTAAAGCAGCAATATAGAATGAGTCCAGTTATAGGTGATTTAATAAGCTCGGTATTTTATAATGATAAAATAATTTCAATGGTAAGCTTAGAGGATAGAAATCACCAATACAAAAAATTAAATGGGAAAGCAATTGTTTGGCTTGATACAAAAAATGATTTGGATAAGATAGAAGAGACAATTGGAACAACTAAACAAAACTCTTTTGAAGCAAGGAATATTATAAAATTATTAATAGAGTTAGAAGAAAATTATTCAACTTTAAATATCTATAAAGAAGTTGCAGTTATTACTGGATATAAGGCACAAAAGAATCTAATTGCAAGGTTAATTGAAATGGAAAATATAGTGTTTAAACATATAAAGATTGAAATTGATACAGTAGACGCATTTCAAGGTAGAGAGACTGATATAGTTATTTATAGTATAGTAAGAAGTAATTCAAAAGGAGAAATTGGCTTTTTGAGTGATCAAAGAAGATTAAACGTATCTCTTTCTAGAGCTAGAGAGTTACTTGTACTAATTGGTGATAGTGAATGTGTTACTAAAGGAAAAGAAAATTCCTTTTCAAAAGTTTATAGTTATATCAATGAAAATCCAAGGTGTAAAGTAGAGGTGATATAGGTGAATTCAACAGAAAGAATAACAACAATTGAAGAATTAGCCGGACATTATGCAAATTCAATGAAGGGATATAAACTAGTTAGTTACTATAAAGCTGCATTTCCTGTATATAGAATTAGTAGTGAGCTTGTCATACAGAGGAAGAAGGAACTTGGTTTAATTCAAGAATTTTGCTTAAAATATCTTAGAGCAGGTGCTAAAAATGTAAATAATCTAAAAAATTTTTTAGGGTTAGATGAGAAAGTAGTTACTTCAAATTTGTTAACTTTACATCAGTTAGATATGGTAAATTATAGATTTGCAACTCAAGAGGTAATTTTAACTCCAAAAGGAATAGAGGCACTAGAAAAAAATAATTTTGTTGTTCCTGAAATTATAGATTATACATTTTTAATTGATGGAATTACAGGAGATTATCAAATTAATCAAAGTTTAGATAGGGCAGAAAAAATTAAAAACAATTCTCATATAATACCGTTTTTAGAATCCAAACCTGATATAGATGTTATAGATATTAAGTCAGTAAAAAATATTGTGAATATTCAGAAACATTTAAATAATAGCAGTTATTTAGAGGCTGATATACTTGCAGTAAAAAATATAGAAAAAATAGAAAAGTTTTATAGAAAATTAAATATATTAGTGTTTATGAATGATTGTGGAAATTATGAGTTGCAAGTATATGATGTTAATAAGCGTAATCAAAAGTATGAAGCAAAATTAATGGTGATGCTTAGAAAAAATTTTAAAATTATACCTACAGTTGAGTTTGATATTGAAATGTATGATACTTCGAATTCATTAATTGATAAAGATAAGGTAGAAATATTAGCAAATGAAAAAGATAATTTAATTGATGTTATAGACACTCTAGAAAGAAGAGTTGAAGAAGCAGAAAAAATGGAAGTTAATACGGAAGAAGATTATTTAACGAAAACTATGCAGATAGATCAATTAAGAAAGGAATTAGAAAAAGAAAAACTAAAGGAAAAGGCAATTCCTAAACTAATAAACACTTATGAACATAGACCAATATTGATAAGAGCCTTGAATGAAGCGAAAAAACAGGTTGTAATAGTATCACCATGGATAAAAGAAACAGCAACTGATTTTGAATTAAGAGGTGCAATACAAAAAGCTATGGAGAGAAAAGTTAAAGTAGTAATTTGTTATGGTATTTCTAAAAAAATAGAATCTGACGTTAATTATGCAGTTAATCTGCTGAAAAAGTTAAAAGAGGATAAAACATATGGTAAATATTTATCTTTAGTATTATTAGGTAATACACATGAAAAGGTGCTAATTTGTGATGAAGTATTTACAGTTGTAACAAGTTTTAATTGGCTTTCTTTTAAGGGAGATAAAAATAGAGGATTTAGACAAGAAACTGGAACATATGTTGAGGATTTTGAGTTTAGTAAGAATATGATAAGTAATTTACAAGAAAGAATACTAGCTTCTGGAAATAGTACAAATATAAAATTATAATACTTTAATTTATGGAATTGAGTGCAACTATTTTACTTGGTAAAAATAAATATTAAAATCAATAATTCTAATCGTAGATATTAAATTAGTAGAATTATAAATATAGCAAATGATAATTAAATAGATAGAATAGTTGAAGAATTTAAAAGGGAATTAGAAAATATTTTAAATGATTTACATATTGAAAGCTAGTATTAATTTACTAGCTTTTAATATTATAATAAAATTAGATTAGTGGTAAAAATTATAAAAATATTCACTTATATTTAAAGAAATATAAAAAGTATAAATGGAGTAATTAAAGTATGATTGATAAAATAACTAAAGAAACAATAGTAGAAAAAGAGATAAGCATTACAGAAGAAATCAGTAATGCAATTACAGGCAACAAAAATTATTTAATTAATAGATTAAGAACAAGCATTAAAAATGCAAAAAGTATAGATATAATAGTGTCCTTTCTTATGGAATCAGGAGTAAAGATGCTTCTTAATGATTTAAAAGATGCATTAGATAGAGGAGTTAACATAAGAATACTAACAGGAAACTATCTTAACATAACTCAGCCATCGGCTTTATATCTTTTAAAAGATGAATTGAAAAATAAAGTTGATTTAAGGTTTTATAATAATCCAAAGAAATCATTTCATCCTAAAGCCTATATGTTTCATAATGAATTAGATAGTGAAATATATATAGGATCATCTAATATTTCTAGAGGAGCATTGACCTCTTCAATTGAATGGAATTATAGATTTAATAAAAGTTCAAATATAAGTGATTTTAATGTGTTTTATGAAACTTTTGAAGACTTATTTTATAATCATTCATATGAAATAACTGATGAAGTTTTAAAAGATTATTCAAAGTCTTGGAAGAAACCAAAAGTTCAAAGTGATATTGAAAAAGAGGAAAATAGTGAAGAAAATAATGTGCTTAATATTTTTGAGCCAAGAGGAGCTCAAATTGAAGCTTTATATGGATTAAAGCAAAGTAGAGAAGAAGGATATGATAAAGGTTTAGTTGTAGCTGCTACTGGTATAGGAAAGACTTACTTAGCAGCTTTTGATTCTAGAGAATATGAAAGAGTTTTATTTATAGCTCATAGGGAAGAAATATTAAAGCAAGCAGCCATTAGCTTTAAAAATGTTAGAAATTCTGATGATATAGGATTTTTCTATGGAAATCAAAAGGATACTAAAAATAAATTTATTTTCTCATTAGTTCAAACATTAGGAAAAGATGAGTATTTAAATGAAAATTATTTCTCAAAAGATTATTTTGATTATATTGTGGTAGATGAATTCCATCATGCAGTGTCTAATAATTATAAAAAGATTATGGAGTATTTTAAACCTAAGTTTTTACTAGGGCTTACAGCAACACCTGAAAGACTAGATTCTAAAGATGTATTTGCTCTTTGTGATTATAATATGGTTTATGAAGTAAGATTAAAGGAAGCTATTGAAAAGGGATGGCTTGTTCCTTTTAGATATTATGGTATTTATGATGAAACAGTAAATTATGATAATATTGAATATAAAAATGGTAAGTACAATGATAAGGAATTAGAAGATGCATTAATGCTTAATAAAAGAGCAGAGCTTATAATAAACCATTATAGAAAATATAAGTCATCTAGAGCTATAGGATTTTGTACTTCAAGACATCATGCAGAATATATGGCAAAAGTATTTAGTGAAAATGGAATAAAAGCTGTAGCTGTATATAGTGGTGAAGGTGGAGAATATTCTTCTAATAGAAATGAAGCATTAAGTGCTTTAGCTAAGGGAGAAGTACAAGTACTATTTTCAGTAGATATGTTTAATGAAGGATTAGATATTCCAGCAATAGATATGGTAATGTTTTTAAGACCTACACAATCTCCAACAGTATTTTTACAACAGTTGGGAAGAGGTTTAAGAAAATATAAAGATAAGCAATACTTAAACGTACTTGATTTCATAGGAAATTATAAAAAAGCTAATTTAATACCATTCTTATTAAGTGGACAAAGTTATTCAAAAGAAGCCAGTAAGAGAAATAGTCAAAGTGATTATGAGTTTCCAGATGATTGTTTTGTAGATTTTGATTTTAAGCTGGTAGATATATTTAAAAAGCAAGCAGAAAAAGAAATGACCATTAGGGATAAAATTAGAGAAGAATATTATGGTATAAAAGAAGACTTAGGGCATGTTCCTTCAAGAGTGGAATTCTTTAATAATATGGATGATGACATATATGATAATATTAAGACTAAGAAGGGGTTAAGTCCTTTTGCTAATTATATGGAGTTTTTAAATAATATTAATGAGTTAAATAAAGAAGAAAGTGTTTTATATAACACAAGAGCTAGAGAATTTATTAATATGATAGAAACTACAAGTATGAGTAAAACATATAAAATGCCAGTGCTATTAGCCTTTTATAATAATGGTGATATAAAGATGGATATTGATGAAGAGGATGTTTATAAGAGCTTTTATGAATTTTATCACCAGGGATCCAATAAAGTTGATATGCTAAAGGACAAGAGTACAAAGGACTTTATGGAATGGGATAGTAAAAAATATATTAGATTAGCTAAAAGTAATCCAGTGAAATATTTATTACAAACTCATAGTGATTTCTTTAAAGAAAACGAAGGATATGTTTTATCTTTAACTGATGATTTAAGAGAATTTATAAACAAAGAAGAGTTTAAAAAGCATATGAAAGATGCAATTGATATAAGAGTACAAAGTTACTATAGAAATAGGTTTGTTAAAAATAAATAAGATGCTTATAGTTATCGGAAAGAAAAATTTTATCAAATTAATATATAAGATGAGATGGGAAAGGTATAAATGGGAAAGTATGGTGGATTAGTAACATTAGCAGATATAAAATGTTATAGGGATAAAGAAAGAACTGATTTAGTAGCAGAATTTAAAAGTTTTCCAGAGGTAAGAAAGTTTTTAAATGTACAAGCTGTTGGAGATAGTTTAGAAAGAGCAAGTGAAAGTGGAAAGCCAAGTAGAGGGTATTATTGGAGAGTAGAAAATCTTAGATATGGAGATAGATCAGAAATGAATATGGAATCAGTAGTGAAAAATCATGAAATACAAGAAACAATAATAGATGAAAAGTTAAAAAATTTTATAGGGGCATCAAAGGATTACATTAGTAAAGATAAATTTTTTCAAACTTTAGCAGAAAATAAGAGTAAATTTGTTAAAAGATTTCCTTTAGATAAGCTATTAGATATACCTATAGAGGAATATATAGTTTTAAAGGCCAATTATCCAGAGACATATAATGATACATTTACTTATTGGCTAGAGAGAAAAGAGGAAATAGGTGGAGCTATTGGTGGAGGTAATTCTTCTAAGTTTTATATTTATATGGATGCCTCTGGAAAATATTGTATAGGATATGGAGATAAAAAAAGATATATTGAAGGTGATGAGTTAAAGTATGAATATCATGAGCTTATCTCTAAAATAGTAAAATCAATAGAGTTTGCAAAGGAAGATAATATAGAAGAAATAAAAGAGTTAAATCCACCATTATGGAATATGGTATTACTTAAAATATTATCAATTTATATGCCAGATAAGTTTATAGATATTTATTCATCAGCAGTATTAGTTCCATTAGCAGAAATATTAAATTTAGATACAGATAAATCACCAGAAAATATTATAGCAATAAATTATTTAGCTACTAAAAAACTTAAGGCAATGGATGAGTTTAAAGAATGGGAGATGTTTAAGCTATCAAATTTTGTGTGGGAAACCATTAGGAAAGTTCCAAGAAAAATAACTTATTGGGCTTTAGGTCATAATTATGATGGAAATAATATACTTCCAGATTTAATAGAGAAGAATAAAATAGCAGTAGGATATTTTGAAGAAGATTTAAGTGATGTAATTATAAATAAAAGAGCTTTGAAAGAGTATTTAAAGGAACATAATTATGATAATAATACAATTAAAACCTTAACTAATTTTAGTGAAATAAAAAAAGGTGATATTGTTATATTAAAAAGTTCTTACACTAAAGGCGAAAAAAGAAATATTTCTGTGTTTAAAGTATCAGCAATAGCTGAGGTACTTGAAGATGTTACTAGTGGGTACGAATATGATGAAAAGTTACATCATACTCTTCCTGTGGAATGGATATCAAAAGAAGTTAGAGAATTTGAGGGGATAAATTATTTAGGTACACTTACTAAAATAAAAAATGATAAAAATTTAAATATAATTTTAAATAATACTAATTTATCAGATGAGTTACACGAAAGTATATCTAATGAAGAAGATGAATTAAATGAAGATAATAAAAACTTTATCTTATATGGCCCTCCAGGAACAGGAAAGACTTATAATGTTATAAATAAAGCATTAGAAATAATTGACCATGAAGGATATTCAGAAATAGCTGAGGAGAATAATAGAGAGGCTATACTAAATAAATATAAGGAGCTTGTTGATAAAGGTCAAATTGATTTTTGTACATTCCATCAAAGTTATGGATATGAGGAATTTATAGAAGGTTTAAAGTCAGATGGAAAAGGTAATTTTGTAACAGAAGATGGTATTTTAAAAAGAATAGCTTATAATGCAGCTTATGAAGGATTAAAAGATGAATATAAAGAAGATGAAGTAAGTTATGATGATAAGAAGGTTAAAGTTAATAATTATATTAATAAGGAAAGAGCTTTTAAAGAAGCAAAGAAGTTTGTACTTATTATTGATGAGATTAACAGAGGTAATATATCAAAAATATTTGGTGAGCTTATTACCTTATTAGAAGAGGATAAAAGAATAGGTACAAGTAATCAAATTGTCGCTAACTTACCATATACAAAAGAAAAGTTTAGCCTTCCAAATAATTTATATATTATAGGAACAATGAATACATCTGATAAATCTATAGCTCAAATTGATATTGCATTAAGAAGAAGATTTATATTTGAAGAAATGATGCCAGATTATGATGTATTAGATGAAATTGATGGCATAGAGCTAGATAAATTATTAATTGAAATTAATGAAAGGATAGAATTCTTATTAGATAGAGATCATTTAATAGGTCATGCATATTTTGTTAACTGTAATTCATATTTAGATATTATCAATGTAGTTATTAATAAAATAATTCCTTTATTACAAGAATATTTTTATGGAGACAACGAAAGAGTAGGAATGATTCTAGGGGGAATAGGACTATCTAAAAATGATAAATCTATTGTTTATAGAGAGGAAAAATCAGCAGAAAAAATATTTAAAGGCTTTAAAAATATTAGTGATTTAGGTTCTAAAGAGGTTTTCAGAGTAAAAACAGAAATCGGAATAGAGGAGCTTAAAAATATTTATGAATAGTAAATATATTGTCTTAAGGGAAGGATATGACTGGTTAAATATAGGTGAAGGAAAAAATGAAATATCGATTTCTGAATATAAAAATATTTGTGTATATTTAAAGAAAAATATAGGTAATAAATCAATAGTATATGATTATAATAAAATTAAATTTATTAATTATGTTGGAATAATAAAGATAAATAATTTAATTATTGAGATATTGCCTAAGATATCTTTAAGCAATGACATAATCAAAGATAGGGAAATTCTTGTGTTTATGCTTTCTAAATGTAATAAATTATCTGTAGATATAAATGAATTATTAAATAGCAATATTTTAAATAATTCATTGCTAGATATTTTGGCAAAAGTGTTTTCAAAAAAGCTTTTAAATGAATTACAAAAGGGATTATATAGAGAATATGTTTCTAAAGAAGAAGCTTTAAGCACGATAAAAGGAAAAACTCTAATATCTAAAAGTATAAAAGAAAATACCATTAATAAAAATAAAATGAATTGTAAATATGATGAATTCACTGAGGACAATTTATTCAATGCTATTTTAAAAAGGGCTATTAGTGTTATTTTATTTTCAATAAAGAATGATGACGTAAAGAAGGAATTAAATATCATAAATAATGTTTTAAATGATATTTCAGATATTTATATTCCTAATAATATTATTTTAAATTATAAATTAAATAGAATGAACAATAGATTTTTAGAGTGTTTTACATTAGCAAAATTAATATTATTAAATTCTAGTATGGATAAATCATTAGGTAAGGAAAATGGATTTTCAATTTTATTTGAAATGAATTATTTATATGAGGAATACATTGGAGTTTTATTAAAGGAAGTTTTTAATGATACTAATATAAGTATAAATACTCAGGAAAAATCTAGATATTTATTATGGAATACTTTAAAAGAAAGAAATGAAATAGCATTAAAGCCTGATATTGTTATATATAAAGATAATAAACCTAAGGTTATAATTGATACAAAGTGGAAGAGCTCATCTATTAATAATATAGAGATTTATTCTCAAAGTGATATTTATCAAATGTATGCTTATATTACAACATATGCAGAATGTGAAGAGTGTATTTTGTTATATCCTAAGTTTGAAGATATTAGTCATTCATATTGGAAATTAAATCAGAATATAGGAGATAAGAAAATTTTAATTTCTGAAATTAGCTTAGAAAGTTATGAAAAAAGTAAAGAAGAATTATTTAAATTAGTTTAAAGGAAATAAGCCAAATGATAAATAACACATTAGATTTTTACAATAACAATTCAAAATCATATATAGAAAGTACACTATCAATAGATATGAGCCATTTATATAAAGATTTCCTAAAACACATACCTAAAGATGGTCATATACTTGACTTAGGATGTGGTTCAGGAAGAGATAGTCTTGAATTTATAAAAAGAGGATACAATATTACAGCAGTTGATGGATCAAAAGAATTATCAATTGCTGCAAGTAAAGTTATAGGACAAGAAGTAATTTGCAATAAATTTGAAGACTTACAATTAACAGAAAAATTTCATGGAATATGGGCATGTGCTTCATTGCTTCATATAAACAAAAGATATCTAATTAATGTAATAAAAAATATATCATCTAATTTAGAAGACAATGGAGTATTTTATATGTCATTTAAATATGGAGAAGATGAATATATTGATGAAAAGGGAAGATATTTTAACTGCTATACAGAAAAAACATTTAAAGAAATGATATTAGCAGTTCCCAAATTAGAAATAATTAAGATATATAAATCAGAAGATACAATTGGTGGAAGAAATAACTTACAGTGGCTAAATGTATTGTTGAAAATAAATTAAAGTTATAAAAATGGGTATATAATGATTTTTAACATTAATGTGCGAAATTCTCCCATCTTTTATAAGTGGGAGATGGATAGCACTTGACTATAGTCAACAAGAGTAGTATGTTGTAATAAATAGTAATTAACTACTGGTGGAGCACCTATTGAAGTGATGAGAAAATACATTGAGAATCAAGGGGAAAATAATGCTTAAAGCTTATAAATATAGATTATATCCTAATTTAGAACAAAGAGAATATTTAGTTAAAACATTTGGGTGTACTAGATTTATATATAATAAAATGTTAGCTGATAAAATTGAGTATTATAAAGAAACTGGCGAAATGTTAAAAAATACACCTGCACAATATAAAAAAGAATTTGAATGGCTAAAAGAAATTGATTCATTAGCACTAGCAAATGCTCAACAAAACTTAGAAAAAGCTTATAAAAATTTTTTTAGAGATAAGTCTATAGGATTTCCTAAATTCAAATCCAAGAAAACTAATTACTATAGTTATACTACTAATAATCAAAAAGGAACTGTATATATTGAAAATAATCATGTAAAAATACCAAAACTAAAAACTATGATAAAAATAAAATATCATAGAGAATTTACTGGGACTATAAAAAGTTGCACAGTATCTAAAACTCCAAGTAATAAATATTTTATATCTATATTAGTAGATACTGAAAATAAAACATTACCTAAAGTTGATAAGAAAATAGGTGTAGATGTTGGACTTAAAGAGTTTGCAATATGTAGTGATGGGTACAGGGTATCAAATCCAAAATATCTAAAAAAGTCAGAAAAGAGATTAATTAAACTACAAAAGGATTTGTCAAGAAAACAAAAGGGAAGTAACAATAGATACAAAGCAAGATTGAAGGTTGCTAAATTACATGAGAAGATAACTAATCAACGTAAAAATTTTTTACACAAATTATCTACTAAGCTAATAAGAGAAAACCAATCTATAGCTATAGAAGATTTGAAAGTAAAAAATATGCTTAAAAATAATAAATTATCAAAAGTGATTAGCGAAGTAGCATGGAGTGAATTTAGAACAATGTTAGAATACAAGGCTGATTGGTATGGAAGAAATATTGTAGTTGCTCCAGCTAATTATGCAAGTAGTCAATTATGTTCAGAATGTGGATATAAGAACATTGATGTAAAAAACTTAGCATTGAGAGAGTGGACTTGTCCAGAATGTGGTACAAAACACGATAGAGATATAAATGCAAGTAAAAACTTATTAAAATTAGTAATATAATTTTAGTATTATCTTGAGGTAGGAACTACCTTATAAGCTTGGGTGAACTTGTACCGTTAGGTATATTGACCAAGAAGCCCCCACTTCTATAAGTGGAGAATAGTTCACAGAAAATCACTATATACCCTTAAACTATGTTAAAATATAAAAAAAGCTTAATATAATACTATTTATCAGAAAAGTGTTTGTAGAGATAAATGGGAATATACAAAAGTGTATTAATATTTTATAAAGTTGAAATAGAGTTATAAATTTATGATAAGTCCAAAAGTAAATGAAATTAAGGAATTATATTACAAAGATTCATATACATGTTATTAGAGCATTATAATATCAAAAAAGGATAATCACACAATGCATTACAAGATGTTTTGGATCTATTAGATTTATTAAAAGTTATAAAGCCAGAAAGATGGTGTGCTTTAAGTATATCAAGATCAGTTTCAAAGAATGATAATAAACAAGGAAAAGATGGTACTAAAAGCTCAGCAAAGTCTAATAGTTTTAGAAAGTTTGCAAAGGATAAGGAAAAAGTTGCAGAAGAAAAAGAAATGATTGAGTTTGCTAAAAATAATTTAATAAAGGATATATTTAATAAAAAGAAAATAGTTTTTACTGGTGATATGTCTAAAAGTAGAGCTGAGATGAGAGCTACAACTATAAGATATGGGGCAGATTCTCCAACAAGCATAAGTGGAAAAACAAATATTCTTGTTATAGGGGAAGAGGCAGGAAAAAGTAAATTAGAAAAAGCTAAGCAGCTTAGTATAGAAATAGTTACTGAAGATGAATTTTGGGATATTATTCATAAAGAAACAGGTATGAAATAATAACAAAGTGAGGTTTGTTAAAGGATTTGTGTTAGTATAAAGTAGTGGATATATTAACTAAAAATAATATTAGTCTTCTTAGAGATGATTCATTTATACATTTAGATCAAGGAGCTCATTATACAAGTCCGATATTTCAAAAGAAATTTAAAATTTATAATTTAGAAATATATATAGAACAGGCTTATTGAATGTATATACATTTTATGGTAAAATTGAAAGGTGGAAATGATTCAGATAATAGAAAGGAAAACTAATATATAAGATTTATCATAGGAATTGTACATATGGATATACATAGGAGAAAGCAAGAATAGAGGACAAAGGCCTCTTTTTTTAATGTAGAAATAAGATTTATAAGAGAAGACTTATAAGGTCAGTAATATAACTTCAGAAAAGTTTAAAAAGATACCAGTGAAGGATATTAGTAGGTTAAAAGGAGTATGTTTAATAATTGGGAGGAATCAATATGAATATTCAAGATTTCTATATAGGTAAGTCTTTTGATGCATATGAATTTTTTGGAGCACATAAAATAGGTAATAAAATTTTATTTAGAGTATATGCACCAAATGCAGCAAAAGTATCATTAGTAGGCGAATTCAATGATTGGCAAGAAGAAGAAATGGAACAACAGTATCAAAGTGGAATATATAGTATTACCTCTGAAAATGCACGTGTAGGTATGATGTATAAGTATTGTATTCATACACGAGATGGACAAGTGGTTTATCATTGTGATCCTTATGGATTTGCTATGGAATTAAGACCTAATAGTGCTTCATATATAGTGGATTTAGAAGAATATAAGTTTAGTGATGATGAGTGGATGAATAAAAGAGATAAGTGTTATAATAAGCCATTAAATATTTATGAGATTCATATGGGATCATGGATGAAAAAAAATGACGAAACTTATAATAATGGATGGTATCGTTATAATGAAATTGCTGATAGACTTATAAATTATGTAAAGGAAAATGGTTTTACTCATATAGAGATAATGCCTTTATGTGAACATCCTGTAGATTGTTCTTGGGGATATCAAAATACGGGATTCTTTAGTCCAACATCAAGGTATGGTACCAATAAGGAACTTAAAGAGCTTATAGATAAATGTCATAAGGCCAATGTAGGCGTAATATTAGATTTTGTTCCAATACATTTTGCAGTAGATGATTATGGATTAGCAAAATTTGATGGTACGGAACTTTATGAATATCCACATAAAGATGTAGGCGCTAGTGAGTGGGGAACTTGCAATTTTATTCATTCTAGAGGAGAAGTATGCTCATTTCTTCAATCAGCAGCAAATTATTGGCTTAAGGAATATCATTTTGATGGTTTAAGAATGGATGCTATAAGTAGAGCTATATATTGGCAAGGAAATCCTGCAAGGGGGGTAAACTCTTGTGCAATTAATTTTATTAGAAATATGAATGTTGGACTTCATAAACTTCATCCTACTGCTATGATAATAGCAGAGGATTCTACTGCATATCCTAAAGTAACTGCACCTGTAGAATATAACGGATTAGGCTTTGACTATAAATGGGATTTAGGTTGGATGAACGATACATTGGAATATTTTAAGATATCACCGAAAGAGAGACCAAATCATTATTACAAGTTAACTTTTTCAATGGAATATTTTTATAATGAGTTATTTTTATTACCTTTTTCACATGATGAGGTGGTTCATGGAAAAGCTACTATCATTCAAAAGATGTGGGGAGACTATGAAGATAAATTTAAACAATGCAGAGCACTATATATGTATATGTATACTCATCCAGGAAAGAAGCTTAACTTTATGGGTAATGAAATAGCACAATTTAGAGAATGGGATGAAAAGAGAGAGCAGGATTGGCAATTAATTAAGATGCCGTTACATTATGCTTTTAATAAATATATAAAGAGATTAAATGAAGTTTATGATAATTATGAAGCTCTATATAAAAATGAATATGATAGCAGTTATTTTAAATGGCTAGAAGTAAATGCACCAGAAAAGTCAGTATATATATACGAACGTGGGCGTAGTGATCATAGAATCATAGTAGCACTTAATTTTTCAGATAATGAATATGCTCCATTTACATTTAAAGTTGAAGAGGAGCTGAGGTTGAGAGAAATAGTAAATAGCGATAGTGACATTTATGGTGGAAGCACATGGGGAATTAGAAGTGATGTTACTACAACAAAAGAAGATAATTATTTATATAATTTGAGTATTAATTTAAAGCCTTTTTCAGGTATAATTTATGAAGTAGTAAATGATTAGAAAGGTATGAGTATGGTAGCAAAAACTCCATACTCAGAAGTATTAGAGGGTCAATGGTTGACTCCAATGCCAGTAAAAATCTTAAAAAGATTAGAAGATTAATTAAAGAATGCGAATTTAAGATAGCAACTAAAGCTTTTCTAGTAATCAAATTAGAGATTTTTTTTAGAGAATACTAGAGTATTATATTTATCATATTCCATAAGATATTTACTATCAATAAGAATAGCATTAAGTTTATAGGCAATTTCTTGAAAGGGAGCATATCAAAGGCATGTTTTTTTTAAAATCATTAAGAACATACTTTCGAGTAAGAAAAAAATATAGTATAATTAAAATAAAAAAGAAAAAGTATGGAGTTGTTAAATGAAAGGTAAGGAACACATGATGATAGGGACTACCGCTACAGCTACCATGGGTATTGGTTTTTTAATGAACAATAATATTGGCGATGTAGTACATTTAGTTCCTTTAATAGCCGGTGGCTTTATAGGCTCATATATGCCAGATATAGATTCTCATAAATCTAAAGCAAGTCAGGTATTTAATAAGATAATTATGATATTAATGGTTGCTTTAGTAGTAGGATATAGTTTTGGCTTAGCTCTTAGTGTGGATGATATATTAAATATTTTTAAATATACTAGTGAAAATTATTTGGGATTAGTTTTTTTCTGTGTCAATACTGTTCTTGGAAAGCTTTCTCCCCATAGAATGTTTACTCATAAAATATTAGGTACAACATCCTTTTGCTGGAGTGTATTTTTAATAGGTAATAAATATTTGGCTCTCGGTTTTACAACAGGTTATATATTACATATTGTATGTGATAGATTTTCGCCAAGAGGAAAAAATCTTAAGTTTTTTGAATTTAAGCTTCCTTGTAGGAATAGTAAAAATAAAACATCTGTTGATTGGTAGAGTTATAAATTCTTAAAAGAAATACGTAGTTAGTGATAAAGCATACATAGTGTATGTTTTATTTTTTGTGTATAAATTTTAGTGCAAATGGCAAATAATATTCGTAAATGCTTAAAAAGAGAGGAAGGTTATTATGGAATATAGTGAGAGAATGAAGGAAAAGTATATGACCAAGATAGATAAAATAAATAAAATAGATGATGAGGACACAAGAGTGCATTTAAAATTAAAATTAATGGCAGATATAATTAATGAATTAGATAAAAATTAAACAATAAAAAATTTAGATAATATTTTGGAAGGATATATGGTTATGGTGAAGAATTAAATAATTATAGTTGTAGTAAAAATTTCTGATTAAATACATAAATTAATTCATATAATTAAACTTTTTATAATAATATATAATAGATAGAATTAAAGAAGGTGATTGATATGATTAGTAATAAAAAGGTTATAGAGAAATATTACAAGAAGATGGAAACGATTAACAAGATTGAAGATGAATTCACCAAATCTCAAAATAAAATGAAGTTAATAATCGATATGATGATGTATGAAAAAAATGATAAAAAATGTGAAAAAGAAGCTTAAAATAAAAAAGCAATAATTAATTCTTTTATAGAGTAAATTATTGTTTTTTTTGTTTGTTAAAGAATGTATAATAAAAGTGATAAATGAAAAATTATGCATAAATAATATTATGAGGTGGTGAATTATGACTGTTGATTTATTAAGAATAATTCAGAATATGTTTATGGATAAATACAGTAGAAAAGATATAAATGGCCAGTTTGCTTCATATTTTAACAGGATTATAGGTGTAAGTAATAAGGAAAATTATGATGATATTCTTAGTACATTAAATAAAAAATGTTATGAGAATAGTAATGTATCATTAATTTTTGATGGTGAGATACCTTTAAACGGTGAAATTGAGCTTATTGAATACATTTATAATGAACTTAACTCTATGAATATATTTAATATAGTTAATGAAGATATAGTTATTTTTGATGATTTAGCAATAAATACAGCTTTTTTAGAGGCTTTACAGTATACAATTGAATTATCAGTAAAAAATGAAAGTTTTTTTAATGAATCTATAAGAAATAATTTTATAACTAAACTTATAGTATGGGCATATTCATGGATTAAAAATATTGATTATAAAAATTCCATTAATCCTAAATGTATATATTATGGAAAGATAAATAAACATGAAATATATTTTTTAATAATGCTTTATAAGATGGGATTTGATGTTTTATATTTAAATCCTTTAAAAGAAGAATACTGGAATGAGGTTGATACTGATAATTTAAGTAAATGTTATGTGGAAAGTAGCATTACTGATCTTGAAAGTTTTAATATTAAGGCTCATAGAGGTCATGAAATAGAAGTTGTTGAAACAGTAACAAAGCAAATTGAAAAAAGTATTCATGAAGAATTATTTTCTAATACAGGAATGTATAAACCATGGAAGTTTAGAAAAGGATTTACTAAAAGTGTATTATTAGATACTATTTTAGAGGATATATATATTTATTGGAATGAACCAGCTAAGCTTAGACCAGGATTTAAAGTTGAAGATATGGTAGTTACAGTTCCAAGCATTTTTTATAAAATTGATGGACAGTATTGCAGTATTGCTGAAAATCAGAAAATACTAAAACATTGTTTAAATGCACCAAATACATTGTTTTTTAATGGAGGAAATATTTCTAGAGATATATCAGTATCTAATGATATGTTCGAATTAATGTTTTGTCAGTTAAGTGATGGTACATTTGATGTGGAAGAAATAAAAAAGAGTAGAGTTTATACGTTAGGAAAGTATAATGAAGAGTTGCAAGATTTACTATTAAATAAGTTTAATCAGTTTATTAAAGAAAATAAGATATTAAAGATGAGTTTTGATAAAAAGCTATCTTTAAAGCTTTTAGCATTAATTTTATATCTAAATGAAAGCATAATAAGAATAATAGATAATTTCGATTTTGTTTTTTCTATACCTAAGATAGTTATTTATTTAAATGGTGAAGATACTATTAATGAATGGATGGTTATCTTATTATGCTATTTACATAATATAGGTATTGATATAGTTATTTTTAATCCATCAGGATCTTTCAATATAAATAAATATATTAAGGAGAATAAGATTGTTATTAATAGATTAGAAGAAATACGCTATGATTGTAAATTTGATGAGATAATAAATTATAAGCAAAGCTTTTTTTCAAGGATTATGAATAAGTAATTAATAAAAGAAAGTAAGGAGAGAATAATAGTGAATGGAAATAATTTTAATAGCATGATGGATATGACTGATAACACTATGTTTGCTACTGAAAATAGCATGGCGGAGATCACTAATAATTTAGAAGAATATAAAGAAAGATTAAGGTCTCTTAAGGAAGTACAAGATCTTACAAGTGAAATAGAAGTACAAAATCCAAATTCAATTGTTCAATTTGGTCAAAAAGCTAGTGAAAATATATCAAAAATTTCTGATGAACTTTTAAATTCTATGAAGGAAATAAAAGCTGAGGAAACAACAGAAATGTTAGTTAACTTAACAAAAATAATGGATAAGTTTGATGTTAAAGAAATTAAAAATATAAAACAAGAAAGTTTTGTTTCTAAGATTTTCAAAAGTGCAGGAAATACTATAGCTAGATTATTCCAAAAATATGACACCATGGGATATGAAGTGGAAAAGGTTTATGTATTATTAAAGAAATATGAAAGCGATATTAAGGAATCAAATAATAAATTGAAGAGATTATATGATGGCAACATGGCTTATTATCAAGAATTGGAAAAATATATAGTGGCAGGAGAATTAGCTTTAGAAGAAGTTGAACAATACATTTATCAAATTCCTCTAAATAATACTATCAGTGAAGAGGAAAAGAATATGATGGTACAAAAGCTTGAAATGTGTAAAGAGATGTTAAACCAACGTATATATGATTTAAGAATTGCTGAAAATGTAGCAATACAAGCCGCTCCAATGTTACAAAGCATGCAAATGTCTAATTTTAATTTAATGAGAAAAATAAATTCTTCATTTATTGTAACACTTCCTATTTTTAAACAATGCCTTGCACAAGCAGTTTTATTAAAGCGACAAGAAATTCAAGCTAAGTCATTAAAGCAGTTAGATGATAAAACAAATGAACTTATCATGAGAAATGCAGCTAATACTTCTAGACAATCAGTAGAAATAGCTAAAATGGCTTCAAGTAGCTCTGTTGCCATTGAAACTTTAGAAAAATCATATGAAACAATAATGAGAGGTATTGAAGAAACAAAAGCTATACAACAAAGTAATGCATTAGCAAGAAAAGAAAATACAACTAAGCTTGAAAGTATAAAAATGACAATGAAAAAAAGTATTTCCTTATAAGGGTTGAAAATTAATTCTTAAAGTGGTAATATATACTACATAAAGAGGAGAAAGAAAAGAGGTGCATTGAATATGGCAATTAATTTAGGATCTATGATGGGAAACAGAAGTGGAGAAGTAGTTAATGCGTTGAATTTGCAAAAAAATCAAATTTTAGATTTAACTAAGAAAAATCCAGGCTTAGAAAAAGTAATTTTAGGAGCAGGTTGAGATATAGCAAAGAATGGTTATGATTTTGATTTAGATATTGCTGCTTTCTTATTAAATAGCAATGGTAAAGTACAGAATATACCGCAAGATGTTATATTCTTTAATAATATGGAAGCTCCAGGTATTGTCCTTGAAGGAGATAACAGAACTGGTGCAGGTGATGGTGATGATGAAAGAATAACTATAGATTTATCACAAATTAGAAGTGATATAGCAAAAATAGTTTTTGTAACTACAATTCATGAAGCGCAAGCTAAGAGACAAACATTTGGTATGGTAGAAAACTCATATATAAGATTATTAGATGCTAAAAATAATGAAAAAGAAGTATGTAGGTTTAATTTGAAAGAAGATGGTTCTACTAGTACGTCAGTAATATTTGCCGAACTATTTAGAGATGGTTTTGAATGGCAGTTTAAGGCTGTAGGCGAAGGGAAAATGGCAGATTTAAATGGTATTTTATCGCTTTACATGTAAATAAATAAGTAAAAAAATATATATATATAGGAGAAAAAATTATGGGAATTAATTTAGGTGGAAATTTTGGTATGTCAAATAATGATTCAATGCCAGTTTTAAATTTACAAAAAAATGATATATTAGATTTAACTAAGAAAAATCCAGGATTAAAGAAAGTAATTTTAGGTGCTGGTTGGGATATATCAAGAAATGGAGCAGATTTTGATTTAGATATTGCAGCATTTTTGTTAGATAGTAATAATAAGTTCAACACTGTATCTAATGTAATTTTCTTTAACAATCCAAATGGACAAGGAATTACACTAGGTGGAGATAATAGAACAGGTGCTGGTGATGGTGATGATGAAAGAATATTAATAGACTTACAAGCAATTGACTCTAATATAGCAAAGATAGCATTTGTAGTTACTATACATAATGCACAAGCTAAGAGACAAACATTTGGAATGATAGACAATTCATATGTAAGACTATTGGATGCAGAAAATAATGAAAAAGAACTTTGTAGATTCAATTTAAAGGAAGATGGTTCTACTAGTACTTCAGTTATATTTGCTGAGCTGTATAAAGCAGGTTCAGAATGGGAATTTAAAGCTGTTGGTGAAGGACGTATAGCTGATTTAAATGGTATTTTAGCATTATATGCATAATAGATAAAGGAGAATTGAGGATGTTATTAAATTTACAAAAAAATGATATATTAGATTTAACTAAAAAGGATCCTTCTTTAAAAAATGTGATTTTAGCAGCAGGTTGGGATGTAGCAAAAAAAGGTTTTTTTGGATTAGGTAAAGATTTCGATTTAGATTTAGTTGCGTTACTTTTAGATGAAAGTGGAAAGCTAATAGCTAAAGATGGAATGGTCTATTTTGGTAATAAAAGAAATAATGGAATATTTCTGCATGGAGATAACTTAACAGGTCATGGAGATGGCGATGATGAAAGAATTTCAGTTTCATTAAATAATCTTCCAACAAGATGTTGTAGAATAATGTTTGCTGTTACAATATATGAAGGAAAAGCAAGAAAGCAGTCTTTTTCAAAAGTAAAAAATGCTTATGTTAGATTATTAAATGAAGATAAATCATGCCAAGAAATATGTAGATATAATTTAACTGAAGATGCTGGTAATAATACTTGTGTGAAATTTGCAGAGCTTCGTAAAGAAAATGGTGAATGGCAATTTAAAGTTGTAAGTGAAGCTATAGAAGCATCTATACAAGAGCTATATAATAGCTATAGATAACTATAATTATTAAATAGTTAAGAAAATAATAAAAAATTTCATATATTTTTAGTAACTAGGGGGAAGAAAATTGTTACAGGGATTAAATGATCAAGAAGTTTTAGACAATAGGCAGAAATTTGGTGATAATAAAATAATTGAAGCAGAGCCAGAAACATTCTTAGATAAGTTTAAAGATGCTTTTGGAGATCCAATGATAAAATTACTAATAGCCATTGCGTGTATAATGGCTATTATGGCTTTTTTAGGCTATGCTGAATGGGGAGAGCTTATAGGAATAGTTATTTCTGTATTATTAGTTACAGTTATATCAGCTAAAACTGAAATGTCCAGTGATAATGAGTACAGAAAATTAAAAGATGGAGCTAAGAAAGAGCTTTGTAAAGTTTATAGAAATGGCAAAATAGTTGAAATAGAAGTAGATGATGTTGTAGTAGGTGATAGAATTATCATACAAAGTGGAGATAAAATTCCAGCAGATGGAGTATTGTGTTCAGGAGCAATTGCAGTAGATAATTCAGCCCTTAACGGAGAATCAGAAGAGTGTAAGAAGTATGCTATACCTAATGATTTTATTTACAGGGAAGTTGCTATTACTGGAGATACATTTGTAGACAAGCATTCTTTATTTAGAGGTGCTGTTGTGGTAAATGGTGAAGGTGTACTAGAAGTTAAAAAAGTGGGCATGATGACTATGATGGGTGAAATGGCTAAGGACATGCAAGATGATGATGTAGAAAGCCCATTAAAAGTTAAGCTTTCTAAATTAGCTGATAGTATATCAAAGTTTGGATATATAGGAGCAGTGGTTATTGCAATAACTTTAATGATTCATAAAGTTATAGTAGCTGGTGGAGTATCTCCATATTTTGATCTTGGTATGATGTATGTATTTAAAGATTTATTAGAAGTTTTAATGTTAGCAGTTGTTATAATAGTTATGGCTGTTCCAGAAGGACTTCCTTTAATGATTGCCATAGTTTTAATGCAAAATACATCTAAGATGCTACAAAATAATGTATTGGTAAGAAAGCCTATAGGGATTGAAACAGCTGGTTCATTAAACATATTATTTTCTGATAAGACAGGAACAATTACTAAAGGTGAGCTGGAAGTAGTTGAATTTTTTGATGGAGATTTAAAAGATAGCTATCAATCTAGTAAGTATACAAAAGAATATATGGGACTTTGTATTGGAAAAAATACAGGTGCTATGTTTGATAATAATGATAAAGTTATCGGTGGAAATGCTACAGATAAAGCTTTATTAAATTTCTTAGGTAAAAATGAAATGAACTCTTTAAATGATATAAAAGTTGTTAAGAGTCAAGGTTTTAACTCTGCTAACAAATATTCAGCTGCTGAGCTTGAAAATGTTACAGTATATAAAGGGGCACCAGAAAGATTGCTTGGTAAGGCCACTAAGTATATCAATCAAAATGGACAAGTACTTCCAATAGATAAAGATAAATTAAATGCTAAAATAGATTCATTAGCTGATAAAGCAATGAGAGTTTTATCATTTGCTTACTCTGAGAGTGAATTAATTGAAGATGCATTACCAGATGATTTAGTTATTGTAGGTTTTGTTGGTATAAGGGATGATGTAAGACCAGAAGCAAAGCAAGCAATTAAAGAAGTACAAAACGCTGGTGTACAAGTTGTTATGATTACAGGTGATAGAAAAGAAACAGCTGTAGCTATAGCAAAAGATAGTGGGTTAATTAAATCAGATGATGAGTTAGCATTTACTTCTGAAGAATTAAATAAAATGACTGATGACGAGATAAAAGCTGTTATTACAAAGATAAGAGTTATTGCAAGAGCATTACCAACAGATAAATCAAGAATGGTAAGAATTGCACAAGAGCTAAATCTAGTTTGTGGTATGACTGGTGATGGTGTTAATGATGCACCAGCATTAAAGAGAGCAGACGTTGGTTTTGCAATGGGATCAGGTACTGATGTTGCAAAAGAAGCTGGTTCAATAGTTATCTTAGATGATAATTTTAAATCTATAGAAAATGCTATTTTATATGGTAGAACTATTTATAATAACATATTGAAGTTTATTAAATTCCAATTAACTATAAATGTAGCAGCTGTTGCAGTATCGGCTATTTCGCCTTTCTTTGGTGTTGAAGAGCCATTAAAGATTACACATATCTTATGGATAAACTTAGTTATGGATGGATTAGGTGCTTTAGCTTTAGGAGCTGAGCCAGCTTTAAAGAAGTATATGAGTGAAAAACCTAAATCAAGAACTCAAAGTTTAGTGAATAAAAACATGATGTCTCAAGTTTTATGTGCAGGGGCATGGCTTGGGGTAATAAGTTTTGCATTCTTAAAGCTTCCATTCTTTAAAGAGTTCTTTGAAAATGAAGGACAACATTTAACAGCATATTTTTCAATGTTTGTTTTTTCTGCTGTAGCCAATGGATTTAATGTACGTAGTGAAGGTATTAATATATTTGATCATATCAAAGAAAATAAAGGTTTTATAAAGGTAATGTTAGCGATTGTTTTAGTTCAAATAATTTTAACATTTGTAGGTGGGGAAATATTCTCATGTACACCTTTTGGAATTAAAGGATGGTTAATTATTATAGTTATGTCATTGACAATGATACCGGTAGATATGTTAAGAAAGATAATAATGAAATCATCTGAAAAATCTTTAACATATGAAAATGATGTTGAAGCAGTTTAATTGAAGATGAATTAATGAAAAAGACTATTTCTTTTGAGATAGTCTTTTTTATTAATTTTCAATTGAAAATATTTATATATTTTGTTCATAATTATATTTTATATTATAGGTAATCGATAAATGGGCTGGAAAAACCTCTAGATGTCAGCGCAATAATTTTATAATATGAAGACCTTACAAGTAAGAAAGCTTTTTTTATCCATAATTTGATATACTGATGGAAATTAGGAATTGAATCAGCATCAAGACTATTATCTTTAATATATGATTTTATATCAAGTAATTTAATGTAGCTTTCTTTGGAAAATGGAATATAGAAGCCAGGTATGCTTTTACATATATCATATACCTCATATTTATTGTAGTTTATTACTCCTGCAGTATAGGCTAAGATTGTTAGGGTATTACGGATTATATAGCCAACTCGCTTAATTAAGGTAGCATTTGAAACAGTCTTAGTATTAAAGTCATAAGATATGTTTCTTAACTTCTTATAATTTGAAGCAATATCATTAGTCATGTTGGTATATAGTCTAAGATTATATAGGCAGTATTCGAAAAAACCGCTACGAGAATAAAGGATTAAACCTTCTAGCTTGACACTCCAGAGAAAACTATCGCCATATAAGCATAAATCATAAATTTCATCGGTAGTATAAATTGATATCCATGAAGGAGGAATTTGCATTTCTTCAGCAATATTAAGTTTAGTTATTAATTTTTCATTATAGGAACAGTTATCGATTACTATCAAAAAATCAATGTCGCTATGGATATTATTATCACCACGAATAAATGATCCAAAAACTATAATACTTTCTATGGAGTAGTCTTCAGGATTTACATTATAAATTTTATCATTTAAAGTAATTTCCATATATTTTACTCCTTTATCTATAAATATAAGAGTTCTTTATATTTATAGTATATGTAATGGAAATATTATTGTCCTACTTAGAAAAAAGTTATGAGTGATAAGCATTTTTTGTAGAAAATATTTAAAGAATATTGAAGCTTGGTAGCAATAAATATATAATTGTAGTAAAAAAGTAAAAGTGGTGATTTGTTTGTAAAGCGTTGAGGTAAATAAACAATAAAAATATTTTATTAAATGGCTCTTTAGTATATAATATATCTAAAATATGTTAAGGATATTTAATGTATATTATAAAAAGTAAGGAGTGGTTTTTTGTTTGGTTATGTTACTCCGCTTAAACCAGAGTTAAAGATAAGGGAATATGAATCTTTTAAAAGTTATTATTGTGGAGTATGTATGCATATAAAAGATGGTTTTGGAAATATACCAAGAATGTCATTAAATTATGACATGACTTTTCTTGGGTTGTTACTAGATGGATTGCATGAAGAGGAAAGAAGCTTTAAGATACAGCGATGTATAGCACATCCATTGAAGAAGAAACCTATGATAGTTAATAATAAGGCTTTAGCTTATGCGGCAGCAATGAATGTTTCCCTTGTATATTATAAATTATTAGATGATGTTGCTGATGATAGGAGCATGAAAAGTAAAGTAAGTTCAATAATATTATCACCATATAAAAGTAAATTTAACAGAAATGTTACAATAATAAATGATATAATAGAAGAAAATTTGAAAAAATTATCATATTTGGAGGTTGAAAAGAGATTTTCGTCTATCGATGAAATAGCTCATCCTTTTAGTGAAATAGTAGGTAAAATATTAAATTTATATCCTGAGGAGTTTGAAGGTGACAGTGAAGAAATAAGAGGTAATTTATATGAATTAGGATATTCACTAGGAAAGTGGATATATATTATTGATGCGCTAGATGACTTGAAAGAGGATATGGAAAAAAATAAATTTAATCCTATTAATTACTTGTATAATACCAATAATAAAACGTATGAAGAGCTAATGGGAGAAATAAGGGATAGAATGGAGTTTACAATTTTTAATTGTGGATATACATGTAGAAATGCCTTAGAAAAGCTTCCAATTAAACGTAATAAAGAGATATTAGAAAATATTATAAGCTTAGGTATGATGGACAAGTACACGAAAATAACTAATGAATGCGAATGTAATAAGAGGAGTGGTAAAAATGAATCCATATGAAGTGCTTGGTATTAAACCTGGAGCCAGCCAGGATGAAATAAAATCGGCATATAGAAAATTAGTAAAACAATATCATCCAGATCAATACGTTGATAATCCATTAAAGGATTTGGCAGAGAAAAAGCTTGCAGAAGTAAATCAAGCTTATGAAATGCTTAAGAACAATTCAGGAACCAGCAGTAGTTCTTATAATAGCAGTAGTAATAATTCCTATACTAATGGAGAAAGCTATAGTTCTGATACAGCACAATATGCTGAAATAAGAAGAATGATACAAAGCGGTAATAATATCGCTGCAGAAACTAGATTAAATAGCATAAGTAATAGAAATGCAGAATGGCATTTTCTATATGGAATGGTGATGTTAAACAAGGGTTGGTTTGATGCAGCTATAAATAATTTGGAAACTGCTTGTAGAATGGATCCAAATAATTTTGAGTACAGACAAAATTTAAACAATCTAAGAATGAGGGCTAGGAGTTATACTAATACATATAGAACTACTGGTGGAAATGCCAATGCATTTGATTGCTGTATAAATTTATGGTGTTTAGATAGCATATGTGAATGTATGGGTGGCGATTTAATTGGTTGTTGTTAGAAAAAAATAGGGGGAATAAAATGAAGTCGGGAAATATAACATTAGGTGGAATTCTTATAGCACTAACTATAATAATATTATATTCAGCATCTATATTGCCTGTAAGCATAATTTCGGTGTTGACTATTGCATCAGCAATAGTTCCTGTATGCATAATCAGGAGTGATATTAAGACTGCAGTGATGGTTTATTTAGCATCTAGTATTATATCAGTATTTTTTATTCCATTAAATATATGGCTTTTATATACTCTTATTTTTGGAGGATATGGTATTGTAAAATACTTTATTGAAAGATTAAGAAAAGAGAAAGTTGAAATTATTTTAAAGTTTATTTATTATAATGTAATATTTATTTTGGCAGTAATATTAGCAAAAGCTATTTTGGGAATAGATGTATTGTTAGCTGCTGAAAAGATTATTTCTAAATATATTGCAGTTAATGGAAGGCTGCTTAGCGGAGTGTTGTATTGGGCTATTGGAGCAGTTGTGTATTATTTATATGATTATGCAATGACTTTAATTATTACTTTCTATATGGAGAGAATACACAATAAAATTAAGTAATTATAAAAGATTAATTGAAATTTTTCGATTAATCTTTTTTAACAATTCAGATGAATTTCTATTAGAATTATATTAAAAGTATCAGTGTTTTTAAAATTACTATAATAATTAATATGTGTATAATATATAATGATTTATATTAATAGTGAGGTGTAGCATGGCTAAAGAAAAAATGTTAAAAACAAATGCAATGAGGATTTTGGATTCTAATAAAATAAATTATGAGATTCTTATGTATGAAAGTAAGGATGGGAAGATAGATGGTATATCTGTAGCTCATAAGATAGGTATAGATGAGAAGGAAGTATTTAAAACTTTAGTAGCTCAAGGAACAAGCAAAGAATTATATGTATTTGTTATACCAGTTGCAGAAGAACTGAATTTAAAAGTAGCAGCTAGTATTACAGGGGAAAAGAAAATAGAAATGATTAATGTGAAGGATATGCTTAAATATACGGGATATATTAGGGGAGGTTGTTCACCTATTGGATTAAAAAAGAATTACAAGACATATTTAGATAAGAGTTGTAAAGTATTAAAGTACATTATTGTAAGTGCAGGTAAAATTGGATATCAAATAAAGATATCACCTAATGATTTATTGAATGTAGTATCTGGAGAAGTAGAAGAGTTAACTAAATAATTATTAAAGGGACTGTTGAAATAATTGTGTAATATCAATTTTATCAGCAGTCCATTTAAGTATGATCTATAAAATATCAGTTATTTTTATCTATTAATAGCATAATCAATATTATCAATTTTAAAAATTTTCTTGTATTATTTTATTAACTTAATATGCTCCTTTATTCCAAAGACATCTTTTTCTGTATCAGCTACTTTATGATTCAAGAACTTAACATCTGATTTCAATTCTTGTAACTGATTAGAAAGTAGATTTCTAACTTCTTTACTAACTATTTCACCTAATTTACAAGAAAGATTATTCATTGCTGTAATATTAGCTATTTCATAGCTATTTTCTTTAGTTATTGCGCTCACATTAACTTCAATTAAATTATCAGTTTGCTCTATAACACCATCTAATTTTTTTAAAAGTTTTTCTTGAGAAAGTTCAAGAGTGGTTAATCTTTCATTAGTTTTAATGTGTTCTGTCTTTAGAGCATTAATATCATTTCTTAAGCTGTTAATTCCGTTAAGTATTTCATTTAATATTTGTTCCATAAATTTCACCTATTCTATTTTTAATTTATTAGAATGAGTATAACATATTAATTAGAAAAGTTATAGTTTTTTAAATAAAGTATTTGACATTCTTGTTAAAATAGTAATAATAACCATAGTATTGGCAAATACTATGGTTATTATATTTTACCTTAAAGAATGTAGAGGTGTTTATGATGATAAAAACACGATATTTCAATTTAATGAAGGTATATGATGTCACTGGAAAATATCTAGGTTCAGTGCAGGACATTGCAATAGATTTTTATAGTGGAATGGTTACGGGAGTTATTATAAATAGCTTTAGCATAAATAAGAAAAAAAATTATATAGCCATATCAGATGTTATTTCTTTAGAAAATGTAATAATAGCTAAAAGGGTAAGTGATTTTTCTGGAATGAGATTAAAGGAAATTCAAGCAATAGACATTGTCAATGAGAAAAATGTACTAAAAGGTATACTAGAAGATTTGATAATTGATGAGAGAAACTTTGAAATAAAAGGTATTATAATGTGTTCAGGGATATTTGATCGAATGTTTAGGGGAAAAGAGATTTTGCTTATAAAACATTGTATCTTATGTGAATCATATATTCTTTATAAAGAAAATGAAGGTGTAGTATTTAAGACTTTACCTCATATATTTAGGAGTGTAGATAAATGAGACGAGAAAAAAGAAAAAAAATAATAAAGAATATAGTAATTATAGTAATACTTTTAATATTATTTTTAAGCTATTTATATGTAGAAGGGATAAGAGATGTGGTAAATTTGGTGGTTATATCATTTATTGTTTCGTATACTTTGAAGCCTATAAGAGATTATATTGTGGAAAAGTATAGGCTTTCTATAAGAAAGGCAGCAATGATTATAGTGTTGTTTTGCATAGCGTCTTTTATAGGAATAATGTATTTTATGGTTCCATCATTGCTAAGTGAAAGTAGAAATATAGGGGGGATGTTGGATAATTTAGAGGCATATGCTATTTTAGCGGCAGAAAAATTTGATCTTGATCAAATACCTTTATTTGAAACAGTTTATATTCAAATTGGTGATAAGATTAATACAATACTTTCAAAGGAAGCAACAAGTCTATTTGATAATATTATCGCCATATTAGAAAATTTAATAGGACTTGCAATAGTACCTGTAGCTGCATATTATTTTCTTGCTGATGGTAACGTTTTGTATAATAAAGTATTGCTTATTTTCTCTACGGAAAAACGAATAATTGTTAGAAAAATTAATTCCCACATAGATAGAGTTTTAAGTAGATATATAATAAGTCAGATAATATTATCATTAATAATAGGGGTACTTACATTTATTTTAATGATAAGCCTTAGATTGAAAATGCCATTAGTTTTATCAGTTGTTAATGGACTAGTTAACATAATACCTTATTTCGGACCTATAATAGGTGGGGTGCCTATTGTATTTATTGCTATGACTTCTTCTGTAACAAAAGGGATAATTGCATTAGTAGGAGTATTTATCATTCAACAAGTAGAAGGAGATGTTTTAGCACCTAAGATTACTGGGGATTGTATAAGTATGCATCCAGTAACTATTATATTGCTTTTGATTTTAGGAGAAAAGCTTGCTGGAGTAGCTGGTATGGTTTTATGCGTGCCTATAGCTGTAATAATTAAAGTCATATATGATGATATTAATTATTATTTATTTTAATCATATAATTGACATAATTCTAGAAATGCAATATAATTTTCCTATAAAATAATTGTATAAATTGTTTGGAAAATGTTTATAAAGTTCAAAATATATTAAAGCTATGATAAGGATGAGTAGATATGACTTGAATATATTAGAGAGGAAGTGGATGGTGAAAACTTCTTATTTTTCATATTGAAGCTACCTTGGAGCTTATTTTACTTTAAGTGATGCATATTATTTATGCATAATTAGGGTGGTACCGCGGAAATATTGTTTTCGTCCCTTGCTGTTTATATAGTGAGAGATGAAGACTTTTTTTATTATATAAAATAAAATATAGTTAAAAAATAAAAGTCGAAATTGATAGTTTAGACAAAAATCTTCAAATGGTTTTATCTTAAATTATTAATTATCAATTAATACTGGAGGTAATATTACATGAAATTCATGGGAGCAAATGAATTAAGAGACACATTTACAGGTTTCTTTGAAGAAAAAGGTCACTTAAAAATGGAAAGTTTTCCACTAGTACCTAAGAATGACAATAGTTTATTATTAATAAATGCAGGTATGGCACCATTAAAACCATATTTCACAGGTTTACAAAAACCACCAAGAACTAGAGTTACTACATGTCAAAAGTGTATAAGAACAGGTGATATTGAAAATGTAGGTAAAACTTCAAGACATGGTACATTCTTTGAAATGTTAGGTAACTTCTCATTTGGAGATTATTTTAAAGATGATATAATTCCATGGTCATGGGAATTTGTAACAGAAGTATTAAAACTTCCAAAGGAAAAATTATATGTAACTATATATCTAGAAGATGATGAAGCGTATGATATATGGACTTCTAAAACTGATATAGATCCAAATAGAATATTTAGATTAGGTAAAGATGATAACTTTTGGGAAGTTGGAACAGTTGGTCCATGTGGTCCATGTACTGAAATACATTTTGATAGAGGAGAAGGTTTAGCTCCAGTTATTAATGTTGATGAGTTTGTTGCTGCATCAGATGCTGATAGAATAGTTGAGTTCTGGAACTTAGTATTTATCCAATTCAATAAAGAAGAAGATGGAAGCTATAGTCCATTAAAGAACAAAAATATAGATACAGGTATGGGATTAGAAAGAATTGCAACTATAATGCAAGGTGTTGATAACATATTTGAAATAGATACAGTTAAGAACATATTAAATAAGGTATCAAGTCTTTCTGGTGTTGAATACGGAAAAGATAGCAACTCAGATATTTCATTAAGAATAGTAACAGACCATGTTAAAGCTGTAACTATGCTAATATCTGATGGAGTACAACCAAGTAATGAAGGAAGAGGATATGTTTTAAGAAGACTTCTAAGAAGAGCTGCAAGACATGGAAGATTACTTGGAATAAAAGGATTATTCTTAAAGGAAGTTGTTGATGCTGTTGTTGAAAACTATGGTGGAAACTATCCTGTATTAGTTGAAAATAAAGATTATATCACTAAGATAATCACTTTAGAAGAAGAAAGATTCAATGAAACTATAGACAGTGGAATGAACATATTAAATGGTTATATTGAAGAATTAGAGGCAGAAAAATCAAAAGTATTATCTGGTGAAAAAGCATTTAAATTATATGACACATATGGGTTCCCTATTGAATTAACAGAAGAAATCCTAGAAGAAAAGGGAATGTCTGTTGATAATGACGAATTCAAAAAAGAAATGGAAGCACAAAGAGAAAGAGCAAGAAGTGCAAGAGGAGAAACTTCTTATATGGGAAGTGAAGAAACTCCAATCAATAAAATAAAGGCAGATGTTGAAACAGAGTTTGTAGGATATGGTTCTACTGAAGGAAAAGGTAATATACTAGTACTTGCAACAGATGATGCTTTTGTAGATGAATTAAAATCAGGAGACAAGGGTTATATAGTAATTGATAAGACTGTATTCTATCCTGAAATGGGTGGACAAATCGGTGATAAGGGTATAATTGAAGGAAGAAATGGTAAAGCTTATGTTGTAAACACAAAGAAAAATGTTTCTGGAAAAATTATTCACTATGTTGAAGTTAAAGAAGGAAGCTTTAGTGCTGGTGAAGAAGTTAATTTATTTGTTGAAAAACAAAGAAGAAGCTTTATAGCTAAGAACCATACAGCAACACATATGTTACAAGCTGCCTTAAAAGAAATAGTAGGTTCACATGTTCATCAATCAGGTTCATATGTAGATAATGAAAGATTAAGATTTGACTTTACTCACTTCCAGGCTTTAAGTTCTGAAGAACTTCAAAAAGTTGAAGATTTAGTAAATGAAAAAATCATGGAAGTTGCAAATGTAGAAACTAATCTTATGACTATTGAAGAAGCTAAGGAAAGTGGAGCAACAGCTTTATTTGATGAAAAGTATGGTGATAAGGTAAGAGTTGTAGCAGCAGGGGAATTCTCAAAAGAACTTTGTGGAGGAACTCACGTTTCAAATGTAGGAGAAATAGGATTATTTAAAATTGTAGCTGAAACAGGAGTTGCTGCTGGTATAAGAAGAATTGAAGCTGTAACAGGAATGCAAGCTATTAAATTTATGGAAGAAAAGCAAAGACTTTTAAGAGACGCTTGTGCTGGATTAAAATGTACAGAAAAAGACATATTAAAGAAAATTTCATCACAAAATGCTGAATTAAAAGAAAAAGATAAAGAAATATCAGAACTTAAATCAAAATTAACTTCAGGAGCTGAAGATGATATCTTAAATTCTGCAAAAGATATAAATGGTGTAAAAGCTGTAGCATATGCTTTAGAAGATGTTGATGGAAATGCACTAAGAGATTTAGCAGATAAGATTAGAAATAAGATGGGAAGCGGTGTAGTGGTACTTGTAAGCAAGATGAACGATAAAGTAAATCTTGTGGCAATGTCAACTAAGGATGTTCTTGATAAAGGTGTTCACTGCGGAAAAATCATTAAAGAAGTTGCAGCTGTAGTAGGCGGTGGCGGAGGAGGAAGACCAGACATGGCACAAGCTGGTGGTAAGAATCCGGAAAAAATTAATGAAGCTGTAGAAAATGCATATGAAATAATAGAAAAATTAGTTAAGTAGTATACATTTGAAGGAAAATAGGTTATAATTATTATAAGATAAGTGAATACAAAATATAATAAATGTTGATAATTAAGTATAGGTATTAAACTTCGTAAGGGGGTGAGCTGCTTTGGCAGCAAAGAATATGGATAATAACATTGATAAAACTATGCAGTTCGACTTGAATGTTAATAAAGAGGATATGACAAAAGCCATCTTAAATGATGTATATAATGCATTAAAGGAGAAAGGATATAATCCTATAAATCAATTGGTAGGTTATCTAATTTCCGGAGATCCTTCTTACATTACTAGTTATAACGGAGCAAGAGCTTTATTAAGAAAGCTTGAGAGAGATGAAATTATTGAAGAAGTAATAAAATCTTATTTAGAGATAAAGTAGAAAAGTGCCCGTATTTATCGGGCACTTTTAGTTTAAGGAGTACCATATGAGAATATTAGGGCTAGATGTAGGATCTAAGACAATAGGAGTAGCAATAAGCGATCCTTTAGGATGGACTGCTCAAGGTATAGATACCATAAGAAGAAAGAATAAAGAGCAGGATATAGAATTAGTCCATAAGATATGTAAGGATTATGGCGTTGAAACGATAGTTATAGGGCTTCCTAAAAATATGAATGGAACTATAGGAGAATCTGGAGAGAGAGTTTTAGCATTAGCGGAACTTATCAAGGAAAAAACTAATCTGCCTATAGAAATGTGGGATGAAAGATTAACTACAGTTGCAGCACATAGAGCAATGCTTGAAGCTGATCTTTCGAGAGGAAAGAGAAAGAAGATTGTTGATAAGGTAGCAGCAACGTATATATTACAAGGATATCTTGATAAATTAAGACTAAGCAAATAATGTTTTGTATATAAAATAAAATCTAAGGAGAATTTAATATGAAAAAAGACGATAAAATTATTAAATTATTTGATGAGGAAGGAAATGAAGTAAGTTTTAACGTAGTAGCTTTCTTTGATATAGTAAATCCAGAAACAGATGAAAAAAATGAATATGTAATTGTATATGAAGAAGGATACAGCGAAGATGATACATTTGCATTAAAAGTTATTAATGGAGAAGATGGCGAAGAATTATTAGAAGCAATAGATAATGAAGTAGAGTTAGCAGCGGTACAAGAAGCTTATAACACTATTTTTATAGATGAAGAATAATTAAAATAGAAAGAGGTGTTAGTGTGAGTGCTATCAATATTGATATAGAAGCATTAAAGGAAAGTTTAAAGCAAAAAGGTTACAAGTTAACGCCTCAAAGAAGATCAATTTTAGATATCATAATTGAAAAAGAAGGAATGCATTTAACAGTTGAAGAAATATATGACGAAGTTAAGAAAGTATGTCCTGAAATTGGTTTAGCAACAGTATATAGAACTGTTTTATTGTTTGAGGAACTAAATGTTATTTACAAATTAGATTTAAATGATGGGTGTAGCAGATATGAATTAGTTCATGAAGATGAAGAACATAGGCATCATCATTTAATATGTAATAAATGTAAAAAAGTTATTGAAGTGCAAGATGATCTTCTAGAGGAATTGGAAGAAAGAATTCGAAATACCTATGGCTTTGACATATTAGATCACAGTGTGAAATTTTTTGGAATATGTTCTGAATGTAAAAATAAAGAAGAAAAGTAAGAAGAAAGGTATAACTCAAAAGTGTTGAGAAAAACCCTTTTATATACATATTAAAGAAGAAAAAGGAGGGGACATATGAAAGGAGAAAAAGCCAAGGTTAAGATTATTCCATTAGGAGGACTAAATGAAATAGGAAAGAACATGACTGCTATTGAATATAAGAATGATATAGTTATCATAGATTGCGGTTTGAAATTTCCAGATGAAGATATGTTTGGAATAGATGTTGTTATACCAGATATAACATATTTATTAAAGCATAAAGATAAGGTTTCAGGTATATTCTTAACTCATGGCCATGAAGATCATATAGGTGCGTTACCATATGTTTTAAAACAACTTAATGTACCGGTATATGGTACAAAATTAACTTTAGGAATTGTACAAAGTAAATTAAAAGAACATAATTTATTAAGTACAACTGAGCTTATTACAGTAAAACCAAGAGATGTAGTAAGATTGAATTCTGTATCAGTAGAATTCATTAAAACTAACCACTCAATTGCGGATTCTGTTGCTATAGCAATTCATACTCCATTAGGTGCTGTTCTGCATACAGGAGATTTTAAAGTAGATTATACACCAATTGACGGTGAACCAATGGATTTTGCAAGATTTGCAGAGTTAGGCAAAAAAGGAGTATTATTAATGATGGCAGATTCCACTAATGTAGAAAGGCCAGGATATACTATGTCTGAAAAAATAGTTGGAGAAAGTCTTTGTCGTATTTTTGGTAAGAGTAAAGGAAGAATTATTGTTGCAACATTTGCATCTAATATTCATAGAATACAACAAATAATTGATGCTGCAGCTATGTATGGAAGAAAGGTAGCTGTTTCAGGCAGAAGTATGGAGAATATAGTACAAGTAGCTATAGAGCTTGGGTATATTAAAATCGAAAAAGAAAACTTAGTAAGTATTGATCAAATTAACAAATATAATAATGATGAGATAGTTATTATTACAACAGGAAGTCAAGGAGAGCCTATGTCAGCATTAGCGAGAATGGCTACTTCTGAGCATAGAAAAGTCAATATAGTTTCAGGAGATACAATTATTATTTCAGCTACTCCTATTCCAGGAAATGAAAAATTAGTATCTAGAGTTATTGATCAGTTATTTAAGAAAGGTGCTGAAGTTGTTTATGGTTCTTCAGAAGCGGTACATGTATCAGGGCATGCTTGTCAAGAAGAATTAAAATTAATGCAAACTTTAGTTAGACCAAAGTATTTTATTCCGGTTCATGGAGAATATAGACATCTTAAACAACATGGTGAATTAGCTAATAGTATTGGAGTGCCAAAGTCAAATATATTAATACCTGAAATTGGTGATGTTATTGAAGTTACAAGAAATAGCATTAAGAAGAGTGGTTCTGTAATTTCGGGACAAATATTTGTAGATGGTCTTGGTGTTGGAGATGTTGGAAATATAGTTATTCGAGATAGAAAACATTTATCTCAAGATGGGATATTGACAGTTGTTGTGACGTTATCAAAAGAAAATAAAGCTATAATTGCAGGTCCAGATATTATTTCAAGAGGTTTTGTATATGTAAGAGAATCAGAAAAATTAATGGATGAAGCAAGAGATATAGTTAGAAATGTCTTTGCTAAATGTGAAGAGCAAAAAATAACTGACTGGTCTACTTTAAAATCAACAGTTAGGGATGAACTAAGATCATTCCTATATGAAAAAACTAAGAGAAAGCCTATGATTTTACCAATAATCATGGAAATTTAACACTTAGTTGACAAGAATACTATATGATAGTAAAATATCTAAGAGATTTTAAATTGGGTACTTGTGTATCCAATTTTATTTTTGGGTAAAATATTTATAGGTTTACATAGTAAGAATAAAATTACTGATTTAAATTAATTGGAGGAAAGTAAATGGAATTAGTTACTAGAAATGATATTAGAAATATAGCAATAATAGCCCACGTTGACCATGGTAAGACTACTTTAGTTGATGCTATGTTTAAGGCAAGTCATGTTTTCAGAACAAACGAAAAGATGGATGAGAGAGTAATGGACTCTAACGACTTAGAAAAGGAAAGAGGAATAACAATACTTTCTAAAAATACAGCAGTTATGTACAATGACATAAAGATTAACATTGTTGATACACCAGGACATGCTGATTTCGGTGGAGAAGTTGAACGTGTACTTAAAATGGTTGACTCAGTTTTATTAGTTGTTGATTCATATGAAGGCCCAATGCCACAAACTAAATTCGTTCTTAAGAAGGCATTAGAATTAAAATTAAAACCAATAGTTGTAATAAACAAAATTGATAAGCCAAATGCAAGACCTGAAAATGTTATTGATGAAGTATTTGATTTATTCTTAGAATTAGGAGCAGATGATGAACAATTAGACTTCCCAATAATATATGCATCAGCTAGAGAAGGATTTGCAAGATTTAATGTTGAAGATACGAATGAAGATATGGAACCACTATTTAAAACAATAGTAGACCATGTTGAACCACCTAAAGGTGAAATAGATGGACCTTTCCAAATGTTAGTTACAACATTAGATAGCAGTGAATATGTTGGAAAGATAGCTATAGGTAAGATACATAGAGGTACGGTAAAGAAAAACCAAAGTGTTGCATTGGTAAGACAAGATGGGACTAAATCAAATTATAGAATTACAGCTGTATTTGGATATAATGGATTAAAGAGAGAAGAAGTTGAAGAAGCAGGACTTGGAGATATCATAGCTGTAAGTGGTGTTTTAGATGCTAACATAGGTGAAACTATAGCAGATGCTCAAAATCCAGAAGCTTTACCATTCATCAAGATTGATGAGCCAACTCTGAGCATGAACTTCATGGTTAATGACTCACCTTTCGCTGGTAAAGAAGGTGAATTTGTAACTTCAAGACACTTAAGAGATAGATTAATGAAGGAATTAGAAACTAATGTAAGTTTAAGAGTTAAAGAAATAACTCCAGACTGTTTCGAAGTTTCAGGAAGAGGGGAACTTCACTTATCAGTACTTATTGAAACAATGAGAAGAGAAGGATTTGAATTACAAGTTTCTAAACCATCTGTTATTTTTAAAGAAGAAAATGGTAAGAAGGTTGAACCAATAGAACACTTAACAATTGATGTACCAGAAGAATTCATGGGAGCTGTAATGGAAAAAATGGGTCCTAGAAAAGGTGAGATGGTTAATATGACATCAGCTGTTAATGGATATACAAGACTTGAATTTAGTATTCCAGCAAGAGGACTTATAGGATTTAGAAATGAATTTATGACTGATACAAAAGGTAATGGGATCATGAACCATGTGTTTGAAGGATATGCTCCATATAAAGGAGAGATAGAATCTAGAAGTAGAGGTTCAATAGTATCATTTGAACAAGGGGATGCAATTGCTTATGGATTGTTCAATGCACAAGAAAGAGGAAGATTATTCATAACTCCAGGAACTCCAGTATACCAAGGTATGGTTGTTGGTGAATGTTCAAGAGCTGATGATTTAGATATAAATGTTTGTAAAGGAAAGAAACTTACAAATACTAGAGCTTCAGGATCAGATGATGCAGTTAAGTTAGTTCCAATTACTCCAATGACTTTAGAGCAATCAATAGAATTTATAGGAAATGATGAATTAGTGGAAGTAACTCCAGAAAGCATCAGAATAAGAAAGAGATACTTAGATGCTGCTGAAAGAAAGAGAATGATTAGTAGAGGAAAAAAATAATATCGAAAATCAGCTAAAAAACTTTTAAAATTCATCAATAAGGTTTATAATAGTGAATAGTCATAAGGCTATTCACTAATTATATATAGGGGGTATTTATGAAAAAAAATAAAAGAATTATCAGAGTTGCAAGAATTTTTGTAATAATGATAATCATAATTACCATTTGGCAATGTTTTAAGATAGTAGATACACCACTTAAAATAAACAATGAAGAAATTGTTGAGGTAGCTGAAGGTGATAGTTTTTATGGAATTCTTGATAAATTATCAGAAGAAGGTAAAATAAAAAATAAGTTTTTAGTAAAATTATATTTGAAGATATGTGGAATAAAACCAGAGGTTTTGGAAGGAACATATAAATTAAATAAAAGTATGACATTAAATGAATTTGTCAACCTTTTAACAGATTCAAATAAAGATAAAGTATACATAACTATTCCAGAAGGATATACAATTGATGATATTGCAGAAAAATTAGAGGAAAATAATATATGCAATAGCAAAGAATTTATTGATTCAGTAAAAAATTATGAGTTGCCTAAGTATATAAGCAATAATCCTAATAAAAGATATAACCTTGAAGGATTTTTATTTCCAGATACATATAGTTTTAATAAAAATGAAAATGCAGATTTTATAATAAAGACAATGCTTAATAGATTTGAGAAAGTTTGGCAGGAAATTGTTGAAGATTTAAATATATCAATACCAGAAGAGGAAATTGAAAAAAAAGTTAATGTTGCTTCTATAATTGAAAAAGAAGCAGTAGTTGATAGTGAAAGAAGTTTTATTTCTTCGGTAATATATAACAGAATTGCAATAGGAATGCCTCTTCAAATAGATGCAACAGTGATATATTCGTATGGATATCACATTGAAAAGATGTATGAAAAGTATTTAGAGATTGATTCTCCTTATAACACATACATGTATTATGGACTTCCTATAGGTCCTATTTCAAATCCGGGCAGAGCATCATTAATGGCAGCTTTAAAGCCAAAGGAAACTGATTATCTTTATTATCTTTTAGAAAGTGAAAATACACACTATTTTACTGATAATTATGATGATTTCCTAAGAAGGAAAGAAGAATTAGGATATTAATGGAGGAATATGATGAGTGGAATAACATATGATTATATGGAAGAATATATTAGAAGTTTAATACCAGATAGTACAGGTAAGTTCAATGAGTTGGAAGAGTTTGCTAAGGAAAAAGGCGTTCCTATAGCTCAAAAAGAGACAATAAAGTTTTTAGAATTTATGGTGAGTATGAAAAAGCCCATAAGAATTCTTGAATTAGGAACTGCTATAGGTTATTCTGCCATAAAGATGTATAAAGCAGCAGGTACTTCTCCACATATTACAACTGTGGAGAGAAGTGAAGAAATGATTAAGTTAGCAAAGGAAAATATCAAGAGCTTTAATTTAGAAAGTAAGATAGAAATTAAAGAAGGAGATTGTTTAGAAATTTTAGAATCTTTAGATGAACCATATGATTTAATATTCATGGATGCTGGAAAAGGACATTATAATCACTTTTTACCCCATTGCTTAAGATTATTAAAGGAAGATGGAATAATAATAGCAGATAATGTGTTATTTAGAGGGATGGTTGCAAGTGATGAACTTGTGAAGAGAAGAAAAATTACAATTGTGAAGAGAATGAGAAAATATTTAGAATTAGTTTCAGAAGATGAAAATCTAATTACATCAGTTATTCCTATGGGAGATGGCATAGCTGTAACAAAGAGGAGGTAACTTAATGAGAAAACCGGAAATACTAGCTCCAGCTGGTAATTTAGAAAAATTAAAGATAGCAATCGATTATGGTGCAGATGCTGTATATTTAGGTGGAGCAAAGCTAAATTTAAGAGCATTTTCTAATAACTTTAGCAATGAAGAAATGCTTGAAGGAATCAAGTATTGTCATGATAGAGGAAGAAAAGTATATGTTACTTTAAATGTTTTTGCAAGAAATCATGACTTAAATGGTGCAGAAGAATACATAAAAGGATTATATGAAATTGGTGTAGATGCAGTTCTTGTAGCAGATCCAGCATTAATTGCAATTTGTAAAGAAGCAGCACCAGATCTTGAAATACATTTAAGTACTCAAGCAAATACAGTAAACTGGAAAGCAACAAAGTTTTGGTATGACTTAGGGATAAAAAGAATAGTATTAGCTAGAGAGTTAACTTTTAAAGAAATAAATGAAATTACATCTAAGATTCCAAAAGAATGTGATATTGAAGCATTCGTACATGGATCAATGTGTGTAGCTTATTCAGGAAGATGTTTAATATCTAATTATATGATTAAAAGAGATGCTAACAAAGGAATTTGTGGGAATGTATGTAGATATAAGTATCATTTAGTTGAAGAAACAAGACCAGGTGAATATTATCCAGTGGTAGAAGATGATAATGGTACATATATAATGAATGCAAAGGATTTATGTATGATTCACTATATTCCTGAGCTAGTTAAAAGTGGAATATATTCATTTAAAATAGAAGGAAGAATGAAGAGTGAGTTTTATGTTGCTTCTGTAGTTAAGGCTTATAGGGAAGCATTAGATAGTTACTGGGACAACCCAAGTGCTTATAGATTTAAAGAAGAATGGATGGATATGCTTAAAAAAGTAAGCCATAGACCATATCATACAGGATTCTACTTAGGTATAAACGGTGAACAAAACTATGAAGATTCATCATATGTTAGAGATTATGAAATAGTGGGAATGGTTAAAGAGTATGATGCTGAAACTAAAACTGCTACAATACTTCAAAAAAATAGAGTGTTTGAAGGTGATGAGGTGGAAGTACTTAGACCAGATGTACCTTATTTCAAAATCAAGTTAGAAGATATGTATGATTTAGATAAAAATAAGAAAACGGACGTAGCTAATAGAGCACATATGATGTTTAAGGTAAAGGTAAGTGAGCCATTAAAAGTAAATGATATGCTTGTAAAAGCAAATAATACAATTAATATAAACAATAACTAAGGAGGATCATATAAATGAAAAAGCCTATTTTAATTGGTATTACTGGAGGGACAGGTTCAGGCAAGAGTACCATTGCAGATGCATTATATTCTAATTTTTCAAATGAGCGTATCACAATGATACAACAGGATATGTACTATAAAGATCAAAGTAATTTATCAATGGAAGAAAGAGTTAAAACTAATTATGATCATCCAATGGCTTTTGATAATGATCTCTTAGTAGAACACTTACAAAAACTAATTAAGGGCAAATCAATAGAAAAGCCAAGATATGATTTTACTGTTCATAATAGAGCAAAAGATACTACAACTGTAGAACCAAGGGAAATAATAATTGTTGAAGGTATCTTAATCTTAGAAGATGAAAGAATAAGAAACCTTTTAGATATTAAGGTATATGTGGATACTGATGCAGATATAAGAATATTACGAAGATTAGTAAGGGATATTGATGAAAGAGGAAGAACAGTTGAATCAGTTATAGATCAATATTTAACTATGGTTAGACCAATGCATATGGAGTTTACAGAACCAACTAAAAGATATGCAGATATAATTATTCCAGAAGGTGGACATAATTATGTGGCAATAGATATTTTAATGGCTAAAATTAGAGATATATTAAAATAATTGTATAGAAACCATTTCCAAAGGCTAGAATTTAGCTGAAGGAGATGGTTTTTTTGTTTTTTAAGAAAAGTATAATATATAGAAGCAAGATTATAGCTATAGTATTTTTTGCTTTACTTTTTATGCTTATTTTAAGACTATATTATATTCAAGTACATCCTACAAAGTTAGTGCAAGGAGAACTTAAAAACTATCAAACAGAAATATTTAATGGGAGTAGATATTCGGTATTTGATACCAATGGCGAAAGCTTAGTGAATGATAGTGAAAAATATGTTTTAGTTATTGATTCCAAACCCTTTAGATTAAATAACTATGAGGATACTATTGAAGATTTACTAGCTTTAAATTTTATAATGAAATCAGAATATGGGGACTTTTCCTATACAGATGTTATGAGTTCAAGTGGAAAGTTGTATTATTATCTTACTTACGAAAGCTATGAAAAAATTAATAAATTAAAAAGCATTAAAGGAATTTATACTTATGTATATACTGAAAGAAAGGCTAGTGAAGCAGGTAAGATAGAGGATATAATGGCAACAGTTGAAGAAAGTGAAATTTCTGAAGGTTCATTACAAGAAAAAGTTTATAACTGTATAAAGGATAATAAATATGAAGAAGGTGAATATTCATTAAATGATAAATCTATCTATGAACTTACCAATAAAAGTGATACCTCTGGCAATAAGAATATTCAGCTTACAATAAACAAAGAGTGGAGTGAAAAAATCAAGGATGTATTAAATGATGAAAGTTATAGTTTTTTAGAAAATGTAGGTGTGGTGCTTCTAGAGAGTGATACAGGAAAAATAAGAGCATTGGTGCAAAAGGATGATAAAATGGCTAATGTTGATTTAGCTATAGGTAGCATAGGTTACGAGCCAGGTTCAATATTTAAGATCTTAACAGAAGCTATAGTTCTTGATATGGGACTTACTGATAGCAATGATGTTTATTCTTGTATTGGTTTAATATGCAGTAAAAATGGAGAATCATATGCTCATGGACCATTGAGTGTTGATGAAGCATTGCAGATATCTTGTAATGATATTTTTGCACAATTAGGTACCATGGTGGGATATGATAATATGGTTAGATATACTGAAAAACTAGGATTATATCAAAAAGTATTAGGGTTAAGTGGTAAAAATAAAGATGAGGCAGTAGGTACAAAACCAACTTTAGAAGAAGGAGTTTCCAATTTCTCAATAGGACAATGTGTTACAGTTACACCACTACAAATAGCTGGTGCCATTAATGCTGTGATAAATGATGGAGTATATATTAAGCCATATATAATAGAAAGTATTGTTGATAATGATGGCAATTTAATTTCTGAGGAAGAAAGTGAGAGTAGACGGGTTTTTAGTACAACAACCAGTGAAATAGTACAAAAAAGTATGAGTGATGTCATATGGTTAGGAACAGGTTATGAGGCTAGGGTGGAAGGTATAAATGAAGGTGGTAAAACAGGAACATCAACAGGAGAAGGAGGAGGTACTAATCATGGATGGTTTGCAGGATATTTTGAATATAATGGAGAGAAGTATACTTTAGTTGTTGTGGCACCTAATATAGGAGAAACTCATCCTGATGGTAGAGAGCTGGGAGGAGGAAATACAGGAGCTCCTATATTTAGGGATATAATTAATTCTTTGATAAAATAATTTAGTTATTATAAGCAATATTTTAGTATAGCTTCATATGATATAATAAGCACTATTAGGAGGAACTCTAAGTGATATTATTATCAAATTTCATGGAGTTTTTATGCAGTAATATATTCTTAACAGGATATATATCTGGAAACAATACCTTTCCAAAACCTTTAGATGAAAAAGAAGAGGAAAAATATTTACAGCTTTTAAAAACAGGGGATAAGAAAGCTAAGAGTATATTGATTGAAAGAAATCTTAGATTAGTGGCACATATTGTGAAAAAATATCAAATTCCAAATAAAGATATAGATGAGTTGATTTCTATAGGTACTGTAGGACTTATAAAGGCAATTGATTCATTTGATGTATCAAAAGGAACTAGACTAGCAACTTACGCATCAAGGTGTATAGAAAATGAGATTTTAATGCTTTTTAGAAATAATAAGAAGCAGAAAAGTGAAACTTTCCTGCAGGATCCTATAGGTGTGGATAAGGAAGGTAATGAAATTAGTTTAATAGATGTATTAAGTAGTGAAAAGGATTCAGTTATAGATAAAGTTGAAATGAAGCTACAGATAAAAGCTCTTTACAATAAGATAAATAGTGCTCTTACTGAACGAGAAGGTGAAATTTTAAAAATGAGATATGGTTTAAAGGATGGTAAATGTAAAACACAAAGAGAGATTGCAGGAATGTTAGGAATTTCTAGATCATATGTTTCTAGAATAGAGAAGAAAGCTTTAAAAAAGTTAAAGAAAGAGTTATACCCTAAATAGCATTTTTGTATATTTTTGCTAAAATATGTTGAATTTATAAGATGAATGAAATAAAATAATAGAATAGAATATGTTTTTTACATTAGGAGGAATAATAATGTACTTATTAAAAGATTTATTAATAAAAACAATCGAGCTAGGTGCATCAGATTTACATTTAACTGTTGCGTTACCTCCTACAATTAGGGTTAATGGTAAATTTAATCAAATAGGTAGCGAGAAATTATTGCCTGATTATATAGAGATATTTGCTAAGGAAATATTAAATGATAGCTATGATGAATATGTAGCAAATGGAGAGTTTGATACTTCTTATTCATTACCAGGTATAGGAAGATTCAGAGTAAATGTATTTAAGCAAAGGAATAGTGACGCCATAGCTATAAGAGTAATAGCAGCAAAAGCTCCTACAATAGATGAATTAAAACTTCCTGGCACATTAAAAGAAATTGTGAAGGAACAAAGAGGATTAGTTTTAGTAACTGGACCAACAGGATCAGGGAAGAGTACTACTTTAGCTGCTATGATAAATGAAATCAATAATACAAGACAAGGTCATATAGTAACTTTAGAAGATCCAATAGAATATCTTCATAAGCACAATAAGTGTATAGTAAATCAAAGAGAAATAGGTAAAGATACAAAAAGCTATCAAAGTGCTTTAAGAGCAGTTTTAAGAGAAGATCCTGATGTAATTTTAGTTGGAGAGATGAGAGATTTTGAAACTATATCTGTAGCAATTACAGCAGCAGAAACAGGACATTTAGTATTTTCAACATTGCATACAATTGGAGCAGCAAAGACAATTGATAGGATAATTGATGTTTTTCCACCACATCAACAACAACAAATTAAAATACAATTAGCTTCTGTACTTAAGGCAGTAGTATCCCAACAGTTAGTGGAAACTATTGATGGAAATGGACGTGTACCTTCTATGGAGATAATGGTTACTACTCCAGGAATACAAAATTTAATTAGAGAAGGTAAAACTCAACAAATAGAATCAGCTGTACAAACAGGAAATAAATATGGTATGAGAACCATGGATATGTCTCTTGCTGAACTATGTAAGAGAGGTGTTATTTCTCAAGATACAGCAATGACATATGCAGTTGATGGAGAAACTTTAAAAAGATTATTAATGTTATAACATATGAAAGATGCATTTCGTGCATCTTTTTTTAACGGTTAGAAAAGTATAAAATTTTTTAGTTGTAAATTTAAGTATATCAATGGATTTCAAGATTTAAAACTGTCAAATTAATACTACGAAGTGGCCATGTCCATAGCCATTTTGGTCTTTTAAATTAATCAGCAAATATATATAGAAAGGAAAATTTTGATTTTTGTGGAATAATTATTTATAATAAAAAAATATAGTCAAAGGCATTATAGTATTAAATTTTTAATTTATTTATGGTATTATATATTAGGTATAAAGCGATACTACATAATTACGACAATATAGTAGTAATTATGTAAAGTTTAATAAGTTATAAAAATAATATATTTTACCTATATTTTACAAAAGTTTCGATTTGATTACAAAATTCTAATATAATTAGTATTTTTGCTATTGTTAAATAAGGCAAAAATGTTGTAAAATATAGAATATACTATATTTTATATTGTTATGTATTATATGAAAATTGAGGGATTGTGAGATAATCAAGAGAGTAATATGAGAATATTAAAGTTACAAATAGAGAGATTTTAAAGGAGGAGTTTATTTTGTTAGATTTTGAATTAGATATGCAAGAGTTAACTAATATAAAAGTTATTGGTTGCGGTGGTGGCGGTGGTAATGCCGTTAATAGAATGATTTTAGAAGGCTTAAAGAATGTAGAATTTATTGTGGTGAATACAGATAAGCAAGCTTTATTATTATCTCAAGCTAATACGAAGATTCAAATTGGAGAAAAATTAACAAGAGGATTAGGAGCTGGTGCTAATCCAGAAATAGGTAAGAAAGCAGCTGAAGAAAGTAGAGATGAAATTTCTGAAGCAATTAAAGGTGCAAACATGGTATTCATAACTGCTGGAATGGGCGGTGGAACAGGTACAGGTGCAGCACCAGTAGTAGCTGAAGTAGCAAAATCAATGAACATATTAACAGTAGGTGTAGTAACTAAACCTTTCCCATTTGAAGGAAAGAGAAGAATGAGACATGCTGAAATGGGAATTGAAAATTTAAAGCAAAAAGTTGATACCTTAGTTATAATTCCTAATGAAAGATTATTATCTATGGCTGATAAGAAAACTACTCTTTTAGATTCATTTAGATTAGCTGATGATGTTTTAAGACAAGGTGTTCAAGCTATTTCTGACTTAATTACTATTCCTGGGGTAGTAAATGCCGATTTTGCGGATATTGAAACGGTAATGAAAAACAAAGGTTTAGCTCATATGGGAGTTGGATATGGTAAAGGTGATAACAAAGCACAAGATGCAGTTAGACAAGCTATATCATCACCACTTCTAGAAACATCAATAGATGGTGCAACAGGCGTTATTATTAACTTTACAGGTGGAGTTGATTTAGGAGCTATCGAAGTATATGAAGCTGCAGAAATTGTTAGAGAAGCAGCAGATATGGATGCAAACATAATTTTTGGTGCTGTTATTGATGAAACTTTAAATGATGAAATTAGATTAACAGTAATTGCCACTGGTTTTGAAGATGATAGCGACAAGAGTGTTTTATCAACACCAGAACAAAAGATAGAACATAAGATTGAGCAAACTGTAAAGCTTAAAGAAGAAGTAAATACTGAAAAAATTGATCCATTACTTGATTTAGATAGAGAAAGCGTTAATATACCAAGCTTCTTAAGATCAAGAAAGTAGTATAATAAGAGAAACTGTCACAAAAGTGGCAGTTTTTTTATTGCTTTAAAATATTATGATTTTTTTATGGAGTATATGTAAAAAAAGGTTGAGTAAAATTTTGAATTATCGTATCATTTATGACAAAAAAATTTTTGGTATGAATGTATAATTTAATGCATAGGAGGAGGTTATATGGAAGTATATTTAGATGTTGTGTTTATAGAAAATGCTATTATTGACTTATTCCTAATACTAGTTACTTTACGATTGTTACGATTAAAATATAGAAAAGGTGGAATTTATATTGCGGCCATTATTGGAGGAATATATGGTTTGACACCTATTGTAGATTCAGTAGTTTTGAGTAATGCTTTTTTAAAGGTGATTTTTGCTATAGTTATGATAGTATTATCGCTTAAAGAAAAAGTTTTAAGAAATATATTTAAAGCTACAGTAATGTTTTTTATGCTATCATTTACAATGTGCGGAGTAATGTTTATAAGTTTATTATCATCCAGTACATATACAATATCTGGAGGGATGAATACATCAAATTATTCTATTAGATGGGTCATGATTTCTCTTTTATTTGTAGGGGTTATAGCTATAAGGGTTTATGACACTATTAAAGAACGTGCAGTGATAGATAACTTTATTTATGATATTTATATTAAAAATGATGAAAAAATATTAATGCTTAAAGGATTTTTAGATACAGGAAATGAATTAAGAGAACCAATTACTAATTTACCATGCATTTTAATTGAAGATGAATACTTATTACAGCTTGAATTAAAGAAAGAAGATGAGTATTTTATAAGATATAAGACCATAGATAGTAGTGATATCTTACATGGATTTAGAAGTGACTTTATCAAGATTAAGGGAAAAGATGATTCTGCTTGGAGAGAAATAGATGCGATAGTTTGTGGTTGTAAAACTACATTAAGTAAAGAAAATGATTATCAAGTATTACTATCAAGAGGAATTATTTAGGAGGGTTTATGAGAAAACTGATTTTATTTATAAATAGGATATTTGCTAAGTTGAATATATTTTCAAAGAAGGTATATTATGTAGGAGGAAATGATTCCTTACCTCCACCATTAAAAAAGGACGAGGAAGAAGAATTAGTACAGGAACTTATAAATGGAAAAGAAGGTGTAAGAGATATACTTATAGAAAGAAATCTTAGACTTGTAGTATATATAGCTAGAAAGTTTGAAAATACAGGAGTTGGCGTGGAGGATTTAATTTCTGTAGGAACAATTGGACTAATAAAGGCTGTAAATACTTTTAATCCTGAAAAAAAGATAAAGCTTGCCACATATGCTTCAAGATGTATTGAAAATGAAATTTTGATGTATTTAAGAAGAAATAGTAAAATTAAAGCTGAGGTATCATTTTATGAACCTTTAAATATAGATTGGGATGGTAATGAACTATTATTATCAGATATATTAGGAACAGATAATGATACTGTATACAATTTAATTGAAGATGAAGTAGATAAGCAGTTATTATTTTTAGCTCTTAAAAATTTAAATGAGAGAGAAAAGGAAATTGTTCGCTTAAGATTTGGACTTAATGGCAAGCGAGAAAAGACACAAAAAGAAGTGGCGGATATGTTAGGTATTTCTCAATCATATATTTCTAGATTAGAAAAAAAGATAATAAGTAGACTTAAAAAAGAAATAAATAAGATGATTTAAAATAAATTTAGTATAAAAGAACTTTATGCAGGGAATAATTTTAAATGCAGTATGTTATTACTTCATAAGGAGTTGATGATTTTGATCATTAACAAAGTCGAAATTTGTGGAGTTAATACTTCAAAATTACCTGTAATAAAGGAAAAAAAAGAGTTAATTATTAAGATGAGAGAAGGCGACAAAAAGGCAAGAGAAACTTTTATCCAAGGAAACCTACGATTAGTATTAAGTGTTATTCAAAGATTTAATAACAGGGGAGAAAATGTAGATGACTTATTTCAAGTGGGATGTATAGGCTTAATGAAGGCTATAGATAATTTTGATTTAGAGCAAAATGTAAAATTTTCTACATATGCAGTTCCAATGATAATAGGTGAAATCAGAAGATATCTTAGAGATAATAATGCTATAAGAGTAAGCAGATCATTAAGAGATATTGCTTATAAAGCATTATTAGTAAGAGATCGTTTAGTGAAGGATAATAATCAAGAACCTACTATGTCGCAAATTGCTAAGGAGCTCAATATTCCTAGAGAGGAAGTTGTTTTTGCATTAGATGCAATTCAAGATCCAGTATCTTTGTTTGAACCTATTTATCATGATGGTGGAGATGCTATATATGTAATGGATCAAATTAGTGATTCTAAGAATAGTGATGATAGCTGGCTAGAGAATATATCCATAAGAGAGGCAATGAAAAAGTTAAATAATAGGGAAAAATTAATTTTAACCTTACGTTTTTTTAATGGCAAGACTCAGATGGAAGTAGCAGATGAAATAGGTATTTCACAAGCACAAGTTTCAAGATTGGAGAAAACAGCTCTAAAGCACATGCGTAAATATGTTTAGGACTCGTAAGGGTCCTTTTTTTAAAGTACAGGAAAGTATAAAATTTTCGATGG
>UMFS01002771.1_pt1 | contig 50570 bp, 43 predicted proteins | sample 1965071 | NCBI WGS metagenome assembly UMFS01 (sample SAMEA4836052, study PRJEB28245) | human gut metagenome | biome: gut microbiome; material: fecal sample | place: Denmark | collected 2008
CCTGAAGTTCCAGAAGTAAAACCTGAAGTAAAACCTGAAACTCCTGAAGTAAAACCTGAAACTCCAGAAGTAAAACCTGAAACTCCAGAAGAGAAGCCTGATACATCAGATAAAAAAGAAATACCAGTTAGTGTAGAATCTTCAGAAAAAAATAATAAGGAAGATGATAAATCAATACCTAAAACAGGAGGAGTTAATTCTCTTGGAATAATAGGACTTGGATCTACTATTTTAACTTTAGGTGGATTATTAACATTCAAAAAGAAGAGGAAAAAATAAATAAAATCATTTATAAATTGATTAAGTAAAGATAGTTTTGCTGATTATATAAATTAGCAAAACTATCTTTTTGTAATTTATAATAAAGAAAAAAAGATAGTTTTCGATAAATATTTTAGAAGAGATTTTAATTATTAATATAGTATAAAGGAGGAAATAATTCTATGAATAAAAAAATTAATAGAATTATTATAGGGATATTTTTATTTTTAGGTGCTTTATATATTGGTGGTTCATTAAGCCAGTATGCAGTTGGAGATAGAAGTAAAGAATTTTTATTATTAATTACTGGGAGTATAATAATAACAAATTTAGTAGCTATTATAGAATATAAGAGAAATAAATTGAGTAAAACTATTCCGTGGATATATTCAATTATATATTGTATTATATACTCAATAACATTATTAACAACCAAAACTGTAGTAACATATGTAATTGCATTTGTTTATATAATCTCTATAATTTTATGTAAAAATGTAAAATTAATAAGATTTATGTGTACATGGTGTTCTATTACAATAGCAATATATGTATATATGTTAATTTCGCAAGGAAATACCAGTGAGTCTATTATAGTAATTGCAAGTGTTATTGGATTTATACCTGTAAGTTTATTTGTAACAAGCAGTTTAAAAACTTCTGAGGAAATTACAGCAAAAATATTAGAGGAAATAAGTAATAAAAATTTACAACAACAACAATTAATAGATGATATGAAAAAAATAGTTGAAATATTATCAGAAAATTTTATATCACTAAATGAAATTATGAATGATTTTAATAATAGCAATGTAGAATTAAATAAATCATTTTTAGAAATAAAATCAAGTTCATCAAAAACTGTATTGGAAATAGAAGAGGAAAGTTCTTTAATAGAAGATATTAAAAATAAAATTGAAGATGCAACTAAAGCAAGTGAAAATGTAGAAGATTATTCAACGGATGCAGATAATGCTATTAATACAGGAATACAAAAGGTTAAAACATTACTAGAAACAAGTAAATTTGTTAATGAGAAAAACAATTTAGTAAATGAATCTATGAAAAATTTAGAAAATAAATTTTCTAATATAGCAAATATAACAGAAATTATATCTAGTATAGCAGAGCAAACCAATCTTTTATCTTTAAATGCATCAATAGAAGCTGCTAGAGTAGGAGAAGTAGGAAAAGGGTTTTCAGTTGTAGCAACAGAAATTAAGAAATTAGCAGAAGAAAGTAAGACTAATGCAGAAAATATAGAGCGTATCTTAGCAGAATTAAAGAATGAAACTCAGGTATCAGTTATGCAAGTTGAAAATTTATTAAAAGAAAGTATAAAACAACAAGAGTTGGTTTATGACACAAATGATGCATTTAACAAAATTCAAGATAATATGAATACTGTTAAAGGTGAAATAAATGTAGTAACCAATATGATGAGATTGGTATTAAATAATAGTGAAAAAGTATGTGATAGTATTTCAAATATTTCTATATTATCAAAAGAAACTATGGATAATTCAGAGTATACTGCTTCAATATCTAATAAAAATTCAGAAAAGTTAGAAGAAGTTAAAGAAATTTTTATGTCTCTAGAAAAGACTGTTAATGAAATAGAAAAATATATTTAGAATTAATAAAAGAAGCTTCCAATAAGTAATTATAGGGAGTTTCTTTTTTTAATTTAAATAAGGTTATGGTACTTAAGAGTATTGAAAATCTCATCTTTATCAAAAATAATTTAATTTTTGCAATTAAAGAGTCAATAGATAATATAATGAATAAATAGCAATAACAATGGAGGAACATATGGTACAACTAATGTTATGTTGTGGTTTGATACTTCTTATATGTATTACTTCTAGTAAGGTTTTATACAAGTTTGGAGTGCCTCTTCTTTTGATTTTTATATTTTTAGGCATGATATTTGGAATAATAGGAATTGACTTTAGTGACTTTCAACTAACTGGAGAAATTGCATCAATAGCTTTAGTTTTTATAATGTTTTATGGTGGTTTTGGAACTAATTGGAGTATGGCTAGACCAAAGGCAGTACCTTCTATTTTAATGTCTACTTTAGGAACTATCATAACTTTTTTTATTACAGGATTGTTTGTATATTTAATATTTAAAATATCTTTATTAGAATCTTTACTTATAGGTGCAGTGGTGAGTTCCACCGATGCAGCATCAGTTTTTACTATACTTAGATCACAAAAATTAAATTTGGAAGGTTCTTTAGCATCGCTTTTGGAAGTAGAAAGTGGTAGTAATGATCCAGTAGCTTATATGTTAACTTTGATTATTCTTACTATAATGGGGAACGGTACAGTAATGCAGCTTATACCAATGATAGTAAGTCAGATAGTTTTTGGAATTATTGTAGGAGCTGTGATAGCAATAGCTTCTATATATTTAATTAGGCATGCAAATTTTGAAATAGAAAGCTTTTACATTATTTTTATCATAGCTATAGCTATAATTTCATATTCATTGAGTGAATGGATGGGAGGGAATGGATATTTAAGTGTTTACATCAGTGGAATAATTATTGGTAATAGTAAGATACCTCATAAGAAGACTTTGGTACACTTTTTAGATGGTGTATCTTGGATTATGCAAATAATATTATTTTTTATTTTAGGACTTTTATCAAGTCCCATAGAACTACCTAAAGTAATAGGAAAGTCAGTGGTGATTTCTCTTGTTATAATTTTTATAGCAAGGCCAATATCAGTTTTTTTAGTGCTTAGAAGGTTTGAGTTTAATACTAGGGAAAAGCTATTTATATCATGGGTAGGTCTTAGAGGTGCAGCATCTATAGTTTTTTCCATATTTGCTTTAAATTATGAGGTTAATATAAATAATGATATATATCATATTATATTTTTTATTGCTTTGATGTCTGTTGGAGTTCAAGGAACTTTGATACCTATAATAGCAAGGCGTTTAGAACTTTTAGATAATAACAAACCTGTATTAAAGACATTTAATGATTATGTTGAAGAGAAAAATACAAAGGTTATGGAATTAAAAGTTGATGTGGGCTGTAATCTTATAAATAAAAGTATAATTGATGCTAATATTCCAGAAGAAATACTTATAGCTATGATAAAAAGAGAAGGTGAAATAATAATTCCTAAAGGATCTTCTATAATAAAGGAAGGCGATGTATTGGTGGCAGTTGGTAATTGTTTAGATGAGGACTTTTATAAAGTTATAAAGGCTAAATAGTAAATTTTTAAATAAAACAAAAAAAGAAGTTCAAAATTGAACTTCTTTTTGGTGCTGAAGACCGGAATCGAACCGGTACGGTATCGCTACCGCAGGATTTTAAGTCCTGTGCGTCTGCCTGTTCCGCCACTTCAGCAAGAACAATGTCAGTATAATATAAAAAGCTTATATGGTCAACACTTTTTTACAAAATAGTTATAAAAATTATTTATAGTATAAGTTTATATTATAATTTAATATGATAAAATTAATAAATAAAGTAAATAAGTAAAAGGGTGGTGATTAAAAGTATGAATATTATTTTTGAAGTTTTAAATAAATACTATGGATATACTTCATTTAAAGAAGGACAGTATGAAATAATAAGCAATATATTAAAAGGTAGAGATAGTTTTTGTATATTACCTACTGGGGGAGGAAAATCAATTTGTTATCAGATACCTGCAATGATATTTAAAGGAATAACAATAGTAGTATCACCACTTATATCATTGATGAAGGATCAGGTGGACAGTTTAAATGAAAATGGTATTGTAGCAGAGTATATTAATAGTACTCAAAGCTTAAATGATATAAATGACATAATAAAAAAATGTTATGAAGGAAAAGTTAAATTATTATACATAGCACCTGAAAGATTAGAAAATGATTTTTTTAAAAGAAAATTAAAAAATCTTAATATAAGTCAAATAGCTATAGATGAAGCTCATTGTGTATCAATGTGGGGACATGATTTTAGAAAAAGTTATAGAGAAATAGCACAGTTTATTAATGAATTTGATAAAAGACCAGTAATAACAGCATTTACTGCTACAGCTACAGAGGTGGTGAGAAAAGATGTGCTTGAATTATTAGGGCTTAGCAATCCTTATATTTATATTGGTGGTTTTGATAGGGAAAATTTAAATATACACTTATATATAGAAGAAGATAAGCTAGAATTTGTTAAAGATATAATTAGAGAAGAAGATAGCTCAGGAATAATATATTGTGTAACAAGAAAAGAAGTAGAAGGGCTCTATAATTACCTAAAAGATTTAGGCTATATAGTAGGAAAATATCATGGCGGTCTTAAAGATGAAGAAAAAGAATATTATCAAGAAGAATTTCTTAAGGAAAATATCAATTTAATGATAGCTACTAATGCATTTGGTATGGGAATTGATAAATCAAATGTAAGGTATGTTATACATTTTACCATGCCAAAGAATATAGAAAGTTATTATCAGGAAATAGGAAGAGCCGGACGTGATGGAGAAAATGCCAATTGCTATCTTTTATATAATAGAAGTGATGTGCGTACTTTAGAATATCTTATATATACGACATCGTCTTTAAATAGGAAAGAAATAGAGATAAGAAAGTTACAAGAAATGATAAATTTATGTGAAAGCAAAGGGTGCTTAAGGTATTTTATCTTAAACTATTTTGGTGAAAAAAATGCAAGGAATTATTGCAATAGCTGTAGCAATTGTTTAAAAGATGAAGAAATTCGTGATTATACCATAGAAGCACAAAAAATATTATCTTGTGTATATAGAAGCAGAGAAAAATATGGAATTGCTGTGTTGGTAGATGTTTTAAGAGGGATGACAGGACCTAAGATAGTTAATGATAAATTAAATCAATTGACCACTTATGGAATAATGAAAGAGTACAGTAGCAGATTTATTAAGGATATAATAAAGACATTGATAGATTTTGGTTATGTGGATTTAAAAGAAGGTACATATTCTATGCTTAAGCTAAATAAGAAGTCATTGAAAATATTAAAATCTGAAATGAAGGTTTTATTTAAGCTAAATGAAAGCGAAGAAGAAGTAATGTTAAATAAAGATTTATTTAATGTGTTAAGGAATTGGAGAAAGGATAAAGCTCTTAAAGAAGGAATTAAACCATATATAATATTTTCAGATGCTACTTTAATTCAAATAAGTAATATATTACCTAAGAATAAGGAAGAGCTTCTTGGTATAAGAGGAATGGGAGAAAAGAAATATGAAAAATTTGGAGAGGAACTATTAGATATAATAAATAATTATAAGTAGAAATCCATGTATGGCTCGCAACTAATATAGGTTGTGAGCCAATATTATAATATTACAAAAATTTTATATTAAATGTTTTTAATACTGTTGAAATAGGATTGAAAATACTATAGGAGGTGCTACTAGTAACGATATTATATATTTTGACACTAAAATCATTATTGGTCATAATATTACTCCTTATCATTTGTTAAAGAAAATAGCATAATATATACTACTAGGTTATTTTTAAAATTTGATATTAAATGAATAAATAATGGCATAAAAGGAAATAGTGGTAATTATAGAAAATAATATTAAGGAGGTAGTATGTTTAAAAAATTTTTAATAGGTATATTATTACTATGCATTAATCTTGTAGGTTGCTTAGAAAGTAAAGCAGTTAATTCTAACAATGTAGAGGAAAGCTATAAAAGTGAGAAATTAATAGAACTTTATGTACCAGATGATAATATTTCAAAATGGGTAGTTGAAGAGAAAAATGTAGATATTTCAGAATTAAAAAATGTTATTACAGCATTAAAAGATACTGAAAAATGTTGTATACCAAAAGAAACAGAAGTTAATTCAATAAAAATAGAGAATAAAATAGCATATGTAGATTTAAGCAAGGATTTTGATGATAGTCAAACAGGCTCTTCTGCAGCTGTTAAAGTAAAAATATATTCAATTGTAAATACATTATGTTTAAATGAATGTTTTAATGTGGATGGTGTAAAATTCCTTATTGATGGGAAGGAAGTGGAAACCATAGGTCCAATGGATGTAAGCCTTATAAAAACACCAAAACTAGAGCTTTAAAAAATAAATAAGATAGTAGAAGCTAATTGTTACTACTATCTTATTTATTTTTTAATTAAACGCTGTTTGATTTTATTGATAAATAATAATTGGTGCAGGTTAAATCAAAGTAAGCATTTATCCATAAATAAGCCCATGGTTTGGCTACGTTTATATTTTATTTAATCTAAAAAGATAAAAAGAGTAATATATTACGTTTGGTAATTAATATATTAAAGTAAAGGGGGGAGTGCTTATGAACTTCAAAGAATTTATTGTAACAGATAGAGAAAGTAGAAATAAAGAAAAATTTGAAGGTACATTTATAGATTACTTAGAACTTGTGAAGGCTAATCCAGATATTGCACAGCTTTCTCATAAGAGATTATATGAAAGGATTATGAGTGAAGGTGTTGAGGTACTAAAGGGGGATGAGAATCCTAAAATAAGAAAAATCTATGGAAATGAAACTATAAAGAGATATGGATTTTTTAAAGATGATTTCTTTGGTATTGATAAAGTATTAATGAAATTGGTAAATTATCTTCATTCTGCATCAATGAAAGGTGAAGAGGCAAGGCAAGTATTATATTTAGTAGGACCTGTTGGTGCTGGTAAATCATCTTTGGTTGAAGCATTAAAATTAGCTTTAGTAAGCTGTGATCCTATTTATTCTATAAAAGGCTGTCCAATGCATGAAGAACCTTTACATCTTGTTCCTAATCATCTAAGAGGAAAATTTAATGAAATGTTAGGCACACAAATTGAAGGAGATTTATGCCCAGTATGTAAATATAGGCTTATTCATGAATTTAATGGGGAATATGAAAATGTTCCTGTTGAAAGAAAGAATTTTTCTATAAGATCAAGAAAAGGAATAGGTGTAGTGCCTCCAGTTGATCCTAATAATCAAGATACATCTATTTTAACAGGATCAATTGATATATCTAAGATGGATATGTATCCTGAAGACGATCCAAGGATATTCTCATTAAATGGTGCATTTAATGTAGGTAACAGAGGGTTGGTAGAATTTATTGAAGTGTTTAAAAATGATGTTGAATACTTACACACTATAATAACAGCTACTCAAGAAAAATCAATTCCATCACCAGGAAAAGGTTCAATGATTTATTTTGATGGACTTATTGTAGCTCACTCAAATGAAGCAGAATGGGAAAAGTTTAAATCAGATCATACTAATGAAGCTATATTAGATAGAATTGTAAAGATTGAAGTTCCATATTGCTTAGAGCTTGATGAAGAAGTGAAGATATATGAAAAGATATTGAAGAGAAGTAATTTTAAAGCTCATATAGCTCCACATACCATAGAAATAGCAGCAATGTTTGCTATACTTTCAAGATTATCTCCTTCAGCTAAAGTAGATCCTATGACAAAGTTAAAACTTTATAATGGTGAGGATATTGTGGAAAAAGGAACTACTAAGAGGATAGATATACAGGAATTAAGAGAAGAAGCTGGAAGTTATGAAGGTATGAAAGGTATCAGTACTAGATTTATTGTAAAAGCAATAGATAATGCCTTATCTATTTCAGAATATGATTGTATAAATCCATTAAGCATAATGGAGAGCATTATTAAATCTATTAAAGAGATGGATGCTTCAGCAGAAGATAAAAAGAGATATTTAGGATTTATTCAAGACACTATTAGAAAAGAATATAATAAGGTATTGGAAAAGGAAATAACAAAGGCCTTTATACATTCATTTAGAGAACAAGCTGAAAGCCTATTTAATAATTATATAGATAATGCAGAAGCATTTGTAAATAAGACTAAGATAAAGGATAGTTCAACAGGAGAAGAATTAAATCCAGATGAAGACTTCATGAGAAATATAGAAGAACAAATAGGTGTATCTGAAGCATCTAGCAAGGGATTTAGAGCAGATGTTACATCTTATATGTTCTACTTAGTAAGAAATGGCATGAAAATAGATTATACTTCATATGAACCATTAAAAGAAGCCATTGAAAAGAAGCTTATGGCATCAGTAAAAGATTTGTCTAGAATAATAACTAAGACAAGAGTAAGAGATAAGGAGCAAAATGAAAAGTATGATGCTATGGTTGAAGAAATGAAGAACAATGGATATTGTCTACACTGTTGTGACGTCATATTAAAATATGCAGCAAACAATTTGTGGAAGGATTGATAAAGATGGCTATCTTTCGAGATAATAGTGAAAATCCAGTAGAACACGATAGAAGCATTGAAGATAGAAGACGTCATAGACAATTAGTTGAAAAATCTATCAAAGAAAATTTAGGTGATATCCTTTCTGAAGAAAGTATTGTAGGGGAAACGAAAAATAAAAAATTTAAGATTCCTATTAGAGGGATAAAGGAATATCAATTTGTATTTGGAAACAACAATAAAGGTGTTGCTACTGGTACAGGAGAAGAAAAAAGAGGAGACAAGATAGGTTCGGCAGAAAGTATTGGAAAAAAAGGTAAGAAAGGTGCTGGAAACAGTGAAGGTGATGATGTTTATGAAACTGAAATCACTTTGGAAGAATTAATGGACTATATAGTGGAAGACTTGGAGCTTCCAAATTTAGATAGAAAGAAATATTCACAGATTCTTTCTGAAAGCGCCAGCAGAAAAAGAGGATATGCAAGACATGGTATTAATCCAAGACTTGCTAAAAAGAAGACTGTTATAGCTAAAACAGCTAGAAAGCAAGGTAAAAAGAGAGCTTTAGCAGAAGCAGGCTTAGAGCAGGATATAGATAGATTTCCTTTTAGAGAAGATGACCTTAGATATTATAGAGTAAAAATGAAACCAAAGAAAGAAAGCAATGCTGTGATGATATTTATCATGGATGTATCAGGCTCTATGGATAGTACTAAGAAATATCTAGCAAGATCATTTTTCTTTGTATTATCTAGGTTTATAAAGAGAAAATATAATAATATAGCTTTTGAATTTGTATCTCATACAACAATAGCCAAGCTGGTAAATGAATATGAATTTTTCCATAAAGCTGAATCAGGTGGAACATATATATCCAGCGGACTTAATGTAGCTTTAGACTTGATTAAGGAAAAATATCCTCCAGAAATGTGGAATATATATCCTGTATATGCTAGTGATGGTGACAATTGGTCAGAAGATAATGAAAGGGCAATAACAGCACTTAAAGAACTTTGTGAAGTGAGCAATATGGTAGGCTATGCTGAATTGCTTCCTTCAACCTATTCAACTACAATGTACTATAGGTTTAGTAAAGAAGTAACCAATAAAAATTTCATTTCTGTGGTGGTAAAAGAAAAGAAAAATTTATGGGATGCATTGAAATTGATGTTAAGTAAAGAGCTTAGGGAGGAGTAGCCATGGAATATACAGTGAGAGAATTAGAAAAATGGAATAAGATTATAGAACAAAAGGCTACGGAGCTTGGACTTGATTATTATCCTCAAGAATTTGAGATAATAGGATTTAATGAAATGATAGGGTATGAAGCTTATGTTGGTATGCCTTCTAGATATCCTCACTGGAGTTATGGTAAGGCATATGAAAAGAATAAGACTTTATATTCATTTAATTTAACAGGTCTACCTTATGAAATGGTTATAAACTCAGATCCATGTTTAGGTTATTTAATGAGGGAAAATACCTTGTTATTACAAATATTGACCATGGCTCATGTGTATGGTCACAATGATTTTTTTAAGAATAATAGACTATTTAGAGAAGGGACTAAAGCTTATTATACCATTGAAATGTTTAAGCTTGATGCAGATATAATCAGAGATTATATTAATGATCCTAATATAGGATATGATAAGGTTGAAAAGATTCTTGATGCAGCTCATGCTTTGAGATTTCAAATACCAAGAGTTGTAGGTGTAAAGGAGCTCACTCAGGAACAAATCAAAAAAGCCTTAATTGATGAGTATAATAGCAAAGTGGATAATAAGGGAGCCTTTGATGAAAAAGAGGAAATTATTCTTCCTAACTTGAATAAGATACCTTTAGAGCCTTGTGATGATGTCATGGGCTTTATAATTAAATATTCTTCCCTAGAAGACTGGGAAAAGAATATATTAAAGATAGTTAAGAGAGAAAGCGAATATTTCTTGCCACAAATAGAAACTAAGATAATGAATGAAGGCTGGGCAAGCTATTGGCATTATACTATATTAAATGAGCTTAAATTAGAGTCAGGTTTACACTTTGAGTTTATTAAGCGGCACAATGATGTTATAGCACCTATTTTAGGAGGCTTAAATCCTTACTATATAGGTTTTAGAGTGTTCCAAGACATTGAAAAGCGATATGGACGAGAAAAGATGTTTGAAGTGAGATATTTAGAAAGAGATAATTCTTTTTTAAGAAAATATTTAACACAAGATTTATGTGAGGAATTAAACTTATTCCAATATGCTAAGAAAAATTTTGAATTTGTGGTAGAAGAGGTATCTGATGAAGATGGATGGAAGAGTATAAGAGATACTATATCAGATACTTGTGGAGTAGGGGGAATACCGTATATCAGAATAGTTGATTTTAACAGAAATGATGGTACTCTTACTTTAGAGCATGTATATGATGGACGAGAACTAGAACTATTATATGCAAAAGAAACCATAAAATATCTATTTGATTTATGGGGTCATAAGATAGTTTTAAAAACAAAAACAAAGGAAGGTAGGCAAATAGAATTAACTTGTGATAATGAACGAAAGGTTATAGTAAATTAATAAACAGGCTGTGTCAACGATTTTGATGCAGCCTGTTTATTTATAAAGAAAAAGTAACTAGAAAAATGTATTTGTATCGAAAATAAAAGCAACGAATATTTTATTTAATGAATAATTTTATAAATAATAAGGAGAGAGTTAAATGAAATATAAGGAAATGATGAAGAGTTATTATGGAGAAGTATACAATATATCTGAATTATTAAAGAAGGTAACAGACTCATATAGGCTACTAATTGCTGGAGCAGCAGAACTAAACAATATTCCTGAGGCTAAATCCAGTTATGTTAAAGATGCTGTAAAAAGAGCAGATAAATTAGGAGAAACTATAGATCATTTAATAACTCTTCTTGATAAGTGTGGTGAATCTTATTTTCAATATTGTTCAGTTTTAGGAAATTATATCATGAATAAAAGCACTCAAAAGGATATTTTAACTGAAATAGATGATGAATTGTTATATGATAATTCTTCTAATATAGGACAGGTTAAAAATAGGGAGGATAATTTTGTTAATTTTGATGACGATGATAATTAATTAAAGAGTATATTAAACTAAAAAATAAAAAAGAATTCAGCAATTTGAATTCTTTTTTATTTTAATTATGTTATAAAACTAAAATTTCTTTAATTTTAAATTACTGACCATTAAATATGAACCAATAAGCATCAATATTACTAGCAATGTTGGTGCAATAGTATATTTAAATGATAATAATGCCAAAATAGCTATAAAGCATCCTACAACAGTAATTGGAACGCCTGTAAATACTCCATCAAAGGAAACAGCATTATATCTAGCCAATCTGTATGCACCACATATTGGGAAAAGTAATAAAATAATAATTCCTATGATTCCAAATGGGCCATATGAGTTTAAGTCAAATAATAAAAATACAAGAATTGATGGTGCTACACCAAAGGATACTAGATCTGCTAGAGAATCCAATTCTTTTCCTAAATCACTGCTTACTTGCAGAAAACGAGCGATTCTTCCATCATATCTATCAACTAAAGCAGCTGCAATAATAAAGATACTAGCGAGTCTGTAATTCCCATTATGGGTTTCTATAATTGATAATATTCCAAAAGATAGATTAATAAAGGTAAATATATTAGGAACACAGCTTTTTCTCATTTTAATCACTCCTAAATAATTTCTATGTCAAAATATAATTATAGCACAAAAGTATTCACAATTTAATACTGAAAATATATGTATTATAAAATATAGATTGCAAAAAGCAATATATTTACAAGTTATTTATTTTATAAGTATAGAAATCGTGATATAATTTAAAAATAATGGTAGTAGGAGAGATAGTGTTATGAAAGTAAAGTTTATTTATAATCCATATTCAGGTGAAAATCTTATATTATCAAAATTAGATAAAGTTATAAGTCTTCATCAAGAGGCTGGATATACGGTAGTTCCATATAGAATCACAGCTGGAGAAGATGTAGGAGTGGCCTTAAGTGATATAAAAGATGGAAATTATAAATACATATTAATAGCTGGTGGAGATGGGACTGTTGATTCAGTTGTTAATGCTATGGCCAAGAGTGGTATATCATTACCAATAGGTATATTACCGGTTGGAACAGCCAATGATTTTTCTAAGTTTTTAGGGATGTCTTCTGATGTAGAAGAAGCATGTAAACAGATATTATCTTCAGAAGTCAAATCAGTAGATTTAGGAAGTATTAATGATAAGTATTTTGTAAATGTTGCTAGTACAGGATTATTTACTGATGTTTCTCAAAAGACAGATGTAAATTTAAAAAATACTATAGGTAAATTAGCATATTATCTAAAAGGGTTAGAAGAGTTACCTAATTTTAGAAAGCTTCATGTAAATATTTCATCAAAAGAAGTAGAGTTTGAAGGCGAAATGTATTTATTATTAGTATTCAATGGGGCTACGGCAGGGAATTTTAATCTGGCTATGAGAGCAGATGCTTGTGATGGTTTATTGGATATAATAATGTTTAAGGCTGTGCAGATATATGAGCTTTTACCTTTATTTATTAAGGTTCTTAAAGGTGAACACTTAGATTCAAATAAGGTGTTATATTTTAAGACAGATTATTTAAAGGTTGAATGTCATGAAGATATAGTTACTGATATTGATGGAGAAAAGGGACCAGATTTCCCATTAGAAATTAAATGTATAAAAGGTGGACTGAAAATTTTAGGTGTTAAGTAATTATATGTAGAATAAAATATAAAAAAAAATAATAGTTATAAATAACAGTAATTATGGAAGGAAATAAATGTGAAGGCTTTTTATTATTTATGTCTTTTGTTATTTATAATTACTATAATATTTTATTTAATTATGAAAGCAAGAAAAAGATGTCCAGTTAAGGTTAGGAAATACTATATTATTACTTTAACTATTTTATTACTGAGAAACATTACGTTACTATTGTTATCTTTAATTGAAAAGCAGGAAATAATGTATTTTTTAAAGCCCATGTCAATGATGGATATAATTACAATTCCGTTATTATCAATGGGGGCATTATATATATTTTTAAGAAATGAAAGGATGAGGTTTGATTATAATTTTATCTTGATGATATCAATGATAGGAATATATTGTTTCTTGATATCCTTTTATAGATTAAAGAGCTATATTGATGCTGAATTTGGCTACGTAGTTATTTTTAAAGATACGATGATTCCAAGCCTTATATATTTAATTGTTATGGCCATGGTTACAGTTATATCCTTAATAAATATAGATAAGCCATACAGTAATACTTTAGGTATGAAGCTTTTGACTTTTTCAACTGTAGTATTTGTTATAGAGTATATATTGTTCTTAGGGGGAATAAAGATATTTCCTTATCCTTTTATTGGTGAAATTAGTTTATTGATAGTGGTATTGCAATCTATAGATACTTTTAATTAGTTTAACCATTAGGAAGAATTTTTCATAAGTAAAAAGGAAAAAATAGTTGCCTTTTAAAACTAGTGTAATATAATATAAGTATATGAAAATGCCCTTTTATGGGCTTTTTTGATGTGTATAAAAATGAGTTTTTAAATAATGGTGGTGAATTTAAATGGAGGGTGTCCCTCAGAGGAATAATTTTAGAAAATTGAATAGGGATTATTAGAGGGAATGCTATTTATTAAATAAGCTCCTCTGATAATATAGGAGGAAGCTTTATGAAGAAAATGTCAGTATTTTTATTTACAAATATTTTAGGTAAAAAAATATATGATGAATTTGATGATGTTTTAGGTGAGTTAAAGGATATCTATGTAACTACAGATGAAGGATATCCAAGAGTAATAGGCTATAAAGTTAAGAAGGATGGGTCTACTTTTCACTATGAATTTAGAAACATTAATTTTTATGCTTCTGATAATAAGGTAAAGATACTTACTAGAGGAAGTAAAGAAATTTTACCTAGAACGTACTCATATCTATTATCTGAAAATCTATTAGATAAGAAAATAGTAGATATAAATGGAAAGCAAGTGGTAAGAGTTGATGATTTAAGGCTTGCTGAAATTGCAGGAGAATATAGGGTAATAGCTGTTGAAACAGGACCATTAGCTAAATTTAGAAGAATGGGATGCCAAGGCGTAGGAAAATTTATTTATAAAGTTATCAATAAAGATTATGAAGATAGAGTTCTTATGTGGGATGATGTTGAATCATTGGAAATGATAAACAATAATTTAAAGATAGCTGTTCCTTATAAGAAATTATCAACGCTGCATCCAGCAGATTTAGCAGATATTTTAGAAGAGCTTGATGATAGTTCAAGAAAGCTTGTATTTGAATCATTGGATGAAGACCTTGCAGCAGATACTTTAGAAGAAATTGAACCAGAGTATAAAGGGAGCATAATTAAAGATCTTAGTGAAGAAAAGGCTGCAGAAGTTCTTGAAAATATGCCTAATGATGAAATAGCTGATATCTTAGATGATTTAGATGATGATGAAAGAGAAAAGATATTAGTTAACTTAGAAACTGAAGATGCCAAGGAAGTTAAAGAACTTTTACAATATGAAGATGAAACTGTAGGAAGTATTATGAGTAAAGATTTTATATCTTTTAATTTAGATATAACTATAGGTGAAATAATAGAAATATTAAGAGAAACAGAATATGAAGATGATGAATTTAATAGTATATTCATCAAAGATGAAAAAGAAGAAGTCATAGGAGTTGTTTCATTAAAGGATTTAATTTTAACTAAACCTGAAACAAAGGTTAAGGAAATTATGAATGAAAAGACTAACGCTTTAAGATATGACTTAGATATAGATGAGGCAATAGAAAAATGTGCAAAATATGATTTAATGTCTATTCCGGTGGTAGATGAACATGAAGTGCTTATAGGTGTTGTGAATACTCATGATTTAATTGATGAGATATTATATCCTATTTGGAAGAGAAAAAATAAATAGATTTCATTGACATTTAAAAGCAAAGTCATATAATAATATATAAAGGATAGTTAAATAGTCGGAATTAAAACGATGAAAAAGAAAAGTAGTATAGATGATGGTTTAAGAGAGAAGAGGGGGCTGGAATCTCTTCACCTATAGTTTATATGAAGTGCACTTTGGAGTTTAAATCTGAAATATAAGTAAGATTCTACGGTAATCGTCCGTTATAGCGAAAGGGTATTATTTGTACCTGTATTTGAGTTGGAATTTATTGATTTAAAATTCAATTAGAGTGGAACCGCGATTATTACTTCGTCTCTAAGTTTAGAGACGAAGTTTTTTATATTTAAAGGAGGAAATAGTATGATTTATAACAATGTTTTGGAACTAGTAGGAAAGACACCAGTGCTAAAGTTAAATAATTTCAATGTAGAAAATGCAGCGGAAGTGTTTGTGAAATTAGAAAAGTATAATCCAGGCGGTAGTGTTAAAGATAGAGCAGCACTTGGTATGATTGAAGCTGCAGAAAGAGATGGGTTGTTAAAAGAAGGATCAGTAATAGTGGAACCTACAAGTGGTAATACTGGTATAGCATTAGCTATGATTGGTAAGTTGAAAGGGTATAAGGTGATAATAGTTATGCCAGATACAATGAGCAAGGAAAGAAGAGATTTAATAAGTGCTTATGGTGCTGAGTTAGTTCTTACTGAAGGCATAAGGGGAATGAAGGGTGCCATTGAAAAAGCAGAAGAAATGGTAGAAAAGTACGGATACTTTATGCCACAGCAATTTGAGAATTTTGCTAATTCATTAAAGCATTATGAAACAACAGCAAATGAAATATATGAAGATATAAAGGATTTAGATGTATTTGTAGCAGGTGTAGGAACAGGCGGAACTGTATCAGGTATAGCAAAGAGATTAAAAGAGCTAAATCCGCATATAAAAGTAGTGGCTGTAGAGCCAAAAAGTTCACCGGTTATATCAGGAGGGAATCCAGGAGCTCATAAAATACAGGGTATTGGAGCGGGATTTATACCGGGGATTTATGAAGGGAAATATATCGATGAAGTGATGACTGTTGATGATAATGACGCCATAAGAACTGCTGTAGAGTTTGCAGAAAAAGAAAGTGTTCTAATTGGTATATCATCAGGGGCAGCAGTATATGCAGCTATGGAAATAGCTAAGAGAGAAGGTGAAGGCAAGAAGGTATTAGCCATTGCTCCAGATGGAGGAGAAAAATATATATCAATGGGAATATACGGATAAGTAAAAAATAAGCAGCATATACTTCTAAAAAGGAGAATGAGAAGAAATGTTTGATAATTTAAAGTATGATTTAAACAGGATTATGGAAAATGATCCTGCTGCTAGAAGTAAGATAGAAGTTTTTTTAGTATATCCTTCGGTTCATGCATTAATTGCTTATAGAATTGCACATTTTTTGTATAATAAAAAACTATTTTTACTAGCTAGAATAGTATCTCAATTGTCAAGGTTTTTTACAGGGATTGAAATACATCCTGGTGCAACTATTGGAAAAGGTCTTTTTATAGATCATGGAATGGGTGTTGTTATTGGGGAAACCACAGAGATTGGTGATGATGTAACTTTATATCATGGAGTTACTTTAGGTGGTACTGGTAAAGATAAAGGTAAGAGGCATCCAACGGTGGGAAATAAAGTTGTAATAGGTGCAGGAGCTAAAGTATTAGGACCTATCAATATAGGAGATAATAGTAAGGTAGGCTCTAATTCAGTGGTTTTAAAAGATGTTCCGGCAGGTGCTACAGCAGTAGGCGTTCCAGCTAGAAATATTGTAAAGGCTAGTGAAAGTCAGGCAATTATAGATATAAGCCAGCGTAAGGGAATAAAAAGAAAAATATATAATTTATGGTGATTTAGCGTGATAAAGGATAAAATCATAGGATACTGTAATTCTTTAGGTTTAGATACGCTGGGGTTTATACCATGTAGGCGATTTGAAGAATTGGTAGAATTCTATAAGTATAGAAAAGAAAATAATTTAGAAAATGAATTTGAAGAAAAAGAAATTGAAAAGAGAATAAATCCTAAGGTTTATATGGAAGATGGGAAAACTATAATATCTATAGCTTTCCCTTATTATCATGAAGATGTCAATGAAAATAATAATGGATTTTCTATATATACTAAAAGAGGAGATTATCATAGAGTAGTAAAAGAGTATTTAGAGAAAATATGTACTTACATAAATTCTTTAGGATGGGAAGCAATATCTTTTGTTGATAGTAATTATTTACCTGAAAGATATATAGCATATTTAGCTGGTGTAGGTTTTATTGGTAGAAATAATATGATAATCACTGAAAAATATGGTTCATATGTATTTTTAGGAGAAATAATAACTAATGCAAAAATAGAATGCAATGAAGTTAGAAGCTTTCAAGATATAAGGCAATTTGATGAATGTAGTAAATGTGATATATGTATAAAAGAATGTCCTACAAAATCAATAAATAAAAATAGAATTAATCCTAATATATGTCTTTCATACATTACTCAGAAAAAAGATATAAATGATAAGGAAATTAAGCTTTTGAAAGGAAATGTATTTGGTTGTGATTTTTGTCAACTTAAATGTCCATATAACGAAGGTGTAAAAATTAATGTATTAGAAGAGTTTAATACATTAGAGTATATGAATGAAGATACATATATGTTTGCTAATATGGATAATAAAATATTTAAAGAAAAGATAGCTAAAACTTCTTGTGGCTGGCGAGGAAAGAATGTTATAAGAAGAAATGCTATAATTAAAATGCACAATGAAAATTATGATATTGAAGAGTTTAAGGGGCCATCTCCGTATATAAATAATTATATTGAAATTTTAAAGAAGAAATAATTGGAGTGATTAATGATGAAACAAAGGACAAAATTTATATTAGAAAAGCTTAAGGAAATGTATCCAGATGCAAAATGTGAATTGAATTATGAAACACCTTTTCAGTTATTGGTGGCAACAATATTATCAGCACAAACTACTGATAAAAAAGTAAATGAAGTAACAGAGACATTATTTAAAAAATATCCAGATGTTGATACATTTCTTACCATGTCTATTAATGAACTAGAAAATCATATAAAACAAATTGGTTTATATAGAAATAAGGCAAAGAATTTAATGATTATGTGTAACCAACTTAAAGATAAATATAATGGAGAAGTACCAGATACTATGGTAGAACTGGTGACATTGGCTGGTGCTGGCAGAAAGACTGCTAATGTAGTGCTATCTAATGCTTTTAATGTGCCATCTATTGCAGTGGATACACATGTTTTTAGAGTATCCAATAGGCTTGCACTAGCAGATTCAGATGATGTTTTAGAAGTGGAAAAACAACTACAAAAAGAGCTTCCTAAAAAGGAGTGGAGTCTTACACATCATTTACTTATTTTTCATGGTAGAAGATGTTGCACAGCTAGAAATCCTAAATGTGACGAATGTCCATTTACATCTAGATGTAGATATTATAAAGAAAATAAAAAGAAATTAAAATAAATATAAAACTCTATATTTTTATGTAGTAGAGTTTTATATTTATGTAAACTTCTAATTAGATATAGATAATGATATAATTAGTTAAGTGCGTTAATGAAATATATGCATTGTTTAACTTTATAATATGGAGGTAGTTTTGATGAAAGTTGGAGTAATCATGGGAGGAATATCCTCAGAAAGAGAAATTTCTTTAAAAAGTGGAAAATCAATTATTGAAAATATAGATAAAAATAAATATGAGGTAATACCAGTTGTTATTGATGAAAAGGTAGATATAATAAATAAAGTAAAGGATTTAGATTTTGCTTTATTAGCATTACATGGTAAGTTTGGTGAAGATGGAACAGTTCAATCAGTATTACAGACTTTAGATATACCATATTCAGGATGTGGACCATTAACTTCTGCTTTATGTATGGATAAAGATTTGACAAAGACAGTTTTAGAGGCTAATGGTATAAGAACTGCAAGATGGCTTAATGTAAAATCAGTAGAGGAAATAGATTATGAGGCAATAGAAAATATTGGTTATCCAGTATTTATAAAGCCAACTAATGGTGGTTCAAGTGTTGCTACTTTTAAGATATATGATAAAGAAAAGGTACAAGAAGCTGTAGAAGAGGGATTAAAGTGGGATACAGAAGTTATGATAGAAGAGTTTATTGATGGAAATGAAATTACTTGTCCAGTATTTGATAATAAACTATTTCCGGTTATAGCAATAAAGCCAAAAAGTGATTTTTTTGATTATACACAAAAATACTCAGAGAATGGAGCAGATGAAGTGCTTGTGGAACTTGAAGAAGATTTATATAAAGAAGTTAAAGAAATGGCATTAAAAACTTATAAAGCACTTAAGTGTGAAGTTTATTCAAGGATAGATATGATAGTTAATAAAGAAGGAACTCCTTATATATTAGAAGTTAATACACTTCCAGGAATGACTGCTGCAAGTCTTTTCCCTAAAAGTGCAAAGGGAGAAGGATATAGCTTTTCAGAGTTCTTAGATTTAATAATAGAAACATCTTTAAAGGTAAATAGAGCGGTTTAGAATGTTAAGAAGATTGGTGAGTTAAGATGTTAAGGAAGCAATTACATTAAATAGTGTAACTGCTTCTTTTTTAATAGCAGAAGATTGAGGTACGTTTTAAATTCACTAATAAAAGATTTTTATTACCAAATAGGAAACTATTTTGAAAAATATTAATAAGCTATAAAGTAAGGAAATTTTATGTACGGAGGAGCTATGCAAAATAGAACTGATAAAAGTCTTTTTGGTATAGATATAAATGAGTATACTCAGGGAGTAGATTTTGCAGTTTTGGCAAGGACGGTAGATTTTTTATATCTAAGATCATCAGGATCAGCTTCAGGGAGATTTAGAACTGATAGAAAGTTTATTGATTTTGCTTCTAAGGCAAGAAATTATGGTATTCCTGTAGGAGCATATCATTTTGCAGTGCCTAGCTATGATTTGAATACAGCAGATGCTCAATGCGATGGTTTTATTAATGTATTGCAACAAGGATTTGGTGATGGTGATTATGGAGATTTATTTCCAGTAGTAGATGTAGAAACACCTACAGATAAATCTATTTCTACTACAGCTTTAATTAATTGGATTGATAGATTTAGGAAGAGATTTGAAAAGTCCACTAGAAGAAGACTTATGCTTTATACAGGAGTATTTTTTGTACAGTTATATAATAATTTTTATATTGAAGGCAGAGGATATCCTCTAAAAAATATGCCTCTTTGGATAGCTTTATATACTGCTATATCTGGAAATCCTAAAGTACCGCCAGATGTAGGAGGATGGACAAGGTGGAGAATATGGCAATATAGTGAAAGTGCAACAGTTGCAGGTATAAGCAATAAAGTAGATGCAAACTGGGGGCCTAACAACATAGACTTATTAACACCACCAGATGTGGTTAAAGGCTTACAAGCCAGCAGACAAGGTAATGTAATAAATATAAGCTGGATTCAAAATGCAGACTTTGATTTGCTTGGTTACAATATATTTGCCAATGGTTATTGGATAGGAACAGTAGATGCAAATGATACTAGTTTTTCAATTGGAATAAATGAGTTACCATTCACAGTAAAGGGAAATATTTCTATAGCTATAGAAGCATTTGATCAAGATGGTGAAGTTTCTGTAAAAAGAGCCACTGTTAAAGTATAATTATATAATAAAAGCCATCTGTTTCAGGTGGTTTTTATGCTGTTTTGAATATAACAATAAAATCAAGTATATTTTACATTTGCATTGAATTCACATAACACATGGAAAGTTTTCATTGTTGTTTTAGACAAAATAATATACTATAATAGTAAAAGTACTATAAAAATACATTTTTTATAGTATTTCGTATTATTGAAAGATGGGGGAGGTATATTGTTTGCAAGAGAATAATATAGAATCTAAAGATCAAAGTAAATTCAGTGAGTTTATAACTGATAAAAGGAAAATTATAATTTGTACTGCTTCCGTATTAGTAATAATTTTAGCTGCAACTATTGGGTATATATTTAGTATAAAAACTAAAGTTGCTTCTTGGGATAATAGGATTTATTCAGGAGTAAGCATATATGGTGTGGATTTATCAGGACAGACTGCTGAAGAAGCTAAGACAACTTTAGAATCACAATTAATGACGCAAATTAATAATAAAGTAATAGATGTTATGGTAGGAGAGCAGAATTTTCAATTAAGCTATAATGACATAGATTCATCAATAGATGTTGATGGTATTGTTAAGGAAGCATTAGCTTATGGAAAAGGTGAAGGGTTATTTGAAAAAAATTCAATGATTAAAAATGGAGTAAATCATCAAATGAAAACAGTATTAGTTTATGATGAAAGTAAAATTATTGAATTTGCCAATGAAATAAATAATTCAGTAAAGATTGAACCAAAGGATGCTACTATAAATATCAGTGCAGGTGCTATATCAATTTCTAATGAAACTGTTGGAAAGAAGATAGATGTGGATGCATTAGTTAATAAAATAAAAGAAAGTATTTCTCCAGATAATTTTGCAGGAAAAGCTATTGTTATTGAACTTGAGGAAAATGTACCAAGGGTTACATCAGCAGAATTACAAAAAATTAATGGTGTAGTATCAAGTTTTTCAGGTAGTTATGTGAATAATGCAACTGGCAGAGTTAACAATATGAAGATAGCTACAAATTCAGTTAATGGAACGCTTTTAATGCCAGGTGAAGAATTTAGTTATAATAAAGCAATAGGAAAAACTACACCAGAAAATGGTTATCAACAAGCTGGAGCTTATGTAGCTGGTGAAGTAGTACAAGAATATGGTGGTGGAGTATGTAATATTTCTACTATACTATATAGAGCTGCCATGAGAGCTAATTTAAAATCTTCATTAAGATATAACCATTCAATGATGGTAAGTTATGCAGAGCCAAGCTTAGATGCAACTGTTTATGAAGGAGAGATAGACTACAGATTTGTTAATACATATGATTTCCCTATATATATTGAAGGATATATGACTTCTAATACTATAGTATTTAATATCTATGGAAATAAAGAAAGTTTTGGAAACAACACTTATGAGTTAGTAAATGAAGTTATAGAAAAGCTAGATTATACTACAGAATATGTTAATGATAATACACTTGCAGAGGGAAGTAGAGTTACAACTGTAAATGGTATGGCTGGATATAGATCAAAAGCATATTTAGTTACATATTCAAATGGTGTTGAAGTGTCAAGAGAGTTTATTTCATCAGATTATTATGCACCAATGAATACTGTGGTAAAAGTAGGAACTAAAAAAGCAACTACTACAGAAAATTAAAATAATTAATTATACAAAAAATCGTTGTAAGTTTAATACATACAGCGATTTTTTATTTTGGTGAGTTTTTTGCACCATTTTTTCTTTGTTGTTAATAAGGACTTAAATAGAGAAATTATAAATTTAATTAAAATTAACATTCTGTAAAATGCTTTGACTAATAAATAATCATATAGTATTATAAAATTTATAGATAGATACATACATATATTAAAGTAAGAGACTTTCATTTTACTTTTTGGAGGGTGAATTCATTGAATTTAAATATAGTTTTATATAAACCAGAAATACCACAAAATACTGGGAATATTGCTAGAACTTGTGTTTTAACGGATTCTGTTTTACATTTAATAAAGCCTTTAGGATTTAGCATAGATGACAAGGCAGTTAAAAGATCTGGATTAGATTACTGGAAAGACTTAAAGCTTGAAGTGCATGAATCTTATGAAGATTTTATGGCTAAGTATGGAGAACAAAGAATATTTCTAGCTACAACTCATGGAGGAAAATTCTATAATGAAGAAAGTTATAAGCCAGGAGATTTTATTATGTTCGGAAAAGAATCAAGTGGGGTTCCAGAAGAAGTGCATAATGCGCATAAAGGTATACGAATACCAATGATAAAGACTAGTACAAGAAGCTTAAATTTATCCAATACAGTGTGTACAATAGCTTATGAAGCATTAAGACAAATGGATTTTCCAAATATGAAATAAGAAATGGGGGTACTGTTCATGGAAAAAATTAAAATTATAACAGATAGTACTTTAGATTTACCGGCAGAACTTATAAGAGAAAAAGACATTGAAGTGTTACCGTTATTAATAAACTTTGGAGAAGAAAGTTATTTAGATGGTATAGAAATTACCACGAAGGAAATGATTGATAAAATTGATGCTACAGGCGTTTTACCTACAACAGCTCAAGTAACTCCTAATAGATTTGAAGAAAGTTTTAAAAAGTATTTAGATGAAGGGTATAAAATAGTAGCCTTAACATTATCTTCAGACATGAGTGGAACATATCAATCAGCATGTATAGCAAAAGATATGTTAGAAAGTGATGATATTATTGTAATTGATTCTAGAAATGTTACATCAGGATTAGGATTATTAGTATTAAAAGCTTGTGAACTTAGAGATAAAGGTTTAGGAATAAAAGAAATTGAAGAGGGAATTCTTAAAGCAATACCTAAGGTTAAGTGTTCATTAAATTTTGAGTCATTAGAAAACCTTGTAAGAGGTGGAAGACTATCAAAAACTGCAGGAACAATAGGTAGTGTGTTAGGCTTAAGACTAATTTTAGAAATAAAAGATGGTAAAATGTCTGTTAAAGATAAGGTTAGAGGAAGTAAAAAGGCTTTAAAGAAATTAGTATCAGATTTTGAAAGTGCTGATGTTGATTTTGACTCGCCAATAGTATTATTAGAACTTTTAAATGAAGATGTATACCAAGGGTTAAAGATATACTTCCAAGAAAAAAATATAAATTATATAGATGCTAAAGTAGGGTGTACAGTAGGTATTCACTCTGGAATTAAGCCTTGTGGAATATTTTTCTTTGAAAAATAAAAAAAAGCCATGAGGCTTTTTTTATACTGTTAGAAAATACATTACATATATCTAGAATAACCGTGGCAAAATATAGAGGGTAAATGGGGATTAGCCTTCTAATAAAAGAAAGAAGAAGTTAGATAATAAAAAAATATATAAAATTTTACTATAAAGGGTTTAAAAATTCTAAATTCTGTTTTATAATAATATATGCGGGACACAAAAAGTTATAAGTGGGACGCTTTAAGACCAAAAGGAGGGCTAAAAGTGCAGGAAATATTATCAGTTCAGAAAAAGATAGTTCCTGAATTGGTTGATATCTTAGAAAAAAGATACAATATTTTAAAGACTATATATTTCAACCAGCCAATTGGTAGAAGGGTTTTAGCATCAGAACTTTCATTAGGTGAAAGAATTGTGCGTACTGAGATTAACTTTTTAAAAGAGCAGGATTTAATTGAGATAAATACTCTGGGAATGACTGTTACTGAAGAGGGTATCAGAGTAGTAGAACAATTAAACGATTTTATGCATGAGATAAAAGGATTAAACGACGTTGAGGAATTTATTAAAATATCTTTAGGATTAAAAGATGTAATAATTGTTCCGGGAGACGTGGAAAGTAATCCGTATGTATTAAAAGAATTAGGAAAAGCTGCTTCTAATTATGTAAAAGATATTATTAAAGATGATAGTATAATAGCTATTACAGGTGGAAGTACAGTTAAGGAATTAGTTGAAGCTTTCCCTAAAATAAATAATGTCTCCAATGTTCTTGTTTTGCCTGCAAGAGGAGGAATGGGAAGAAAAGTTGAAAGCCAAGCTAATACTTTGGCAGCTGCCTTAGCACAAAAAGTTAATGGGAGTTATAAATTGCTTCATATTCCGGAAAATGTTAGTTTAGAAGTCTTAGATGGGCTTTTAAAAGAAAAGCAAATCAAAGATGTTATAGATTGCATTCATAAAGCAGATATACTTATATATGGTATAGGAAATGCTATTCATATGGCAGGGAAAAGAGGAGCTTCTGAAGAATTTATTGAAGAGCTTAAAAAAAATGGCGCAGTAGGCGAAGCGTATGGATGTTATTTTGATAAAAATTCAAAAGTTGTATCTGAAAATACTACCATTGGTATAAAAATAAATGATGCAAAAAAAATTAATACACATATTGCTGTAGCAGCTGGAAAAAATAAAGTAGAAGCTATAATAGCAGCTGAAATGAATGATAGTAATGCAGTTCTAGTAACTGATGAAGCAGCAGCAAATAAGATAGTGGAACTGATGAAAGCTCAAAATTAATGTTGTTTTAAAATTTTTATTTTAAATATATTATATTTATTATTTAGGAGGTAATTGTAATGGTAAGAGTTGCAATTAATGGTTTTGGACGTATAGGACGTCTAGCATTTAGACAAATGTTTGGAGCAGAAGGGTATGAAATAGTTGCTATCAACGATTTAACAAGCCCATCAATGTTAGCTCATTTATTAAAATATGATTCAGCACAAGGTAGATACGCTTTAGGAGATACAGTTGTTGCTGGAGAAAACTCAATCACTGTAGATGGAAAAGAAATAAGAATCTACGCTGAAGCAGATGCTTCAAAATTACCATGGGGAGAAATTGGTGTTGACGTAGTATTAGAATGTACTGGATTCTACGTATCAAAAGCTAAATCTCAAGCTCATATCGAAGCAGGTGCTAAGAAAGTTGTTATATCAGCTCCAGCTGGAAATGACCTTCCAACAGTTGTATTCAACGTAAACCAAGATATATTAACTGCTGAAGATAACATAATATCAGCTGCATCTTGTACTACAAACTGCTTAGCTCCAATGGCTAAAGCTTTAAATGACTTTGCACCAATTCAATCTGGTATAATGTCAACAATTCACGCTTACACTGGAGACCAAATGATCTTAGATGGTCCTCAAAGAAAAGGTGATTTAAGAAGAGCTAGAGCTGGTGCTGTTAACATAGTACCTAACTCAACTGGAGCTGCTAAAGCTATCGGATTAGTTATTCCAGAATTAAACGGAAAATTAATCGGATCTGCTCAAAGAGTACCAGTTCCAACTGGATCAACTACTATATTAGTTGCTGTTGTTAAAGGTGAAAATGTAACAGTAGAAGGAATCAATGCTGCTATGAAAGCTGCTTCAAATGAATCATTCGGTTACACTGAAGAAGAATTAGTTTCTTCAGATATCATCGGAATCAAATACGGTTCATTATTTGATGCAACTCAAACTATGGTATCTGAAATCGGAGAAGGATTATACCAAGTTCAAGTTGTTTCATGGTATGACAACGAAAACTCATACACTAGCCAAATGGTTAGAACTATTAAATACTTCGCTGAATTAGCTTAATTTTAATAGTAAATTTAATACGGATTTAGATGCTTATAAAAGCACTCTTATAAGATCCTAAACAGGGTCCGGTCTCTAAGGCATACTTATAAGACCGGGCCTATTTTAAAATTATAGATAAAACTATAAAAATTTATGAGGTGAAAAGAATGAGCTTTAATAAAAAGACAATTGAAGATGTTCAAGTTAAAGGTAAAAGAGTTTTAGTAAGATGTGACTTTAACGTACCATTAAAAGATGGAGTTATAACTGATGAAAATAGATTAGTAGGAGCTCTTCCAACAATCAAATACTTAATTGAAAATGGAGCTAAAGTTATACTTTGCTCACACTTAGGAAAAGATGCATCTAAGAGCTTAGCACCAGTTGCTGTAAGATTAAGCGAAATGTTAGGTAAAGAAGTTGTTTTCGCTAGAGACGAAGAAGTTGTTGGAGAAAACGCTAGAAAAGCTGTTGCTGATATGAAAGACGGAGATGTTGTATTATTAGAAAACACTAGATGCAGAAAAGAAGAAACTAAGAACGGAGAAGAATTATCTAAGGAATTAGCTTCTTTATGTGACATTTATGTTAACGATGCATTTGGAACAGCTCACAGAGCTCACTCATCAACTGTAGGAGTAACTAACTACGTTGATACAGCTGTATGTGGATACTTAATCCAAAAAGAATTAAAGTTCTTAGGAGAAGCTGTAAACAATCCAGTTAGACCATTCGTAGCTATATTAGGTGGATCTAAAGTTTCTGATAAGATTGCTGTTATCAACAACCTTTTAGAAAAAGTTGATACAATAATCATTGGTGGAGGAATGGCTTATACATTCTTAAAAGCTCAAGGATATGAAATAGGAACTTCTTTATGTGAAGATGATAGATTAGATTATGCTAAAGAAATGATAGCTAAAGCTGAAGCTAATGGAGTTAGATTCTTATTACCAGTAGATCATAGAATAGCATCTGAATTTAAAGATGTTGAAGCTACTGTAACAGAAGATCAAAACATACCAGCTGGATTCATGGGATTAGATATTGGACCTAAGACAGAAGCTTTATATGCTGATGCAGTAAAAGATGCTAAGACAGTTATATGGAACGGACCAATGGGAGTATTCGAATTTGAAAACTACAATAAAGGAACAATTGCAGTTGCTAAAGCTATGGCAGATGCAGATGCTACAACAGTTATCGGTGGAGGAGACTCAGCTGCTGCTGTTAACATCTTAGGATTTGGAGATAAGATGACTCACATTTCTACAGGCGGTGGAGCTTCACTTGAATTCTTAGAAGGTAAAACTTTACCAGGAATCGCTGCTTTAAATGATAAATAATTATTTAAATTAATAATTAATAATTGATAATTTATATATGAGGTGAAAATAATGAGAAAAGCAATCATCGCTGGAAACTGGAAAATGCACTATACTCCAGAAGAAGCTGTTAAATTAGTAAATGAATTAAAACCATTAGTAAAGGATGCTACTTGTGATGTAGTAGTTTGTCCTACTTTTGTATGCTTAGATGCAGTATTAAAAGCTGTTGAAGGGTCAAACATTAAAGTTGCTGCACAAAATATGCACTTTGAAGAAAAAGGAGCTTTCACAGGAGAAATAGCTCCAGGAATGCTTGAAGCTATGGGAGTTAGCTATGTTGTTTTAGGACACAGTGAAAGAAGAGAATACTTCAATGAAACTGATGAAGCCTTAAACAAAAAAGTTAAAGCTGCATTTGCTCATAACTTAACTCCAATCCTTTGCTGTGGAGAAACTTTAGAAGAAAGAGAAAATGGAACAACTAACGAAGTTGTTGGAGCTCAAATAAAAGCTGATTTAGAAGGTTTAGCACCAGAATTAGCAGAAAAGGTTGTTGTAGCTTACGAACCAATCTGGGCTATAGGAACAGGTAAAACTGCTACTGATGAACAAGCTAACGAAACAATTATGGCTATCAGAAATATTTTAGCTGAAATGTTTGGAAAAGAAGTTGCTGACAAGATAAGAATCCAATACGGTGGATCAGTTAAGCCAGGAACAATCAAAGCTCAAATGGCTATGTCTGACATAGATGGTGCTTTAGTTGGTGGAGCTAGCTTAGTTGCTGCTGATTTTGCACAAATAGTTAACTACTAATTATAAAGTTAAGGAAGCCTTAGGGCTTCCTTTTGTATATTAGTGTAAATTAAGAAAAAGATAAAAATTATTAATTCATAGATAAACATTTACAAAAATAGCTATTTTATTGTTATACACATATAATTATAGTATAATAATTATGAATTAAATTAAAGATAATAAATATAGATAAATTTATTATCTTTAATTTATTTAAAGCATTAATTGATGAACTTTACAATAATTTGTTTTATTGTATAAAAAATGATTTACGATATTTGGAGGGAATTATGGCTAAGAAACCAGTAATGTTAATGATATTAGACGGATTTGGAATAGCTCCAAAAGGCGATGGAAATGCTGTTGAAGCAGCAAAAAAAGAAAATTTTGATAAATTAGTTGCTAAATATCCACATAGTGAATTACAAGCAAGTGGAATGGCAGTTGGTTTACCTGATGGACAAATGGGTAACTCAGAAGTTGGACACTTAAATATAGGTGCAGGAAGAATTATATACCAAGAATTAACTAGAATTACTAAAGAAATTCAAGATGGTGGATTCTTTAAAAATGAATCACTTTTAGATGCAATGAATAATGCTAAAAAGAATAATGCAGCTTTACACTTAATGGGATTATTATCTGATGGTGGAGTTCACTCTCACATCGATCATTTAAAAGGTTTATTAAGATTAGCTAAAGAACAAGAAGTTCAAAATGTATATGTTCATTGTTTCATGGATGGTAGAGATGTTGCTCCAGGTTCAGGAATTGAATTTGTTAAAGATTTAGAAAGCTATATGGCTGAAATAGGTGTAGGACAAATAGCTACTTTATCTGGAAGATACTATGCTATGGATAGAGATAATAGATGGGAAAGAGTTGAACTTGCATATAATGCTATGGTTCTAGGAAAAGGTGAAAAAGCAACTAGCGCTGTGGAAGCTTTAGAAGCATCTTACCATGACAATAAATCAGATGAGTTTGTATTACCATGTGTAGTAAACGAAAATGGTAAAATTAAGAATGGAGATTCAGTAGTATTCTTCAACTTTAGACCAGATAGAGCTAGAGAAATAACTAGAGCTATTAATGATAAGGTATTTGATGGGTTTAAGAGAGAAACTTTAAATTTAGTATTTGTTACTATGACTCAATATGATAAGACATTAGAAGGTGTTGAAGTTGCTTATAGCCCACAAACAATTACTAATACTTTAGGGGAATATGTTGCAAGCAAGGGATTAAATCAATTAAGAATTGCTGAAACTGAAAAATATGCTCACGTAACATTCTTCTTCAACGGTGGTGTTGAAAAAGAAAATGAAGGTGAAGATAGAGCGTTAATTGCTTCTCCAAAGGTTGCTACTTATGATTTAAAACCTGAAATGAGTGCACCAGAAGTTACTGAAGAATTAATAGCAAGATTAGATTCAGGGAAATATGATATGGTTATCTTAAACTTTGCAAATCCAGATATGGTTGGACACACAGGAGTTTTAGAAGCTGCTAAAAAAGCTATTGAAGCAGTGGATGTATGTTTAGGAAAAGTTGTAGATAAAGTATTAGAATTAGATGGTACTGTATTTATAACAGCTGACCATGGTAATGCTGAAGTTATGATTGATTATTCAAATGGTAAGCCATTTACAGCGCATACTACTGATCCAGTACCATTTATATGGGTTTCAAATCATACTGAAGGTAAAACTTTAAAGAATGGTAAATTAGCTGATATAGCTCCAACTATGTTAAATGTAATGGGATTAGAAGCTCCAGTTGAAATGACAGGAGAAAATTTAATAATTTCTAAATAACAATAATAAAAGAGTAAGATATTTTAATAAACACCTTACTCTTTTATATTTCGACAAACTTTGATAATCAAAATATTTGACAATAGAACTAAAATTGATATAATAATATTAAAGAAACAATCTAATGTTTTAGGAGGGTATTATGACTATTAAGATAGTAACAGATTCATCTTGTGATTTAGGTATTGATTTTGTAAAAAAAAATAACATAGAGTTTATTCCATTATTATTAAATTTAGATGGTGAAAATATAGAAGATGATTTAGGCAAGAGTTTAGGATATAGAGAATTTTATGATAAATTAAGGGAAGGTAGTATGCCTAGTACTTCACAAATAAATATTTATACTTTTGAAGAAAAGTTTAGAGAGTTATTAAATGAAGGATATGAAATATTATATGTAGGTTTATCTTCTGCTTTAAGTGGAACTTTTAATAGTGCAAATATGGCTAGAAATAATATATTAGAAGAAAATCCTAATGCGAAAATATCTGTAGTTGATAGTTTATCAGTAAGTATGGGTGTTGGAATGTTAGTAAAAAAATCTTGCGATATGATAGAGGAAGGTAAGGATTTAGAATATATTACAACATGGATTGAAGAAAATAAAAATAAAGTCATTCATTCTATATTAGTAGATGATTTAAAACATTTAAAAAGAGGGGGAAGAATATCGGCATCTACAGCAGCGGTAGGATCGTTATTAAATATAAAACCTATACTTAAAATAGATAATAATGGAGCTGTTGAAGCTACAGAGAAAATAAAAGGAAAAAAGAAAGCACTAAAATATTTAGCTACAGTTGTTAAAGAAAAAGCTGTAAATATCAAAAGTGAAACATTATATATAATGCATGGTGATGCGTTAGAAGAAGCTCAAGCATTAAAAGATATAATTTTACAGGAATTAAATTTTAAAGAAATAAAAATACAATATATAGGAACTGTTATAGGAAGTCATGGAGGACCAGGAACTATTGCAACTATATTTTGGGGTAATGAAAGATAAGTGAATTTAAATATTAATTTAGCAAAATTAATTATGTTTTTGTTAAATTAATATTTTTTTTATAAATAAAAATAGTTACTCACCGATAATAAGAAGAGAAGTTACTTAATTTATAGGAGAGTTTAAATGAAAAAGAAGACAATAAGTTTAAGATTTATTATTACTTTTATAATAGTTATGTTAGTTGCTATAATTTTATTTACATCAACATTACTTAATTATATAACAGTAAAGAAAAGTGTATCTAAAGAAGTTGAGGATAAGGCCAAGCTTACATCTAAGCAATATTCAGATGAGGTAAAGGAGTGGTTAAATGAAGAAATAGGAGTATTAGAGGAAATGTCTAGAACTATTTCTGTTGTGAATAATTTTGAAAATTCTTTTATAAAAAATTATTTAAAAAAACAAGGAGATGAAAAAGGTTTAACATTTTATATGTCTTTAGTTAATGGTACATATATTGGGAGTGATGATTGGATACCTGATTCTGATTATAATACATTAGAAACAGAATGGTATAAAAGTGCATTTGACAAAAAAGATACAGTAATAGGAAATCCATATGTAGACTCTGCAACAGGAAATATTATAATAACTATTTCAGTACCTATAAAAAATTCAGAAAATACAGAAGAAATACTTGGAGTATTGGCTAGTGATATAAATATATATAATTTACAAGAAATAATAAGTAAAAAGTCTATGGGAGAAAAGGACTATTCATTTATAGTGGATAAAAATGGAATAATAATTACACATAAAAATGAAGAATTTATGACAGGTAAAAAAGAATTATCATCTATAAATTCAGGAAGTTTAATGAATTTTGTAAATGATATAAAAAAGAATGATTCAGGTATTGTGAAATCTGTAGATTACGATAATGTTAAAAAATATTTTGCTTATAATACTATAGAAGGAATGGATTGGATATATGTTATTGCTATTCCAGAAAGCCAACATTTAAATAGTATTAATATTCTTTTAAAAACTTCAATAAGTATTTTTGTAGTTTCAGTAATAATAACTATAATTATTGGATATTTTGGCTTGACTTTAATAGTTAATCCTATAAAAAGATTGCAAAAAGAAGCAGCACTACTGTCAGAAGGTAATTTTAGTGGAGTTATTAAAAATACTTCAAGAAGTGAAATAGGAGATTTAATTAATAGTTTTAATACTATTAATGAGAAACAAAGTATATTTATAAATAATCTTAAAGAGATAGTTAAAGAAACTAATGAAAAGAATAGTGAATGTAAAATTGAAATGGATAAGATATCAGAATCAGCAGGTGAAATAAAGAGTGGTATTGAAAATATAACTGAAGGAATTAATGAACAAGCTAAAGATATGATTAATATGGTTGATGAATTAAATAACCTAGCTGATGGAATTGTTAATATTGAAGGTATGTCTAAAGAATTATTAAATATGAGTGATTTAGTTAAAAGTAAAAATTCTGAATCTATTGAGCTTATTAATAATATCAAGGAAAATATACTGGCTAATTTAAATAGTGCAGAAAATTTAAATGAAGGGATTGTAAACTTATCAGAAAAATTTAATTCAATAAATAATATTACAAATACAATAAGGGGAATTGCTGAACAGACAAATCTTTTAGCATTAAATGCAGCAATAGAAGCAGCAAGAGCTGGAGAACAAGGCAAAGGGTTTTCTGTTGTAGCAGATCAAGTAAGAGAACTTGCTAATCAATCATCGGAATCAGTGAATGAAATACAAGAAATAATAAAAGAAATATCATTATTAGTATCTAATGTTAGAGGAGAGGTAACAGAAACTTTAACAATTGCTAAAAATTCAGATGAACAAATTAATAAAACTATGGGTGAATATGAGCAAATTGTAAAAACTTCTGAAAATCTTATATCTGAAATATATAAAGTAGGTAATGAAATTAAAAAGGTAAATGAAAACCAAAAAGAAGTCATGACCAATGTTGATAATACTGCACAAATAACAGAAGAGCAATCAGCATATATAGAAGAAATTAATGCTATAATACAAAATCAAACAGAATCTATTGAAGAAGTTAAAAATGTAGTTTATGAAATAAATGAGATAAGTAATATCATTGATGAAAATGTATCTAAGTATAAAACTAGAGAATAAAAAGTAAATATAAATAGTAGATAGGAATAGTATAATGTAAGTAAGTATTTCGTTTTAGGTAGGTATAATGGTTAGGACATATGCATACTCAGCTAATTTTGATAAAGAATTAGAAAAACTTTTTAGAGAAGCAAAATTTTTAGGGGAAGGTCATAATGGAATAGTTTATGAACTTCCTGAAAATAAAGCTGTTAAGATATTTACTAATAAAGATATATGCAGGGAAGAAGCTAAAATATTATATAAAGTAAAAAGGTCTAAATATTTTCCAAGAATTTTTAGGTGTGATAGATATTATATACTTAGAGAAAAGGTTAAAGGAAAGAGACTTGATCACTATATTAAGGAAAATGGAATGTCTAAAAAACTTGTGATGAATTTATATAAACTTATCAATGAAATGAAAAGATTAAAGTTTTCTAAGTTAGATGCAAGGTGCAGAGATATATATGTTGATGAAAATGAAAATTTAAAAGTAATAGACCCAAAGCAATGTTATACAAGAAAAGTTTCATTTCCAAGGCATTTAATGAAGGGGTTAAAAGGAATAGATTATTTAGATATATTTTTAAAGTATATGCGAGAAATTGATTATGAAAGTGCAAAGAAGTGGGAAATGAAATTTGAAGAGTACTGCAATGAAGAAGAATAAAGAGATGGACTGTTTGTTAAAAGAACAGTCCATTTTTCATGCTGATAAATTTATGAATATTATTTTATATTTATGAAAAAAATAATGAAGTAGTTTAAAGTGATTATTATTTTTTACATAAAGGAGGAAATATTCATGAAAAATTATGTTGAAATAGTAGACGTAGTTGCTAGGCAGGTATTAGATTCAAGGTGTTTTCCAACTGTAGAAGTAGAAGTTTATCTTGAAGACGGAACTATGGGCAGAGCGGCAGTTCCTTCAGGAGCATCTACAGGTATTTATGAAGCAGTAGAATTAAGAGATGGGAACAAAGACTACTTCATGGGAAAAGGTGTTTTAAAGGCAGTAGAAAATGTTAATGATACTATTAGCGAAGAATTAATAGGATGTAACGTATTTGATCAAACTTATATTGATAAAATATTAATAGAACTTGATGGAACTAGCAATAAGGGAAAATTAGGAGCTAATGCTATCCTGGGAGTTTCCTTAGCAGTGGCACATGCAGCAGCAAATTATTTAGGAATACCACTATATCAATATGTAGGAGGAGTTAATGCTAAAGTTCTTCCAGTACCTATGATGAATATAATAAATGGTGGTTCACATGCAGATAATTCTGTAGATTTACAAGAGTTTATGATAATGCCAGTAGGATTTGATTCATTTGATAAGGCAGTTCAAGCTTGTGGAGAGATTTATCATTCTTTAAAGAAAACATTAAATGATAAAGGATATTCAACAGGTGTAGGAGATGAAGGCGGTTTTGCACCTAACTTAAAATCAAATGCAGAAGCAATTGATGTTATTTTAGAAGCTATTACTAAAGCAGGATATGAACCAGGAAAGGAAATCTTTATTGCTATAGATGCAGCTTCATCTGAATATTATAAAGATGGTAAATATGTATTAGAAAATGAAGGCAAGACTTTAAGTGCCACTGAAATGGTAGATTTCTTTGAAGAGTGGGTTAATAAATATCCAATAATTTCAATTGAAGATGGTATGGCAGAAGAAGATTGGGAAGGCTGGAAGTTACTAACTGATAGATTAGGCGATAGAGTTCAATTAGTAGGCGATGATTTATTTGTTACTAATACAGATAGATTAAGTGATGGAATATATAGAGGAGTTGCTAATTCAATACTTATTAAATTAAATCAAATAGGAACTCTTACAGAAACATTAAATGCTATAGAAATGGCAAATAGAGCTGGTTATACAGCAGTTATTTCTCATAGAAGTGGTGAAACTGAAGATACAACTATAGCAGACCTTGTTGTGGCAGTAAATGCTGGACAAATAAAGACTGGTGCCCCTGCTAGATCTGAAAGAGTAGCAAAATATAATCAATTAATAAGAATAGAAGAAGAATTGGATGATGTTGCTGAATATAGAGGTAAAAAGGCATTTTTTAATTTGAAGTAATTTAAAAAGGCATTTCAATTTTAAGAAATGCCTTTTAAGTTATGAAAAGTAAAGAAAATAAATGACAGAATATGTAGCTTGCTTGTAATTTATAACTTATTATGGTATGATTAAACCACATAATTAAGAGGAATTACATATGGGAGGTGCACCATGTTAACTAAAATTTTATTTGCAATTGAAATTGTAGTAGGATTAATTGTTATAGTATCAATATTAATGCAAAAAAGTAAAGCTGATGCTTTAAGTGGACTTATTCAAGGAAGTAAAAATGAAACTTTCTTTGCTAAAAATAAAGGAAGAACAAAAGAAGCATTATTAGCAAAGGTTACAATGATTTCAATGTTATTATTTGTTATTAATACAATAGCTTTAAACGTAGTTAAATAGATTATACATAGATCGCTATAAAGTATAGTGGTCTATTTTATTGTTAATAATTAAAGTAGGATAAAATATATTAAAGAATATAAGTTTACATGAATAAAATATAGATATAAAAATGGAGGAATAAATTTATATGGGAATAAAAGAAACATTGTTAAGCTTCATGAGAGAAGAAGCTTACAGGCCAATGGATATTAAAGAGCTTGTAGCTGTTTTTGATATAAGCAAGAATGAATATACAGATTTTAAATGGACTTTAAAGATAATGGAAAAGGAAGGACTTATCGTAAGAACTAAGAAGGATAAATTTGCAGTTCCAGAGAGAATGGGATTAATAACAGGAAAATTACAGGTACACAAAAAGGGATTTGGGTTCTTAATTCCTGAAAATGAAGGTGAAAATGATGTATTTATACCAAGTTCATGTATGAATGGTGCCATGAATGGTGATAGAATATTAGTTCAAATTACGAGAGATGATTTAAATGGCAAGAAAAGAGAAGGAGAAGTTGCTGAAATACTAGAAAGAGCAAATACAAAAGTTATTGGAGTTTACGAGGAAAGTAGAAACTTTGGATTTGTAGTACCAGAAGATACAAGACTTACACAAGATATATTTGTTTCTAAAAAAGATAGCAATGGAGCAAAACATGGAGATGTGGTAATAGTCAAAGTTGTTAAATGGGCAGATAAGAGAAGAAGTCCAGAGGGAGTAATAACTGAAGTATTAGGTAAAAAGGGTGAAAAGGGTCTTGATATATTAACAATAATCAAAAAGCACGGACTTCCAGAAGAATTCCCAGAAAAGGTTTTAAAATATGCTGAAGGAATATCAGAAGAAATAGATTCAGCTGAAATTGCTAGAAGAAGAGATATAAGAGATTTAAGAATGGTAACTATTGATGGAGAGGATGCCAAGGATTTAGATGATGCTGTATCTATCGAAAGATTGGCTAATGGCAATTATAGATTAGGGGTGCATATTGCTGATGTTTCACATTATGTTAGAGAAAAAAATCCACTAGATAAAGAAGCTTTAAAAAGAGCAACTTCTGTATACTTAATAGATAGAGTTATTCCAATGCTTCCTAAAAAATTATCAAATGGTATATGTTCATTAAATCCAAATGTAGATAGACTTACATTAAGTTGTTTTATGGAAATAGACCATAAGGGTAAAGTTCTAGCTCATGAAATTGATGAAACAGTAATTAAAACAAATGAAAGAATGACTTATACTGATGTAACTAAAATATTAGAAGGCAAAGCTGATGAAGAGCTATTAAATAAATATGATTATTTAATAGAAGACTTTAAGACTATGGAAGAGTTGTGCTTAATTTTAAGAGAAAAGAGAAGAAAAAGAGGAGCAATTGACTTTGATTTTGAGGAATCAAAGATAGTTCTTAATGAGCTTGGACGTCCAATTGATATAAAACCATATGAAAGAGCAATAGCTAATAGAATAATAGAAGAGTTTATGCTTGTATGTAATGAAACTATTGCTGAAAATATGTATTGGCAGAATTTACCGTTCGTTTATAGAGTACATGAAGAGCCAGATGATGAAAAGCTTCAAAGATTTAGAGATTTTATTTATAACTTAGGATATACAATTAAATCTTCACAAGAGATACATCCAAGAGCTCTCCAAGAAATCTTAGAAAAGGTTCAAGGTAAACCAGAAGAAACAGTGGTAAGTACACTTTTACTTAGAAGTATGATGCAAGCTAGATATTCACCAGAATGTGCAGGACACTTTGGTTTAGCAGCACAATACTATTGTCATTTTACTTCTCCTATAAGAAGATATCCTGATTTACAAATTCATAGAATAATTAAGGAAAATCTAAATGGTAAGATAAATGATAAAAGAAGAGAAAGACTTGCAGTTATTGTAGATGAAGCAGCAAAACAATCATCTGAAATGGAAAGGTTAGCAGAAGATGCTGAAAGAGAAGTTGATGATTTGAAGAAAGCTGAATATATGATGGATAGAATTGGAGAAGAATATGATGGAATAATTTCATCTGTAACTTCATTTGGTATTTTTGTGGAATTATCAAACACCATTGAAGGATTAGTTCATATTACAGATTTAGATGATGATTATTATGTATATGATGAAGCACATTTAATGCTTATTGGTGAAAGAACTAAGAATATCTATAGATTAGGTGATGCGGTAAAAGTAAGATGTAGCAGAGTAGATATTGATAACAGAGAAATATTCTTTGATATAGTTAAGAATGAAGGAGAAAAAGAAGAAATAGTTCCAAGTAAAAGAACGGCTTCAATAATTGCTGAAATCAAGAAAGAGTTTGGACCAAAAGAAGAAGGTCAAAAAGAGGAAGATGAAGGTATGTAAATAATTATATAGAAGTTATTTGCAGTTAAACGCTACGCTAATTAAACTACAAGTTAATAAGCACTGCGTTAATTTTAGTTTCAAATGTTTATTATTTTGTTATAATAAAAGAAAAAGTACGTAATAAATAAAGTGGGTGGAAAAAGTGGCAAGGGTTAAAAACAAAAACAATTTAGCTGAAAATAGAAAGGCTCGTCATGACTATTTTGTAGAGGAGACTATAGAAGCAGGGATAGCTTTAGTTGGAACTGAAGTAAAATCTATTAGAGCTGGTAAATGCAATTTAAAGGATTGTTATGCAGATGTAAGAAATGGTGAAGTTTTTATTTACAACATGCATATTAGTCCTTACGAACAAGGAAATATATTTAATGTTGATCCATTAAGAGAAAGAAAGTTACTTTTGCATAAAGAGCAGATAGCTAGATTCAATGGATTAATAGCAAGAGAAGGATATACGCTAATTCCTTTATCTCTATACTTAAAAGAGGGAAAAGTTAAGGTGGCTTTAGGATTATGTAGAGGTAAAAAGAATTATGATAAGAGAGATTCTATGTTAGAAAAAGCCCATAAGAGAGATATGGAAAGAGCACTTAAAGAGAGAAATAGATAATTATAAAAACAGATGTATTAGAAAAAATTTTAGGTACATCTGTTTTTTTTTATCATAAAATCACCAAAAATGAAGCTAAGTATATTATAAAATATAGGACTAGCTAAGATACTTATTTCACTTTACGAGAATAGGGGGTGTGTCATATATCCCATAATAAATATAAAAAAGACAAAAATGCTGGAAGAAATGAAACTGGTTATTCTGAAGAAACAATTAATAAATACAATAATTATACATTACAAGATTTGCAAGATATAGAATTATTGCAGACCCAATGGAAAGCTCAATTAATTTTAGTATTAGGATATTTATTAGAATATACAGCTTCAGTTCAAGGGATAAATATATTACAATTTAGAATTAAAAGGAGAAATGAAATTTTTCAAGCTGGCCAATATGGTGATAAAGAAGAAAGTGAGCTAATTAATGAAGTTGCAGATGAATTTGAAGATATGGGAATTAATGTTGATGCTACAGCAGTATTAGCAGCTCAATTAGAATTATTTGGACAAACTATATTAACACCGATTTATTGGACAAAGTATCAAAGATTACCACATAATTTAGATACTGAAGATTTTTTAGTTACTAAAAGTGCAAATAAAGAAATATTTATTGGAGCTGTATTAGAAGAAATAGCATATATTTTTAATTTGATAGGAACCACTGCATTATATCGGGAGAATAGTACAGGTGATACAAATAATGTAGATGATTAGTTTTTATATTTTTTATATAGGATGTTTAGTATTTTGAGTATAATACCATATAGTATATATTACTATAAAAATAAGTATATATTTATAGTAATATATACTATAATAGTAATAATGGATAAGTGTAGGAGATAGATAGGACTAGAATATATCCTGCTGATATATAAAGTGAGGGATAAGAAATGACATTAAATATAATTGATATAGCCAAATTAGCAGGCGTATCAAAATCTACAGTTTCAAGATACTTAAATAATGGCTATGTTGGAGCAGAATCCAGGGAAAAAATAAAGAAGGTAATTGATGAGACTGGTTTTATGCCACAAAGTTATGCTAAATCATTAAGGACTGGTAAGACAAATCTTATTGGAGTAATAGTGCCAAAGATATCTACAGAAACAGCACCAAGAGTTGTACAAGGAATCACAGAAGTGTTATCGGAAAATAATTATGATGTACTGATAGCTAACACTAACCTTTCAGTGGAAAAAGAATTTGAATATTTAAATATTTTTAAAAATAATCAAGTAGATGGCGTAATATTCATGGGAACTAAAATAACTCCAAAACATAAGAAGATTATGGATAAGTTAAATGTGCCAATAGTTGTGGTGGCACAGTATATGGATAACTATCCTTGTGTATATCATGATGATTTTAATGCTGCAAAATATATGACAGAGTATCTTATAGGAAAAGGTCATAAGAATATTGGTTTCATAGGGGTTTATGAAGAAGATAGATCTGTTGGTCTTGAGAGAGAAAATGGATATATAGCAGCTTTAAAAGAAAATAATATAGAGATGGATATAGAAAATTTAAAAGTGGGAGATTTCTCTTATGAAAGTGGTTATAAATTAGCTAATGAGCTTATAAATAAAAAGAATACACCAACAGCGATTTTTGCAGTTACGGATAATCTAGCTATAGCTGCCATAGATTGTTTGAAAGATAAAGGTTTAAATATACCAAAGGATGTAGCAGTGGTGAGTATTGGAGATACTAGGATTTCAGAAGTTGTTTCACCCAAATTAACTACAATTCACTATCATTACAAGACATCAGGTAGAAAGAGTGCAGAAATAATGTTGGAATTATTAAAGAGTAGTATAAAAACATCAAAAACTATTAAAAAAAATATTAAGCTTTCATATATACTTATAGAAAGAAATAGTGCATAATGAAATAATAGTAAGACGTAAATTTTATATTTGAAAATATGGGAACGATACCTTGTATTGCAAATTTATTTTGAAACTTATGAAAAGGTTTTACAAAGTGAGATATTGCAAGTTTATACTAGTAAATATTTAATCAGGTATACACCACAGCTTCCATGCTATAGAATTAGGACTTATAGCAACAACAGGATTTAATTGGAGCTGCCATTGGTGGAGCAGCAGCTTGAGCTTATGTAGTAGCTACTAAAGTTCAAATGACAGCAGTTGAAGTTACAGCTTTACCAGCTATAGCTATTACAACTAGTGATACGATGCTAAATTACTGTATAGGATTAGTTATTGCAGGAGCAGTTTCTTTTATTGCTACTTTTATTATGGGAATTAAAGAAGAAGCGTAAAATAGTGTCAAAAACAATAAATATTAATATAATATAAATTATGAAGTGATAGAAGTTGTTAGGTTTGTATAGCTTTTATCACTTTTTTTATAAAAATTATCTGTTAATCTTTGATACTGTTGTTAAAGAAAATAGTATTTGTAGACGAAAAATTATAATATGAGAGATTGATTTATAATGAGTGTTATGGAATTATATAAGAGGGGAAAAGGTGGAGTAGAAGAATGAAAAAGTATGTTCTAGGAAATGTACTAAGATTATTTATTTATATTCTTAATGGAACAGATGAAGAATTATTTCTACACGGTCACAGAGTTGCATACATATTATTAAAATATTTACAAGAACAAGGCAAATACAGTGAAGATGAAATAAATCAAATGGTGCAAATAGCCATTTTACATGATATTGGCGCTTGTAAATTAGAAGAAAAATTTAAACATGATAAATCTGTAACAGCAGATTTGAGTAATCATTCAGTATTCGGATATATATTTTTAGAAAATTACACTGTTTATTCTACAGATATGGCTGAGATATGTTTATATCATCATCTTCCGTATGATAAATATTCTTTAATAAGTATTAGATATAAAGAAATAGCTATTTTGTTTAATATATTAAATGATATTGATAATATATATATAAACGGGCTTAGTTTAAACATGGGAAAATTATTAAGCCATATTGATGAAGAGTTTACTATAGAAGTTTGTAATATTTTTTCAAAAATAAATGAAGATGATATTTTATATAAGAAGATAAGCAGTGGAGAATATTTGAGTGAACTTTATAATTATTTAGACACTATAGAAATATCAAAAGAAGAGTTAGAGCAGTTTATCAAGATGATAATACAATGTAATAATTTTAGAAGTAGAGGTACATTAGAACACTCTATAACTGTAGAAGTAATTACGTATAATTTATATAAGCTTTTAGGAATAGTAAGAGAAGATATGGATACTATTTTACTTTCAGCTTTTTGTCATGATTTAGGGAAGTTATTTACTCCTATAGAAATATTAGAAAAGTCAGATAAATTAACTTATGAAGAAATGGAAATAATGAAAGAACATGTTATATATACAGGTATGATTTTAAAGGAACTTGGATTGGAATATATAGGAAGAATAGCAGAGATGCATCATGAAAAGTTAGATGGAACTGGGTATCCATATGGGCTTAAAGATGAAGAAATACCTATGGAAGCTAAGATATTGGCAGTAGCTGATATTTCAAGTGCATTAATGGAAAAGAGGCCTTATAAAGAAAAGTTCTCTAAAGATAAAACTCTTGATATATTAAAAGCTATGGCAGATGATAATAAAATTGATAAAAATATAGTAAATAAAGTTATAGAGAACTATGATTATCTTGTAGAGATATGTGAAAAAGTAAGAAAGAAAAATAACTCTAAGTATAATGACTTAATTAGAAAATATAATGAAATAAATAATCAATATGAGGAACTTTGTAGAGATAAAACTGAAAGTTGACAATAAATTTTAAATGAATTATAATTAAATCCTAATAAGAAACTTATTAGGATTTAAAACTTAATATGGATGGTAAGTAAGCTATCATATCATATTACTACATGGGGGCGTTTTGGCTTCGACGGGGGTAAGATGGGTTTGATAAGCGAGCCGAGGCAAGCATGTCACCTCGATAATAAAGTATGCATTAAATATAAACGCAGAAGATAATTTTGCATTAGCAGCTTAATTTAACGCTGCTCATCAGCCCTGTGTGCCCACGCATAGGATTACTGGTGTCATTAAAGTGGGGAACGAAGTTTAGCAAAGCTTTGAGCTAAAGGGGTATTTATGAAGCTAGGGAATCAGGAGTTTGTTTGTGAGCGAACTGAGGACCGAAATTTTAGTCACAAACTACGCTCGTAGAAAGTCAGACTGGTCTGCTTTCGGACATGGGTTCGACACCCATCGCCTCCACCATGAAACCCTCGACAATACAGATTGTGTTGTCGAGGGTTATTTATTTTGTAAAGAAAAAGATATAAGTATTTACTAAAGAACTAAAGTTCTATAAAAGACTCATATACATATATAATGATGAAAATATAGATAATTGAAATACGATATTGTTATTCAAAATAGTATGTGGTAAAATGGTGTGACTGAAAGGAGAGAGTTTTTTATGTCGAAAGGTGGAAGAAGAAATAACTCTGGACGAAAAAAAGTTGGTGTAGTTGTAAATACTAGGATAGAAGATTATATATTGCAAGAGATTGATAATAAATTTGAAGGAAGTAGTAGAGCGGAAAAGATAAGGAATTGTTTAAAGAAAGGGCTGGAAAATATAAATGGAAAGAGTAGCATATAGACAAAGGCATCTAAGAACTGTAAGTTTGTTTTCTGGTGCAGGAGGATTAGATTTAGGGTTTTTAAATGCTGGGTTTGATATTATTTGGGCAAATGATATAGATAAATATGCGGTAGAATCATATAAGCATAATATTTCAGAACATATAGTTGGTGGAGATGTTAATCAGTTACTAGATGATATACCTCCTCATGATATACTGATAGGGGGCTTCCCATGTCAACCGTTTAGCTTAATGGGGCAGCAATTGGGATTTGATGATGAGAGAGGTACATTATTTTTTACTATAGAACAAATTGTAAGACGACATAGGCCTAGAGTTATTGTATTAGAGAATGTTAAAAACTTAGAAACTCATAATGGTGGAGAAACTTTTGATAGAATGCAAAGAATACTTAGAGAGCAATTATTAGATGAGAATGGATTTGGGTACGAGGTTTTTTATAAGGTACTTAATAGTTCTGATTATGGAGTTCCACAGACAAGGCGTAGAGTGTTTGTTATTGCATTTGATAGAGGTTATTTTGGTGAAAATAATATTAATTTTCAATTTCCAGAACCAATACAATTACAAAGAACTTTAAGAAGTATCTTAGATGAAAATGTAGATAAAAAATATTTCTTAAGTGAAAAAATATTACCTACGATATTATCTCATGGTACTGGGAATTACTATTCTAAATCAGAAATAGACTTACAAATTGCAAGACCTTTATGTGCAACAATGCATAAAATGCATAGAGCTTCTCAAGATAACTATGTTACAGATATAGAGAATAGAAGCAAATTTGAAGATACAGATGAAAAGAAAATATCTAACGTAAGGAGATTAACTCCGAATGAGTGTAGAAAGTTACAAGGTTTTCCAAGTGATTGGGAGATAAATGTATCAGATACTCAAGCATATAGGCAGTTTGGCAACGCAGTTACGGTTGATGTTGCATATAATGTAGCAATGCAAATTGTTAGAACGTTAAATATAGAATTAGAAATTGAGGGATAAAATATGAAGGAGATTAATAAGTCGGTATATAGTCTATTTAATAATATAAATACTATTACTACTCTAACTGAAAAGAAAAAAATAAAATCAATATTAAAAGACTTTACAGATTGTATATGTGAGTTATATAGGATAGATAGAGATAGTGATATAAAAAATATTGAAGCAAATGATGATACAGTTCAATTTTTAATTAAACTAGGAGTAATAGATAATCCAGATGAGATTAGTATATTAAAGAATTTATTAAATAATGATTATAATTTATTTATATCTATAGTTAATAAATTTTTAAACTTAAATATAGAGATTGATAAGTCTATAAAGAAATATATGGATTTTTATAGAAGAGATAGTGTTAAGAACTATTTGCAGAATAATAAAAGTCCAACTCTGGTGGATTTTTTCTGTGGAGCTGGAGGAATGAGTTTAGGGTTTTCTCAAAATAATTTTAAAGTACTATTAGCTAATGATATAGAAGCTGTTTGTACAGAAACATACTCATTTAATCATCAAGAAATACCTAAAGAGAGAATTATTACAGGAGATATAAAAAGTATTGTAGACAATGTAGATGAATATATAGAAGAGAATGTTGATGTTATAATTGGAGGACCACCGTGTCAGGGGTTTTCAATGGCTAATAGGCAGAGGATAATAGATGATCCTAGAAATATACTGTATAGATATTATGTAAATGGGGTAGAAAAGTTAAAGCCAAAGTTTTTTGTTATGGAAAATGTTAAAGGTATGTTGAGTGTAGCAGAACAGGTTAAAGAAGACTTTCATAATCTAGAGGGTGAAGATTATGATGTAGCATACCATTTATTTAACTCAAAGGATTTTTCAGTACCTCAGAATAGAGAAAGACTTATTTATATTGGAATAAGAGCAGATATAAGTAAAAAAATAAACAAAACAGCTAAAGATATTATAGAAGAAATAAAAAATAAAACTAAAAATGTTAAAAGGTATGTGTTGGATGATGCAATAGAAGATTTAAGAGAACTACAAGCTTTAACAATAAAAAATTCAACAGAATTAGATACTGAGATATCTGGAAGGAAAATAGAATTTAATAGAGTGAAGATAAATACAGAGTATGTTAATTTAATAAATCAAGATAGGTTTAGTAAATTAATATTTAATCATAAAGCTAGATTCAACAATGAAAGAGATATAGAGATATTTGGAAGAATGATTCCAGGTGATAAATCAGATAGTGAAAGAATAGCAGATATTATGCCTTACAAAAGTAGAAATGATATTTTTAAAGATAAATATTATAAATTAAAACCAAATGAGATTTGTAAAACAATTACTGCACATATGAAGTTTGACTGTAATATGTATATTCATCCATATCAAGCAAGAGGGCTAACACCTAGGGAGGCAGCAAGAGTTCAATCATATCCAGATGACTATATGTTTTTAGGGTCTTTCACTAAAACGTATATGCAAGTAGGAAATAGTGTACCTCCATTAATGGCAAGAGTTATTTCTAAGGTATTAAAAAAATATATAGGATAATAGAGAAAATCTATTGTCCTATTTTTTGATTAAATACATTATTTTAAAATAATGATATAATTACAATAAGTATAAGAAAAGAATTTATATAATAGGAGTTTAAAATGGAATTTTTAGAATCATTTGAAATAATAAATAAAGTGTTAAAAAATAATGGGATTAATATAAAAGATAAACAAGAGTATGATGGAATAGCTGTAAAAAAGTTAAGTCTATCAAATACACTAGATGAGAGAGAAAGTGGAAATCAGACACATATAGCAATAACGGGAGAACAAATGGATATATTCCCGTATTTAAGAGCGAGTGGTTATTTTGATGAGGAATATGAGAATCGTGATGAGCTATTAAAAAAATATTTTACATTACGAATACCTATAATTTTATTAAGAGAGAATTATAAGTATTTAAAAGACTCAGATAAAGAATATATGGAAAAGATTGATTTTGATGATAGCGAGTTAAGAGTTTTTTCCCATGTAGTGCGTTCAAGAAGAAAAAATGGGGGAGATCAACTACAGTTATCATTTAAAGATTACGATGATGTAGCGTTTATTAGGTTTAGAAGGTTAATCCATAAAGATGATTACTTAATAATTTTAAAATTAAAAGGAAAGTTAGAGTATGAGTTTTATGGGATAAGAAATAGAGATTCTATATTTGATAATGCAGATTTAAGTGTTCTAAACAATAAATTTAAAAAAATAAATAATAGTACATTTATATATCCAGATAATATTTGTAGCGAAGATAGTAGAAATTTAGAAAATGATATAATCAAGACCTTTAAAGCGTGGTTAAGAGAAGGTGAGCTAAAAGATAAAACAATATCTAATTATATTAGTGGAATAAATAAAATATGTAATGAATTTAAAGAAGATATTTTAGAATTGAAACCTGTTGAGTTTGAGAAATTTTATAATGAGATAAAAGAAAATAATGAATTTCAAAAAATAAATCAACAAAGCAATAGAACATTAAGTTCAGCATTGATAAAATATCGTGAATTTATAAATTTGCAAAATATATGCTTTAGTCTAAATAAAGCACATAATAGAATAGTATTTGGAGCACCAGGAACAGGGAAAAGTTATAAGATAAATAAGGCGATAAAAGAAAACAATTTAAAAAAGTTATCTAAAAGGGTAACATTCCATCCTAATTACACATACTCTCAATTTGTAGGTTCGTATAAACCAGTAAGTAAAGTTGTTGTGGAGAATAATGAAAAAAAGGAGATAGTTGCATATGAATTTGTAACAGGGCCATTTTTGAATGTTTTAATTGAAGCATTGAAAGATGAGAATAAAGGAATTCCACATATTCTAGTTATAGAAGAAATAAATAGAGCTAATCCAGCAGGTGTATTTGGAGATGTGTTCCAGTTATTAGATAGAAATAGTGATGGGAAAAGTACATATACAATAAATATGCCTAATGAAATGAAAAAGTTTGTTAATAAAGAGTTAGGGATTGATTCAAATAATTATATTGATGAATTATATATACCTAATAATATGTATATTTGGGCAACTATGAATAGTGCTGACCAAGGTGTATATCCAATGGATTCTGCTTTTAAGAGAAGATGGTCATTTGAATATATAGGAATTGATAAAAATGAAGAAGAACTAAAAGGTAAAGATTATGAATTTATTAGCTTAAAGGATAAGGAAAACACGTATTCTTTATATGAATGGAATACAGTAAGAAAGGCTATAAATAGAAAACTTAAAGTAGATGGAAAAATAAATGAAGACAAGCTTTTAGGGCCATTTTTCTTAAGTAAGACAGAATTATTAAGATGTAAAGAGAATCAAGAAGAGTTTGATGAGATATTTAAGAGTAAAGTTTTAATGTACCTATATGAGGATATATTGAAGCATAAGAAAATAGATTTTTTTATTGAAGGTGTACAAACATTGTCAGATGTAATGAATGCTTATGATAATGGGAAAGTATTTAATTTTGAAATAGAGAAGAGGCAAGTAGAGGGTGATAACTACAATTTGAAAGTTGCTGAAGAGCAAAGTTCATATAATACAAAGGGGTAGTTTGAACTATGATATTATTAAGGGAGCTTAGAGCTTATTCATCAGAAGAATTAATGAATAAGTTAGAAGTAGAAAATGATGATTTCAAAAAGATAATAAAAATATTAGATGATAAAAAAATATTAAAATATAATTACAGAGGTGAAATACAATTCTCATATGTTGGAATAGTTACAGTAAAAGGTAAAGCTATTTTTATTTTTCCAAAGTATGTAGAATGTAAAAATAAAGAAAGTGAAATACAGGCAATAAAGCAAGTTATAAAGTTATTAAATGAGTTTACTGAAAGGGAAAAATTAGATAAGAATAATTTAGATAGTTTTTCTTTAGAGCAAGAGACATTAGAAGATAATTTAATCCCTATAATTTGCTTTTTATTAGAGGACTATATTGAAAATAATATATATGAAAATGAGATAGATTCTTCTGAACTAAATGGTGATGGTGAAATTAATTGGGATAAAACTATAGATTTAGTTGACCCAATAGTAATAAATAGTCAATGGTTTTATTCAGATTTAATTACAAATAAAAGTATAATTGATAATGATAGATATATAACTAGATTACATGGAGCAGTAATAAATGAATGTATGGAGTTTTTAAAAAATACAGGTTTAAATTTTGTATTAACATATAATGTGGATAATATAGAAAATTCACTCGAAGATTTAGAAGAAGTAGATAGAATAGAGAGAGAAATTGAAAATGAGATAATGGTACAATTCAATGATAGAAAGAAGAGAGTATTACAAGCTATAAAGGCGTACATATCTAAAAGAAGCGATACAAGTGAAATAAATTTATTATTATATGGTACAAGAAACTTTAAATGGATTTGGGAAGTAATATGTGGATATGTGTTTCACAATGAGTTTGTAAAGAGCGGCAAGAAAAGCAAGTATAAAATTTATGAAATAGAGTCTCCAAAATGGTATATTGATAATAGTAATAATCTAAAGAGTGATGATTCAAATGAATATGAAATGCAAAAAAATAGGCTAACTCCTGATATATTAAAGGTAGTAGTGTATGATGATATAAGATGCCTGTTGATTTTAGATGCTAAATACTACAATTTGAGAATTGAAAATGAGTGTTTAAAGGGAAATCCAGGAATTGATGATATTACTAAACAATATTTATACCATACAGCTTTAAAGAAATATATAGAGAATAATAATATTAATAAGCTTATAAATGCATTTCTATTTCCTTGTGAATTAAAAACTTATGTACAAGGTGAAGTTGTATTAGATTTTATGAAACAATTTTCAGATATTAATATAAATTTAATTAAACTTAATGTGAATGAAGTAATAAATATGTATTGTTGTTATAAAAAATATAATCTACAATATTTTATTTCTATGATAGATGCATGGAATAAAAATATAGATTAGTATTTAAGTAAGGTTATAAATATATATTATATTAAAGAAATGTAGTATTTACGTTAATAGGAGGTGTTGTTATTGGATAGTAAGAGAATGTTAGTGTTAGATTTCCTACAGTGGAATGATAGAAATGGCTGCTATACTGATAAAAATTGTGATTTAGAAGATTTACCAAGAATGACTTATGAAGATGCAGTTAAATATTTCTTTTGTGTAATTAATGATGATTTTTATTATAGTATAACAGATAATATTTTTGACTTATCTTATGAAGAAATAATTAATTATGCTAAAGAGAATAGATTTTATGAAGTAACATATGAAAAGTTAAATCTATTAATAAATAATGATAACCCAACAATAGAATTTTATAAAAGCTTAGTTTAGTAGAACTCTTACTTGTATTAAATGTACAGGTAAGAGTTTTTATATTTAGAGAGGAGAAATGTAAAGTGAAAAAGATTTATTTAAGTGAACAATTAGAAAAGTTAAAAGAGTATCCGCTATTGTGACAGCCCAAAGTTCGGTAAGAGATCCTTATAGGACTATAGAAAAACCACCAGATAAGCTGGTGATTTTTTAAAGTACAGGAAAGTATAAAATTTTTGATGGCTGAAAGTTAGATGTTATCTAGCTTTCAGCCTTT
>UMFS01015015.1_pt1 | contig 47568 bp, 57 predicted proteins | sample 1965071 | NCBI WGS metagenome assembly UMFS01 (sample SAMEA4836052, study PRJEB28245) | human gut metagenome | biome: gut microbiome; material: fecal sample | place: Denmark | collected 2008
TTCTCTATTCTTATATCACCAAAGTATGTGAAACTTAGTTTTTTATTATCTTCCATATTTAAGCCCCCTTAGTTAAAGTCAAATCTTTGTTGTTCTTGTTGATTTTCTAAAATTGTTTTATAGCCATTTTTTCTTAAAATGTCATGGATAAACTTTTTACCAGCTTGAGTCCATCTTGTCTGAGGTTTAGCATTCGGTATATCTGGTTGATATGGTCCTGTATATCCCTTACCTTGATACTTAGCATATAAAAGCCATTGTCCGTTTTGCTTATATTGAACTCCTAGATCATGTAATAATGCATTTAATGCTTTACCAGCCATTCCAAAATCTTTAGCTATTTGAGTTGGAGTTAATAATGTTTTTTTATCTTCTAAAACTCTTTCTGCATATTCTGCATGTGGTTTTAATTCATTTATTGCATCTGATTGTTTTTCTATTGTGTCTATTAGAGGTTTAGTTATAACTCCCTCATATTGTTTTAAAGCTCCTATTCTCTCCATTTCATCACCATTTAGGATTTGTAACTGCAGCATTTGTTTTTCTGTTAGCTGTGGTACTTGTTGTTCTTTTATGTACTGCTCCATTTTATTAAAAGCTTCTATATATTTAAGTTTCCACTCTAATGCTTTAGCTCCAGTAAATCCCATTACCAATAAACTAAAACCATCTCTAGTAAGTAAGTATTCTTTGTACCATTGTTTATTTTGTGGATGTTGATATTTACTTTCTATAAATAGGTCTGCCGATTTTTCGGCTACCCCCTCTTTTAAATTTTCTATACATTCAAGTACATGTTTGTGTTGCTTTTCAAAATTATTAGCTACCTCTCTACTGCTAACTACTGGTTGACCTTCATATTCTTTTACATCTATACTTGCTACTAAGTTATTCATTTCGTTTATACAATCCATATTTCAATCTCCTTTCAATCAATATTATTAGTCAATGTTTTTATTAGTCGAATTTAATTCATCTGATTTACTAAAAAAAATATCTTCTATTGTTACTCCAAATATATCAGCTAGTTTCTTAGCTTTGTCTAGTGGAGGTTTAGCTATTCCTAATTCATAACAAGAAAATGCTTGTCTTGTTACTCCTATTTTTTCAGCTAAGTCTCTTTGTCTATAATTGCCCTCTGTTCTGTATTCTCTTAGCTTATTCATCAAATCACCTCCAATCGAATTTAATTAGTTTTTTTAATTATTAAGCAAATCTTATTGACTTGTTATACTTACATTATAGCAAATTAAATTAGCCTGTCAAGTGTTTTGACTAAAATTTTTCGATTTTATTTCAAAAAGGCGAGGAAAATTTGCATAAATAGAGAATATATAAGTATAATTAACTTATAACATATTTATAGATAAAGTGCATTTTAATGGAGGATAGGAAAAACATGTTAGCAAGAAGATTAAGAGAACTGAGAGAGGAAAATAATTATACACAACAAGAAATCGCTAGTAAAATAGGTTTAACAAAAGGAGCATACGGTTGCTACGAAAGAGGCATAAGCGTACCAGATGCCCATACGCTTTTACAATTAGCAGATATATTTGACGTTACCACAGATTATCTGCTAGGGCGTGTAGATAATAAAAAACCGTTAGAAGATATGTCAGGAAAAGAACATGATGCTATTAAATTAGCAGAACAATTAACAGATGAACAACTTGAATTAATAACTAAAATGGCATTTGGACTAATAAAAAAAGACTAGGAAATCCCTAGTCTTTTGTTTTATTTAATTCTTCTTTAGCTAGCTTTATAACTTCATTTAAATGTTTGTGATCTAATTTGTGATTTTTTATTGCATTTATTAATTTTTCTTTCATATTCCAGATTATTCCCCCTTAAATCATAGAACATATGTTCTAATTAATCGTTTACATATATTATATACTATTTTTCAGATATATAGTATATGTAAATTACAAAATATTTTGTATAGTCTTATTATACTATCTAATACGACCTTTTTGGAATATTTTAGTTAAATTTCCACATATGTAGACGGAAATTTATGCTTACTTCCAATAAGAATCAAACAAGTCTGTTATTTTACAATCTAAAGCCTTAGCTATATCTTCTAGCTGAAATATATTCACCTTCCTTTTTTCAGTTTCATAGTTATTAAGCGCAGCTTTGCTAATATTAGTTTTTCTTGCTAATTTTTCTAATGAATATCTCTTTTTTATCCTTTGCTGGTAAATTAATATCTTCATATTATCATTTTTGTATAATTTCTTAAAAATATACTGGAAAATATTAATAGTTGCATATTATATGTGCTACAATTTAAGAAAAAATAAAAAAGGGAGTATGGTGAGTTATGAAGAAAATATTAAGTATTATTTTATGTTTTGTGCTATGCGTTAGCATTGTTGGATGTAGTTCGAATTCAAGTAGCAATTCTGTTCAATCAAATTCAGAAAATGTTAAAGAGAATAAAAATTATTCATTAGAATTAACAAATGGCACATTTAAAGTAGGTGAAGATTTAGATCCTGGAGAATATATTCTTGTAAAAAATGAAGGTGAATTTATGGGGAATTATGATATTACAACAGATACTACAGGAGATATGGAATCTTCTATTGATTCTAATGCCTTTGAAAACTTTAGTTATATAGAAGTTAAAAAAGGTCAATACTTACAATTAGATAAATGTACTTTATATAAAGCTGATGAAATAAAAGACAAATTTAATTTCTCTAATGAAAAAGAACTTACAAACGGAATGTTTAGAGTTGGAGATGGAAAAGATGTAGAACCAGGAGAATATAAACTGGAAATAGCAAGCGATGATGATAATGCTCAAGGTTGGTATTCTTTATATAACAATTTAGGCAAAGGCTATAAAGGTGGTCCAGACTTACAAGATTCAGATTTCTTTTCTGGAAGCAAATTAATAACACTAAAAGAAGGTCAATATTTGAAATTAGACAGTGAAACAAAGTTAATTAAATAAGGCATCCATTAGTTATGAAAAATTAAAGAGTAGCTGAATAGCTACTCTATTTTTATGGAATTAAATTATATTTTTCTAATTTATCTTTTATTCTATTATAAGTTTTATATTTTATAATATTTTCTCCTGTAATCCAGTTTCTTATCGTTTCTATATTAACTCCTAATGTATCTGCTATTTTTCTATATTTAGTATATGGTACTTTTTCTTTTGAAAAGGCGTTTAGCCTATTTATAAATTTATCATAATTTAATAATAAATATTCATATCCATCTAAGCATATTTTATTCATATCAAATACCTGTTCTAATTCTTTTAAATTTTCTATTGTTAAAACATATCTTCCTAATTCTAATCCGTCAAGTGAGCTTTTATCTATATTGCAAATTTCAGAGACTTCTTTAATAGTTAATCCTAAATCTAATCTTGCATGTCTAAGTCTATTATTAAAATGTGATAAATCTAGATCTATTTCTGGAATAATATTTGAAAATGAACTTGTTAAATTGGGTTTAAAAGTCGTTCTTTTATTACGATACGTTCACTTATCGTTACAAAAATGCGACTTTTTACCATAATTATCTATATTTTCTAACCCTAGATAGTTTATCTCTAAAGAATTTTCTTCATCATTCCAAATTACATTTTTTATAATAGAAGATAATAATAATCTTTGTTGCGATAATTCCAAATTATCTAATGAACTATTAAATTTTTTTATATTATCTATAAGTATATCTAAATTTAAATCATCTTTTGAAATACTTATTTTATCTATATCTAATTTATCTATTTCAAATTTTATATCTGTTATTTCTTTATTTAATTCTTCTATTTTTTCTATTATATAAGTAGAAGCTGTCGAATTGGAAAAATTAGCTAACTGGTTAACTAAATTATTAACTTGAAGTTCTAAGTCTTTTATTTTCTTTTTTTTATTTTTAACTTCTAATTCAACTAATTTTTTTTCTTCTGTATTTGATTCTTTAATATTGTTATATTCTTCGATTATCTTTTTAACATCAACTTTCTTTATATGATCTAAAACTAATTTATCTATTTTATCTGTACGAAGAATAGAGCAGTCACACGTTTTTTTACCTTGTCTTTTTCTTTTAGAACAAACATAATATACTATGTCACTGTTAGATTTATAATTTAATATCATATTTGACTTACATTTACCACAAACAAGTAAATTACTAAGTAGAGCAACTTTGCCAGTTCCTGCTCTCGGAGCTTTTTCGGCATTTTTATCAAGTATTTCTTGTACTTTTAGCCATTTGTCTGATTCAATAACACCTTCATGTCTAGCTACGGCTACAATAGGAGATTGACTTTTTTTAGCATATAAAAGTGAACCATGCATATTATCAGGTATTCCTGCCACAAAGCAGCCTTTATCTTTTAAATATATAAATACTTCATTGCTTGTTTTAACATATGCAGGACTTCTAAGAATTGATTGTACATTTCTACTGCATATTTCACCACCTCTAGCCCCTTTCACACCTTTTTCATTTAAATAAGTTACAACTCTCCCTATAGAATTATATTCCAGATATTTCTCAAATACTTCTTTAGCTATTTTCATTTGTTCTTCATTTACTGTTAGTTGACACATTTTACGTTGTTTCATCTGTTCATCATAATAAATTATTTTTTTAAAATCAAACCCATATGGTGGATGTCCTCCAAGCCATCTGCCTTGTTTAGCTAATTCATACATATTATCCTTTACACGTTCTGCTGTAGTTTCTCTTTCAAGCTGTGCAAATACACTAGATATATACATCATAGCTCTACCCATTGGAGTACTAGTATCAAACTGCTCTTTAATTGATACAAAGGATATATCTAACTTGTTTAACTTTTGTATCAAAGCAGAAAAATCTAACACACTTCTAGATATTCTATCTAGCCTATAACATACAACACAATCAATTTTTTTATTTTCAGCGTCTTCTAATAGCTTCTTAAAGTATGGTCTATTAGTATTCCCACCACTATAACCTTCATCTGGATATATTTTAAAATCACTCTCTTTGATATCTTCATCTGGATAATTTTTATAGACATATTCCTTGCAAAACTCTATTTGATTTTCTATACTATCCCCCTTGCCTGTAAAGACTGATTTTCTTGAATAAATTGCAAAAACCATATTTAATCCTCCTTGTTCTTGAATATATTGCTATATTATACATTATAAAAAGTTTTCCCTTTTTTAGCATTAAAATAGCTAGAGAATTATTTTTCCCTAGCTATTTATTATTTATTATCTGGAATGTATTCCATTATATCTCCAGGTTGACAATCTAATTCTCTACATATAGATTCTATTACTTTTAAAGATACATACTCATTTTTAGAAATTTTCGTCATTGTCGCTGATGATATTCCTATTCTTTTTCTTAAATCATCTCTTGTCATATCTTTTCTGTTTAGCAAGTCCATTAGTTTATAAAATTTAATTCCCATGTCTATCCTCCTATTCTTATATTATAAATAATAACATATATTTCATGATTTTAAAATATTTTTTTAGTTTTCTAAAGAATTTTATTGACATATTAAATATATAGTAATACAATTATATTAAATAAAATATTTAGTAAGTTAAAGAAAATATTTATATTATAAAAAAAGAGGTGTTAGAAATGAAACTAAAATTTGAATTATGTAATTATGACCCAATAACTTTAGATTGGGATTGTGATGAAACAGATGTAATGGTAGAACATGATACAGAGCTTTTTGATGATTGTGTTGAAACTATAAAAGATAAAGTTGAAGATAAATTAGATGAAATAGACGAGTACAGATATGAATTAGATGATTTAACAGAAGATGAATTTGACGATATACAAGGTTTATTAGACGATTTAGAAGATGACTTTGAAATTTGTTTTATAGAAATAGAAGAGTTTTAAAAGGGAGTGATATTATGAAATGCTGTATAACAAAATGGTGTAAATCCATTACAGATGATGGAAAGGATAAATACATAAATAAAGACATTGATAAATCTAACATGCAATACAAATTTAGAATTTTAGATGATGATGGAATGGTTTATGGATATGGAGTTTCAGAGGAAAAAAGTTTCCAACCATTAGATAGATATATGTATTCTTTAGGAGTAACAGAAATACAATATCAAGATCCAGTAACTAAAAAATATAAAACTTTATAAGAGGTGTATTATTATGATTCAAATGCAGAATATAAAAACAGGCGAAAAGATTCTAATAAAAGATAAAAGACAGTTAAAATTATTTTTAAAGTTTAAATATGCAATAGCACCAAAGAATGTAACACCACTAATTAATAGAAATAAACCGTATAAAGGAACATGGTTAATTAAGTATATATAATGCACATTAACATTTATATAAAGGTTTTAAGATTTAGTCTTAGGACCTTTTATTTTACAATAAAGAGGGGATAAAAATGGATGCAGCAGTAAACACAATAAATTATAATGAAAGATTTATAACTAAAGCAGTAAAAGAAATATCAAGTAAATTCAATTTTAATATAATCCAACAAAGAGTATTAAATGATATTTTATATAAATGTACTCAAAATGTAGAAATAACAGCACTAGAAAAAGAAGAAGGTGACTTTTTAACTTATATAGATATATATGCTAATTCTATGCAATTAGAAGGCTTAGCTCCAGGTACTATAAGAAATAAGTGTTATTCATTAAAAGAATTAAACAGATACTTAGAAAAAGATATAAATAAAATATCTGTAGCTGATCTAAAGATGTATATCTTACATAAACAATCTGACTGTAAACAAAATACTTTAAACACGATTATTACAACTATAAAAGCTTTCTTTAGCTTTCTTTGCGATGAAGGTTATATAGAAACAAATCCTTCACGTAAACTTAAAAAAGTTAAAGAAGAAAAGAGATTAAGAAAATCTTTAAATGATATAACATTAGAAGAAGTACGACTTGCTTGCAATAATAAAAGAGATAGAGCATTAATTGAGTTTGCTTATTCAAGTGGATTAAGAGTTTCAGAATTAGCTAAACTAGATATAAAAGACTTAGATTTTTCATCTAATAAACTAACTGTTGTAGGTAAAGGAAATAAAGAAAGATTTGTTATGTTTTCTGATATTACTAAATTCTATATAAAACAATATCTGGACGAAAGAACAGATGATAACCCTGCTCTATTTGTATCTATTAAAAAACCTTATAAGAGAATAGGGAAAAGAGCCATTGAGAAAAGATTTACTAAAATAAAAGAGTTGTTAAATATGAAAAAATTATATCCTCATTTATTAAGACATACATTTGCTACTAAGCTTGCTGAAACTGCTGATATTACAGTAGTTCAAAAATTGCTAGGCCATTCTAGTATAAACACGACCATGGTTTATGCTGAAATAAACGATGATAAGGTTAACTATCAGTACAAAGCTAGTAAATTATAATAGGCTAAGGGATAATCCCTTGGCCTACTCCTTACATCATTATTAATATAGCACTTGCTACTCCAATTCCTAGATATGCAATGCGCCCTGTTACTTCCAATGCTAGTTTTTTCATAGCCAATACCTCCTGTTTATTAAGAGCATCGACTATATATGGAATATTTATACATATTTCTAGAAAAACTTTTCAAATTCACTTGATTATTCGTTACGAATAGTGTAATATATAAGTATAAGATAAAGAAAAACGAAAGGGGTTAAGAAAAATGACAGTAGTAAATACTAAAAAATTTATTGAAGAAGTTAACAAATGGGATATATATAAATATCTAGAAAATAACTTTACAAAAGAAATTACACATCATTCAGCAGACGTAGGAAAAAATATATATGAAGTAAGATTTTATTTAGATGAAAGTAAAAAACATACATTTTTACATTGTTATCATGACGAAGATGGTTGGAGAGATTTTGATTACTTCGTGGGTGGATTATTAGCTTTTGTAAAAGAAAGTGAAGAAAACAAAGAAAAAGCAACTGAAATGTTTAGACATTTCGATTGTGTTGAATCTGAATAAATAGGGGGATAAAAATGAATAAATGGTACAGACTAGGTCAAGAGTTTAACAAAAAATTCACTAAGGAACAATTTTTCGAAATTCTAAGAAATAATAATTATACTAATGCACTTGGTTGTATAGGAAAAGACTTCAAAGAAGAAAAAGATTATAAAAAGCTTTGCGAAATGGTAGGCATTCCAGAAGAAACAGAAGATAAACATTATAATTATGGAGAAAGAAAATATTATTTCTACCAAGGATATGACAAAAAATAAGGAGCATTTGCTCCTTCTCTAAACCAGCTACTGAAAGGTAAAGGTCTAAAGCCCTTGTAAATTGGCGATAGGAGAAAAGGCATACTTTCTGACATGATTTAATTGTGCTAGGAAAGTAAAATATATAATATAAAGGCGAAGTTGACAAGTTCTCGTCTAGATAAAAGGTCAACAAAGCAAAGGGGGTATATATGAATACATATTTAGGAAATGCTTTTAGTTTACAAATGTTAGACACAGCTGTTTCAACAGACATAAGAGTAACACCAGTTGATGCATCAGTTGTAGCAAATGCAAATTTCACATCAGTTATAGGTCATCCAGATACAGCAGCAGTAGTTTCAAACATCTTAGGAAAAGACGTAGATTGCAACAGAGTTTCTGTTAGCTTAAGCAAAGATGACATTTTATATGTAGCACAAGTTGTTGGTGGCAGACTTCCTGCGGGAGCTACCACTCTACCAGACGGATTTAGTTTAACCTTCCTAAAGGTTACTATTCTATAGGTAGACAAGGGTTATAGAGGTTATCCCTAACAAAAACCTCTTACCAGTATTAAAATAACAAGGGGGTTTTGAAATGGGTTATTACAAAGATTTAAGAAGTGCTTTAAATAGCACTAAAATGGGAGATAAAACTAGCAAGGAATACAAATTAGTGATGGAAGCAAGAAAACCATTAATGGATATACTTTTCTACCATCAAGATGAACCGAGTCACCATTTTGAGAGAACTGAATTCATTGACCATAAATTATTATCAAATATAGGATTTTGGGGAACACCTGAACTTGTTAAAAAAGTTTACAACCAAATTATTAAATATAGATCAGATATATTTAAGGGAATAAGTATGATGCCAAGTAATTCAAGTATGAGAGATGCTTATAAATCAAAATGTACTATGAGTTTCAGAGAATCATTATATAGAAAATGTGGTATTTTACATTTCATAGAAGATGACTTTACTTATGAAGCTTATACTTATCATTTTGATGATATTTGGGGGACACCTTGGAATTGGTTGGTAATGAAATATGAATTTTATAGAAAATATCTAGTTGAATATTCAAAAAGAACGGGTGGAGGATTTTATGAAAAAGATCTTCATAACCCTGAAAAGCTTTTAAAAGATTTAGAAGATGTACCAAAATCTTATGGATTAGAAGAAACAAAAGATGCTATAAGAAACTGCTTAATAGAAGCATCAAAATATATCAAAGAATAAGGAGGATTTATATGAGTTATTTTGCAGAAGCAGATGGAAGAAACAAGGTTATAACTGTTTCACCATATAAAGAAAAGAAGTATGTATATAAATATGAACTAGTATCAGAAACAAGAGGTTTAAAAAGCTTCATAAAAGCTATAAAGAGAGACTATCAATTATCACAATTATTAGGAGACATAAAAACAAATTGTTTTATATCATCATTTAAGACACCAGATATATTCTTAGATTGTTGCAAGGAACTCGCAAGAGAGTTTAATAAATATTCTGTAATAGATTCTGAAAAAACTTTTACAGTTATAATACCATATGGAAAATTAGAATTTGACAAAAAAGATAGAACAGCTAAAATATATAAAAAAATAAAGGCGAACCCACTATAATACTCGTCTTAATATAAGGGTGGGAGGAAAGGAGATTTATATGAGTAAATACAGTAAATGTTTTATATGTAAGTATTATTATTTAGCATCTATGTTAAGTGCAAAATGCACAAAGAAAGGAACTTTAGTTCCTGGAGGTTGTAGTTACTTTTGCAAACGTTAGAATAATCGGTTAGCCTTCCGAACAAAAAGGCTTTTATTTTATTATAAGGAGGAATAAGATGTACAAAGCTTATTTTACTAAGAATTTAAACAATAAGTTTGAATATATAAACAAACTTATTAATACTACAAATTGTAGTAATGTAGTTTATTTCTGCCCTAAAAAATATAAAGAATTGGCAGAAAAGAATATTAAAAATGCCTATATTTTCTTTTATGAAGATATAAACAAAAACAATGATCCATATGATGTTACATATCCAGATACATTGTTAATTTTAGATGGAAGTGCTAGATATAAAAATATAATGGGATATGTATTTAAAAGACTAGAAAAACTAGCATTAATAACAAATAACAAAGTTATAGTAGATATAGTCCCATTTACAACAGATATACAATACTCTTATGTACCATTTAGCCATCTAAAAAGACAAATATTAGGACATCAACATTTTTATGCATTTCGAGAAAATAACATGGAATATAACTCAAAAGGAGAACTAGTAGAAGGACATGATTTTGACTTGCTAGCTGAAAAAATGGCTCCAGTAACAGAAATAGATTATCCACATTTTATGGAAGCTGATACACAAACTATATATTGTGAAATTACAGAAGAAGAAAAAAAAGAATATGAAAATTATAGAAATGAACTGTTTGATAAATATGAAACAATACAACCTATTTTAACTAGACTTGCTGATTTTGTTAACACTAGACAATCTAGATATGACAATTTATATAAGTTAGTTAATAACTTAAAAGGAAAAACTATAGTATATACAAATATAAAAAGTCATAATGGAAAGATAAAAAGACTTTTAAAAGAATTTGATAATGTAGAAGTTAGAACTTTTTATGATAACAATGAAAAAGAACAATTTGCAGATAATATAGTATTAGCAGAAGTACCAATTGTTAAAAATTATCTATTTTTAGATGTTATGGCTAATGCTAAAAAAGAAGCTAAATTTTATTTTATAACAGGGCATACAACTATAGATAAACTTTTATATGGAAGAATGACAGATGAATTTACACAAATAGACGAATTTACAAAAGTCTTATATAAGAAGGTGAATAAGATTGACTAAAAAAGTAGGTAGAAAGATATATATAAATAAAGATGTATATACATCAGCAAAAGAACGTATAGCAACTATATTTGATGACTTTGAAAATATAGTTTGTTCATTAAGTGGAGGGAAAGATTCTACTGTGATGCTTTATTTAGCACTAGAAGAAGCTGAAAAAAGAAATAGAAAAGTAAATGTATTCTTCTTAGATCAAGAAGCTGAATATCAATCTACAATAGATATGATTGAGCATTTTATGAGTAATCCAAATGTTATACCTTATTGGTATCAAGTCCCTTGCTATATGACAAATTCTACAAGTTACAAACAAGATTTATTATATAGCTGGGGTCCAGGAGAAAAATGGATACGTGAAAAATCTCCAATATCAATACATGAAATAGAAGGCGAATATCCTCAAAGGTTTTATTCTTTTATAGATTGGTTTGAAAAACAATGGAATCCTAATACAACTTGCTTTATGGTAGGTTTAAGAGCTGAAGAAAGCCTTAACAGATTTAGAGCAGTTGCACAAAATCCAGGATATAAAAATTGGAATTGGACAACTAATACAGATGGATTAATAAAAGCCTACCCTCTTTATGATTGGACTTTTGAAGATATATGGATATACCTTAGCAAGTTTAATAAAAAATATAATAAGATATATGATTTTATGTATGCTATCGGCTATGACATTGATGGTATGAGAGTATCTAATTTAATACATGAAAAATCTTTCAAATGTTTAACTAGATTACCAGAATTTGAACCAGATACTTATAACAAGCTAATGGATAGAATTGGAGGAATACATATAGCAGCAAGATATGCAAAGCAAGATACAATATACAATGTAAAAGAACTTCCTAAAAGATTTAAAACATGGCTTGAATACAGAAATTTCTTATTAGAGACTACTCCACTTGATAAAAAAGAAAGATTTATAAAAAGATTTGCTACACAACCTGAGGAAGAAATAACTTACAAAGGTCAATGCAAACAAATTTTATTAAACGATTGGGAAAATAATATACCAGTTGTTACAAAGACAGAAGTTAAGAGAAGAAAAGAAAAAAAGAAAAAAACATTAGAAAAATGGAAGGAGATATTATAATGAAAGAGTTAAAATTTCCATGCATGGATGTAAAATTAGTTCCAATAGATAAAGTTATAGCTAATAATTGGAATCCTAATAAAGTAGCTAAACCAGAAATGAAATTACTGGCACACAGTATAGAAGAAGATGGTCTTACAATGCCTATAGTAACTTATTATGATGATAAAATAGATAAATATGTAGTTGTTGACGGATTTCACCGCTACACAATAGTAAAAGATTACTTTAAATCAGATGTAATAGCAGTTACCATACTAAAAAAGGATGAAAAGAACTTAATGGCATCTACTGTTAGACATAATAGAGCTAGGGGTGTTCATAAGGTAGACTTGCAAGCTGATATGGTAGTTGATTTAATTAAAAAAGGATGGACAGATGAACAAGTATCTAAACATTTAGGAATGACTCCAGAAGAAGTGCTAAGATTAAAACAGGTAACAGGAGTAAAGGAAGTGTTTAAAAATAGAGATTTCAGCAGAAGTTGGATAATAAATAATGATTAGGGGGCTTTATAGTGGATCTAAAAGAAATGACTGTAGATGAATTAAAAAATTTAGCGTTAGATATAAAAGAAGAACTAAACAAAAGAATTAGAGATATAAAACAAGCTCAGGTAGAAGTTAATAGAATATTAGATAAAACTTATACGTTCTATTTTAAAACAGAATGTGATATTAGAAATAAAGGCTACGTAGCAAGATGTACTTATGGTAAAAAAGGAATTGAAAGATACTTTTATAATTTGCAAGAAACAAGATGCAGAAATGATGTAGTTATAGAAGGTGATTTTGAAGCTCATGAATTAGATGTTTTAGATATAAGATATAGAAATAACAACTACGGCTATTCACAATATTGTATCATTTTAAATGGCAAAATAACTGAAATATGTGATGTAGATGATATACACAAAATTTCTACACTAAAGAGATACTTAAAAGGTGAAATTGTATTTGAAAACTTCTTAGAAATAGTAGGAATAAAAGAAGTGAAAGTTGGTGCTCTAGATGAATTACTTGAAGACTAATTTGTTTAAACACCAGCAACATGCTTTTAACAAACTTAAAAACTTGAAAGCGTGCGCATTATTTATGGATATGGGTACAGGTAAAACAAGAACTGCACTCGAATTAATACAACATAAATTAAATAAAGGTAAAATAACAAGGGTATTTTGGATATGCCCTTGTTCTACTAAAAAGAATTTAATTTCAGATATAAATAAACACTCTATATTCTCTGTTGCTTATATAGAAAATATTCAAGATGAATTTATATGTGTTATAGGAAGTGAAACAATTAGCAAATCAGATAAATATTATTTGAAATTAGTAAATCTGATTAAACAAAACACACATTCGATGTTAATTCTAGATGAAAGTCATATGTTTAAAAATCCAAAAGCTGTAAGAACAGAAAGAATTTCAAAACTTTCAAATCAAGTTAGCAATAGAATGATATTAACAGGAACTCCAGTTACACAGGGTATATGGGATTTATACAGTCAATTTTATTTTTTACATCCTAAAATACTTGGATATAATAGCTTTTATGCTTTTGCTGCTAATCACTTAGAGTATTCAGATAAATATCCAGGGCAAATAATTGATACACATAATACAGATTATATAACAAAGAAAATCAATCCTTATGTTTATCAAATTACTAAAAAAGAATGTTTAGATTTACCGCCTAAAACTTATACTGATTCATATTTTTATTTTGACGATGATCAAGAAAGAGTTTACAACAAAATAAAACAGTATTTTATAGACAAAATTGATTTAGATAATTTTAATGGTGAATATATTCTTAATATGCTTAACTATTTACATAGAGTAGCAAGTGGATATATAGATTTAGAAATAAAAGAAGAATATTATATAGAAGGTGAAAAATGCAACAGAATAATAGAATTTAAACACAAAAGTTACGATAGATCAATAGAAACAATAGAACAACTTAAATTAACACCAAAAGGAAGCAAAACAATAATATGGCATAAATTTAATAGTGATTTAGAATTATTACAACATGTTTTATGTAAAGAACAAATAAAATATGTTTATGTTAACGGAAAATCAAAATTAAAAGACCGTGAGAAAGCTATAGAACAGTTTAAAGCATCAAAGGATATAAATACATTAGTAGTAAATATAAATGTTGGAAATCTAGGATTAAACTTACAAGAGGCTAACTATATGATATATTACAATTCTACATTTGATTATGCTAAAAGAATACAGTCTGAAGATAGAATATACAGAATAGGACAAAATAAAAATTGTCATATAATAGATGTATTATCTTATTCTGGAATAGACAGCATGATAGAAAAATCTATAGAAAATAAAAGTAATTTAGCTAGATGTATAAGACAAGAAATAAACGAAATAAAGGACGATAAAGAAAAAATAAAAGAATTTAAAAAGAAAATACTAAATGAATTTTAAGGAGAATATGATGGAAGAACAAAGAAATTTGAAAGTAAGTTTTAACAAGAGTGGCGGAACTGCTGGAAAAGGTGGAATAACAAATAGAATAACTATTCCAACAATGTGGATCAAAGAAATGGGTATTGATTCAGAAAGCAGAGAGGTAATCGCTACTTTTGATGGGAATAAAATAATTATAGAAAAGAAATAAAAATTAATTAACATACAAAGAGGTGGTTAAATGAATTTATATGATTTTTTTGATGAATTAGATTATATGGGCGTGAGAAGTATTACAATGATGAGAAAAACGTTATGTAAATCGGATTCATGTAAAAAATGTGAAAAATATCCAGATAAATGTACTTACAAAGAAAGACAACGTAGAATAAACTGTTTATTTATAGAATTAGAAAAAGAATTAGAAATATTAATAAATGGCGATGATAACGAAATAAAAACATTAGAAAAGAAATAATTAATAGCTAGAGGGCTAATACCTTCTAGCTATTTTTATCGGTCGCTATCGGTCGCTATCGGTCGCTATCGGTCGCGACCGATAGAATTATCTTTCAAATACTTCTACATATTTTGTTGATGCAGTTATATAATAACCAGCCTTAACTAAATACATATCTGTTCCAGTACGTTCTATTTTCTTAACTATTGTTAATGCTTCACCTTTTTCTGCTTTGCCACAGATAGAGTCCTTATTAAAATTAGGTTTATCATGTACATTTACTTCTTGTAATACTCTTAGATATTGAGTTTTAGCAGTAGGAGTATTTTTATCTTTATGCATATAGTCATAACAATCTTGTTTAAATTTTTTCCATTCTGTTGGATGCTCTACAAAATAACGAGGACATATTTTATAAGCTTTTCCAACTATATCGGTGTGTCTTAAAAAATCTTTTCTTGGATCTAATCCATATTTATAAGCTAACCAAGCACCTAATTCAACCATACTTTTATATTCTTCTTCTGTATAGTGGTCATCTTTACCAGTAGTAGCACATTCAACTCCTATACTGTAAGAGTTAGCTGAATTTGATGTGTAAGCTATATAATTTTCTGGAATATAACTATATAAAGAACCATCTAAATCTGCTAGATAGTGAGAAGATGCATATAAATATTTTCCATTTTGTATATAACCTTTAGTAATTTCATTAAACCAATTATTGATTGTATCTATAGCCTTTACACCTGCTTTTCCAGTGTAATGCCATATAATTTTAGTTGTTTTAGCCCTTTTACCACCGTTATTAAATCTTGTTAGCTTTGGAGTTTTGTTTATTATTTTAGGTTTATTTACTGTCATATTATCTCTCAATCCTTTCTAAGTAAAAGCACTCAAAATAGCTTATATTCGCCATTCTAAGTGCTTTGAAAACTTATTTATACTCTATTATACATAATTATTCTTTTTCGTCCCTTAATTGAATTAATACGTTTTTAAGTTGTTCGGGGATAGGAATATATTCAGAAATGTTTTCTAATAAACTTATAGCTTCATTAGCGATGAAGAACATAATTACCATTTCTCTAAGTGCTATTGTATTGCCTATAACTTTTTGAATTTCATAAGCAGTAGCTATAACTATAAAAATAAATACTTTTCTAATTATACCCTTGCGCCCTACTTCACTTGAAAGTCTACTGTTATATATAGCTTTTAGGACCCCCGTTAAATAGTCCAAAATAACAAGTGTAAAGATTACTCCTAAAAGCATATCCCAACCTCCTAGATGCTTACATATGAAGCCACCTATTATTCCACACGCTATTGTAATACTGTTGAAATATTTATCCATATTGCTTAACTCCTATGTATTTATTTTCTTTTAATACACTAATATCCTTACCTTCTAACAATTTTTTTGCTAAATATCCAGTTACTGTTGCTGTAGCCATGCTTGTTCCTGTTAACACTTCGTATGAATCATTTAAATAAGTTGATTTTACATCCTCACCAACAGCATATACATCGCAATCTTTTGAAGAAAATTCTGATATATTGCCGCTCTGATCTAAAGAACCTACGCTCAACCCATACTTAGCAGGATATTCAATTTTTTTGTTATTTCCACTAGCACAAACAACTGTTATATTTTTATCTTTTGCTAATTCTATTGCTTTTTCAATTTCCTTATCTTCATCTTCGAATGAGATTGATATATTTATTATATCACTTTTATTGTCTATAGCGTAGTATATAGCTTCTGTTATATCTTCTGTATCACCTTTCCCGTATCTATCTAATACTTTTATATCTAATAATTCTATATTAGGTTCTATAGAGTGTATAATACCTGCTATATGTGTTCCGTGTCCGAAATTATCAGTTGTATTTTGAGAATTGCCTTCTTCTGTAAAATTCTTACCATTGATAATACAATCCCTAAAATCAACATGTCTAAATATGCCTGAGTCTATTATTGCAACTCTCATTTATACCTCTTTTCTTGCATAATAAAAGGACTGTACCGCTACAGCCCTTTTTAAAATAGATTTAGGTTTTTAATTATATATAGTTTTTATTTTTTTGTATTCTCACATTTTACATCTTTTTCACCCCCTTTACAGTTATTATACTATAAGATGGTTTAAATACCATTTTTACTTTGTATTTACTTAACATTTACTTGGTAAAATACTTGGTAAATTAGTACGCAATATTTTTAAATTGCGAATCAATCTGTGTATTAAAAAAGACTAGAAATTAATCTAGCCTTTAGCATATTATTTGAATACTTCTCTTAATACATCATCTGTAAGTTCTCCAAATAATGGTCCATTTACAGGTTGCAGTATATCTATATCTCCCATTTGCAAGTTAGCTTCTATCAATACTGGTTCGGCATTTTCATCAATAGCAACATCCCAACTTATTAATCTAAAATGAGCCATTTTTTCTGCTTCTCTTTTCACCATTTCTATAGCTTTTTCATATCCAGGAATAACTGTATTTTTAAATACATATCCTTGAGGATGTTTTGAAAATTCATCACCATATAAATCAAAAGCTTTATCTTTTAAACTTCCATCTGGATTTATACCACAATATATTCCCCCAGACATAGCATTATCAACCTTAGAATCTCCTATGCCCATTCTTAAAACTCCTTGTAAGTAATGAATTTTATTATTTATTTGCAGTGTCATTATTCTTAAAGAATTTACAGAGCTTTTATGTATTTCACTTAAAATTTTATGTTGTTTTATTGTTTCTTGAAAAATCATATTATTTGCAGGTAATTCTTCAAGTATTTTTTCTATTTGACCTTTGTCTTTATTTTCGTAAAAAGCAACATTTGCTCCACCACAAGAACCTAAGCAAGGTTTTGCTACAAAACTATCTTTATTTGCAAGTAAATTAATAGCTTCTTTTTTAGATATTATTTTATAATTCTTATTAAAAAATACACCATCTATTATCCTTACTATAGTTTTTGGCATATTAGCATCTTTAAACCACATATCAAAATAATTTTTATCACAAACACCGATATGTAGTTCTCTATTATTAAAATAAGGGTCTATTTTACTTGCATAAAGGTCATCTGGTATATATCTTACATCAAATTTTCCTGTTCTATTTATATAATATTTATGATAAGAAATATCAAAGTCCTTTGTATATTTATGCCAATAATCTTTTATTTTTTTAACCTCATCAGATTGCAAATTATCGCCTTTTTTTATGTAATATTTTCTAACCTTATAGCGATAAAAATATTTACTTCCTAATTTCATAAAATAATAATGCATATCTTTTAAGCTATAAATTATTTTAATGATTATTTTTTTCATTTTTAACTCCCCCCCCACATAAGTATTCCCTTAAATTATAATGTATTTTACACATTTTTTCCATATATTGTATATTGATTAGAGTGTTAAAAATGATTTTAAAAGTTTTATACTAAAGGTTCTCCGTATCCATCATACCCATCTTGTTTTAATATTTCTAAAGTTGTTTCTTTATATTTTTTAGGTACTTGGTCTATAGTTTTTATTTTCTTTTCTATTAAATTTGCATATATTCTAGCCATTATTGTAAACCTCCCTCTTGTAAAGATAAAATCATTTCGGTTAATTCTGCCAATGCTTCCTCATGTTCAGTGTCCACATTTTTAAGTTGTGTTATTTTTTCATCTATAGTCAGTTCTTGTTCTACTAAATCCATTTGTTTTACTGCATACACGATTGTTATTGTTGTATCTTGTTCTGTATATCCTGTTATTACTAGATATTCAGTGTCTGCATTATAATTTGGTTGTTGGTCTATCACTTCTTTAAATCCATATCTAGTCATTAGTGGTATAGATTTATTAAATCCTACTATAGTTCTCCCATCTGATAATTTGTAATTTTGTGGTGCATATTCTAATGCCCCATTATTTAATTTTGCATACATAATTTTTACCTCCTTAAATTTATTCATATTTAATGGCAACCCATTCAAATTGGTCATCTTGTCTAATAGGCCCATATGAGTTGTCTATTGAAAATACTTGAAATCCTCCGTCTATTAATTTAATTTTTTGCGTACCTTTATTGTATCCTTTGTCTAAATATGAATTTGCACCTGTAATCCCTGCATTTATTCCATTACTGTCTGTTCTTGTACTAAATGTTGCATATGGAGTGTAGACCCAACACAACGAACATGCTAATGTGGGAATATTACTTATAATTCTTACTAAAATGATGTTAGGAACAAATGAAAGCCCATTGACTATTATATCTTGGTTATCGGCAGTTACTGTAACTGTTCCCTTTTGTATTTGCATATTACTACCTCCATTATTATTCATTAATAATTTACTACTCATAGACAATCACCCCACCTAACCATTCTGTTGTATAAGTAAAAATAAATTCATATGTTTTATTAGCATTTATTATGGGAGTATTTCCATTTTGCCATTTACACGAAGGTAATATAAGTGTTAAATCTTTAGTAGTATTAAAAAACAAGTGGAGTTCTAAAGGTCTACTGCCAGAAATTGAAGGCAATAAAATTTCTGTCCCGTCTACCATATTGCTAACAATTTGATTCTTTTTTTCAGTTAAAGTCAATGTTGTATTACTTATTGTTAACTCTTCCCATGTTTCAACAATTGCTCCACCAGTATCACCTTTTGGAATACCTAAATTTAATAACGGATTTTCAGTTGTTCCAGTAATACTTGCAGTTGCATTACTTCCACTCTCAAGTGTAGTTACTGTTCCTATTTGTAAATTTGGAGTTGCACCAGTATCTCCATTGTCTCCTTTCCAATTATACCAAGTGTAATTTTTTGGATTTGTTGGAGAATCTGCATTTGTATCTACACATAAGCCTATATATGCGTTTGGTGTATCTGATATTTGTCCTGCTAACTGTGGCGCTCCTGTACTTGAATATTTTATATGTAAATACTGACTTGTACCCCCACCACTTGATATAGGAAGTGTTATTCCGTTGCCTAATTTACTACCCTTTGAATTTACAAGTTGAAGTAAATTAGTAGCACTATCTAATGACAAATCAGTTGGTTGGTTGTTCGCAATATCTTTATATTGCGAATTAACTTCGTTGATAGCTCCTACTACTTCCTTGCTAGTTGTTTCTAATGAATTATCACTTTTCTTTTGATAACCCGTTAAATCTCCACCTTGCAGAGATTTTACCTGTTCTATTAATTGCTTAAGTATAGGTAAATCTGGACTTGATGATGTTTCCTCATTTAAGTTAGTTAATATACTTCCATTTACTTTATAGGTACCATTTGATGTCGTTATACTTTCGTCATTACTATCTACCTTACTAGATACTTCAAATTCAAAACTATAATCTCCAACTTGATCAGTAAATTCATCTGGTAAATCTATTTCAAATAAAGCTTTTTCCTCATTTAATAGAGTGGCTTCAATTGTTTTGTATTGTTTTGTTTTAGGTTTTATTACATTTAATGTAATTTTATAATCAGTTGCATTTTGAACAGTTACATATTGACTTATTAATTCATTTGTACTCATATTTATAACAAGTTGCACAAACATATTTGAAGTCTTTTTATCTGTATTCCAGAATGTCATCTTTGGTACATCTATCGTTGCTTCTTTTACATTTATTTTGATTAAGTAATCTCTATTTAAATTAGTTATATTACTCAAATCGTCACTTCCTCTCTAGTCTTGATAAGTTATTGTTGCTTTTATAACTCCTGTACATTTCATATAATGGTCTTTATCAAAAGTATGTTTAAGTCCAAATCCTTTCATTGTTCCGTTTTTTATTGCATTTAACACCGCATTATCTGTTATTGTAACTGTTGTTGTTGCATTCATTGTAAGATTAGCAGTTTTGGACCATGACAAATAAGTAGGCTCTCCACTTGGTCTACTTGAATGATTATGCATAACTATTTTAGCTTCATTGTTACTTGAACTACCTCCACTTGTACGTTCTATTTTTAGAACAACTTTTGTTATAGTCTTGCCTTGTAATTTACTAAAATCACTACCAAAGAACCAACAGCCAACACTATTAGAGGTCCATTTACCTTGGATAACTAAGTTATCTTGCGCCCAGTCACTCCATGTATAACGATATGTATCTCCATAGTCAGAAGTGAATGTAACTGATTTGCTTGTTGTAGTTCCTGTATTAGTATTAGTTCCAGTTTCAGTCGTAGTGCTATCTGCGGTAACTTTGTTGCTATCTTGTATTATTTGTGATGAATTATCGTGAACTAGTTGACCGCTAGGAATAGAACCATCTTGAATGCATATTGTAGCACCATATATGGCTCTAGCAGCATAATTATTTGTTTTCCCATAATTCTTATACATAATAACTTTGCTGCCTCTAGCTTGTACTCCATTTTGAGAACCTATAATTTTGCAGTTTTGCATTAACAATGTTGTTCCGTGTTCAGCGCCTATAGCATAGTAACTATTTGATGTTGTTTGGCCATATATATTTATACTCCTAAGTGTAACAAAATTGCAATTCGAGAAATACATTCCGTAATAATATGTGTTACTACCTACCATAGACGCTGGCATTACAGCAGGTCTTTGACTATCTACTCCATCTGGAATACCAGTAACAGTAGTAGCTCCATATATGAATAGTTTTGATGTACAATTATATCCAGCTATATGACCGTTATAATTTTTCATGTTCATGTATAGATATATATCACCATTAGAAAATCCCTTCAAATTCAAGTTTTCGTTACATTCTTTGTCTAAAGTAATATAGATGCTATTACCATTAAGATTTCGTGGCAAGGCATCTAAAAAGCCTTGTGCAGTACAGAATTTTGCGCTACTAATAACAGCAGATGCATCATCACCATCTGTTGCTATAGTTACAGATATATCATTTGTAAGTGAATTAATAATATCTTTACTAACAATTTTTCTAACAATAAGAGTATCGGCGGTCATATTACCTTGTGCATTAACTGCTCCATTGAAATTACCATTATTAGCAGTCATATTTCCGTTTTCATCTATAGAAAATCCGCCATTTGCTGATACATAACCTTCTAACTTGATATTTTTAGCTTTTAACAGAATTTCAGATGAAGATAATAATTCTATAAACTCAGGTGCTATAGTTATGCTACTTTCTTCATCATCAGAATCAAGGCCTTTTGCAATAAGACTTAACTTTTGTACAAGTAAGGTTAGCATCGGTATACTTTGCATATCAATTAATATTCTTCCATCTTCATTTTTGTATATAGAGTTATATACTCCGTTTTTAGTTAATATATTTAAAACACTATCTTGGTCAGCATCTAGCTTTTTATAGCCTAAATCCTCTATCTTTTCGACTATTTTTTCTGCTTTTACAGACTCTAAAAAAGACTTTGCACTTGCAAAATCTTCATTGTAATCTGTATATGCTTCTTCTAATAATTCGTAGGATCCTTCTGTTATTTCTTTAGCCTCTAAAATATCATCCAGCACTTTTATTATATTATTGTAGCTTTCAATATACTTATCTACTTTTTCTTTTGCATTCAAATTATCACCTACTTTTTCTTTGGTCTAGCACAGAATAATATTTTATCAGTTGTATTGTTTGCAATTCCTGTTATTCTAACTCCATTTGTAACTGTTGTAGATTCTATTATGTTTACTGACCCGCCATCTTCCGTTGGTCCAACTACAATGGCTACATGTGAGCAGTTCATATAACGACCATTTTCTCCATTATCCCTGTCATAAAAAACCATATCCCCAGGTTCTAGATTAGAATAATTGATTATATCTATATCATGCAATACCCAGCCATGTGAAACACAGTATTCAGCTTGTTCAGCCGCAACCCTTGGGAGCATAAACGCCCAACTAGTCTTTGGATTTTTAACAAGTTTTTTCAAGCTGTGATTAGCATATGGACTTTTATCATATGTTATATCTGCATATGCAAATATAGCAAGCGAACTACAGTCTATATTAGCTTTTTTAGCAGTAGCATCGTACCATTTATTTAAGTTTCCACTCATGTTGTTTGGGAAACTCGTAGGCTCTGATTTTATTGCATATGAACTATCTCCATATCTTAAACCAGTTCTATTTAAATACGTTTTTGCTGTTTTTACAACTTTTTCACCACCAACAAATGTGTAAGGTTCTGCATATCCTTCTCCTTTATCAACCGATACAGAACCATAGTATTTATAATTAATATCTGGATTTGCATTAGCCATTATTATAATTTTATAACCTATATTTGGACGAGGTAATAGCTGTCCTGCAACACAATCAACACCTTCCAAATAACATATTTTAGACTGTGTATATCTTATTTCATCTGCTGTAGTAAACATCATTCTAGCATAGAAACTTTTTTCCACTTTACTTTTTAATCTAAATTTTAAAGATTTTACTGTCATTTTAGGATAGTAATAATTCTTTGTACTCTCTAGCAAAATATCTATATCTTTCCCTTCACGCTTTGATGCATTACCATCATCGTCTGAATCATCACCAGAACCACCACTGCCAGAACTTCCACTATCTTGTGATACTATCTTATTTTTAATATTATTAAATAATATTTGATAGTTATCTTTAGTTTTTAGATGAACACCATCGTTTGTTAATGATGATTTTAAAATTCCGTTTTCTTCGAGATCTGTACTTATATTAATTTGATATACATCTTCATGTTCATTGCAATATTCTGCTATTTCACTATTAAATGTATCTATTGCTTTGTTATACTCTACATAATTAGACATAACTGAACCAACATGCAATTCTCTAGCTACAAAAATTGGTATATTAGGATATTTTGATTGTAATAAATCAAGTAATGTTTTTAAGCTGCTATATCCACTTTCATAAGGGTCATTAACTCCTAAATGAACGAATATATAAGGTACAGATGAAGGATATTCTGTTGTATCAGAATAACTACCTACTTGAACAGTTTTTAACAACTGACTATTTTTATAAAAATGGTAAGCACTAGCACCTATAACACATTTACTTATTATATTGTTATTTACATCTGTAGTTTCATCGGATATGGTAGGCTCATTTTTATCTGTTTGTTGTAAATCTTTTGGCCTTATAAAAAATGCACTAGCTAATGTTTTATAAGTACTTAATTTGCTTATTTTTATCGCATCTGGTCTTTCGGCCCATTTACTAGCATGTGCTATTTGGTCATCTCCTATATATACAGCAACATGATGAGTAGCTAAAAGTTTGCGCTTATCCATATCATTTTGAGTTGGATTCTTTCCATCGGCAAACATTACACAATCACCAGGTATTGCTTTTTTACGTCCTTCTGCATTAGCTAGCCACATCATTCCGTCATTATTTACAATTTCATCCATTATAGAACCACCAGAACAATTTCCGTTATACATTGATTTAAGCCCTGCATTCATATAGCAACATGAAGCAAAAGAAGAACAATCGTAAGCAATAATCCCTTTACCATTGTTAGCACTTGTAGAAAGTCCATAATAAGTAGAGCCAATTGTTTCATACTTACCTTTTGAGTTCATTTTTACACGTGAGCCTTTTTTAATATATATTCTTTTAGTATCATCAATAGTTCTTGGTACTTGTGAATAAGATGCTCTACTATCTAAATGTAACTGTACTATCTCTTTAGCTTTTTCAACTATCTTAGTTCTGGTAGCTGTTAATTCTGTATTAGTTGATATAGGTATTGTCGTAGTTACTTTTGTATTTGATACACCATATCCAAATTTATTGCCATTTAAATCATATGTATAAGGTAGTTGGCCATTTTCAATTTTATACCAAGCTAAATATCCTTCTACGTTATTTACAGTACCACCGCCACCATTATTTTTATATACTTGTCTCCAGTTAGCAAATTCAAACCCACCATTTTCTAATACTTCATATGCTTTTGTTTGAACTTGCTTTGACTGTGCACTTATGGAATTTTTATTTACAAATGTGTAGTTATATGTATCACATACATATTTTGATACAATCCAGTTCATTGCGCCTACACCCATGTTATAGCCAATAAGTCCAGCAAATATATTACTTCGTGCATAATCAATTGCATATCTTAGTTCATAGCATCCAAACATTATCTGATTTGAAATATTCTTGTCTACTGTTACCCCATTTATAGTAGTATTTCCACCATCTTTTGGTCGCATAGTTGAATAAGAAGGTGTAAATGATTTAGTTGTCCCGTCTAAAAATTTAATTTTTTGTGATTTATTAAAATATGCACCTCTTTCACATTGCATTATCCCATATGCACCTGTTTCACTTTTAGTTGCATTGTAAGGGTCGCCACCACTTTCTGCTACTATAACTGCATATACAAGATTTACATCTAATCCAAATTTTCCAGCCCAGTATTTTACCATTGTAGACACTTTGTATTTATTTGAAGAAGAAATTACCTTTTCATATGCACTTGACTGCGATTTTACATTTTTACCTATTCCTAGAGATTGATATAAAGCTAAAGCAGTTGTATAATTTGTATTTTGAGTAGATTCTACTTTCAGCATATTATATTTTCTCATAGAAACCATTCTAGAATCTCCTATCCAAAGTCCACCTTCTAGAGTAGTTATTTTAGTAGTATTATCTTCATCTGGCTTTGTATCTGGAGTATCTCCTGTTATTTCACTAAACAATCTATCTATTAAATCTTTATCTATTCCTAACTGCATCATATATTGTTTTATAGCTAATATTTCAGCAGGTGTTAACTTTCCTATACCTAAATTTAAAAGGTAATCTTTTAATTTATCATACGGATCATACTTACTTATCATATTAGAATAAGCTTTACTGTAATTAGAAAACTCACATGTATTTTTACTTTCGTCAGTAAAACTTATTTCTAATTTATTAACTCTAGCGTTAAGCATAAGTGGTTCTGGATAAGTTTTATCTATTACTCTTACAGAATCTCCTAATTCAACATTTTTACTTAATAGCGCTACATCACATTCATAATCAATTTTAGGATTTTTTCTTTCCTGTAAAGCTTCATAAGACTTCTCTAGTAATGTATATGGGTCTTCGCAATCAGAATCTTCATATACACCATAGATATACTTTTGAGGTACCCCATACATAGCGTTAGCAAAATCATCTGCTATAAAATTAGCACCTCTTGGTTTATCAGCGGGTTTTCCGGCTTCTATAGTCCATTCAGCCTCCCTAAAATCTAAGTCATTTTTTCCTTTTCCTATAATAGCTGTGCATAAATCTTCTGCATTTTCTTTTCTTTTTACATTATTAAGTTCTCTGCCATATTCAAATCTTGCACCATTATCAGTACCTAGTCTCTTTTTCATATCAATATACATACCAGTCACTTCGCTACCTGCTGTTTCTATACGTATATCAAGTTCAGCATCATAATCTTCTAGATGCTGAGTAATTGTTTCGTATACAGAAGTACTTCCATCTAATTCAATTAAAAAGGCTTTATTTAACTCTTTATCTATATTACCAACTTCAAAATCTGTATCTTGTAATACAGTTGTTAAAAATGTATTTAAATTGCAATTATTAATAGTTGCTTTAGGAACTATGCTATTATAAAGAATAAGTGATACTGACTCACAATAAGTAGACATTTCTAAACAACCATCATCATGGTTTGTTTCTGTTTCTGTTATTGAAAATAAGTAATTTTTATTATTATATTTAAATAATATATAATTTCTTACTTTTAAATTACTCATTGTTCTTTCATTTACTATAGTTGTAAATTCAAATGTAGAAGCTGCGTTTATTTCTTGTGTAAATGTATCATCAAAAAAGGGAGTAAGCCCTTTACCCCCATTAAACAAAACATCTACTATTTTTTTATTTCTGTCTAATATAAATAATGTTTTCAAATTTTAAATCGCACCTCCTAATCTAATTGAATTTTTCTATAAAACTTATAGCAGCACTTAAACTAGTTGTTGAACTGTAAACACTTACTGAATTTGTTCCTGGAACAAGTGGGAAAAATGTACTACCTATATCAACTTTTTCCATAAATGACTCTCCATTTTTTAATACAGTTCCTTCATTACAATCTATATCAAGTCTATCTCCAGCAGTAAAAATTATCGGATTGAAAGGTTCTGGTGTTTGTGGAGTTAAATTATGTATATTCATACAAGTCATAGACATATTTTGAATTTTATAACTACCATAAGCAGCCATATAGAGTACTACATATGATAAATCCCCTGTCGGATATTTTTCATTATAAAGTCCTTCATAAATTAATGGTGTTGGTGGAGTGATAGTTTCACTGTTCCTATTATTTCTACTTATTTTTAATGACCAAATATCTTCTTTTCTTTCGATGTGGAATCTTATATACCCACGATTCCAAGCAGAGCTACTATCTCCAGATTTTACTTTAATTCTATTTCCATCTTTATCTTTTTTAGTTTTAGGTGCTGGACATTGTGTTGTGTCTGTTAAGACTAAATTACTTCCTATGTATGCACTTGGTTTTGTATCTCTATAGTAGTAGTTATTATCTAACAGTTGAAACTTAAATAACTTATTATTATTACTATCGAATCCATATAGCTCCAACAATCCTAACATATCACTTGTTGTTGTTTCTGACCCAGAATCATCTTCTTCTTTACCTATGATTGATATTGCTGATGATGATGCTAATTTACTTACATAACTCATACTAACATACCCAGAAGAGCCTTTATACGTTGTTTTACCCCATCCGTTGCTAATATCTGTTATTTTTAAAGAAGTTCCCTTTGGTATAGTTTTTTTAATCTTATATTTTGTACCTCTTCCACTTCTAAGTCTTAAATTTGCTGTAGTTTTATAATTATAAGATGAAGATGATTCTGAAACCTTCGATAAATACAACATATAACAGTATCCTGTTTTCCCGTTGTACGTAACTTTACCCCATCCTCCGCTTATATCTGTAACAGATACAAGTGTACCTTTTGGAATAGTTCCAAGTATTTTATAACTAGTTCCTCTACCATTTCGAATTCTTAATGCAGCTGTGGTTTTATAGCTTCCGTTTGATGTATTTCCACCTTGACTCGTATCCCCATTTCCAAAGTCAATATAATCAGAATAAAAGCAAAAAAATCCGTTAAGTATAAAGTTTTTTATGTTGCTATCTAAATTTCTACGATAACAACATCCATGCCATCCAGTATCTTGTGAAGATGATATATTAGGAACAAAACTATCACCATCATCACCTAGAACCATAGTATCATTTGTAGCACCTTCATCAACTACATTACCAGCAGCAGTCCATCCAGATAAACTTTGACATTTTTCATATAATACAAGTTCATCTTCTGTAGCGTTAGTTTGACCTACTTTTGGATATTCTCCTATTAAAATAGAACCCCCTTCACTGTCAACTTGCAAAAATGTACTATCTTCTTCAAATTCAACTGATATTTTAGGGTATGTGTCAACATCACCTTCATTTGTAACTTCTTCTTGACTATCATTATCGTAATATTTTTCATCACCTTTATAAAAATACGGATCAGAACATATAAATTTTATTTCTCCTTCACCATAGCAAGAGTTTTCTACTACAAATACATCTGAAAAGTTATAACTTTTAACTGCTGCATTAATATATTTATCTTCTGAATCGAGATATAATTTAGCTTCTTCTCTATGATCAAAACAAGTTTTCATATCTTGAACAGTTTGATTATAATCATCTATATTTTTAGTTCTAACATTTATATTTAGTGTTATTTCTCTATCTTCATCTCTAGTAGAAAGAAAAATACTACCACTTCTATCTTGAATTACCTTTGAGTTAATTTCTCTGTCTGGAATACTTGATATTTCTTCCGATACTATTCCAAATCCGTCAAAATCACTAACAATTATGTCGTTATACGCTAGATATGACATTATTTCGACCCTCTCTTTCTACTACTTCTATCTCTTACTTTTATTAATTCTCCGTCCATATACTTAGCTGTTTCTTTTGCTACAACCTTACCATCTAATTCTGTTACTATATTAAGATAAACTACTTGATTATCTTTACTAGCATTTGACTGCTTTCCTTCAATATATCCATAGTTTCCAGTAGCCATCGCATAACCTTGATTACTACCTACAGCCATAGCGTTAAGAGAAGAAAATGATACTGTAGATAATGTAGCTAATGCAGATGCTGTTTTTCCACTTTCATTTACTGTTCTAACACTTCTTGTAACATTAACCTTAGTATTTAACGTTCTATTAGTTGCATGAGCTATCTTGTTCATATATGAAGATACAGAACTATAAGCTTGTGACATTTGTGTTGTAATTACTTTTCTTAGTGATATAAACTGTCTAGTTGCATTATTTCTAGCGCTTGATGATTGAGTATTAACAACTTTGCTAATAGATATCATCTTGCTTGTAACTATATTTCTAGCTTCTGATAATTGTGTGCTAATAACTTTCTTAAGTGAAATAAACTGACTTGTTGCAGAGTTTCTAGCATTAGTTGATTGATTTCTAACTATATTTGATATATTAACAAACTGATTTCTTGCTATATTAGAGCAAGATACAAATGAATTTTTAATAGAATCTCTCAATCCATTAAATGTAGTAGATAAATTATTCTTACAAGATTGAGCAGTTTTATCAAGGCTTTGTAATGCTTTATCTAATTTTGTTACTTGTGAAGCATCTAAATTTTTAAACGCTGAATCATCATTTCCAGTAAATAAACCTTTAAAAAAGCCTACTACCTTATCTTTTAATCCACCAAGCATTTCGAAGAAATCTCCAATATGCTCTATAACACCTTGTCCTATACCAGTTATTAAGAATTGCCCTACTTCTTCTGCCATCACTGTAGAAGGCGAATGTATTCCGAATAAATTTTTAAACCAATCTACAATGCCTTTTACAGCATTATCTATCATTTCACCTATATTAGGTATTCCTAATCCTTGACCTATACCAGCTATTAGATTTGTACCTATGTCTATACCCCATTTTTGCGCTGGACCAATCCAAACCGACATTATAGTGTCAAAGTTAAGTAAATTTCCAATTTGACTTGGTATACTTTCGAAAGCACCTCGTAATGCAGAACCAATAGCTGACCCAATAGCACTTACTGCATTAGGAATTTCAGCGGTAACACCAGAAATTAATCCACCTATAAGTGATGGCCCAACTTCTGCTCCTAAAGTCCACATAACATCTTTTTTACCAACGATATATTCATTTACAACTTGGAACAGTGTATCTGTTGCTTGTCTAATCAAATCTTGATTTTCTGTTATAGCTTCTTTTACAGCTGACATAAGTGATTTAACAGCATTTTTTATATCAGCTCCGTTTTGAATAATCCAATTGCATATATTTTGTATAAATCCAGATATAGCAGATGTTAAATCTCCAGATTGATATGAATTTGTAATACCTTGGCATATTCCATGTACTATACTTGTTCCTATATCAAGTATTCCTTGCATAGAACCACCAGTAATAAAACCTTTAGCACTAGATATAGCATTTTGGATAGCTTGTGGTATTTGTTTAGCTGCATTTTGTACACTCTTAACAAGTCCAGAAGCAATTCCTCCATCACTGTCTTTATATCCACCTAGTAATGCTTTTTCTAATCCTTGGTTTTGCCATGCTCCAAAGAACTCTGCTAATGTATTAGAAGCTCCTTTAATAGAACCTTTTAATTTTTCAAATACTTGTATTGCTTTACCTTCTATTGCAGATGCTAACGATAGTAAAGAACCCTTTGTATCGGAATCCATAGCCTTAGCCATTTTAGAAGATAAACCTTCTATAGTTTCTAAGTTCTTTTGATATTTTTTAAAGTCCTTATCAGACATTCTACATACTTCTGTTACTTCATCAAAGCTATCAGATAATCCTAAACTTTTTAAAGCTGCTTTTCTTTGATCATCAGATAATCCTTTTGTTGTTTCTCTTAGATATTCTAGCTTTTGAGAAGTATTTAAACTAGATAAACTTACATGGTCTGCTGATAATCCATATTTTTTCAATATTTTATTAGCTTCTTTGTAAGTCATATTAGCGTTTATTTGACTTTCTATTTGTTTCTTTTGTTTTTGTGTAAGTCCTGATGTATCACTATCTATTTTAGAAATAGTCGAATCGTAATCGTATCCGCTTTTTACATTCTTAACGATTTCACTCTTTGTATTTTTCATAGCTCCACCAAGTTCACGCCATTTAACAGCGCTCTTACCTGTAGCAGAATCCATTGACTCAAATACATCTAGCAAATCATTCATATTTTTCTTAGTTACTTTTCCATCAGCACCTAAAACTTGCATAGATAGTGCTAAATCTTTTGTTGAAAATCCTAAATCAGTTGCTCTTTCTTCTACAGAATCATATACATCTTTGAAATTATCTATAATTTTTCTAGCTTCATCGCCTTTTTTGCCCATTATAGACATATTTTCATTCCAAAATTGTACTGTAGATGTAGAGTTTTCTATCGAATCTGATAATTCATTCCAAGCACTTTCGCCTTGACTTAACATTGCTAAGATACCTGGAGCAGCATTTTTACCAACTATAGCAGTAAGCAATGCAACTTTTTGTGATTTTTCCATACCATTCATAGCTGACATAAGTGTTTTACAAGTAGCAGCTAAATCTACATTTCCATCTGCTGTTGTTTTTAGATAACTTCCTGTTTCATCAGCAGTCATACCTAATTTTTTAAGCGCAGCTTCCATTTTATCTGTAGGTGCTGCCATATTCAATAGTTATTATCGTGAAGCTTTTTATCTTCACCTCTGGAAGTTTCCTTCATTTTCATCAGTTGGTCAATTCCAACTCAGTTTGGCGTACATTTTCATCTTCAACTTCACTTGTTAAGATGTTCGACACTCTTGGAGGGATTATATTTATTCACCCTCTACGCTCTACGATACTTTATAGCCTTTCGCAATCTATAAAGTTATCTCGGTATTAACATATTTATTAATAATTGCAAAATAAAAAGGCATCTTATTCAGATACCTTATCATTTATAAATTGTTCATATTGTTCTTTTGTATTGTTACCATATCCATATATATGATGAAATTCTTTATGATGTTTCTTGCAAAGAACTATTCCGTTTTCTATGTCAAGTCTACTTTCTTTGTTCTTATCAAAAGAATCTAAATGATGAGCAACTATATCTCCGCCTTGTTGCCCACAACATTGACAAGTATAATTATATTTTTCAAAAATCTTTTCTCTCCATACTTTATATTCTTTTGTATCTCTATTTTCAGCTCTTTCTTCATCTGTTAAATTCACATTGTAATTAGGATTATTACTGCCTTGATTATACTCGTTAAAACATTCATTTGAACAAAACTTTCTTCCTAATTTAAAATCCGTGAAGTTTTTGCCACAATTCTTACAAGTGTATTTATATCTGTGTTTATTTTTTAATCTATATTCGTGATCTAATTTACATACTTCTAAATTATTTTCTATACGATAATTTTTTCTTCTTTCATTTAAAACTTCTTTATGTTCTTCATAATACTGTTTACTCTTTTCATTTAAATACACTTTATTGCTTTCACGATATTTCTTTTGTGATATTTTTATTTTTTCTTTATTATTTTCTCTATATTCTTTGCATTTTTCTAAAACTTTTGCTTTGTTGTTGTGGTAATATTCAGAAGTATTTTTCTTTAAAACTTCTTTATGTTCTTCATAATATTGTTTATTATGTTCTTTTATTTTAGCTTCATTTTCTTTTCTATATTGTTTTCTACGTTCTTTGTTTTTGGTATTATACTCTTTATCGTATTTAGCTTTCTGTTGCTTTCTGCAATCTTTACATTGATTTCTATACTTATTAGTATCTTTTCTAAAAGAAAATTCTGTTATATCTTTTTCTAAACCACAACAAATGCATATTTTTTTCATAATAAAAAACACCTCCGACAGTATTTTTATTTTCCGATTTAATTTAACAAGGGAAGAAAGCTCGGATAACTTTCTTGTCATTAAGGCTCGCGACTTCCTTAACTATCCCTAAGAATATTATAACATATTTACAATTATTAATAAACTTAGCCTTCACCGATATTGCCGAATCTTTTTTGAATAGTATTTCTACTAAACCGACCAATATTCTAGCCAACATATTCTTCAAAGACATCCCTGCCTTTGAACCTTTTACCAATTGTTACAATAAGGCTCTTTATCCTTATCTCTCCTAGTTTCCTAAGAGTATCGGACTATCTCTTCACCATATTTAATAAACTTAGGTGCAGGATTTCGTGGATATTTCAACTGTTCTAGTTTACTTTATCTAGTCTCTAAACCTTTCTATTATCCCTAATAGAAGTGGTAATTGATTGGCATATTAATTTTTGCAATTAACTTAGCTTTCCAATTTTAACCCTGTATTTTATGCTACTAATTTCTTAGTAACCGAGCATATATGTTTACCCGCGTTCGCCATTAGGCCAATAGCAGTATTTAAATCAGTTACATTTACTCCTAATGTACCAGCTTGTGCACCACATTGAGTTAATGCATAACCATACAATTCTACATTGGTATTACTTCTTGTAATTGTAGAAGCTAATTTATCAACAAAATCACTTGCTTGATTTGCTTCCAATACAAGTGCTGTTAGATCATCCATTATCTTACATCTAGGCTCTTTATCCTAGAACTCCTATTTTCATAAGAGGATGGGACTATATCATCACCTTCAACTTTACTTGTTAAGGTGTTCGGCACTCGTGGGAGAAATTATTATTTACCTATTCATTCTCCTAGTCTCTGAACCTTCCATGTACTTTTATGGCTTTCCATGGCTTGGCTGCTGATTAGCATATTAATATTAATTTATGGTATTAATATTAACTTAGCTTTCCAGCAATTCACCGAATCTTTTTTGAATAACATTTCTGTTAAACCGACCAATAATTTAGTCACGATATCTGAACAACTAGCGAGTGATTGTCCTGAAAGAATACTAAGGTTGACTACAGAATTAATTCCACTTAGCATCTCTGAGGCGTTCCAGCCAGCCATACTCATATATTCAAACCCTTGGCCAATTTGATAAGCTTGGAATCTAGTGGTACTACCTAAATACTTAGCTTTATCACTTAATTGTTCTAATTGGTTTCCTGTAGCTCCACTTAATTGTTGAACTTTATTCATTTGTGTTTCGAAGTTTATACCAGCAGTAGCTAATCCTTGTAACGATAATGAAAATTCTGTAATAGACTCAAATGTAGTCTTTATTGAACTTCCAAGAGCTGTAATAGCATTAGTTATAGGAGAAAAATCATTCTTCATGCTAGTTAATCCTTCGAAGAATCTTTGCTTACCTGCTTCATATAATTTTTTTAAAGCACCTACTAATATGGTAACGGAAGCTATAATAGCTTTTACATTCCCTGGAATAGGCAATGAAGCTGAACTTATTCGGCTAAAAGCTTCACTGAAATTACCACTTTTAAATGCTGAAAAAATACCTGTTAAATTGCTTATAGAATCTTTTAGCTTTCCAGTAGAACTATTAGCACCTGTAGCTTTATCTCTTAAACTAGACATTGTTTTACTTACGCCAGATAATGCTTTGTCTTTTATCGAGTTTATTTTATCTTTTAAACTAGTAATTTTTTTTGTACTATCAGCAGTTTTTTTGCTTGTTTCAGATACTTTTCTATTTATCTTATCAACCTGCTTAGTAGCATTGCCTAACTTTACGCTATTTACATTTTTAAAATTCTTAGTTGTATTCTTAGTTGTATTATTTAATTGCTTAGTTTTATTATTTATTTTATCAACCTGTTTAGTGACATTATCAAGTTTTGTGTTTCCAGCCGTTTTAGTCTCTGTTTTAAACTTTTTAACCTGTTTATTAGCATTATCCATGCTTGATTTAAATTTTGAGACATCAGCCGTAATTTTAATATTTATTTTTTTGTTGTCACTCATTTAGTAATCACCTTTTGCCTTGTCATAGTCTCTAAACATATCTAATATCTGTTGCTTTTCTTCTTTTGTAGCTTTCTTTTTATCTTCCTTTTTACTATTTTCAAATACTTCAACAGGTGCAAATTTCTTACCACCTAAAAAAGCACCAATCGCATTATATACAGCATAGTAATTATGGTAATAATCATCTTCTTGTTCTTGTTTGTATCCTTCTAAAATCAGCTTAGCTTCTTTATAAGTCAATGCATAAAAAGTAGTAGGCGACATTTTCATGCCCCCTACCAACTTTCTAAACAGGTTTTCAATTATATTAATAAAACTAAGCTTCTTTTCTTTTACTTTCCCTCATCAGCATCTTCGTCAGCTTCAATATTTTCTTTTGAACCTAAGCTTTCTGCTAATGTTTCCATTATTACATCTAATATATCACTTATGTCATGACCTTCTCCAATGTATTGATCCATTAATTCTCCAGCTTTATTTTCTGTCATTTTTACATTAGTTGATTTTAAAGCATAATAGAAAAATTTTCTTATTATTGGCATATTAAAATATATAGCGTCTAAATTCATTACATCTATGCCAGCACCTTCCATAGCGCACATAGTATTTATAGTAAATTTTAGAGTATATTCTTTGCCATTTATATTTAAAGTTTTACCTGTCATATTTCATTATATCCTTTCATTATACTTGTGGTGAAGCTGATGATTTATCTTCTAATTTACCAGCCCCAGATAAACTCATTGAATATTTAACTAAATCTTCATATGGAGCATCTAAATCTAATTCTGTTATGTAAGCTTCACCTTCAAGGCTAATAGTTCCAGTTTTATTTTTTATAACTGCTTTTATTTCGGAACTGTTTAAGAAAGCAGTTTGAGCAGCTTTATATCCTGCATCGCTTACATAAACAACACCATCACAGTCTGCTGACCATTGTTTAGCACCAGATATATTTATATACCAGTCACCACTATCTTTTGAAGATGCATCTATAGTGTCAGCTTGCATTTTTATTGATGTATTTTGTTGTCCACCTATCGCTTGTTCGCCAGCATATAATAATAGGTCGACACCTCTTACTACTTTGTCTTTTACTGCTGTTTCAGCCATAATATCATCCTTTCGTATTATTTCATTTGAGTCTCTACTCTATAAATTAAAATGCCGTGGTAATATTTACCCTCGGCATCCGTTTGTTCTAGTATTCTACTTGAATCCAAGTAGAAGTATATTTGCATATCGTCGAACATTAGTTCTTGATTCTGTAATAAGCTATTTACTTGCTTCATTATTTCTCTAACTTCTTTTTTACCATTATAATCTGAAAAAATATCTATAGTTTGATAATCCTTGTAAGCAAAATCTGTTTTAGTTGAATTGTCACCGCCATAATCTACACCAATTTGAATATATGGGCATTTAGCATCTTTAGGTACGCTGTCATGAACATCATAAGGAAGCTTATTTAGTAAGTAATACAGATATTCTTGTACTTTTGTATCAATCATTTTGATATCCTTTCAATAAGCTTATCTAAGTCTTTATCTAGCTTATCTTCGTTTTTCTTTACTGCTGGTTCAAAGAATGGCTTAGCTTTTGTTCCTGGATGATGAACTTCTTTTGCGAATACATCTGTATTTCCTTCTTTCCAATGGAGTGCTTGTTTGTCTTTTGGTTTTATCGTGTGAGGTCTTGTTCCGTATTCAACTGCTGTGGCGTACGAAATGTTTGTTCCTGTTTCACCACTCATTTTGCCAGTTATATTAGTAGTTATAGAACCTCTAAGTCGACCAGTATCAACTGAACAGTTTCTTTTAGCATCTCCTTCTATACCATATAAAGTGCTTTTTACTAAGTTTGATACTTCATTTTCTAGATTTTTAATATTGAACAATTCTCCTGCTTCAACCTGTATTTTAATTTCCACTAGTCATCACGCTCCATAACTACCATATAACATTTACCATAGTCTGCTATAGATACTTTTTTATATTTTTTATCCTTATAAAGGATTTTAAAGTCATCATCTAGATCATCTAATATTTTTTCTTTGGTAAATAGTTTATTTAGAGAATATGATATTTCTCTTCCTTTGCTATCTATAGATTTAACTGTATAAGGTGCTACTTTACATTTTATTGTCTTTAATTCTGTCTCAGTTTCTTCGTAGCCCCCCATATTATCAGATATTTTCTCTACAACTAAGATAGTTGCTTTTTCTCTGTAATCCATTACAACATCCTTAATCTTTTGGATTTAGATTTTATGTTTTCTTTCTTATATAAATCTAAAATACATAGATAATCACTAAAATCATCTGTGCTATAAGTAGTTGATAATACATCAATTTTTTCTGTTGTTATTCCCTCTGCACCGATTCTACGATATCTTTTTATTGCTACTTCCTCTGCTATATACTCAAGTTGCTTTGGTATTTCATTGCCTTCTAAATATACAGATAGATAATTAGCAGCATCACTTAAAAGGACAGTTAAGAGATTATCCTCCGAACTGTCCTCTGTTAATCCTAATTTTAGTTTTATATTTGAAATATCCATAATATTATCCTAATATTCTAGTTGCTAATTCTGGATACATTGTTTTATATCCGTAAAGTACATCCATAGATAACATTTCTTTTTTAGTTTTCATGTCATATCCTTTTACAACTCTCAAAGTTATACCGTTGTAAGAAGTTGTGTAAGCATCTACACCACTTGGTGAAGATAATGGTCTTGTTACAAATGCGAAAGCATTAGGGTTAAATGCTAAGTTAGCAGTATGAGCGCCTTCTATTTTTATAGTATCATTTGTATTTACATCTACTTTAAGTGCTGGATATAATTTAACTGTTATGCTATTTCCAGAAGCTGTTGCATCTTCTGTTACAACATAATTATTTTTAGCTATATTGATTATATCGCCTTTTTTAACATTTCCTGTTAAAGTATCTTTTGATAATGTTATAGCATCAAGTCCTGCATTAGTTTTAGCTGAAGCTTTTATACCTGTTACTCCAGATAAAGAACCAGCTTCGTGAACTTTTATCCCTTGAGCCATATAGTTTTCAAGTCCCATAACTCTACCTATAGATCCTTCTCTTAATGCTTGAGTTGAGCCAGATTTTTCAGCATTTACTATAGCTGGAATAGTAGTAAATTTAGCGTCAGCTTCTGGGTCCCATATAGCAACTCTACCATTTACAGGTACTTTATTTACATTTAACATTTTTCTAGCGTCAGCTATATCATTTAAAGTAGATGGAGTTGTTCCAGCAGTACCAACACAATAAGGTATGTCTTTGTATAATTCTAATCCATCAGCATTTATTTTTTCTGCTAATGCAACTGCTGCAGGTTCTAAGAATAATCTGTTTATATCATCTACATTAGCAGCCATTTGTATAGCCGTAAAATCTACATCTACAGTAGCTAATCTATCTAAAGTAACTTCAACAGATTCTTCTTTTACATCTTGTGCTGTTGTTCCTTTTGATTGATCAAACTCACTTGCTTTTAATACAACTGGTTTTTTAACTTGTATTTTAGTTCCTTTTCCTTTTACAAATTCGTTTGCATAGTCTTTATAAACTAAGTTAGGGAATACTAGATTTTCTATTAATCTAGGTAATAATTGTCTTGCTATCTCTTTTACTTCAATAAATTGATTTGGCATTAATCATCAGTCCTTTTCTGTTATTGTTATTTTTTATTAGCAAAGTATTGTCTATAATATTCATCGTCTGACATTTCAGAAGTATCTTGATTATTGTAATTCGTTTGTTGATGTGTATCTTTGAAGTTTCCGTTGTTTTTCAAGCGTGCACTAACTCTCTTTTCAACTTCTTCTTCAACTCGTCTTTCAAATGCTTCATTTTCTGCTTTTTTAAGAGCTTTAAATTTTTCTAAGTTAGCATGTATTTCATCTGCATTTTCTCCACTGATAAATTCTGCATATTCTTCTGCTATGTTATCTGCTTTTAATTGCTTTTTCTTTTCTTCATTTAAATCTCTTAATTCCATACTTCTTTGAAGTTTCTCATAATTCGCATTAGCTTGTCTAACTTGTTCTTGAAGTCTTTCATTTTCTGTCATACTTGCAAGTCTTTGAGCTTCTTTTTCTCTTTCAGCTTGTTGTCTAGCTTTTATTTCAGCTTGTTTTACTTTTTCATCAGCTTTCTTTTGCCATTGAGAATACTTTCTATCAAACATTTTGTCTAATTCTTCTTGAGTTATATTTAATACTTTACTTTCTCCACCTTCGCCATTAGTATTATCTATATGATTATCTTGTGGAGACTCTTCTCCACCTTCGTTATCTGCTAATAGTTGAAGGTTCATATCTAATTTATTATTTTCCATATTGTTTTTCCTTTCCGTTTTAGTTTCGTCAAACATATTTCCATGAAGCTTTTTTAGGTCATCATCACGTTTTGGACATAAAAAATAAGCCCTCTTGAGCTTAGCATATTAATAATTTAGTATTAGTTTGTTGTATAAAATCTTTTATTCTATTATAATCCCATCCACAATCTACTAATCCACTTACTAAACATTCCATGGATTGTACAGCTTTTAATTCTTCTGAGTTAAAATAATCTCTAGGATTAGCTTTCTTCTCTATTCCATATTCTTCTCTTAGCTGTTTAGCATTTTTACCAAATATAACTTTATAAATGCAATTCGTGTATGTTGAATAAGCATGTCCATGCATTCTCTCATTTTCGCTCGATTGTTGGATTGATTTAGTTAGTGCTTGTCGTACTGCTATGCCTTTTTGTCTTTCTACTAATTTTTCTTTTAGTTGTTTTTCCATAGCATTAAATTGTTTTATGTAAGCTTCTTTAAATTTCATAGCTTTATGTCCTGTATATCCCATAACCAATAATGTAAATCCATCCCTTGTCATGTAATACATAGGTTGCTTTTTATTTTGACTATTTCTATAAGAGGACTCTCCAAAATTGGATAGTCTAAATTCTTCACTACATTCTAATTCTTTTATATCTCTTAAAACATGGTAGTGTTCTTTTCCAAAAGTTTCTGCTACATCTAAACTACTTACAACAGTTATTTCCTCTTTATTAATCTTTTGAACTTCTACTAACATATATCATCAATCCTTTCTTTGTTGATTTCATATATAAAAATAAGCCCTCTCGGACTTCTATTGTTTTTATTCAATTTTTAATTTATTTTTAAAGGTATAAACTATCAATAAACTTTTTCCAAGTGTCTTAAAATCGATTTTAGAAGGTCGGATTATGTAAACTTTTTATTAAAATTATGTATTTATTTCAGATACAATTAATTCAAGTTTAAGCCTTGTAAAATCATTTGTAGTACCTGTTATTTTATAATCAGTAATACCTTTTATTTCAAAATCATCTAATTTTAACTCAAATTCTTCTTTTGTATCTTTGATACTAACTTTATGTAAAGGATTTGTATTATTTTGAGAATTGCTCATTTTGTTCCTCCTATTCAACTTTGGTAAACTTTTGCATTATATTATCATGAGTATTTTTATCTAGTTTAAAATCCGATTGTTTATTCTCATTGATAACAATATCGAAACCTATTTGTTCAGATAAATCAGCTAGATATTCATCTCTTATGTTTTTATCTATTCTTTCATCTAGAGCAACTTGTTTCAACATTCGTATAATGTTTTCAACTATATCTGTTTCAGTAAGTTTTACAGTAACTTTTAATCTTTTTCTTTCTTTTCCTTCGATTAAATCTGTATAAGTAACGTCTAAAGCTTTGCCTATAGCCATTAATGTGTTTATGTTTGGAGTTCGCTGACCTTGTTCGTATTTTTCAATAGCATAAACTGAGCATCCTATCTCATTAGCTAATTCTTTTCTTGATAGATTTTTATCTTTTCTGTATTTTCTAATATTTCCCCCAATGTTCATATTTAATATTCTCCTTCTTTATAGTCAGTTACAGGGATTATAGTGCATCGTTCGACAGAAACAATGAAATGGTGGAACATTACTACCATAACTTACTTCTTCGATTTTAACCACCTCCCTATCCATACTTTCACAGTCAGCACAAGTTCTTTCATCATAAGCAACACATACTTCAACTGCTTTTATACCATTTTCTTTATATCCGTCTATATGCCCTTTAGTTGTAAAGAAATTTGTTTCTGTTCTAACAAGTCTTTCAGCTTCATACTTAGTAACTTTTTCAAACTTTCTTACTTCGCTACCCATTTTCTGAACTGATTGACCTTGTATTAATCCTTTTGTAATAGTTTCTTGTATTTTATTCAGCGTAGCTGTTTTGTTAGTCCATATTCTACTGCTAAACTGTCTACCACTCCAAGGATATCTAATAGCTTCTTCTATAGCCTTCTTAGGTAATACAGCATTACTTCTGCCTACGTCTTTTAAAGCTTCTTTATATGTTCTTTTGTAAGCTCCAGTTAAATGGTCTGTCATAGTCATTTGCATGTTGTTTGTATGCTTTATTAATTGTATGTCTATTGCATCTAGTAAGCTTTGTAACCTTGTTACATTCTCTCTAGCGCCTATTCTTTGCCATTCTATTAACACTTCTTTACCATTAGTTTTATTATACAGTTCTCTTAGTTCTTGGACTTTATCCCTGTATTCTCCTAATTCTATGAGATTTAGAAGCTTAGTTGCTTCTGTATAAGTCAAATTATTTTCTATAGCATATTTGTTGTAAAAATCATTTAATTCTTTTGATATTTCTATATAAGCATTATGATAAGCTTTACGTATTTTTTTTATAATCTTATCTTCTGATAATTTGCTCTTTTTATCTCTGTCTAGCATACGTTGATGCCAGTATTCTCTGCTTTTCATACCAGCATAGTATTTAGCTTTTCTACCCATGAATAAACCTCAAAGCAAGCATTATAACAAAAAAGAAATAAGCAATACTTATAAAATTTGAAACTTTATCACTGATAGTTTTACAAGTAAATGTATCCTTGCAGCTATAGAACATTAAAAATATGCTAACTATTAGAACTATCCATGCTATTATCGTTATTAACATCTTCGTTTTCTCCTTCATCATCTTTTTCAAGTTTTGGATCACCTATATTACTATCTCGATATATATCCATTACTTGCATCTTTTCTTCATCTTCCTTTTGTTTACGTTCTATTTCTTCTTTTGCATTTTCTACAAAAGATAATTGAGATATAAGAGTTTCATCAGATAAGATTCCGTTTAATTTCGCTACCATATCTGCCATTTCTGTTACATTCGTTGGCAATGCTCTAGTAAATGTAAGTTTCACATCTCTATAATCAAAGTTTTTATTATTTTTAGCATTAATAACATTAGTTACAAGTTCAAGCATTCTTTGTATAGACTTCTTCCATTTACGTTCTTTTTTACTCATATCCTTTTCTAGTCCGAATAACTTGAATTTCAACGCTACTCCAGATGCATTACCAGCGAAACTTTCATCTGTCAAAGGAGGTGTTTTTGTTAGCTTATGAAAATCAGCTACTAATCTAGTTAGTGTATTTTGTATGTATGTATCATTAATATCTTTTGTAATAAACTTAGCATCGCCATCTTCATCGATTAGCATGATTCTATTGTTTTTCATATCTTTTACATCTTCATCTTCCGTAGCACTTAAATTTTTTAGCATTAAATAAGCATTATCAGAATACTCTATTTCGTTAATGCAACTAGATATGATACTTTCAATAGCATCTACAAGCGATATTTGATTTTCAAAGCAGCCTTTTCTCTCTGTATTTTCCATAAACTCAATCACTGGTATGTCACCAAAGTTATGTGTTGATTCTTCTTGTAATGTTAATGTTCCAGAAGGTCCTGTATAGTGATAAATTTTATCTTTAGTCCATAATCTAACATCTAGATTAATTGTATCTTCTTCAACATCTTCATATTCATAATATCTTATAGCGCCTATCATATTCTTAGATAAACTTGTATCATGGATAACAAAGCAGTTCTTGGCAGATTCAGTGGCAAACCTAACATTAGCTTCTTCATCTGTATAAAGTATTAAAAATGCTTGTCCGTCAATCGAAGTAAAGTGATCTAGTTCCATATTGCACTCTTGAAAGTCATTGTATTCTAATATATTATCAAGAAGCTCCTGTTGAGTTTCGTCCTTACATGTAAATGTAATTGGTTCTCCAGAAAAATAACCTGTTCTTATATCCACAGCGTAGCTTGGTAAAGATTCTATTATTTTATAGTTAGGTTTATTTTCATCTGCTTGTTTTCTAAGCAGTATTTTATGCTTATCACTATAATAATTTTCATTCCTTATAAACTTACCTTGAAATTCTTTATGTCTAGATATAAGCTTCTCAGCATCTTCTGGTTGAATTTTTTTTACATTCGTTTGAAAGAATGGCATATCATTATGCAGTATCACTTTATCGCACCTCCTTCTATACATGTTTTATATTCCTAGGTTTAATTTCTTAGATTTTAATCTATTGCCTTTTAATTTATCATCAATTAAATACCTTAAAGCAGCCATAGCATCATCCATAAATTCTACTGGCTCATCTAGGTAAATACCTCTTTTCTCGTCATATTTCCACTTCCATTGTGTAATTTCTTTATAAAAGTTTACACATTTAGGATGTATATGTATTTTCATTTGTTTTAAATAGTCAATTTGTGCTTTAACACTTCCGGGACCTTTCACTACGGGTCTTGCTCTATATCCTGCTTTTTTCCACATTTTAATTCTGTCTGGTTCAGCACTATCACAATACATAGTCAAATGTTTTTCCATCCCATAAGCATTAGCAATGTCGATTATTTCAGATGTATCTTTTTCATGTACATATATTTCATCACAAATATATAATTCGCCGTCTTTAAAACCAGCTCTAAGTATTGCATCAGCATGATTAAAACCAAAGTCTTGCGCCAATCTCATATTGTCAAAGTTTTCAAAGTTTGTAGGAAATTCATGCACTATATAGTTGTTTAATATAGTTCCACCAGTTTCTCCCCATTCTCCAAGCCCATAAACTTTATATCCTTCTGGGTCTTGTTCTTTTCTCATCATCATTCTTTTGTGATAAGCAGCATCTATAAATCTGTTTTCTAAATATGTACTATGATGAGTAAATATATCTTCACTTTCATAATCAAAATATTTCTTTTTAATCCAATGAGTTGCTGCAACTGGGTTAAACGTAAAAGTTATTTGATAATATAAATTAGGATTAGTTAAAATCCCTCTTAAACGGTCATCTAATATATCCACATCACTTTCTGCTAGCTCTGTAGCTTCTTCACACCAAACCCATGTTAACTTTCCAGTAGGGAAGTTTATAGATTTTAACTTTTCTCTTTGTTTAGCATCATTAACACCTCTAAATATTATAGAGTTTCCAGTTACTCTACTTCTCATTTCTAAGGGATTAGCTGTTATTTTCCAATATTTATTAGCATTTTTACCATATATTTCATTGATAGCACTTGTTAATTCTGCATAAGTTGAATATTTATGAGTTGATTCTGATTTTCTAACTACTAATAAATTAGCGCCTTTATATTTTGGATCACTTAGCTTTAATATATAGTCTTGAGCTACATTTACTGATTTTCCACTACCAGCAGAACCTTTCATAGCTCTATATCTTTTTCTAGTTTTATTAGCTTCTTTAAAACTTTTATTAAATCCAATTACTATATTCATATCAATCACCATAATCAACAATTATATGTAATTCATCATCTAAATCATCACTGCTAAGTCTACCTATTTCAGCCCTTAATTTATCTACTCTTAGTTTTTGTTCTTCTGAAGCTAATTCTGGGTTTTCATTAATCATAGTAGTTGCTTGTTTTATAAGACTCCTAAGTTCTCCCATGGCTCTAGATTGAGCATTTAAAAAAGTCGCTTGTCTGTCCCATGCAAATTGAAACTCATATTCTATTTCCTCTCCAAATTCTGTATCTTTATGCTTTTTAATTTCTTTAATCATTTCGTTTTTATCTTTTACATACATAATTTTTTGAGCTCTTATTATAGCTGCATATTGAATAGTTATTTGTTCTAACAAAATATCTAATGGATTTTTCTCTTTTATTTCTTCTATTATTTCTAAAGTATCTTTTGGTAGATATTTTGAAAAAAATCCATGAGTTTCTGCATTTTTATTAAATAATGGAGCTCCACCACCTATATTTCCAACAGCATTTTTATTCCCTATTGGTGCTCCACCTAATAGAGTTGAGTTTGTTTTGGAACTTTCTTTATTTAATTTATTTAAATCATCACAATTAGCTTGTTTACTAGCTTTTGTAGTTTTTTTTGTGTCTATTTCATTGGTAACGTTCCTTTTGTTTTTTGGTAACGTTCCTTTTAAATTTTCTTCCCATTTATCTTGAGATTTCCATTTTCTAATTTGAGCATCTTTTACACCAAGTTGCGTGGCGATATCTTTTAGCAAGATTTCTCCATTATGTTGTTTATATATTTCAAATGCTTTATCTCTATTTGGACTTCTTGCTCTCGACATTTATCACCACCTCGTTATTTTCTAATTTATTTACTTCTATTTCTATATTTATTTCTATCCTTGTTTTTTCTTGCTTCTATCAATTCATTTATTGATTTTATATATTTTTCATCGTTGCTTACTCTAACATGACTTGTTAATAAATATAAATTTCTAGTTTTAGGTCTTTTCTTTCGTATGCAATTATCTACTACAGTCTTAGCCATGTTAAATCCATAAATATGTGAATGTCCCATTGAAAAAGGTTTCTGTGTATTATACACAACATATCCTTTCTTTACAGCTAATATTATGTATTCTTTTTTCTCGTACACTTTTTCACCCATTTAGATCATTCCTTTTCTACAAAATAAAAAGAACCCTAGTTAGGGTTCTTTCAATCTGATGTATGTGTAACTATAAAATAACTTAGGGGACAGTTAGAAATTTAAGAAAAAATTCATTAAATTGTTAACTGTAGTAATAATTATTAGTTGAAGTTTTAGCAAGCCACAGGATTCGAACCTGTTCATCGTTGGGGGCGATTTACCATTACTTGCATATTACCGAGGTTTCACCCTCGGCCACGTCTGTCAATAAACCAAGATGTTAAACACACATTTTAAAATTCACTTAATAAATTATCGGAGGAACAACGCCAATTTTTAACGCTAGTTCCCTTAGGAAATCGAAATCATGTAGCAATATATTTCTCAAACAAAAAGTTAGTATTACACGGTTAATCGGGTTACCAATCCAATCAACCTAGAAAAAATAGTTGTCGTTAAAAGAAATTTTATTTACACTATTATAATAACATATATCGATGTGACATTTAATGCCATCATTCTTTAATTTTCCTGTTTCTATACTGTGCCACCTTTTACATATACAATTTACTTACTATCCATGCACCAATAACCACTATGATTATTGCATCTGCTATTGCTCTATTCATGTTCTTCTATGTACCAATCTTCTGGAACATCCTCTAAAGTGCAACTACCTAGTATATCATATATAGGGCAGTTACCTGATTCATACATATCATCACATTGTTTACCTGTAACAGTTTTACAAGTTTTTTGAATTACTTTAAGTGCTTTTATTAACTCTTTTCTATTTTCCATTAATCTGTCTCCTTATTTAATCTTTCTATCTCTCTATTTAAATACCATGATGCTTTTTTAAGGTCCTCTAATTCTTTATTTAGGTCTTTTTTACCAGCTCTAGAAACATATTTAATTACATTACCTCTAGCAAAATTTAGTTGTTTATCTTCAATAAAATCCATTACCTCTATATTTCCATCAGTATAATGTGATGGATGGTTAACTGGGTCATTTATTTGTTCTATTTCTTTTTTAGAATTTTCACATACTTCTTTTATTGTATATATTTTTTCTTCCCAATGTTCACAAGCTTGGTGTATGTTTGTTAGTAAAAAGATTTTACATTCATTATTTACGTAATTTTTACAGTTTTTACATTTTTTTAAAAAATCATTACTCATTATTTAACCTCCAACAATTCTGGATTCTCGTATATATTGCCTATTATTTCAGATGCAGTCCATATGCTAGTTACCATAAAATTGCTTTTATCTTTGTTGAACGCATCAAAACAAGCATCTTCTTCGTCCCAAACAATTACGTAATTTTCATAATCTCCATTATAAAGTTTACATTTTAAGATATCACCTTCATAAATTTCTGTGCCGTTTATATCTTTTATTTCCGTATACTGTCCTACATAACTAACACTATCCCAATTACATACATCATTTTGGTCTGATTTATTTTTTTCATTTGGCATAAAACAATGTACGTTTTTGCCATATGGTATTATAGAAATTTGTGAATCGTATAACCATTCAATTCCATTATGGCCTCTAAACTTAATTCTTCTCATGA
>UMFS01032071.1_pt1 | contig 47198 bp, 37 predicted proteins | sample 1965071 | NCBI WGS metagenome assembly UMFS01 (sample SAMEA4836052, study PRJEB28245) | human gut metagenome | biome: gut microbiome; material: fecal sample | place: Denmark | collected 2008
TGGAAAAGAACAGCACATCACAATTACAGCAGGATCTAACATGTCTGATGAAGATATCGACAAAGCTGTAAAAGAAGCTGCTGAATTCGAAGCTCAGGACAAGAAACGTAAAGAAGGAATCGATGCTAAGAACGAAGCTGACGCTATGGTATTCCAGACAGAGAAAGCTCTGCAGGAAGTTGGCGACAAGCTTGACGGTGCAGACAAAGCAGCAGTAGAAGCTGACTGCAAAGCTCTGAAAGAATTACTTGAAAAAGCAAATACAGATACTCTTACAGATGAGCAGGTTGCAGAGATCAAAGCAGGTAAAGAAAAACTGACAGAGAGTGCTCAGAAGCTCTTCACAAAGATGTATGAGCAGGCTGGCGCAGCAGCAGGAGCTCAGGGAGCTGGTCCTCAGCCAGGAGCTAATGCAGGAGCAGGCCCGGCACCAGAAGGATTCCAGGGCGACGATGTCGTAGACGGAGATTACAAAGAAGTCTAAGAACATTAAGTGAGGAATAGGAAATGGCAGAGTCAAAAAGAGATTACTATGAGGTGCTTGGGGTCAGTAAAGATGCTGACGAAGCAACTTTGAAAAAAGCATACCGACAGGTTGCCAAGAAGTATCACCCGGATATGAATCCGGGTGATGCTGAAGCTGAAAAGAAGTTCAAAGAAGCTTCTGAGGCGTATGCAGTCTTGAGTGATCCGGAAAAACGCCGTCAGTATGATCAGTTTGGTCATGCTGCTTTTGACGGAAGTGCGGGAGCAGGCGGCGGATATGGCGGATTCGACTTTAACGGTGCTGATTTTGGCGACATTTTCGGAGATATCTTCGGAGATCTGTTCGGCGGCGGACGCAGAGGCGGTCGTGCGAACCAGGGACCGATGAAAGGTATGAATATCCGTAAGAGTGTCAGAATCACATTCGAAGAGGCTGTATTCGGATGCGAGAAAGAATTGGACGTTGTATTAAAAGACCCATGTCCGAAATGTAACGGAACAGGTGCCAAACCGGGAACATCTCCGGAGACTTGTCCGAAATGTGGCGGTAAAGGTCAGGTAGTATATACACAGCAGTCATTCTTTGGAACGGTACAGAATGTACAGACCTGTCCGGATTGTCAGGGAACTGGTAAGATTATTAAGGAAAAATGTCCGGATTGCGGCGGAACAGGCTATGTAGCCAGCAAGAAGAAGATATCCGTATCAATTCCTGCAGGTATTGATAATGGCCAGAGTGTCAGAATCCGTGAAAAAGGTGAGCCGGGTGTAAACGGCGGACCAAGAGGAGATCTTCTGGTGGAGGTTGTGGTATCAAGACATCCAATCTTCCAGCGTCAGGATATGCACATCTTCTCAACGGTACCGATTACATTTGCACAGGCAGCGCTTGGTGCGGATATCCGTATCAAGACGGTAGATGGAGAAGTGATCTACACGGTAAAACCGGGAACCAAGACAGATACAAAAGTACGTCTGAAAGGTAAAGGAGTTCCATCTCTTCGAAATGCACAGGTTCGCGGCGATCATTATGTGACACTTGTGGTCCAGACACCGGAACACTTAAGTGCCGAAGCAAAAGAAGCACTGCGTAAATTCGATGAGCTGACCGGCAATTCCCTCGGAGCAGAGAAATCTGAAAAAGCGGAAGAGCACGAACATAAAGGCAAAAAGAAAAAAGGATTTATGGATAAATTAAAGGAGACCTTTGATGATTAATTTCATCAGAGGTTTCCTCTTTTTTACAAAAAACACTGGCATTCACCGTGGTAAAGTGATATCATATTAAATAAATTAAATTTTTAACAAACCAGGAGGACTCAAATATGTATGCATTTGATGAAATTAAAAAAGCAGACAGTGAAATTGCAGACGCCATTCAGGCCGAGATGAAGAGACAGAATTCGCATCTGGAGCTGATCGCATCGGAGAACTGGGTAAGCAAAGCAGTCATGGCAGCAATGGGAAGTCCGCTTACAAATAAATACGCAGAAGGCTATCCGGGCAAACGTTACTATGGTGGATGTCAGTGTGTGGATGTAGTGGAAGATCTTGCAAGAGAAAGAGCAAAGAAGTTATTTGGCTGTGATTATGCCAATGTACAGCCACATTCCGGAGCACAGGCAAATCTGGCAGTATTCTTTGCAATGCTGGAGCCCGGAGACAAAGTCATGGGTATGAACCTGGATCATGGCGGACATCTGACACATGGTTCTCCGGCTAATATTTCCGGTAAATATTTCAACGTCGTATCATACGGAGTGAACGACGAGGGTGTGATCGATTATGATAAGGTACGTGAGATCGCAGTAAAAGAAAAACCAAAGATGATCATTGCGGGAGCAAGTGCTTATGCAAGAATCATTGATTTCAAAAAATTCCGTGAGATCGCGGATGAAGTAGGAGCATACCTGATGGTTGATATGGCCCATATCGCAGGACTTGTTGCAGCAGGACTTCATCCAAGCCCGATCCCGTACGCAGATGTCACAACAACGACAACACATAAGACACTGCGCGGACCAAGAGGCGGTCTGATCCTCTGTAATCAGGAAGCAGCAGATAAATTCAACTTTAATAAAGCTGTATTCCCTGGAATCCAGGGAGGACCACTGGAACACGTGATCGCAGGAAAAGCGGTATGCTTCAAAGAAGCCCTGGAGCCTGAATTTGCAGAATATCAGAAACAGATTATCAAAAATGCACAGGTACTCAGTAAGGGACTGATGGACCGTGGAGTGAAGATTGTATCCGGAGGAACAGATAATCACCTGATGCTGGTTGATTTAAGAGGAGAAGATGTGACCGGTAAAGAACTGGAAAAACGTCTGGATGCCGCACACATCACATGTAACAAAAATACGGTACCGAACGATCCAAGATCACCGTTCGTGACAAGCGGTGTCAGACTTGGAACACCGGCGGTTACAACAAGAGGATTAAAAGAAGACGACATGGATATGATCGCAGAGTGTATCGCACTCGTACTTCAGAGTGAAGATAACATTGAAAAAGTCAAAGGAATGGTTGCAGAGCTGACTGCAAAATATCCTCTGGATATGTAAGGAACGACGAAAGAAAATAAGACAAAACAGGAAATCCGTCTGGGAAAAGGATTTAAGTTTACCCAGGCGGATTTTATTGTTGCTTGAACAAAATGTCCAACAGTGAAAAGATTGAGCAAAATATTTGAGTAGTTGATAGAAATAGGATAATAACAAGGGTGGAATTTTTAAAATGAAGGGCGTATAATAAAAATCAGTGTATACGAATCTATACCAGAATAAAAAAGGAAGAATCTTGTTTATACCATACAGATGTATGAATGCAAATATATATGGAAGGAGCCAGATTTTTGAAACTGAGAAACGTAAAAGTCGCAAAAAGATTAGGAACAAAAACGCTTGCAGGGTTGCTTGCATTTGGACTTGTCGTAGGTACGCCGTCGGTTGTTCTGGCAGATGTACAGAGCACGATGTCACAGTCAGAGGCTTTGTGGAACAGAAGTATCTGGACTTCAGTGATGAAACAAAAAAGCAGATTGAAGCGAATGGTGAGGATAAATATCAGACAGCAAAAGAAACGGTAAAACCAGAAGAAAATCAGGCATTATATTATACACTGACTTCTGTAAAAGAGGGATCGCCAAGTGGAGAAATCCGGGAATCCATGCTGGAATTTGCGTCACAGTTTATCGGTAATCCATATGTGTGGGGTGGTACAAGCCTGACGGACGGTGCAGACTGCTCTGGATTCGTACAGCAGATTTATAAACAGTATGGATACAGCCTTCCAAGAGTAGCAGAAGATCAAAGCCAGTATGGAACGAAGATTCCTGTAGAAGATGCCCAGCCGGGAGATCTGATCTTCTATGCTAAAGAAGGGTATGTATATCATGTGGTCATGTATGCAGGAGATGGCAGGACGATAGAGGCTGCAAGTACGAAACTCGGAATTATCGAAGGAAAAGTCAATACCAAAAATGCAGTATGGGCAACACGTATCCTGAAAGATGATTATTCTCTTACAGGCGGCGGAATTGAAAAGGCCAATGCAACAGAGGACATGTATGGACAGAAACTTGAAAATTTCCAGATTACATATTATTGTCCTTGCGAGATCTGCTGCGATAAAGCATCTAAAGTTACGGCATCGGGAACACCTGTTGCAGAAGGAAAGACAATCGCAACTGATCCGAATGTAATTCCATATGGAACCAAGGTGATTATCGGAGGACATGTATTTACAGCGGAAGATACAGGAAGAAAAGTCCAGGGAAATCAGATCAGTATTTATGTAAATAACCATGCAGAGGTATCTGCTTCTGACACAGAGAATACAGACGTATATCTGGCAAAATAATATAATAAAGAATGATAAAAAGGTGGTTTTTCAGAACTTACATGTTGAAAAACTGCCTTTTTCAAAGAAGGAACAGAAACTATGAATCAAGAAAATTTATTGAATAAGATCAGACAGAAAGATGCAAAAGCATTTACTCACGGGGGAAAATTTCATGCAGATGATATATTTTCATCGGCCTTGTTATTATATCTGAACCCGGAAATTCAGATTACAAGGGGAAATCAGGTGCCGGAAGAGTATGACGGTATTGTATTTGACATCGGACGGGGAGCATATGACCATCATCAGAAGGACAGCCGTGTCAGGGAAAACGGGATTCCATATGCAGCATTCGGACTTTTGTGGGAAGAGTTAGGAACGGAGATTCTTGGAGAAGAACTGGCAGAAAAATTTGATGAATCCTTTGTCCAGCCTCTCGATCAGAATGATAATACCGGTGAGAAGAATGAACTGGCTTCGCTGATCGGAAGTTTTAATCCGGCATGGGATGCAAAAGGAAATCATGATGATGCATTCTTTCATGCAGTCAGTATGGCTGGAATGATACTGGAAAGCAAGTTCGAGAGATTCCGTGGAAATGAAAGGGCGGACAGGAAGATAGAAGAGATTTTGGAGGCACATGATGATGCAGTAGAAGAGGGAAAATGTGATGAAAGAATCCTGATTCTTCCGGAATTTGTTCCATGCCAGAAACGGCTGTCAGAGACGGAGATTGCATTTGTGATTTTCCCGTCAAATCGCGGAGGATATTGCATTCAGCCACAGAAAAAAGAATTTTCCATGAATTATAAATGTGCGTTCCCAGAAGCCTGGCTTGGGCTGGAGGGAGAAGCATTACAGAAAGCAACCGGACTTTCAGGAGCAGGATTCTGTCATAAAGGCGGCTTTCTGATGTCGACAGAGAATCTGGAGGATGCGGTAAAAGCGTGTGAAATCAGCCTCAAAGAGTATGTAGAAGCGCCGTGTATTGTCTGTTACGGAACATGTGATGAAGAAGTGAAAGAACTTCTGCATATGCTTCCGGAAATGAAGAATGTAACGGTACATAAGATGCCGCTGTCAGAGCCGCCGGAGATGGAGACAGATGGAATCTATGGAGAAGTTTTGATGGAAAAGCAGGAATGGAAAAAGCGGATAAAAGAACAGGTAAAAGAAATTCTGAAATACAAACCGGAGGCGGTATGTGTGAATGGAAATGTCTTTTCGACTTATCCGGTAGTACATGCGCTTCGTAAAAAGCATGTGCCGGTGCTGACAATAATGGAAAATGATGAGGAGAAGCTGATTGTGAGAATTCCGTCCGGTTCTTAGAATGTCAGATATAATGAAGTAGAAGAAGTAATAGAACATAACAAAAACGCAGAGACTTTTAAAAGGATTGAAGTAATCCCTCAAAAGTCTCTGCATTTTTATGTTTATTTACATGCTTTTAAAAGTTCTTTCAGGTAGTTCCACATACGCTGTGTAGATGCGATATGTACACGTTCATTATATGTATGCACACCTGTAAGATCCGGACCGAAAGAAATGATATCAAGATCATTCTTCTTGCCGTATAAGATTCCACATTCCAGTCCGCCGTGAGTTGTCTCAACAGTAGGTTCTTTTCCGAACATTTCTTTATAAAGTTCGATTGCCTTAGGACGGATCACAGAATCTGCATTGTAGCTCCATGCCGGATATTCACCGGAAATCTCACGGGATGCGCTTGCAAGATCCGTTGCAAGATCCAGTTTGTTCTGCATATCATCTAACTTGGTAGCGACAGAGCTTCGAACCTGGAATTTAATCTTTACAGTGTCTTCAGTAGTCTCAACAATACCTGTGTTCAGGGAAGATTCTACAGCGGTAGGGAATGCACGGTCATAGCACTGTACACCGTCGATCGCTCCATAAAGGAATCCGATTACATGTGAAGTAGTATCTGCATCAAAGGCCTTTAAGGTCGTCTCGCCATCGGAAACTGCTTTCAGAGATAAAGTAGGTTCCTGTCCGGCAAATTCAGCGTAGATAGTCTGTTCCAGTCCGGCAACAGCATCTATGATATCCTGAGCCTGTGCAGGATCTGCGATGATCTCAGTCGTATTGTACTGTGCGATTACGTTTGCCGCATTTCCGCCGTTTGTACTTACGATGTTAAAGTCGTAATCTTTTGCAAGTGCATACAGAACACGTCCCATGATCTTATGTGCATTTCCGAGCTGCTTCTGAATCTCGGCACCGGAATGTCCTCCCTGCAGATTGGAAAGGGAGATTGTCATCTTGGTTCCGCTTTCTTCACTCCATTCGATCGGGATAAAAGTATCATAAATGTATCCGCCGGCACATCCGACTGTCATAACGCCTTCAATCTCAGAGTCGATGTTCAGGCAGATCTTTCCTTTTAATACGGATGTATCGAGGTGATGTGCACCGCCCATACCGATCTCTTCATCAACTGTAAATACAGCCTCGATCGGTGGATGCGGGATATCTGTGCTGGCAAGAATTGCCATAGCATAAGCGACTGCGATACCGTCGTCACCGCCGAGAGTGGTGTTCTTTGCCCCGATCAGATCACCATCTACAAAAAGGTCTAAAGGATCATTCTCGAAATCGTGATCGCTGTCAGTTGTCTTTGTAGCAACCATGTCCAGATGTCCCTGGATGATGACCGGATCACTGTCTTCATATCCGGCAGTACCAGGTTTTTTGATGATAACGTTGTTCATTTCATCCTGGATATATTCCAGATTGTGTGCTTTCGCAAATTCTACACAAAAATCACTGATCTTTTTTGTGTGGAAGGTACTTCTTGGTACCATACTTAATTCTTCGAAGTACTGAAATACTTCTTTTGGTTCAATATTAGACAAAATTCCCATTGTTCATTCCTCCGTTTGTCTTTAATCTCTATCTGTCATTGTATCATGAATTTTAGTGCTTTATCATGATAAAATGTAATGCGTGTATAACGAAATGTAATAGCTCTGATAACCACAGCTTATAAGGTTTCATTAAAACATTCAATAACTACAGGTCTACCCAAAAAAAGCAGAAAAATATATAATATTTAAGGTTGAAAATATGAGAGCAGAATGTACACGGGGGGATATGTATGAGTACAAAAGAAGCAAAACAGATGGATCAGGCATTATTTGATTTTTATGGGAAACCTTCTATCGGACAGGCACTGCCGCTTGCAATCCAGCATGTGCTTGCGATGATCGTCGGATGTGTAACACCATCGATCATTGTTGCGGGTGTGGCGGGGCTTTCGCAGGAAGATTCCGTTATTTTAATACAGGCTGCACTGGTGATGTCGGCACTGACTACATTATTGCAGTTATTTCCTTTTATAAAGACAAAAAGTTTCCGCATCGGATCGGCGCTTCCGGTGATGATGGGAATCAGTTTCGCATATGTTCCGAGTATGCAGGCAATCGCAGCAGATTTTGACATTGCAACGATTCTGGGAGCACAGATCGTTGGTGGTGTGATCGCATTGTTAGTCGGACTGAATATTAAGAGAATCCGTAAATTTTTCCCGCCGCTGATTACCGGAACGGTTGTATTTTCTATTGGACTGTCTCTGTATCCGACGGCAATCAACTATATGGCAGGCGGTGCAAGCAGTAAATCATACGGTGCATGGCAGAACTGGCTGGTAGCACTGATTACCCTTGTGATCGTTACGGTATTGAACCATTATGGAAAAGGTGTGTGGAAACTGGCATCGATTCTGATCGGAATCATTGGAGGATATATTGTGGCATTATTCTTTGGAATGATAGATTTTTCATCGGTTGCACAGGCATCATTCTTCCAACTTCCAAAGCCAATGCATTTTGGTATCAAATTCGAGCCTTCTGCATGTGTGGCAATTGGAATCCTGTTCGCAATCAATGCGGTACAGGCAATCGGAGACTTCTCTGCAACGACAACAGGTTCTATGGACCGTATGCCGACAGACGAAGAACTGACAGGTGGAATCGTGGGCTATGGTATCAGTAATATTATCTGTGCATTCTTCGGTGGACTTCCGACGGCAACATACAGCCAGAATGTAGGTATTGTATCTACAACGAAGGTAGTCAGCCGTGTGGTAATGGGAATGGCCGCCGTGATCTTACTGGCAGCAGGACTGATTCCGAAGTTTTCTTCTTTACTGACAACGATTCCTTACTGTGTACTCGGCGGTGCGACAATCTCGGTATTTGCATCGATCACAATGACAGGTATCAAACTGATCACAACGGAGCCGATGGATTTCCGCAATACAACAGTAGTAGGACTTGCGGTTGCAGTCGGAATGGGTGTGACACAGGCAAATGCGTCTCTGGCACAGTTCCCGGAATGGGTAACGACGATCTTTGGAAAATCACCGGTGGTACTTGCAACGATCGTAGCAATTGTGTTAAACTTAACACTTCCGAGAACACAAAAGAAAGCTGAGAAATAATTCATATATGATAAAAAGTTATACGAATGGTGAATGGAAAGAGCCTGGCAGTTTATGCCAGGCTGTTGGAATTTATAAAGGAGATTTTCACAAGATAGTATCGGTCGTAGGGGGCGGCGGAAAGACAACGGTGATCCGTGCAATGCTCCGGGAATGTATGGAAAATTCGGATGGAAGGATTCCATGCGCGGTTTCAACAACGACGCATATACAAAAAACAAATGCGGAATATTTTCTGGGAGAGCCATCGATGAAAATGTTCCGGAAGAAGCTGTCGGATTACGAAGCTGTGTGGATGGGGCGTGAGATACGGAAAGGAAAGCTTGCATCATTTCAGAAGGAGTTTCTGGAAGAAGTAAGCCGGGAACCTGTACTTTTGCTTCTGGAAGCGGACGGGGCAAAGCATTTTCCAGTGAAAGCTCCTGCAGAACATGAGCCGGTGATCTGTGAGAAAACGGGCATAGTTCTGAATGTCTATGGGATGCGTGCGATTGGAAAAAAGATAAAGGATGTATGTTTTCGTATCGGAGAAGTGGAGAAAATTCTTGGAAAGACAGGGGAAGACATTTTGCGTCCAGAAGATATCATGACACTTGCGGTAAGTCGGAGTGCAGGACGCAAATGTGTGACGGATGAGATGGAATATCAGGTTATACTGAATCAGGCTGATACAGAGGAAGAGAAACAGACGGCAATGCAGCTTGCGGAAGATATTGGAAAGAAGCTGTCAGAGAAGTATATATCAGAGAAGAATACAAAAGATACAGAGTTTTCAGGACAGATCAGCAAAGTCCACGTAACATCGGACCTGATTCCGCTGGAAGAAAGATGGTAGATATGTCAGAAATTTATAAAAATAAGAAAAAGGCATTGGTCCGGGGATCCGGAGACCTGGCTACCGGCGTGGGTGTAGCACTTTATCGGGCGGGCTTTCAGGTGATCATGACGGATATTGCAGTGCCGCTTACCGTAAGAAGGGAAGTGGCGATGTCCAGAGCCGTTTATGAAGGCAGGGCAAAAGTGGAAGGGATAGAAGGAATCCTTGTCCGGAATTATCAGGAAGCGTTGGCTGTACTGGAAGAAAATAAGATTGCCGTGATCGTAGATCCGAAAGCCGAGATCCGCAAGGAATTTCACCCGGATCTACTTGTGGATGCCATCCTTGCAAAGAAAAATATGGGGACCAGACGGACGGATGCACCGTATGTGATCGGTCTCGGTCCGGGATTTACTGCGGGAAAAGATGTTCATGCTGTGATAGAAACGATGCGTGGTGAGACGCTTGCGGATATCATCTATGACGGACAGCCGATTCCGAATACCGGCGTTCCTGGATATGTGGGCGGTTATGCGCTGGAGCGCCTGATCCGTGCGTCTGGCAATGGCCGAATGGAGCCAAAGGCACAGATCGGAGATATTGTAAAGAAGGGACAGCTTCTTGCCGTAACAGGAGGAAAACCTGTATATTCCCAGCTGGACGGTGTGATCCGAGGCATGCTGCAGGAAGGTGTGCAGGTGAAAAAAGGTCTGAAGATCGGAGATGTAGATCCAAGAAAAGACAGGAAATTGTGTTACCTGATTTCGGATAAGGCGAATAAGATCGGCAGTTCTGTAGTGCGGGCGACAGAAGCACGTCTGGCGGATAAGGATTATGCAATGATCCTTCTGGCAGCAGGAAAGTCAAGCAGATATGGCAGTAATAAGCTGTTAGAAGAACTGGACGGGGGAAGAATGTTCGAACATACCCTTCGTAAGATGCGGGCATTTCCGTTATGTACACAGGTAGCGGTGACGAGATTCGAAGAGATAGAACGTGCAGCAGAAGCACAGGGTATGTTGGTAGTGGAGAACTGGGAACCGGATCTTGGAATCTCACATTCCCTGAGATTAGGACTACAGAAAGCACTGGAAGAAAATCCGGAATTAAAAGGTGCAATGTTCATTGTATGTGACCAGCCGGGATTGACAGCCGCAACATTTGCCCGTATGCTTGATATAGGTAAGAAATATCCTGGAAAAATCGTATGTGCCGGGCGAAAGGGCAAAATGGGAAATCCTGTATTGTGGGATCGATGCTTTTTTGATGAACTTAGCAGGCTTTCCGGGGACAAAGGCGGGAAACAGATCATCGGAGCACATATGGATGATGTGCTGCTCTGCGAAACAGAAGAAACAGAACTTCGGGATGTAGATATACCGGAACAACTGACAAAATGGGAGAGAGATTATGGAGAATCAGGAAAATCAGGAGAAGAAACATAAACGGAGAGTCCGGTATTCCGGAACACATCCGAGAAATTATAAAGAAAAATACAAAGAGCTGAATCCGGAAAAGTATGCAGATACCATTTCCAAAGTCATCAAGAAAGGCGGAACACCGGCGGGGATGCATATTTCTATCTGTGTGAATGAGATTCTGGACTTTTTTGACATTCAGCCGGGACAGCAGGGATTGGATGCAACATTGGGATACGGCGGTCATACGTCGAAGATGCTGGAAAAACTGCAGGGAGAAGGGCATATCTATGGTCTGGATGTAGACCCGATCGAATCGGCGAAGACAAAGAAACGACTGGAAGAAAAGGGATTCGGGCCGAATATCCTGACGGTAAAGCTTGAGAATTTCGCAAATATCGATAAAGTGGCAGAAGAGGCCGGAAAGTTTGATTTCGTACTGGCAGATCTGGGTGTGTCATCTATGCAGATTGACAATCCGGACCGTGGTTTTACATTCAAGGCAGAGGGACCTTTAGATCTGCGTATGAATCCGGAAAAGGGAATCAGCGCAGCAGAAAGACTGCGGGATATTTCCAAAGAAGAGCTTACCGGCATGTTGATTGAAAATTCGGATGAGCCATATGCAGAAGAAATCGCAGAAGCAATCACAGAGAAGATCCGCAAAGGCGGCAAGATCGAGACAACAACGGGACTTCATCAGGTGATCGAAGAGACACTTGCATTTATCCCGGAAAAAGAAAGAAAAGAAGCAGTACGGAAATCCAGCCAGCGAGTATTCCAGGCACTTCGTATTGATGTGAATAATGAGTTTGAAGTATTGTATGATTTCCTGGATAAGCTGCCGGGTGTATTAAAGCCGGGCGGAAAAGTTGCAATCCTCACATTCCATTCCGGAGAGGACCGTCTTGTAAAGAAATCATTCAAGCAATGGAAAAAGGAGGGACTGTACAGTGAGATCGCAAAAGACGTCATCCGACCGTCCAAAGAAGAATGCTTCCGCAACAGCCGTGCGAAATGCACGAAAATGCGCTGGGCAATCCGGGCAGAAGAGTAAGATACAAAATAAGAAACAGAAAGACGGAAAGCAGACAAAGAATGAATCTGCATGTAAGATTGATAAAAAATGTGGCGGTTGCCAGTTCCAGAAGATGCCGTATAAAGAACAGCTGAAAAGAAAGCAGAAGCAGGAAGAACAGCTGTTAGGCGGATTCTGCAAAGTCAGCCCGATCATTGGCATGGAACATCCATATTTTTACAGAAATAAAGTACATGCGGTATTTGACCGTGACAAGAAGGGCAATGTCATATCCGGCATTTATGCAGAAGGAACGCACCGTGTGATCGCAGTGGAAGAGTGTCTGATCGAAGATAAGAAGAGTCAGGAGATCATCCGCACGATCCGTGAACTTCTGCCGTCTTTTAAGATTAAGACATACAACGAAGATACCGGATATGGGCTTTTAAGACATGTGCTGGTCCGCAGAGGATTTGAAACTGGTGAGATCATGGTGGTGCTGGTACTGGGCTCACCGATCCTGCCATCAAAGAATAACTTTGTGAAGGCTTTGAGAAAAGTGCATCCGGAGATCACAACCGTAGTACTGAATGTGAATAACAAGCAGACCAGTATGGTACTGGGAGAAAAGGAAAAGCCGATCTACGGACCGGGATTTATCAAAGACAAGTTATGCGGATGTACATTCCGCATTTCTCCAAAATCGTTCTATCAGGTAAATCCGGTGCAGACAGAAGTTCTCTATAATACAGCCATGGACTATGCGGAACTGACCGGAAAAGAGACAGTGATCGATGCATACTGCGGAACCGGTACAATTGGTCTGATCGCGGCTAAGAATGCGAAGAAAGTGATCGGAGTAGAACTGAACAAAGATGCGGTAAAAGACGCAAGAATCAATGCAAAAGAAAATGGCATCACAAATGCCGAGATCTATGCAGGTGATGCGGGAAGATTCATGGTAGATATGGCTTCGAAGAACCAAAAAGCAGACGTCGTATTCATGGATCCGCCGAGAGCCGGAAGTGATGAGAAATTCCTTCCTTCTGTGATAAAGCTTGGCCCAAAGAGAGTGGTCTATGTGTCCTGCAATCCGGAGACACTGGCGAGAGATTTAAAATATCTGACCAGACATGGATACCAGGCTGTGAAGATCCAGCCGGTGGATAATTTTCCGTTTTGTGATCATATTGAGACGGTTGTGAAGCTTGTGAGAAAAAAATAGAAAATATGCAGATCGGGCAAAGAAGATTTTGATAATAGACATTTCCTTCAGATTGTTGGTTTAAAAATACAGTGAAAAGAGCTATATTTAAGATAAACGAGAGAATCGGTACTTACAAAGGAGGAAAAGCTTATGATTATATGTATCGGAAGAGAATTTGGAAGCGGTGGCCACGAAATCGGAAGAAAAGTTGCAGAAAAGCTTGGACTGGAATTATATGACAGAGATTTAATAGACAGGGCAGCAGAGAAGATCATAGCGATGCCAAAAGATGTGCTGGAAAAAGCAGATGAGAAAAAGCGTAATCCGTGGCTGCATGAGGTATGGTATGATGTGCCGAACCAGGAACTGAATGGAATGACGGCGAATGATGCTTTGCATCTGGCATATAATTCGATCATACGAGAACTTGCAGAAAAAGGAGATTGTGTATTTGTCGGACGCTGTGCGGACTATATATTGGAACAAGCAAAGATTGATCATATTAGTCTGTTTATTGCAGCCCCGTTTGAATGGCGTGTGAAGAGAAAGATGGAACAGTTGTCTATAGATGAAAAGTCTGCAACAGCCATGGTAAGAAAAAAGGACAAAGACAGAAAAGCTTATTACGACTATTATACCGGCAGAAACTGGGGAAGGCCATATGAGTACGATCTGTGTATTAACAGTTCCAGGCTTGGAATTGAAGCAACTGCAGAGAAGCTTGTAGAAATGATCCGGGAATTGGAAAAATAAAACTTATAAGAGCCGGGAAAGATTACTAGATTGGTTCGGGAATAGAAAATGATGAAAAGAATAGAAGGTCTGGATAGCGTATCAACTATCCAGGCCTTCTGTGCGTATGATCATAATATCATTTAACCGTAGAATGTATTTTCTTTTATATCCATATCTTTGAGATCGGAAATATTGCTTTTTCGCTGATATTGTTCAACGAAACCGGCGCTGATAATACCGGTAGGAATAGCAACGACACCAACCCTCAGATAAGCGATGCAGATTGCCATTATACGTCCCAGAGTTGTGATTGGGTAAATGTCACCATAGCCTACGGTAAGAAGTGTAGACATGCTACACGCAGCATCCGAAAGATAACAAATCCGGAAAGGAAGAAAGCGGGAATGATCGTCAGAAGATCCACGATTCCGTCAAGCCTTTATTTACAGTTCTTTCCGTGCAGATAGAAGAATAATCCGCCGGTGATACCATATAATTCTTTCGCTTTTGCAACATAATCCGGATTCATAGAAGCAAAGATTCCGGCCGGAATATAATACATATTTGCAACGCAGTGTTCGAAGCCGGATACAACGAATGCCATGATCGGGAAAAAGATAGCAAGTGATTTTCCTGCTATATCTTTCGCGGTAGAAGCCATCAATACTGCAGCGCATACCAGAATGTTACATAAGATTCCGGAAATCAGAGCAGGAAGGAAAGATAAGCTGACCTTTCCAAGAGCAACTTTGATCGTAAATGCCCCAAGAGCGCCGCTGGTATAATTATATTGTCCGGACAGATATACCAGATATGCCAGAGCAACAGCACCAACCATATTACCGATATAAACGATAACCAGTGTCCGTATGAGTGCAGCTACACTAATTTTTTTCTTAATACAGGCCATTGTCATCATACAGTCACCGGTGAACAATTCGCCTCCGATAAAGACGATCATCATCAGACCGACCGGGAAGACGTAGCCGGCAACCAGACGTGCAAGACCGACATTTGCAATATCATGCATGGCAACATTACTGGACTGTGCGCCAAGCGCGATGCAGACACCAGCCATGATTCCCATGAAAAAAACTTTCTTTTTAGAAGTTGTAGCTTTTTTTACAGCGCCATTCATGTTGGCCTGCACAACTTCCTGTGGAGTGTTAAACATTGAATCCATAATAACCCTTTCCTTTAGTACTTTTTCTTTGTGTGATTATTTTGATAAAAATATCACATAAAATATAGCATGGATAACAAATCTTGGGCAACCCGTAATCGCAATGTTTATGCTCTTTTTTTCGTACAGTACCAAGAAATATGCTATAATCGATGGGAAACAGATCATAATGAAAAAAATTATGCAATAATGTAAAAACTCAATTATCAAATTAAGAAAAGGGGAATTATAATGGCTCAGAATAGTTGCGAAAGCTGCACTTATTATACATACGACGAAGATTACGAAAGTTATATGTGCGATATCAATATGGATGAAGATGAATATATGCGTCTTATTTCAGACCAGCATTATCAGTGCCCTTATTATCGGAATGGGGATGAGTATATGGTGGTGAGGAAGCAGATGTAGTTTCTACTTAATTCACTAAGCTAGCTACCCGGACCGGAATAAAAGTTGGAAAAGCATTCCTGTCCAACTTTTATTCTGGTCCGGGTAGCTAACGCTGTAGTGAATTAATAGAATCCCCGTAACTATTGTGAGACCGGAAGTGTATCTATTAACCTGAGAATAACAATTTATGCAGACTCTATCTCATAAGTGAATCCCGCATCTGTTATCGTCTGAATAGTATCTTTAATACCCTGACCACCTGCGGTAAGATATCCGGAGGCAAAGATGGAATCTACAACACTTAACAATTCCTTTTCATGTCCTTTGAAATACACTTCACGTCCTGCCGCACAGCGGATGTCTGACTGCGGAACCAGAAGTCTTGCGAGACAGAGCACCTTTATGCCATATTCATAAGTCAGTCCCGAGATATCCTGATCGCCAAGAGGAGTACCCGGAATCGGCAGCAGGAAGTTGATCGGGAGAGCTTCCGGATTAATTTCTTTCAGTTCCAAAAGCATATCTACAACGTCTTCTTTGCTTTCGCCCATACCGATGATTCCACCGCTGCAGATCTCGAAACCGAGTCTCTGAAGCATATGTATATTTTCCACACGCTGGTCAAAAGTGTGTGTGGTGCAGATGTGACTGTAATAATTACGGCTGCTGTTCAGATTATGATTGATACGGTCAAGTCCGGCGTCTTTTAACATTTTTGCCTGTTTTTCGGTTAAGAATCCGATGGAGCAGCAGAGATGGGTTCCGGTTTCTTTCATCTTGCGGATACGTCCGGCAAGCTGTTCGATCTCTGCATCTGTGAATCCCATGCCGCTTAATCCGATACAGTGGCGGGAAAGATGATGTTCATTTACAAAATCATTATCATTGTATAATTTTTCGTCTTCTACCCATTTATAAGTGTCGATGTCTGCATTAGAGCGACAGGATTGCGCACAGTAAGCGCAGTCCTGAGAGCAGTTACCACTGCGGACATTGGTCAGAATATGAATGCTGACGTGGTTTCCTTTATATTTTTTACGGAGGATTCCGGCACGTTCGATGAGAGCATCTAACTGGTCGTCCGGAGTGTTTAAAATCTCGATGGCCTCTTCGCGTGTCAATATAGGATCTTCGTGTGTATGAACTTCTGAAATCATGGTGTTACCTTCCTTTGTGTGTAATATAAATCACTTGTTAACTGATATAAACAAAAGGTTAACATGACGGGAAATAAAAGTCAACTGTATTTGGTGGAAAGGTTAACATCTGCGATGCTATATACAGATAAAAATCAGACTGTGATTAGCGGATATATTTCTAAATAAAAAGCAAAGATTAAAAAAGTATAAAAATACGGATTTTATAAAATATTTCTGTATAATAATAACAGATGTCTGTAAAAAAATAACAGATGGAAGAAGGAGAAAAAGAATACATGCTTCAGATACAGCATATTTGTAAAGAATATAGGACCGGTAATCTGGTACAGAAGGCGCTGGATGACGTGAGCCTGAACTTAAGAGATAATGAATTCGTGGCAATTCTAGGTCCCAGTGGATCGGGAAAGACTACGCTTCTGAATATTATCGGAGGACTGGACCGTTATGACAGCGGCGACCTGATCATCAACGGAATATCTACGAAGAAATATAAGGACAGAGACTGGGATTCATACCGGAATCATACGATCGGATTCGTATTTCAGAGTTATAATCTGATCTCGCATCAGACGGTGTTGTCTAACGTAGAACTTGCACTTACAATTTCTGGAATCGGAAAAGAAGAGAGAAGAAAACGTGCCATTGATGCGCTGAAAAAAGTAGGACTTGGAGAACAACTTCACAAAAGACCAAGCCAGATGTCCGGCGGCCAGATGCAGAGAGTGGCGATAGCAAGGGCACTGGTGAATGATCCGGATATCCTGCTGGCGGATGAACCGACGGGAGCACTGGACAGTGATACCAGTATCCAGGTCATGGATCTTCTGAAAGAAGTAGCCAAAGACCGGCTGGTTGTTATGGTTACACACAATCCGGAACTGGCAGAAGAATATGCGACCAGGATCGTGAATTTGCGGGATGGGAAGATACGTTCAGATACGGACGAATACATTGTGGATGAGCAGACATTAAAAGAACCGGAACATAAGAATATGGGAAAATCTTCCATGTCTTTTTTGACGGCTCTGGCTCTTAGCTTTAATAATCTAAAGACGAAGAAAGCAAGGACATTACTGACATCCTTTGCGGGTTCTATCGGTATCATAGGAATTGCGCTGATTCTGGCACTCTCTAATGGAGTGAACGGCTATATCCAGTCAATCGAGGAAGAGACGTTGTCGGAATATCCACTACAGATCCAAAGTACGGGATTTGACATTACCTCCATGATGGTTGGAAATACCGGAACGGATGATAAGAGCAAAGACTCGTCCGGTAAGAAGAACAAAGATGGTCAGGTAAAAGTCATGGAGATGGTTACAAATATGTTCTCCAAGATGAATACCAATGACCTTAAATCATTGAAAAAACATCTGGAAAAGGATAATGATGCGTTAAAATCCTATACAAATGCCGTGGAGTATGATTATGATGTGGATCCGCAGATATACAGAGAGGATTCGGATGGTGTCAGACAGGTACACCCGGACAAATCATTTTCATCCATTGGAATCGGAGCAGATTCCGGTGCCAACAGTATGATGTCATCCATGATGAGTACAAATGTGTTCTACCGCATGCCAAAGAACACAAGTCTGTACGAGAAACAGTATGATGTCAAGGCGGGAAGATGGCCGAAAAAATATAATGAATGCGTACTGGTATTAAGTCAGGACGGCGGGATGAGTGATTTCCTTCTATATACACTTGGCCTCAGAGATCAGATGGAACTGGATGATATGATCAAAGCTTTTGCAAGTGAAGAAGAGATCAAGACACCGTCTTCACTGGGAACATACACCTATAAAGATATTCTGAACAAGAAGTTTAAGCTTGTGAATCAGGCAGACTATTATGAATATGACAGCCAGTATAAAGTCTGGAAAGATAAAAGTGATAATGCAGAATATATGAAAAAACTGGTGGCAGACGGAGAGGATATTAAGATTGTCGGAATCGTGCAGCCGGCAGAAGGTTCGAAGGCAACTGCACTGAATATGGGAATCGGTTATCCATATTCGCTTATGACGCATGTCGCAGAAGAAGCAAAAAACAGTGAGATCGTAAAACAACAAAAAGCCAGTCCGGATATCAATGTATTTACCGGAGAGAAATTCGGTGAAGATTCCGGAGATAATGGTCTGGATATGAACTCGTTATTCAGCGTAGATGAAGACGCACTTCAGAAAGCATTCGGCATGGGAGATACAGACCTTGCAGGAAGTCTCGGAAATTCACTGGACTTTTCGAAAGCAGTGAATCTGCAGGATGCATTTAAGCTGGATGGCAATACGTTGAATTTATCCGGACTTGTGAATCTGGATCAGGTGGATCTGAATCTGTCGGGGCTTCCGTCGGCAGGTCTGGGAGATATGCTGTCGGGGCTGGATGTCAAGGTGAAACCGGGCGGAATGCAGAAGATGGCTGTTTCATTGATGGAAGGGTATCAGGCATATGCGAAGACGCATCCGGAAGCAGATTATTCGCATCTGGGAGATAACTTCTCGGAATATCTGAAAACAGATGGTGCAAAGCAGATCATGAAAAAGTATTTTTCAAAGATTCTAAAGGAGAGTGGAAAAGTAACCATTACAGAAGAAAAGGTACAGAAGCTTCTGACAGATATCATGCAGGGGTTTGAAAAATACGTAAAGGATCAGGGAATCGGAGATATCAGTGCGGACCAGTACGGAACATATTTCCGCCAGTATTTACAGACGGCAGAAGCAAAGCAGATCATAACAGACTGGGTGAATGACCTGTATAAAGATGTGGATATTGAGATATCGGAAGCGGATCTGCAGGCAATGGCGCAGGAACTTGCGGCTGGATATTTAAGCTATGCACAGGAAAAAGGATATGCAGATGTGACAAAGATGGGTGAGAACTTTGCAGCTTATCTCGGAACGGCAGATGGAAAACAGCGGCTGAGTAACGGTCTTTCAGAGACACTGGACATGAAGAGTCTGGAAAGCCAGCTTTCATCCGGGATGAATGCTTACATGAAGCAGGCAATGAGAGCGTATGCGAAATCTTTTGGAAATGCACTTGAGACACAGATCTCGTCGGCCATGGAGCAGATCATCGGACAGATGTCTTCCGGTATGGGTAAAGTAATGGAATCTGCCATGACACAGATCGGACAGAATCTCCAGAGTGTCATGCCAGATGCGATGAAGATCGATACAGATGCATTTGCAAAGGCATTTCAGTTCAATATGACGGAGGATGATCTGACAGAACTTATGATGTCTATGAGCGGAACGGCGAGTGCAACGTATGACAGCAATCTGCAGAAATTAGGATATGCTGACTTCGCAAAACCAAGCGAGATTGACATTTATCCTAAAGATTTTGAAAGTAAGGAACAGGTAGTGGATTATCTGGATCGTTATAACAAGAAGATGGAGAAAGCCGGCAAGGATGAACAGGTGATTTCCTACACGGATGTAGTGGGAACTCTGATGTCATCGGTGACAGATATCATCAATACTATCAGTTATGTGCTGATTGCCTTTGTGGCGATTTCACTGGTCGTATCTTCAATTATGATCGGAGTCATTACGTATATCAGTGTGCTGGAGCGGAAGAAAGAGATCGGAATCTTAAGGGCGATCGGCGCATCGAAGAGGAATGTATCTCAGGTGTTTAATGCGGAGACCTTCATTATTGGACTGTGTGCGGGACTGATCGGAATCGGACTGACGCTGTTGCTTCTGCTCCCTGGCAATATGATCATTCATGCGGTGGCAGATAATTCCAATGTAAATGCAGTGCTTCCGGTTATTCCGGCACTGGTGCTGATCGCACTGAGTGTGGTACTGACATTGCTTGGTGGACTGATCCCGTCAAAGAAAGCATCGAAGAGCGATCCGGTTACGGCACTTCGGACGGAATAAATTATTATCAATGAGCTGCATAAAGCGGTAAAACGTCTGTTGAAAAAATCATAGAGAAAGATTAAAATATGCTATGGAGAAATCTATAGCATATTTTTTATACCAAAAAGAAGGAGACCTTATGTATAATTTTAATTATTACACACCAACCAAAGTTGTATTTGGAAAAAATACAGAAGACAAATGTGGAGAACTGGTAAAAGAACAGGGATGTAAGAAAGTAATGATCCATTACGGAAGCGGAAGCGTCAAACGTACCGGATTATTGGATAAAGTAAAGGCTTCCCTGGATGAAGCAAAGATTGACTATATAGAACTTGGTGGTGCAGTACCGAACCCAAGACTTTCACTGGTATATGAAGGAATCGAGCTCGCGAAAAAAGAAGGAGTAGATTTCATCCTTGCTGTAGGCGGCGGAAGTGCGATCGATTCTGCAAAAGCAATCGGATATGGAGTTGCCAATGAAGGGGACGTATGGGATTTTTATGACAAAAAGCGCCAGGCAACAGGATGTCTTCCGATTGGTGTTGTACTGACTATTGCAGCGACAGGAAGTGAGATGAGTAATTCTTCTGTTATTACAAAAGAAGACGGCTGGATCAAGAGAGGATACCGCAATGACTATGGAAGACCGCGCTTTGCAATTATGAATCCGGAACTGACCATGACACTGCCGGATTATCAGACAGCATGCGGATGCACAGACATTCTGATGCATACGCTGGAACGCTATTTTACAAATGGTGGAAATATGGAGATCACAGACAGTATTGCAGAGGGTCTGATGCGTACGGTAATTGAGAATGCAAGAATTCTGATCAATGATCCGAAGAACTATGATGCACGTGCGGAAGTAATGTGGGCAGGAAGTCTGTCTCATAACGGGCTGACAGGCTGTGGCGCGGTTGTCGGAGGAGATTTCGCTTCCCATGCACTGGAACATGAGATCGGAGGACTGTTTGACGTGGCACACGGTGCAGGCCTTGCGGCAATCTGGGGTTCCTGGGCAAGATATGTATACAAAGACTGCCTTCCTAGGTTCGAAAAATTCGCAATGAACGTCATGCGGGTAGACCCGGAAGGAACCGCAGACGATGTGGCATTACGTGGAATCGAAGCCATAGAAGACTTCTTCCGTGAACTCAAGATGCCAACTTCTATCCATGAACTTGGCATTGATCCTACAGATGAAGAACTGAAACTGATGGCACATAAATGCAGCATCGGATGCAAGGGAAGCAAAGGATCTGCGAAGGTACTTCATGAGGAAGATATGTACAAGATATATAAAGCGGCACTGTAAGAAGGCTTCCGCGATTTCATCTTCATAGCATGTGAAAACGTAACTGAATAAAAGTATAGCAGTGGTTGCTGTGCATATGCACAGCAACCACTGCTATACTTTTATTCAGGCCATTATGAAGCAGAAAATCAAACGAAATCAAACCTTCCGAACAACTACTTCCTCCGTCCTGTGAATTCCTTCTTTTAATGTTGCTTCAACATCCTTTACAACCTGCTCCTCACCAACCGGAATCACCAGCCCTACAGCGGTAACAAGTGGAACAAACGCAACCCATATTCCGTGAGCTCCGAGGTATTCTACCGCAAAATATCCAACCAGAACCCCCAGATGGAAGAGAATCAGCGTGTTCGTAAAAAGCAATGCCCGTTTCTTCTGAGCCAGATCATGTGTCATATGATATCTGGTCCATGCAAGAAGTGTCTGCTTGTAATTATTCGTTGAAAAGATCGTGGAACTGTTATAACATTCCGGAGTGGTAAAAGCCTGCCACTGGTATGCATTCAGGATGAATACAGGGAACAGTGCGATCAGGGGATTGACCGATGTCGGAATGATCCCTGCGATCCATATGCAGACGGCCTCTACCGCCAGTGCGATATAAGATTTTACAGAGGCAAAATGTTCGCCGATTAAAAATGCGGCAATGATCGCAAGGCCATATAAAATAAAAATAGCCAGACGAAGGAAGGCATCCGTCAGGTTCATTTCCGTAAAGTTTAGGACCATTTCAATCAGATTCATGGTCTGTGCGGCACCAAAATTGCCGCCACGGACTAAGATGGCATAAGCACCGGTCAGTCCGCCGATAAATGCAAGATTGACATGCAGTAATGCACGTTTATGATTATATATCCAATTCATTTTTCTATCACCCGGTGCCTATTATAGGACGGAGAGATGGAAAAATCAAACAAAAGTGTGGAAAAAAGAGATTGGATGGAAAATAATACAAATATGGATTGACATTTTACAAAAAATTGAGTATCATAGACTTTAATGAATAAAAGCGTTAAAGCGCGAAAGCTGTTACGCAAAAAATTCATAAAAAAGAATTATGAATGAACACGAAAGGGGAATTTTCCAATGCCGATTACAGATATATTGGAGAAAAACTGCCGCCTGTACGGAGACGACGTTGCGCTGGTAGAGATCAATCCGGAGATGCCGGAGACAAAAAGAACTACATGGAAGGAGTTTGATCTGATCGAACCTTCACGCGCGGCTTATTATAGAAGAGAGATCACATGGAATGTATTTAACGAAAAGGCAAACAGATTTGCCAATCTTCTGATTGAAAGAGGAATCAAAAAAGGAGAAAAAGTGGGGATTCTCCTGATGAACTGTCTGGAATGGTTGCCAATTTATTTCGGAATTCTGAAGACCGGAGCATTGGCTGTACCACTGAACTTCCGTTATTCTGCGGATGAGATCAAATATTGCGTGGAACTTGCGGAGATTGATATTCTGGTGTTCGGACCGGAGTTCATCGGACGAGTAGAAGAGATTGCAGATGAGATCAGCAAAGGACGTTTGTTATATTTTGTAGGAGACGGATGTCCGGGATTTGCCGAGGATTATAATGCACATACGGCGAACTGTTCCAGTCAGTCTCCGAAGATTGATGTCAATGATGACGATGAGGCAGCAATTTATTTCTCATCAGGAACAACAGGATTCCCGAAGGCAATCTTACATAACCATGAATCCCTGATGCATGCAGCAAAAGCAGAGCAGAATCATCACGGACAGACGAAGGATGATGTATTCTTATGTATTCCACCGTTATATCATACCGGGGCCAAGATGCACTGGTTCGGAAGTCTTCTGACGGGAGGAAAAGCAGTATTGTTAAAAGGAACAAGTCCGAAGACAATTTTACAGGCAGTATCGGAAGAACACTGTACTATTGTATGGCTGTTGGTTCCGTGGGCGCAGGATCTTCTGCTTGCACTGGACAATAAGGAACTGGATATTGCAGATTATGATCTGGACCAGTGGAGACTGATGCATATCGGTGCACAGCCGGTACCACCAAGCCTGATCAAACACTGGAAAGAATACTTCCCGCATCACCAATACGACACGAACTATGGTCTGAGCGAATCCATCGGGCCTGGATGTGTACATCTTGGCGTGGATAATATCGATAAAGTCGGTGCGATCGGTAAAGCCGGATATGGATGGGAAGCTAAGATTATCGATGAACAGGGCGAGACGGTAAAACAGGGCGAGACCGGAGAACTTGCGGTCAAAGGACCAGGCGTCATGACCTGTTACTACAGAGATCCGAAGGCAACAGCAGAAGTTCTGCATGACGGATGGCTGTATACCGGAGACATGGCGATGGAAGACGAAGATGGATTTATCTTCCTTGTTGACCGTAAGAAAGATGTCATCATCAGTGGTGGTGAGAATATCTATCCGGTACAGATTGAAGACTTCTTACGTACCAATGAAGCTATTTTGGATGTGGCGGTTATTGGACTTGCAGATCACAGACTGGGAGAAATTTCAGCAGCAATCATTGAACTGAAACCGGGAGTTGAATGTACAGAAGAAGATATTCAGGAATTCTGTAAGAAACTTCCGAGATATAAGAGACCTCGTAAGATCATCTTTGCAGATGTTCCGCGTAATCCTACCGGAAAGATTGAAAAACCAAAGCTTCGCGAAAAATACGGAGCAACACATCTGGTTGCGGCACAGAACCAGGGATAATAAAATATGTAAAAATGTCATCTCTTTTGCAGGAAAAATCTGCAGAGAGATGGCATTTTTTTACGGACGTGTTTATAATAGTGGAGAAATAAATAATAAGAGCAGACTGGAGCTGAATATAGAATGAACACCAATGAGAAAAAAGAGATTACAATCCGGATTGCAAAAGAAGAGGATGCGGAAGAACTGCTTGCAATCTATGCGCCTTATATAGAACATACAGTGATTACATATGAATATGATGTGCCGACGGTGGAAGAATTCCGAGGACGGATCCGGCATGTATTGGAGAGATATCCATATCTTGTGGCAGAGCTGAATGGAGAAATATGTGGATATGCATATGCAAGTGCTTTTCACGAGAGACCGGCAGGAGGATGGAATGTAGAGACGTCTATCTACGTGGATCAGAATAAAAAAGGAATGGGTATCGGGACAAAATTATACGACATGCTGGAGAAGATATTAAAGCGGCAGAATGTGTTAAATATGAATGCGTGTATTGCATGTACCGAGCATGAAGATGAATACCTGACGAATGCAAGTATCCATTACCATGAACATTTGGGATATCGTATGGTCGGCTGGTTCACAAATTGTGGATATAAATTCCACAGATGGTACAATCTGGCATGGATGGAAAAAGAGATTGGAGAACACGTGGCAGATCAGCCGCCGGTGATCGCGTTCACGGATATAGTAGAAGATATTTCTTTACAGAACGGAGAACTCCGTTTATAATATGCATGTTAAAATAATTGAAAATACAAGGTTCTCCGAAGCCTTCATGCCTAAGATCCATAAAAATTGTGATGATGGGATGTCGGCCAGGAATGACAGGTCTGTCAGTTCCTCAGGGTAGATAGGGAAACGTATCTGCCTCCCGCGTATTTGGAAAGGAGAGCAGCACCTTTGTTTACCAAAGCACATAGGAGAAGCTGTCAAAGCATTCGTAAAAAATGTCACAGGCAGATTCTCTTATATTTCGCCTGCTCTTTTTTCGGAAAGAGCAGGTTTTTAATATATGAAAACAGAATCAGATAAGAAAAAATCCGAAATCAGTGCCATAATCCTCTGTGGCGGGAAAAGTACCCGGATGGGGAAGGATAAAGCAGGACTTCTGATTGGAAAGAAGACATTTTTACAACAGATCGAAGAACATGTAAGTGGTGCGGATGAGGTGCTGCTTTCGGTAAAAGACCGGCGGGATTATCCGAAGATAGAGGCAAGACATATCGAAGATCTGGAACAGGACAAAGGACCGTTGATGGGTCTGTGCTCGGCGCTGAAAGAATGCAGCCATGAACGGGTCTGGGTGATATCCTGTGATATGCCGCTGGTTGACTGGGATGTGGCGCAGGAACTGGAAGACTATCTGATGGATGGGATTGATGCAGTGATCCCGGTAGGCAAGACCGGGAAAAAATATGTGCTCTGTGCATGGTACAGGAAATCTGTATGGAAGATATTGGAAGAACAGTTAAAGACCGGGGATTATAAAGTGCAGCATGTACTGGAAAATTTGAGGGTATGTTATGTGGCAGTTCAGGGAATTACAGACGGACCGGGGAAATTTTATAATATAAATACACCAGAAGAATATCGGAAAATAATACCAAAGAAAATAAAAGAAAAAGCACAGCAGACCCCGGTTGTATCGTTTGTGGCCTATTCCGGCACCGGTAAGACGACATTTCTGGAAAAACTGATTCCGAAGCTGAAAGCATATGGGCTTAAGATTGCGATCGTAAAGCATGACGGACACCGGTTTGATATCGATCACGAAGGAAAAGACAGTGACCGCTTTACCAAAGCCGGAGCAGACGTGACCGGTCTGATCTCCTTGGAGAAAGCGGTGCTGATGGACAACAGAACAGTTGATCCGGAAGAATTCCTGAAAAAGATAGATGGTGTGGATCTGATTCTGACAGAGGGATTCAAGCACGGACCGTGGCCGAAGATCATGCTGCACCGGAAAGAAAACGGGAAACCGATGCCGTTACGACCGGAAGAATGTCTGGCAGTGATCAGTGATGTGGATGTGGAGGACTGTGAAAATGTGTTCCCGTTGGACGATGTTGGGAAAACGGCGGTTTTTTTACTTCAGTATATACAGCAGAATATGCAACATATAGAAAATCTATAGTAGAGTATGAAACGGAATGTGCCTGGATGACAGGTACAAGATGATAGATACATTGATAAGAATTGAAACGAGAAACGATAAAGAAACGAGGCGGAAAAAGTATGAAACTGATCAGAACAGAAGATGCAGTGGGACATGTGTTATGTCATGATATGACGCAGATCATTCCGGGAGTGATCAAAGATGCGAGATTCCGGAAGGGACATATTGTCACAGAAGAAGATATTCCGGTGCTTCTTTCCATAGGGAAAGAACATCTGTATGTCTGGGAGAAGACAGAAGGCATGCTTCATGAGGATGAAGGTGCGGAACGTCTGCGCAGGATCACGCAGAATGAAAATATGCATCCGTCAGTTGTAAAAGAAGGCAAAATTGAACTGTTTGCGGATGTCGACGGATTATTCCAGGTGGATGTCGAACGATTATATGATGTGAATAGTGTGGATGAGATCATGATCGCAACCAGACACACGAACACAGCGGTAAAAAAAGGCGACAAGCTCGCAGGAATGCGGGTGATTCCGCTGATCATAGATGAAAAGAGACTGGAAGAAGCAGAAAAAAAGGCGGGTCCGGAACCGTTATTGAAGGTAACGCCGTGGAAATTAAAGACGGCAGGTGTGATCACAACCGGAAGTGAAGTCTATAAAGGACTGATCAAAGACCAGTTTACTCCTATAGTGGAAAAGAAGCTGGAGACATTTGGAATCCAGATGACAAAGCATGTATTATGCAGTGATGATACGAAAATGATCACGGACGCAATTGCAGAAATGAAGGAAACGGGAGTGGATCTGATTATCTGTACGGGCGGGATGAGTGTAGATCCGGATGATAAGACACCGGGTGCAATCAAGGCTTCCGGAGCGGAAATCGTCACATATGGGGCACCGACACTGCCGGGTGCGATGTTGTGTCTGGCTTACTTTGAAGACGATACACCAATCGTGGGACTGCCGGGTTGTGTGATGTATGCAAAAGCAACCGTATTCGATCTGATCCTGCCGAGAATGGCAGCAGGGATTAAGATTGAGCGGAGAGATATTATCCGGATGGGACACGGAGGACTCTGTCTTGGTTGTAAAGAGTGCCATTATCCGGTCTGTCCATTCGGAAAGGAGGCGTAAAGGTGGAACCATCCCGAGTGACACTTGAAGAGGCACAGGAATTATTTCAAATCTGTATGCCGGGAATAAAAAAAGAAGAAAAACCGGCAGCAGACTGTCTGGGACAGATTCTGGCAGAGCCGGTATATGCGGCAGTAACCCAGCCGCCGTTTCCAAGGTCAGCGATGGATGGATTTGCACTGAGAAGCCGGGACGTCTGCAGGGCAGATCTTGAGCATCCGGTTACCTTGGAAGTTGCCGGGTGTGTGTATGCGGGACAAAAGACAGAGCTTATACTGGAACCACATCAGGCAGTCCGGATCATGACCGGAGCAATGATACCGGAAGGAGCAGACTGTGTAGTAAAACAGGAAGATACGGATTATGTAAGAATAGCAGATCCGGATCCGGACAGGAAAACAATCAAAATTTATAATAATGTGGGACCGGGAGAAAATTACTGCCCGAAAGGAGAAGATTTTTCTGCCGGGGAATTGTTGGCAGAAGCCGGACTTTTGGTGGATTCTTATCTGCTGGCTGCAGTTACGTCTGCGGGAGTACGGGACATTACTGTATATAGAAGACTTAGGGCTGCAGTGATTACAACCGGTGATGAGCTGCAGAATGCAGATACATCATTAGAACCCGGGAAAATCTATGATGCAAATGGGATCTGGCTGTGTGCGAGATTAAGAGAGATGGGCTGTGAGATACTACAGTATGAAACCGCGGGAGATGACAGGGACAAGATCGCAGACAAGATCAGTGAGGTATTAAAAGAAGCAGATCTGATCCTGACAACCGGAGGGGTATCAGTAGGAGACAAGGATCTCGTTCCGGATGTCATAGAAAGCCTGAACGGCAGGGTACTATTTCACGGGATACGGGTAAAACCCGGAATGCCGACAATGCTTTCGGTAGTAGAGGACATCCCTGTTCTGTCGCTTTCCGGTAATCCATTTGCAGTGGCGGCATTATTTGAATTATTAGCCGGCGGATATCTGGCGGACAGGGCAGAAGAGGTATATATACAGAAGAAAGAGACAAAAGTGCTGAGACAGACATTTGTAAAGACCGGGAAGCCAAAACGGATCGTAAAAGGAAAATGTGATGAGGAAGGCGTGTTCCTTCCGCAGATTCAGAGAAACGGACAGCTTAAGAATGGGATTGGCAGCAATTGTCTGGTGGTATTCCCGGAGGGAGAACGGACCTATCCGGAAGGAGAAAAAGTTCAGGTGATCCGGATATGATAAGGAAGGAGTAATCATGGGAGAATTTACGCATTTCAATGAACAGGGGCATGCAGTGATGGTCGATGTCAGTGAAAAAGCAGACACGATGCGTGAGGCAACGGCAATGGGAAGAATCCGCATGTCGAAGGAATGTTTTGAAAAAGTAAAGACGGGTGGAATGAAAAAGGGAGATGTCCTGGGAACTGCAAGGATTGCAGGAATCATGGGGGCGAAGAGAACATCAGAGCTGATCCCGTTGTGCCATATCCTGAACCTGAGCAAGGTTACAGTGGAATTTGAATATATAGAGGAAACCTGTGAGATTGAAGCACGGTGTACGACGAAGACGGTCGGGAAGACCGGTGTAGAGATGGAAGCACTTACCGGAGTTCAGGTGGCACTGCTTACGATTTATGATATGTGTAAGGCGGTCGACAAAGGCATGTGCATGACCGGTATCCGTTTATTGAAAAAAACAGGTGGAAAAAGCGGCATATGGGAAGCTGACCGGGAGACGGAGCTATGATTGATGCGGCAGGAAGAGTGATTGATTATATGCGGATCTCCATTACGGACCGCTGTAATTTAAGATGCAGATATTGTATGCCGGACGGAATCACGCAGATATCCATGGCGGAGATCCTGACGTATGAAGAGATCCGGAAAGTGTGCATACTTGCAGCAGAGCTTGGTATTCAGAAGATCAAGATTACAGGCGGGGAACCGCTGGTGCGGAAAGGATGCGCCGATCTGATTGGAATGATAAAAAATATTTCGGGAATCACACAGGTCACGATGACGACGAATGGCGTTCTGTTACAAGACAATCTGGAAGCGTTAAAGAAGGCCGGACTGGACGGGATCAATATCAGTCTGGATACGCTTGATCGTGAAAAATATCAAGAGATTACCGGAACCGACGCCTGTGAAACAGTACGGCAGGCAGTAGCGGCCGCCGCAGAAAGTGGGATACGGACAAAGGTGAATACGGTGTTGCAGTCTGACGGTGACAAAACGGAATGGAAGGCATTGATCACACTGGCTGAAAGCCTGCCGGTTGATGTAAGATTTATAGAACTCATGCCGATCGGTTATGGAAAGGAGAATACAGGTGTGTCGAATCTGGAACTTCTGGATGAGATACGGAAGGTATATCCAGATATCCGAAAGGACAGTAAGATACACGGCAATGGACCTGCGGTATATTATCAGATTCCAGGATTCACTGGCGGTATCGGATTTATCAGTGCGATGCACGGTAAGTTCTGTAAGAACTGCAACCGCATCCGGCTGACTTCGACCGGAGACCTGAAGCCGTGTTTGTGTTATGGGGATACCTATCCATTGAAAGATTTACTGCGGAATGGAACAGAGGAAGAGATAAGAAAACAGATAAAACGAGCCATTGAACAGAAACCGGCAGCGCACTGCTTTGAAGAGCCGGGAGCGATTACGGAAGCACATCAGATGGCACAGATTGGAGGATAAAAGACAGGATGAATCAGAAGAAAGGCGTGATCAGAGGAATCTGTATCAGTCCCAGAAGAGGAACTGCCAAGTATCCGGTAGAAACGGCAAAGATCGTGCCGGACTGGGGCATTGAAGAAGATGCACATGGCGGAAAATGGCACAGACAGATCAGTCTTCTTGCACTGGAGAAGATTGAAGCATTCCGGGAAAAGGGAGCGGATGTAGATTTTGGGGCATTTGGAGAAAATCTGATCGTAGAGGGATTTGATTTAAGAAATGTTCCGGTTGATTCCGAAATACGGATCGGAGATGCAGTCAGGCTGAAAGTCACACAGATTGGAAAGGAATGCCACAGCCACTGTGCGATCTATCAGCGGATGGGAGACTGTATTATGCCAAGAGAAGGCATTTTCGCAGAAGTACTGACAGGTGGAATGATCCGTGTGGGTGACTGTGTGGAAGTCGTAATGCCGCAGGAAGACCGCCCATACAGTGTAGCCGTGATCACGCTGAGTGACAAAGCATTTGCCGGAGAACGAGATGACCTAAGCGGTCCGGCAATAGAAAAGATATTAAAAGACAGTGAAGAAAAAGATCATATCAGATTTGACATAAAAGAGACCATTCTTCTGCCGGATGGTGAAGAAGGATTAAAGAAACAGCTGATCCGTCTGGCGGATCAGAGACAGGTTGACCTGATCCTGACAACAGGCGGGACAGGATTTGCCCAAAGAGACATGACGCCGGAGGCCACGATCGCTGTCTGCGACCGGATGGCAAACGGAATTGCAGATGCGATCCGTAATTATTCGATGACGATCACAGACCGTGCAATGTTCAGCCGGGCAGTGTCGGGACTGCGGAAGAAGACACTCATTATCAATCTTCCGGGGAGCCCGAAAGCAGTGACGGAAGCACTGGAGTATATTCTTCCGAAACTTCCTCATGGACTGGATGTCCTGAGAGGAAATGTACAGGAATGTGGCAGAAAATAATCCTATTACAGATACAGTAACTGGTAAATTTATCAGACAAGAGAAAAGGAGAAACGTATTATGAAGAACCAGATGGCAAAAAGGATTGCATCTGTCCTCCTGGCAGGAGTGATGCTAGTTTCACTGGCAGCATGCGGAGAAAATAAAAAGACAGAAGAAAAGAAGACAGATGACAGCAAAAAGAGCAGCAAGAAAGAGACAGAGATCCAGGTATTCATCGCAGCAAGCCTGAACACGGTTATGACAGAGCTTGCAAAAGAGTACAACGAAGATCATCCGGAAGTGAAGATCACATTTAATGCAGACAGCTCCGGAACATTGCTGACACAGATCGAAGAGGGATATGAGTGTGACCTGTTCTTCTCTGCAGCACAGAAGCAGATGGATCAGCTTGAAGCAGACGGATTGGTAGTAGACGGCACAAGAGCAAATGTCCTGAATAACCAGGTGGTAGTTATCTCCTTAAAAGACAGCGGCACAAAGGTAACAGGTCTTGAGAACTTAAAAGATGCCAAGAGTATCGCACTTGCAGGCGGAAGTGTTCCGGTTGGAAAATATACAAGACAGGCACTGGTAAATCTTGGAACATTAAAGGCTGACGGTGAAGTAGATGCCATTACAACAGATCAAGTATCACAGGCACTTGGTGGAGTGGAGATTAGTGAGGAAGATAACGTAAGTAAAGTACTTACAGCAGTAGCAGAAGGATCCTGTGAAGTTGGAACAACATACTATTCAGATACTTATGGATACGAAGACAAACTGAATATCCTCCAGGTTGTAAGCTATGATCTGACAGGCGATGTTATCTACCCAATCTGTCAGGTACAGAATGACGAAGCAGATAAGACACAGACTGCAGCCGCAAAAGACTTCTACAAATTCGTATTATCTGACAAGACTAAGAAAGTCTTCGATGCATACTATTTCGACACAGACGTAGAAAGATAAGAAGCTTCATAGTATGAAAGAAAATATGCAGGCAGTTGTGGCTGCATGTTTTCGGTTTTTCGAAGTATGTAATAGACGAAACAGGAGGAAGTTATATGGATGCAGTGGTAGAAATACTGAAAGGACTGGATTACAGTCCACTATATGTGTCGTTAAAGACGGGAATTGTTGCAACGATATTCTCATTCTTTCTTGGCCTGTTTGCCGCAAGAAGAGTAATCAAGGCAGGACCGAAAGTGAAAGCAATTGCAGATGGGATCCTGACACTGCCGATGGTACTGCCGCCGACGGCAGCAGGATTCTTCCTGCTTCTTCTGTTCAGCAGAAGACGTCCGTTTGGTATCTTGCTGTACGAACAATTTGGCATCAAAGTTGTACAGACCTGGGCTGGCTGTATCATAGCAGCGACCGTGATCGCATTTCCGCTGATGTACAGAAATGCAAGAGCGGCATTCGAACAGATCGATGTGAATCTGATTCATGCGGCAAGAACACTTGGTATGCCGGAATATAAGATCTTCTGGAAGGTTGCAGTCCCATCCGCAGGACCGGGACTGGTAGCGGGTACGATCCTGACATTTGCAAGAGCACTTGGAGAATATGGTGCAACATCCATGCTTGCGGGCAATATTCCGGGAAAGACGGGAACCATTTCCCAGAGGATCGCAATGGTTATCCAGGACGGCAATTATCTGACGGCGGGCATCTGGGTTGTGATCATTATGCTGGTTGCATTCGTGCTGATCGTCCTTATGAATCTGGTGACCGGTCAGAATACGAAGAATATCCGGAGATGGTAGGAGGAACGACAGATGGCGATGGAAGTAAAGATACATAAAAAACTTGGAGAGTACGAGCTGGATGTACACTGGAAATCCACGAAGAAAAGAATCGGAATCCTCGGTGCTTCCGGAAGCGGAAAGAGTCTGACTCTGAAAAGCATTGCGGGAATTGAGCACCCGGACCAGGGGCATATCCAGATCGGCGATCATGTCCTGTATGATTCTGATTCCAGGATCTGCTTAAAACCCCAGAAGAGAAATGTCGGATATATGTTCCAGAACTATGCATTGTTCCCAACGATGACCGTGGAGCAGAATGTCGGAGCCGGACTTGCCGGTAACAAAAAGAAGAAGCAGGAACAGGTACAGAAGATGATCCGTCATTTTCGTCTGGAGGGACTGGAAAAAAGACTTCCGAGAGAGCTTTCCGGCGGGCAGCAGCAGAGAGTCGCGCTGGCGAGGATCATGGCATACGAACCATCCGTTATTCTTCTCGATGAACCATTTTCGGCACTGGATGTCTTCTTAAAAGACCGTCTGCAGCAGGAGATGATGGAACTCTTAAGCGATTATGACGGAACGGTGATCCTGGTGTCCCACAGCAGGGATGAGATCTACCGGTTCAGCGAGGAACTTCTGGTCATTGATGACGGGAAACAGATCTGTTACGGTGACACAAAGGCAATCTTTGACTGCCCAGAACAGGTGGAAGCAGCAAGGCTTACCGGATGTAAGAACATTGTTCAGGTAAAAAAGTTGGATGAACACAGTATCGAGATCCCGGACTGGGGCACAAAGCTTCATCTGGAACAGGAGATCGATGAAGAGATTACACATATCGGGCTTCGTGCACACGAATTCATCCCGGTGTGGGGCGAAAGAGAAGATAACTGCATTCCGGTTAAAGAAAAAGGAAAGGCAGAATTTCCATTTGAATGGAAATATTTCTTAAAAGGTGAGACAGAAGAAAGTGATGATATCTGCTGGTATGTACAGAAAAATCTATGGGACGAACTTACGGAAAAGGGCATTCCGGATTATCTGAAACTGCCGGAAAAAGAGATTCTTTTGCTGAAATAAAAATCATGATATAATGAGCGTTAGCGGACTGGCGTATGCTGGTTCTCTGACGCCTATTTTTTGGAGGAAAATAATGTATACAATCGGGACACATATGTCCATTGCGGGAGGAATTGCGAAGACTGCGGAAAATGTAGTAAAGATGAATGCCAATACGATGCAGATATTCAGCAGAAACCCGCGTGGATCCAGTTATAAAACTTATGCACAAGAAGAAGTAGAGAAATTCCAGCAGATCCGTAAAAGCCATGCATTCGGTCCGGTTCTTGCACATGCGCCGTATACGATGAATCTGGCGAGTGCGACGGAAAAGACATATGAATTTGCCTGTACGGTGATCCGGGAAGATATCAGACGTATGGACGAACTGAAGATTGAAAACCTGGTATTCCATCCGGGCAGTCATACCGGGATCGGAGAAGAAGCCGGGATTACCAATATTATCCGTGGACTTGATCAGGCGATTACAGGAACGGAGAATATTAAGGTTCTGTTGGAAACAATGAGTGGAAAAGGGACAGAGATCGGATACCGTTTTGAACAGTTAAAGCAGATCCGAGACGGCGTACAGCACCCGGAGCGGATTGGAATCTGCCTGGATACTTGTCACGTGTTCGCGGCGGGATATGATATTGTCCATGATCTGGACGGGGTACTGGATGAATTTGACCGGATATTGGGACTTGAATTATTAAGAACGATTCATCTGAATGATAGTCTGATGCCTTTCGGTTCCAGGAAAGACCGGCATGCAGTGATCGGAGAAGGTGAGATTGGGCTGGAGGCACTTCTGAATGTGCTGCGCCATCCGAAGCTTAAAGATCTGCCATTCTATCTGGAGACGCCGCTTGATGATGCCGGGCACAAAGAAGAGATTGCCAGATTGAAAGAATATCTGGGTGAGGAATAAGGAGCGGAGCAGTTGAAAAAGTTAGAATATATAGCAAGAATCCATACCGACTTTCCAACGAAATTTGGAATTCCAAGGCAGTCGGGACTTGTAAGTACAAAAGGAACAATTGTATTCGAGCCAGAATACCGCAAAGAAGAGGCACTAAAAGGACTGGAAGAATATTCGCATCTGTGGCTGATCTGGGAATTTTCAGAGGTGGTCAGGGAGAACTGGAGTCCGACGGTACGTCCGCCGAGACTTGGCGGGAATAAGCGGTGCGGTGTATTCGCAACCAGGTCGCCGTTCCGGCCGAATCCGATCGGATTGTCCTGTGTCAGGCTGCTTGGGATCGAGAAACGTCCGGAAAAAGGTATGGTTGTTGAAGTCGAAGGAGCAGATTTGATGGATGGAACGCCGATACTGGATATCAAGCCATATCTGCCGTATGTGGACTGTATGCCGGATGCCAGAGGCGGATTCGCCGACCGGGTGAAGGGTTATGCGCTGGAGGTAGAGATACCGGAGGAACTTCTGTTAAAACTTCCAAATGAACAGCAGGGATGCGTGCGGGAGATCCTCGCAGAAGATCCGAGACCGTCTTATCAGAATGATCCGGACAGAGTATATGGAATGGAGTATGCCGGGTATGAGATTAAGTTCCGGGTAAAAGACTACAGGCTGACGGTCTGTGAAATTGAGCGGGCCGCCGCGGACAGAACAATAAAATGATAATGATCAGGAGGATACAAAGGTGAAGTATTATCTTGCGCCATTAGAAGGAATTACAACTTATATATACAGGAGAGCATATCATACACATTACCGTCCGATGGAGAAATATTTCACTCCTTTTCTGGTTCCGCATACCAAAAAGGATTTTAATACGAGAGAGAAGAATGATATTCTGCCGGCACACAATCCGGGGATGAACCTGGTTCCGCAGATCCTGACAAATGACGCAAAGGGATTTCTGGATACGGTAGAAAAGTTAAAAGGGTATGGATATGATGAGGTGAACCTGAATCTTGGCTGTCCGTCCAAGACGGTAGTATCGAAAGGACGCGGCTCGGGATTTCTGATCCACACAGAAGAACTGAACCGGTTTCTGGATGAGATTTATGCGAAAGCAGATGTGAAGATATCCATAAAGACAAGAATCGGAAAATTTGATGCAGATGAGTGGGGAGAACTTTTGAGGATTTATAACCAGTATCCGTTGGAAGAGCTGATCGTACATCCGAGAGTACAGCAGCAGTTTTATAAAGGACATCCGGATCTGGATGCATTTGCGGATGCAGTGAAGGAATGTAAGCACACGTTGTGTTATAACGGTGATATTTTTACAACAGAGGATATGGAAAAATTAAAGAAGCGGTTTCCAGAGGCCTCCTGTATCATGCTGGGGCGCGGAATTTTGAGAAATCCGGAACTGATTGAAATCATGAAATCCGGAGAAAAAAAGATCGATGCGAAGAAATTAAGAGCGTTCCATGATCAGATCTATCAGGATTACCAGGAGGTAAGCTGTGGGGATAAGAATATGCTGTTCAAGATGAAAGAACTCTGGTGTTATCTTGGGACATTGTTCCCGGATAAGGAAAAACAGCTGAAAAAGATCCGGAAAGCAGAGAAACGGGATCGCTATGAAGCAGTTGTAGAAGAACTTTTAAGTCACAATTATATTGACTTAAAGTAAATAGATGCTGAAATAAAAGAGATTGCAGACAAAATCTGGAATAAAGTTCTGCAGTCTCTTTACTTTAAAAAAAATATGCAATATAATAGATAAAAATTCTATATACAGGAATTTTGCAAAAGGGAGGGACATGAATTGGATCGTTTGAATGAATTGATCGCAGAGAATCTGAAAGATATCCGAAAAGGAAAAGGACTGAGTCTGGAACAGGTGTCATCCCTTACCACAATCAGCAAAAGTATGTTAAGTCAGCTGGAAAGAGGAGAAGTGAATCCTACGATATCGACGGTGTATAAGCTGGCACTGGGATTGAAAGTACCGGTAACGGCATTTACCGCAGATAAACCGCAGCCGTTTTTCGGAACTGGCAAGAAAGAAGTAGATCCTTTGGCGGGTGATGATGGAAGATATCGTCTTTATCCGATTTTCAGCTTCCGGGAAGGACAGGATTTTGAGATATTTGACCTGGAATTTGACGAGGGAGGCATGATGCAGGCGAACCGTCAGATGAATGGTACGAGAGAATTCATTACCGTGTATTCCGGAGAATTGACACTGATCTTTAAAGATCATGAATATGTGCTGAAAGCCGGAGATGCGGCTTCGTATAATGCTTTTGATGATTATGTGTATAAAAATACAGGAAAGGGAATGGTGACTGCCAATATTGTAGTACGCTATTCGAATTAGAAAGGAGTAACAGCATGGAAGACCAGAAACAGCGAGTATATGATGCGTTAAACAAGATGGGAATTAAGTACGAGGTGGTAGAACACGAGCCCGTGCATACAATGGAGGATATGGACCGGCTGGGACTCCCGGAAAAAGGAACATTGTGTAAGAACTTATTCTTAAGAGATTCAAAGGGAAAGAGACATTTTCTGATCACAGCTGATGAGAAGACAAAGGTAGATCTGAAGGCACTGGGAAGACAGCTTGGGGCAGGAACATTAAGCTTTGCTTCCGAAGAACGTCTGGAAAAATATCTTGGTGTAAAACAGGGAAGCGTTACACCTTTTGCCCTGATGAACGATACGGAACATGCGGTGGAATTCTTTATCGATAAAAACTTAAGCAGATGTAAAAGTATGGGAATTCATCCACTGGAAAATACAGCAACAGTATTCATATCCTTTAAGGATCTGGATAAATTCTTATGGAATCTGGATGTTGATGTAGTTAAGATTAAATTGTAAAAAGTTTATAGTTTTTTTATTGCATGTTTCCTCACGCAGAAGTAGAATAGAACAGTATATGATACGAAGCAACAGATGAAAGTGAGGATAATTATGGAAGAATGGCAGAACGGACACGACCAGCCAGGATACCATTATCACCAGGAGCAGGATAAAAAGCGAAAGCCAATTGAGACACCGGGAAAGCGTTTCTGGAAGATGTGGGGTCCACTCCTGATCAAATGGGGAATTGGAATCGGTGTAGGCATGGTAGTCATGGCGGCCATGATGGTGGCATATATGAAGACGCATTATCAGACGCAGGCGGCATTAGAAGCATTGATGTCTGATCAGAATAAGCTGATGGGCTTTTATGAGAAGATGTTGAATAAATATATTGATTATACAACATGGGTGGAAGGTCTGTCAGCGCTTGTTACGATTCCTGTGATGGCAATTTTGTATCACGGTGACAGAAAGAAAGAGAAAAAAGCAGGTATCATACCGGATAAAAAAGCACCTTTGTGGAAATATCCGGCGGCGCTTATTATGGCACTTGCCATGAGCCTGGGACTGAATAACCTGATCATCATCGGGAATCTGTCTGCGGTAGATGCAAGCTACAAGACAACGATGAATGCCATGTATTCGGCGCCGCTTGCTATACAGATCTTATGTCTGGCAGTACTGGTTCCGATTTGTGAAGAATATGTATTCAGAGGACTGTTCTTCAGAAGAATGGAAAAGGAAAGTTCGTTTGTATATGCGATGGTTTATTCATCAGTTGTATTTGGTGTATTACATGTGAATCTGGTACAGATGCTTTATGGATTTTTACTGGGACTGATGTTGGCATATGTATATGAAAAATACGGTTCGTTGAAGGCACCGGCAGCAGCACATATGGCGATGAACCTGTTGTCTGTACTGGCTACCAGATACGGACTCTATAACTGGATGTTGAAAGATAACATGCGGATCGGTGTGATTACGGTTGTATGTGCAATGATCGCATCAACAATGTTTGTTCTGATCCAGCGGATTGAAGAAAAACCGGAGCTAAAGACTGAAAATGAAAATCTGACAATATAAATTGTCAGATTTTTTTGTACAAAACATAAAGAAGACTAATAATCTGATAATTTAGGGTAATTTTCCTCTTTACAATAGTAAAACCTTGTGATATAGTAGGAAAAAACAAAAGAAAGGAACAGGTGTATGAAAGAAGGAAATGTAGTCCAGCATCATGGACTGTATCGTTCCGAATTGGAACATGATAACTGTGGAATCGGTGCGATCGTTAATATCAAAGGGCAGAAAAGTCACGATACAGTGGCAAACGCATTGAAAATCGTTGAAAATCTTGAACATAGAGCTGGCAAGGATGCCGAAGGTAAGACAGGTGATGGAGTTGGAATCTTATTACAAGTTTCTCACAGATTCTTCTCTAAAGTCTGTAAACCTCTCGGCATCTTTTTAGGTTCTGAAAGAGATTACGGAGTGGGAATGTTCTTCTTCCCGCAGGACGAATTAAAAAGGAATCAGGCAAAGAAGATTTTTGAAGTCATCGTCAAAAACGAAGGAATGAATTTCCTTGGATGGAGAGAAGTTCCGGTAAAGGCAGATGTACTTGGAAGCAGAGCAGTTGAATGTATGCCGTGCATTATGCAGGGATTTATTGAAAGGCCAAAGAAAGTAGAACAGGGTATTGATTTTGACCGTAAGCTTTACATTGTAAGACGTGTATTTGAGCAGAGTGCAGATGATACATATGTGGCATCCCTTTCCAGCCGTACTATCGCTTATAAAGGAATGTTCCTGGTAGATCAGCTTCGTCTGTTCTTCCCGGATCTGCAGGATCCTGATTATGACTCTGCGATCGCACTGGTTCATTCCAGATTCAGTACGAACACGAATCCAAGCTGGGAGAGAGCACATCCGAACCGTTTCATCGTACATAACGGTGAGATCAATACCATCCGTGGCAACACGGACAAGATGCGTGCCAGAGAAGAGAATATGGAATCTGAGTGTATGAAAGGAAAACTTCACGAAGTACTTCCGGCAGTTAATACCAGCGGTTCCGATTCAGCAATGCTTGACAATGCAATTGAGTTCATGGTTATGAGTGGCATGGATCTTCCGCTTGCAGTAATGATCGCAATTCCGGAACCATGGGCGAACAACAGAAACCTTTCCCAGAAAAAGAAAGATTTCTATCAGTATTATGCAACCATGATGGAACCATGGGACGGACCTGCGTCTATTCTGTTCAGTGACGGTGACTGCATGGGAGCCGTACTTGACAGAAACGGGCTGCGCCCATCCAGATATTATATTACGGATGACGATACACTGATCCTTTCCTCAGAGGTTGGTGTTTTAGATATTCCACCGGAGAAAATTGTAGTAAAAGAAAGATTGCATCCTGGCAAGATGCTTCTGGTTGATATCAAAAAAGGAAAAGTCATTGATGACGAAGAACTGAAAGAGACTTACGCAAGCAGACAGCCATATGGTGAATGGCTGGACAACAATCTGATCGAGTTAAAAGATCTGAAGATCCCGAATCAGAAAGTTCCTTCTTATACGGCAGAAGAATGCAGAAGACTTCAGAAAGCATTTGGATATTCTTATGAAGAAGTAAAGACATCCATCCTGAATATGGCGAAGAATGGTGCGGAAGGAACGGCTGCTATGGGTATCGATGCACCGCTTGCGGTATTGTCAGATATGCATCAGAATCTGTTCGGATATTTCAAACAGCGTTTTGCACAGGTAACCAACCCTCCGATCGATGCCATCCGTGAGAAGGTCGTTACATCCACAACGGTTTATATTGGCGAAGATGGTAACCTTTTGGAAGAAAAAGCAGAGAACTGTAAGATGTTGAAGGTCAACAACCCGATCCTTACAGAGACAGACCTTCTGAAGATTAAAAATATGAAAGAAGACGGATTCAAGGTTGCAGAGATCCCGACAATCTATTATAAGAATTCAAGCCTTGAAAAAGCAATTGATTATCTGTTCATCGAAGTTGACAGAGCTATCCGCGAAGGGGCTAACATCCTGATCCTTTCAGATAGAGGAGTGGATGAATATCATGTGGCAATGCCGTCACTTCTGGTACTTTCCGGATTGCAGCAGCATCTGGTACGTACGAAGAAACGTACGTCTGTGGGGATTGTTCTGGAGACGGGAGAACCAAGAGAAGTACATCATTTTGCGACACTGATCGGTTATGGTGCATGTGCGATCAACCCGTATCTTGCACATGAATCCATCAAACAGCTTATTGATACCGATATGCTTCAGAAAGACTATTATGCGGCAGTTGATGATTATAACAATGCAGTGCTGGGAGGAATTATAAAGATTGCATCCAAGATGGGTATTTCTACAATCCAGTCTTATCAGGGAGCTAAGATTTTTGAGGCAATCGGACTGAAACAGGAATTCATTGACAAGTATTTTACGGACACGGTCAGTCGTATCGGCGGCATCGGAATCGAAGAAATTGCGGCGGATTATATCGCACGCCATTCTCAGGCATTTGACCCGCTTGGACTGGAAGTTGATATGACACTGAACAGCGTCGGACAGCATAAGTTAAAGAGTGGTGGAGAGAGACATCTCTATAATCCACAGACGATCCATATGCTTCAGGAATCTACAAGACGTGGTGATTATGATATGTTCAAACAGTATACGGATATGGTTAATGCAGAGGGAGAACATATTAATATACGTGGACAGCTGGAATTCAATTATCCGAAGAAAGGCATTCCGATTGAAGAAGTAGAAAGTGTAGATGAGATCGTAAAACGCTTCAAGACAGGGGCCATGTCTTACGGTTCTATTTCCAAAGAAGCACATGAGACACTGGCAATCGCGATGAACCAGTTACATGGTAAATCCAACAGTGGTGAAGGTGGAGAAGAAATTGAACGACTGGATACCAACCGCTGTTCCGCAATCAAGCAGGTCGCTTCCGGACGATTCGGTGTAACTTCCAGATATCTGGTAAGTGCACAGGAAATCCAGATCAAGATGGCACAGGGGGCAAAACCAGGAGAAGGCGGACATCTGCCGGGAGGAAAGGTATATCCATGGATTGCCAAGACCCGTCATTCTACACCGGGAGTCAGTCTGATCTCGCCACCGCCACATCATGATATCTATTCCATCGAGGACCTTGCACAGCTCATTTATGACTGCAAGAATGCGAATAAAGATGCAAGGATTACGGTGAAACTGGTATCAGAAGCCGGCGTTGGTACCGTAGCAGCCGGTGTTGCCAAAGCAGGAGCCGGATTGATACTGATCTCCGGATATGACGGAGGAACCGGTGCGGCACCAAGAAGTTCGATCCACAATGCCGGACTTCCGTGGGAGCTTGGACTTGCCGAGACACATCAGACGCTGATCCAGAATGGTTTGAGAGAAAGAGTCCGCATCGAGACAGACGGTAAGCTGATGAGCGGCCGTGACGTGGCGATCGCAGCCATCCTTGGAGCAGAAGAATTCGGATTTGCTACCGCACCGCTGGTAACAATGGGATGTGTAATGATGCGTGTATGTAATCTGGATACCTGCCCGGTCGGAGTTGCAACACAGAATCCGGAACTTAGAAAGCGTTTCCGCGGAAAACCGGAATATGTTGTGAACTTCATGCGCTTTATCGCACAGGAACTTCGTGAATATATGGCAAAATTCGGTGTCCGTACACTGGATGAACTGGTAGGAAGAACAGATCTTCTGAAGGTGAAGGATGTGCCAACATCAGAACGTGCATCCACACTGAATCTGGAGCAGATTCTGGATAATCCTTATGAAGGCACAAAGACACCGATGACCTTCAATCCGAAGAAAGTCTTTGACTTTGAACTTGAAAAGACACTGGATGAAAAAGTTCTGGTAAAAGAACTTCTTCCTGCTGTAGAAAAGAAACAGAAGAGAAGCATTGAAATAGATGTAACAAATACAAACCGTACATTCGGAACGATCTTTGGTTCAGAGATTACAAGAAGATATCCGGAAGGTCTGGATGAAGACAGTTATGTAGTACATTGTAAAGGTGCCGGCGGACAGTCATTTGGTGCATTCATTCCAAAGGGACTGACACTGGAACTCACAGGTGACAGTAATGACTACTTCGGTAAAGGATTGTCAGGTGGTAAACTTGTCGTATATCCGCCGAAAGGAATCCGTTATAAAGCCGAAGAGAATATCATCATCGGTAACGTTGCACTCTACGGTGCGACAAGTGGTAAGGTATTCATCAACGGTGTGGCAGGAGAACGATTTGCAGTGCGTAACTCCGGCGCAACAGCTGTTGTGGAAGGTGTCGGAGATCACGGATGTGAATATATGACAGGCGGGCGTGTAGCTGTTCTTGGTGGAACAGGTAAAAACTTCGCAGCCGGCATGAGCGGCGGTGTCGCTTATGTACTGGATATGGAAAATGATCTCTATACAAGAGTCAATAAAGAGATGGTTCATATCGAACATGTGACAACCAAGATGGATGTCGGAGAATTAAAGAGCATGATTGAAGAACATGTTGCCAATACCAATTCCGAACTTGGTAAGAAGATCCTGGATAACTTTACAGAATACCTTCCAAAATTCAAGAAGATCATTCCAATCGATTATGAGCGGATGCTGACAACGATTCTTCAGATGGAAGAACAGGGCATGAGCAGTGAACAGGCAAAGACAGAAGCATTTTATGCGATCAAAGAAGGAAGATAGGGGGTAAGAACAGTGGGAAAAGCAACAGGATTTATGGATTATGACAGACAGGATAAGCTGGCTGAAGATCCAAAAGAACGAATTAAGCATTTTAAAGAGTTTCATACACCTCTGTCAAAAGAAGAACAGGAACTGCAGGGAGCCAGATGTATGGCGTGCGGCGTACCGTTCTGCCAGTCCGGTCAGATGCTGATGGGAATGGCAAGTGGCTGCCCGCTTCATAACCTGGTACCGGAGTGGAATGATCTGATCTTTCACGAGAACTGGGAAGAGGCATATTACAGACTGAAAAAGACGAATAATTTTCCGGAATTTACATCCAGAGTCTGCCCGGCACTTTGTGAGGCGGCATGTACATGTGGACTGAACGGAGAGGCAGTTTCAAGTAAGGCGAATGAATACAGCATTATTGAAAATGCATATAAAAAAGGTTACGCAACGGCAAAACCGGTGAAAGTAAGAACTGGAAAGAAGGTAGCGATTGTAGGATCGGGGCCATCCGGACTTGCGGCGGCCGATATGCTGAACAGAAGAGGTCACAGTGTGACGGTCTTTGAAAGAGAGGATAAGATCGGTGGACTTCTCCGTTACGGCATCCCGAATATGAAACTGGAAAAGCAGTTCATTGACCGGAAGATTGCGATTATGGAAGAAGAAGGAATCCGGTTCGTGATCGGATGTAATATCGGAAAAGATAAGAAAGCGGCTACATTATTAAAAGAATTTGATCGTGTGGTTCTTTGCTGCGGTGCATCCAACCCAAGAGATATAAAAGTTCCGGGAAGAGAAGCCGAAGGAATCTATTTTGCAGTGGATTTCCTGAAATCAACCACAAAAGCACTCTGGAAAAATGCAAAACAGAATGCAGACGGAACCTATGATCTAAACCTGAAAGACGGTACATACATTTCCGCAAAAGGGAAAAATGTTATGGTCATCGGTGGCGGAGACACCGGAAATGACTGCGTGGGAACATCCATGAGACACGGAGCCAAGAGTGTGCTGCAGCTTGAGATGATGCCGAAAGCTCCGGATGAACGTACCGAGATGAACCCTTGGCCGGAATGGCCGAGAGTCTGCAAGACGGACTACGGACAGCAGGAAGCTTCCGCTGTCTTCGGACATGACCCGAGAGTCTACCAGACAACAGTAAAAGAATTCAAAAAAGACAAAAATGGAAAAGTCTGCAAGGCAGTTCTGGTAAAATTAGAGCCTAAGAAAAATGAAAAGACAGGACGTATGATGATGACGGAAGTAGCCGGAAGTGAATATACAGTAGATGTAGATCTTGTATTAATCGCAGCCGGATTCCTTGGAAGCCAGGACTATGTCACGAAAGCATTTGGTGTGGAAGTAAATGAACGTACGAATGTGAAAACCGCGCCGGGAAAATATGACACGAATGTGAAAAATGTATTCACGGCAGGAGATATGCACAGAGGACAATCGCTGGTTGTATGGGCAATCCGTGAGGGCCGTGAAGCGGCAAGAGAAGTGGATATCAGTCTGATGGGATATACGAATATGTATGTGCAGTAAACGATTATGTGTCTGAACAGAACTGGAAAATAAGATAAAGATGAAAAATTCTTGAATAATCTGCGAGTACAATTTATAATAAGAAGAAACAGGCCGGAATCATATGTTCCGGCCTGCTAAATGTTACAAAAATATTAAAAAATGTTGCAATTTGTATTTGTGTGCGCTATAATAGGGAACAGATGTGAGAGATTGTTCTCATGACGAGGGGAAAATAATTAAAACAAATAAGAAAGAAGAGTGAGTATGAATAAACACGGAATCAGATTGATCACAGCAGTGGTGACAAGTTCAATGATTGTAACACCGGTTTTGGCAGCACCGTCTGTCGATGATTTGAAGAAGGAAAAAGCATCAAAACAGAATGAAGTCAGTTCGTTACAGTCACAGCTTACAACATTGATGGGAAAGGTTAATACACTGGAAAGTGAATTGATCCAGACAGGTGAGGATATTACAAAAGCACAGAGTGATCTGGTAGTTGCGCAGAAGAAAGAAAAAGAACAGTATGCAGCAATGAAGAAGCGTATTAAATATATGTACGAAGCCGGTAATGATTCAGCGTTTGAAACATTGGTCACATCGGATGATTTTACAGATCTCTTGAGCAAAGCAGAGTATGTTCAGAATGTACATAGTTATGACAGAAAACAGTTACAGGAATATGTAGAGACAAAGCAGCAGATTTCAGATTTGAAGGACAGTCTTGAAAAAGATCAGAAAGAACTGGAAAGCAAGCAGGCTGAATATGAGAAGCAGGGTGATAACCTGAATAACCTCATTACTTCCAAATCAGCAGAAGTTGCAAATCTTGATTCAGAGATTCAGGCAGCAGCAGAAGCGGCAGCAAAGGAAGCAGCGGAGAGAGCGGCAAAAGAAGCAGCAGAAAAGGCTGCAAAAGAGGCTGCAAAGAAGCAGCAGGCATCTGCAGCTAATAACAGTACTTCATCTAACAGAAATAATTCTACAACAAGCAACAATACAACGAGCAACAAAAATAACACAAGTAATACAACGAGACCATCGAGACCATCAGGTAATAATACAAGCAGTAGTACAACAAAGCCGTCAGGTAATAATACAAGCAGCAATACAACAAGCGGATCGAATGCAAATGGTGGCACGATCGTAAGCAGAGCATACAGCCAGCTTGGAAAACCTTATGAATGGGGTGCATACGGACCGAGCAGTTTTGACTGTTCAGGATTCGTAAGCTACTGTCTGACAGGAAGCTATACACGTCTTGGTACAACTCTTACATTTATGGGATGGACAAGGGTAAGCAACCCACAGCCTGGTGATGTTGTAACAACAGCAACACATTGTGGTATTTATATCGGAAATGGTCAGATGATTCATGCTCCGCACACAGGAGATGTTGTAAAAGTCGGACCGGTACAGTCTGGTATGATTTATGTGCGTAGATAATGAAAAGTAAATAAAATAAAAACCGGAATCAGGTAACTGGTTTCGGTTTTTTATTTTTTATGCTAAAGTTTGCAGAAAAATAAAAGGAAAATCCTTGCAAACAGACAACCTTTATGGTAATATTAAAAAGTCGCAAAAAATCACGCATAGGCTTGTCCCGATGGTGCCAAAGCCTGGTAACAGGACGGTTTCGGGGACGTATAACAACATATGCGGAAGTAAAAAACCAATGGAGGAAAGAAACATGAGCGTTATTTCAATGAAGCAACTTTTAGAAGCAGGTGTTCACTTTGGACATCAGACAAGA